>Ga0206118_100056_pt1 | contig 189278 bp, 170 predicted proteins | sample 3A20Ametagenome_FD_177999 | JGI IMG/M metagenome (GOLD analysis project Ga0206118, IMG submission 177999) | Enriched microbial communities from leaf-cutter ant dump, University of Wisconsin, Madison, United States - 3A20A | ecosystem: Environmental > Terrestrial > Nest > Insects nest > Nest...
CCTTTTGAGCGGTGTTTATTTAATACTTCTTCTACACACTGAAGTTTAAATTCATAATTGTACTTGACTTTTCTTCCCATAAAAATGCCCCCAAATAGTGTCTAACTTTTTGGGGGCAGTTCACAATTGCAGTCCTTTTTTGAATATGATCTACCCGAGATTAAGGGAAAATACCTCTTTGTTTGTAAGCCATTTCAATTCGGGCTAATGCCTGAACATAAGCAGCCGTTCTCCAGTCGGTTTTATACTGACTTCCCGTTAAAACTACTTTGCTGAATGCATCTTCCAATTTCTTTCTTAATTTGATGATTACGTCATCCATAGTCCAGATTTCTCCGTTACGGTTTTGTAACCACTCGAAATAACTTCCGATTACACCTCCTGAGTTACACAAGATGTCCGGAATAATTTCGATTCCTTTTGCCAATAAGATTGCTTCACCATCGGTATCGATAGGGCCATTAGCACCTTCGGCAATAATCTGAGCCTTGATAGAATCTGCATTTTCAGCAGTGATCTGATTTCCTAAGGCAGCCGGGATTACCACATCACAGTCAATTCCGAAGAATTCATCTGCTTTATAATCCTGAGTACCTTTGTATCCGGAAATAGTATTGTTATCAGCCTGGAAACGCAATAAAGCTTCCGGATCAATTCCTTCAGGGTTGTAGATCGTTCCGGTTGCATCCTGAACACCAACAAGGATTGCTCCGTTTTTGTTCATAAAGTGCGCTGCCCAGTATCCTACGTTACCAAATCCCTGAACGATATATTTTTTACCTTCTAAAGAAGTTCCTCTTAATTTAGCCCACGATTCCAATGTAACAACTACACCAAAACCAGTAGCACGGTCTCTACCTTCCAAACCTCCTGATCCTACAGGTTTACCAGTAACAACGTGTTGGTTTTTAGAACGCTCAGCCGGTGCTTTTGTCGACATATACGTGTCGGCAATCCAAGCCATCATTTGTGCATTGGTATTCACATCCGGAGCCGGGATATCGTGTTCCGGTCCGATATTATCTCCTAATGCATAGGCAAAACGACGCGTAATACGCTCTAATTCACCTTGAGAATATTTTTTCGGATCCAATTGGATACCACCTTTACCACCACCATACGGAAGTCCGGCCAAAGATGTTTTCCATGTCATCCAGGTAGCCAATGCTCTTGCAGCATCGATGTCAACCGTTGCGTGGTAACGCAAACCTCCTTTGTAAGGACCTAAAACATTATTGTGTTGTACTCTGTACCCTGTGAACATTTCGACTGTTCCGTTATCCATTTTCACTGGAAAATGAACAACAATTTCGTTATTTGTAACAGAAAGGATTTTTTTTACAGTCTCATCCAGTCCCATCACAGAAGCAGCTTTTTCAAACTGATTCTTAACATTTTCATACATGCTAGCCTTCGGCTTTTGTGCTGTTGCCATACTATTTAATAATTTACAACTTACTTTTGTTTGTTTGTTAAATTGCTCTGTAAAAAAGCATACAAATATATAGTTTTAAAATTGAAGCAAAAACGAATTACCCAATAAATTAACATAATTTAAACGGCTTTCCGCCTTGTTTTCCACCTCCTCAAATGGCAACTTTTACAATTCGGCGCAATGAAAAGCCCTCTCTCTATAAAAAGTGACCCAAACCCTCTGAAAACAGTGTCGTTTTTTGTCTATAAAATGTCTAATTTATTCCTTTCATAATGCGGTGTTGTTCTTCCTCTCTTTGGTTCTTTCACGCCTTTAAAATCACCCGGTATTTTTAGTGCAAATTACTCCCCTTTTCGGGCAAAGAATTATCCTTTTTTAGAATAAGTCGTTTTTTTGTAACGAGCAACAATACAAAGTTCCAGTGGCAAACGCCCTTTTATACAAGTGAATCCGATTTGTCAATAAACAACTCTTTATACTTTCATTTTTTTTTATTTATCAGGTTTTATTAAAACGAAAGACCGGTTTCAGCAACCGGTCTTTTTTTAATTTGTGGTAAGTCGGAGCGTGATAAAAAAATTCCGGCCTTCTTCCGGGTAGCCTTCGACGAGCATGTAATTTTTATCAAATATATTATTGATTCCGGCTTCAACACTCGTATAGCGCCATACCCGACCGGAGACCGTAGCATTAACCAGGGTAAAACCGGCTGCTTTCGTTCCGTAACTGGTACTGTTCCGAGACGAGTTAAATTCGGAACTTAGCAACAATTGTATCGGCTGAATCGGTTTGTACTGTGAATACAAAAAGACTTTAGTATTGGGAATATCCGTAAACAAAACGGTCGGATTTGAAATATTACGCCTTTCGATATACGAATAGTTACCTCCTACGGCCAGCTTTTCCCGGACATCGTATTTAAAACAGACTTCCACTCCCTTAAATTCGGATGTTCCGGTATTTTGCATTTGCGATTTACCCGGCGCCACATTATTCACACTGAGGATGGCATCGGTAAGACGACTGTAATAAATCGAAAACTGAGTGGACAAAGCTTTAAAAAACACTCCGGAATAAGACAAATCGCAATTAACCGCTTTTTCCGGTTTTAGCCCCGGGTTCGGAATTGCCGTACCCATTCTGTAGGAATACCGGTCTTTGATCGTTGCAAAACGCGTTCTATGTGCTATCGTAAAGCTAGCTTTTTGATTTTCCGTGCCATAATAAAAAACACCCAACTGTCCGTTCCAGGCAGTACTGGCCGCAGTTTTTTCAAAATCGGAGCTAATTTGTGTCGCACTGTTAAAATCTTCGGCAGTATCGTTTTTTCGGATGCTATATCCCATTCCCGGAATAAGTGTCAGTTTCCGATTGATCGTGTAAACATTTTCGATGGCAAAATCCCCCGTATTGTCTTTAAAATGCCGAACGGGTTCGTTTCGATTGTTTTCCCGATGTACGTCACTTTTATAATGAACTGAAAATTTCATTACATTTTTAGGAAGAACAGCCGTTCCAAACACAAAACTACCGCCATAGGTATAATCGTCATACAGACTTTGAAAAGCATAAGGCTTGGTTTGCGTCGTATAGGAAGCATCGTCAAAACTGTTCAGTGTATTTTTAAAAGTATCATAGTAAATCCTGCTCCGGATATAATCCGTATCATTTAGCTTTGTATCCGACAAAAAATAATAGGTCTCCTTATCCCAAACGGGCCATTGCCAAAAACGGGGTTTTGCCCAAAGCGGATTCATTTGATCATCGCCAGCGTAGACCGGCGTTCCCTTTTCGCCTTTTTGATAGCGATAGCCCAATACATATTCATGTCGCGCATTTGGTGTCCATCCGGCTTTAAAATGAATCAACTGATCTGTCCGATACGAATTATCCCGTTCGCCTCCATCTTCTGTGGAGCGAGCTATAAAACCGCTGGCCATCCGATAACTATCCCGGTGCAAATACGAATATCCGGCCTGAAAGTAGTAGTGCCCTAAATTGGAACCAAGATTCAGATTTCCGCGATAACCATTAGTATTGATCATTCCCAAAGCACCGTCGTATTCTATTTTTTTAATAGGTTTTCTTGAAATCAGATTAATGGCACCTCCCAATGAATTGGGTCCATAGAGCAGGGACGAAAACCCACGGGAAACATCAATAGCCGAAAGGTCGAAAGTGGTAAACCGGGCGAGATCCACATAACCGTCATACGGAACATAAACCGGAATACCATCCATATATACCGGTACGGCGCGAAGGTCAAAACCTCTAACCGAAACCATGGATTCGTTTCTCGGTCCGGACGCCGTAAGAGTAACGCCGGGCAACAGCTGTAAAGCACGCGAGACTTCAGTCTTGTTCTGCATTTCCATCGCGCGCTGGGTTATTCTGTCTTTGATTACACTTTTTCGAAAAGTCGTTATCCGTACTTCTCCCAACTGAAAAAAAGCAGTTGCTAACGAATCGTTAGTCGCTTTTGAATTTGCTACCTGAGCCATACTCTCAAAAGGAAGCATCATAATCAATGCAATCAGTAATGTTTTACTCATAAATTATTGTTTTTAATGATGGTACATACATTGACGAATCACGTCGTCATAAAATGAAAGCATTGGGGGAAATCGGAGATACAAAAACGTATCACAATGGGGAATTGAACACGTTATACTATCGATAACGCATCCGGAATTTCATCGTATTTATTTTGGATAACGGGCCACTGAAAAGAATTAAGACGGGCCGAATTGTAAGTTTTAATTGAAAATTCTGGTATTCAATCTCTATAAAGATACTAATAAATCCGTATTGAAACCCATTAGACCCGATTCTTTTGAAACAAATGTTACATCAAGTTTCATTTCAAAAAGATACCTTTACAAAAAATACTACATGAAAACACTCTTATTCGAATCGTACGACTTCATTTTTGAAGAGGCCCTGCTGGAGGAAATCAATGCCATTTCCAGCTATAAGAAATTTAAAGCCGACGACTATCTTATAGAAATAGGAGAAAATATAGAATGGATGCCACTCTTGTTACAAGGAGCGATTAAAATCATGCGCGAAGATTCCAACGGAGACGAGCTGTTGCTTTATTTTTTAGAACGGGGTGATACCTGCGCGATGACTTTGAGTTGTTGTATGGGAAAAAACAAAAGTAAAATCCGCGCTATTGCCGAGACCGATGGAGAGATGGTCCTGATTCCCATCGCCAAAATGGAAGAATGGGTCGTAAAATACGCTTCCTGGCGAAATTTTGTATTCGAAAGTTATAACGCCCGTTTAATGGAAATGCTGGAAGCCATCGACACGCTTGCTTTTATGAATCTGGACGAACGGCTGTATAAATTTATTACCGATAAGGCAAAAGTACTGGGCACTACCGAAATCAGTACAACCCATCAGGAAATTGCTTCCGAAATGCACACCTCCCGGGTGGTAATCTCCCGTTTACTAAAGCACTTGGAAGACGAGCAGAAAATTAAATTGCACCGTAACAAAATCGAAATTCTTGTTTTTTAAAATGGAATCGTTTTTCGGATATATCGGTGCGCTTTGCATCGGATTGATTTTAGGGCTTACCGGTGGTGGCGGTTCCATCCTGACTGTCCCGGTATTGGTTTATCTGTTGGGAATTCCGCCGGTTACAGCTACAGCCTATTCCCTGTTTATTGTAGGCACAACTTCCGGCTTTGGAGCCATTCGCAATTATTTTAAAGGAATGGTTGCAGTAAAAACCGCTTTTTTATTTGCCATTCCATCGTTTATAGCGGTTTTCCTTACCCGGCGTTTTTTAGTCCCGGCCTTACCCGAAACCATTCTAAAAACAGACTTTCTCACGTTGTCGAAAGATACTTTTTTAATGGGCTTTTTTGCTATTATTATGTTTCTGGCGGCATTGGCAATGCTTCGAAAAAAAGCAAACTGCGATGAATCCGAAACGGATACCCAAAATGGTAATTTCCTCCTACTGATTCCGCAAGTTTTCCTGATTGGAGTGGTTATCGGACTGATTGGTGCCGGTGGTGGTTTTTTGATCATCCCATCTTTGGTTTTCTTTGCAAAACTTCCGATGAAAAAAGCCGTTGGAACTTCTTTATTGATCATCGCTATAAACTCCTTAATCGGTTTTACCGGAGATCTGGAAAATTTAAATGCCGACTGGTTCTTTCTTTTAACTTTTTCTTTGGTATCGGTTTTCGGTATCTTTGCAGGGATTTACTTAAACAGGTTTGTTAACGAAACACAATTAAAAAAAGGTTTTGGCTGGTTTGTACTACTGATGGCAGTGTATATACTACTTAAGGAAAGTTTTCATTTGTGACAAATGTCACTTTTCGAAAAAAAGCAAGCCCTTATCTTTACACAAAATAAAAAAATACAATTATGAAAATAGAACAGATTTATACCGGATGTATTGCTCATGCTGCCTATTATTTGGAAAGCAATGGTGAAGCGGCCATTTTTGATCCGCTACGTGAAGTACAGCCTTATATCGATAAAGCCATCAAAGACAACGCGACGATTAAGTATATTTTTGAAACCCATTTCCATGCCGATTTTGTTTCCGGACATTTGGATCTGGCTAAAAAAACCGGTGCTACAATTGTATACGGTCCGACGGCTCAACCGAATTTTGAGGCAACCATCGCTACCGACGGTCAGGAATTTAAAATCGGAAACTATACGGTAAAAGCCATCCACACCCCGGGACATACGCTGGAAAGCAGCTGTTATTTGTTGTTGAACGAAAACGGAGAAATGCACGGGATTATAACCGGTGACACCTTATTTATTGGCGATGTGGGACGTCCGGATCTGGCTCAGAAACTGGTATCCGATTTAACACAGGAAAAACTGGCATCGATGTTATACGATTCGTTGCGCAACAAAATCATGCCGTTGCCGGATCATCTGATTGTATATCCGAATCACGGAGCCGGAAGTGCCTGTGGAAAAAATATGAGTAAAGAAACCACCGATACGTTGGGGAATCAGAAAAATGTAAATTACGCATTGCGCGCCGATATGACCAAAGACGAATTTATTTCGGAATTATTGGATGGTTTGGGAGCGCCTCCGGCTTATTTTCCACAAAATGTATTGATGAACATTCAGGGTTACGACAGCCTCGACACGGTAATGGCCAAAGCCAATACTGCACTTGCACCGGCAGCATTCAAAGCCATGGTAGGTCAGTTGGAAGCGTTAATATTGGATGTACGCCATGAAAGCGAATTTGTAAAAGAACATATCCCAGGATCTATTTTTATTGGTTTACAAGGTAATTTTGCCCCATGGGTAGGCGCTTTGATCATGGATGTGCAACAACCGATCTTATTAGTCGTAACAGAAGGCAAAGAAAAAGAAGCGATCACCCGACTGTCGCGTGTTGGTTTTGACCATTGTCACGGTTACCTGGAAGGTGGACTTGAAGCCTGGAAAGCGGCCGGTTTTGAAACCGACAGCATTGCTTCGATTAGTCCGGAACAGTTTGCATCCGATAAGGACGTTTCCAAACTGACCATCGTTGACGCCCGAAAACCGGGAGAATTCAGTGCCGAACACGTTGAAGGTGCGATCAATATTCCGTTGGATTTTGTAAACAATCAATTAGCGGAAGTACCTACAGAAAATGACTTTTATCTGCATTGTGCCGGCGGTTACCGATCGGTCATTATGGCCTCCATTTTAAAAGCCAGAGGGTATCACAATATCATCAATGTTGAAAAAGGAATGTCCGGAATCCGGAATACACCGGTAGCATTGACCAAATTTGTCTGCCCTTCCACACAAAACTAATTACAAAAGCCCCAAAGTCGAAACAAAACGGTTTTGGGGCTTTGTGTATCCAATTGTTAAAAATAATCTATTTCGCTACGGCTTTTAATCCGTTTTTAAATACATTTGTAACATAACAAATTAAAAATAACAATGAAGAAACTTTTTTTAGTACTGTCAATTGCTGCCGTATTTGCTTCTTGTAAAAAAGACAATGGTTTTACCATTTCCGGAGAAGCAAAAGGTGTTGATAATGACAAAATGGTTATTATTGCAACACAAAGTGAATTAGGACCAATCTCTAAAGACACCGTAAAAATTAAAGACGGAAAATTCGAATTTAAAGGAATCGCCGACAAGCCGGAATTTTGTTTCCTTAGAATTCAGGATATAGGAGACATGGTACCTTTTATATTGGAAAACGGAACAATTAAAGTAGATTTTGTAAAAGATTCTATCCGTAATTCACGCGTTACCGGAACCGTTACTAATGATCAGTTCCAAAAATATAACGACGAATCGAAACCGATTTTCAAAAAAATGCAGGCCTTCCAAATAGCTAACAACCAAAAAATGGCTACCGCACAACAAACTCAGGATACCGTAACGGTAAACAATCTGAGAAAAGAGTTTATGGTATTCCAGGATGCTTTAAACAAAAAATCGGAAGATTTTATCCAACAACATCCGGATTCTTTCTTATCGGTTATGTTATTGGAAAATTTTACCATGTATCAATCCTTACCGATTGACAAAATCGAGAAGTATTACAACCTACTTAAACCGGAAACAAAAGACAACAAACATGGAAAAACCATCAAAGACTTTTTAGACAAACAAACTGCGGTACAGGTTGGTAAAGCGGCTCCTGATTTTTCGGCTCCAAATCCAGAAGGAAAAACGGTATCGCTAAAAGAATCTTTAGGAAAAGTAACCATCATTGATTTCTGGGCTTCCTGGTGTGGTCCGTGTCGTGCGGAAAACCCTAACGTAGTGGCTTTGTATAACGAATTACACGCACAAGGATTAAACATTATTGGTGTTTCGTTGGATAAAGATGCCGACAAGTGGAAAGAAGCAATTGCAAAAGACAAATTAGCATGGACACAGGTTTCTAATTTAAAATTCTGGCAGGATCCGATTGCAGAAAAATATAATGTAAAATCGATTCCGCAAACATTTATTCTGGATGCTTCCGGGAAAATTGTAGCAAAAGACCTTAGAGGTGCCGAATTAAAAGCAAAAATATTGGAGCTTTTAGCAGCAAAATAAAGCCCTGACACAAAAATCCCCGTATGGGGATTTTTTTATTTACCTCAACAACAACGGCTTAAAAAAAAGTCAGAAATTATATTAGAAATAAGTTTGCATACTAAAAAAACAGTCCTATATTTGCACTCGAATTAATCAAGGAAACACTTGGTTAGCCCAATGGGGAGATACTCAAGCGGCCAACGAGGGCAGACTGTAAATCTGCTGACTAAGTCTTCGCAGGTTCGAATCCTGCTCTCCCCACAAAAGGGTAAAACCTGCAAATCTTACGATTTGCAGGTTTTTTGTTTTACGACACTTTTTAAATTTTATAAAACGGTACAAAAACTAATCGCAACAGTTTGTCGCTGCTGTAAAAACTGCTACAGCATTCAAACAATACCTTACCCACCTACAACTGTCGCAAATGCACTACTTCCGTAACCCATTGAAGCGTTTCATCCTTCAAAATACGCTAAAAAACGTCTTTATTTTTCGTTTAGCATTTAGAACGTAACTTAAATTTCATTCATTTTTCCATTTTAAATACTGAAAAACAAGTAGATACACGTGGTCGTCCGCTTTCATTTTTGGTTATTTTTGAGAATATATAAAACGATATAAATCATATCCGTCTACTTTAACCGAATATGCGGTTTCTTATTATATAAAAGTTATACAGCAGCTTACCCTATTATTTAGTCATTAAAAACTTGACAGCAATGAATATAGAAATTAAAATTAATTGCCCTAATCCTACAGAGGATCTTCACCTTCCCTATTTGACATGGGGACCATCTATTTGCCATATTCGCGTTAGAGGCAACAAAGGCAACAAAATACTGTATCTAAGAACACGGAATCTCGGTATGGGTCGAGCCGTTTTTACCGATGCAGCCCGAAAGACCGTTTATCCAACCGCAACATTAACTTGTACGGATGAAACCTGGACGACTTTTTACCTGACCGGGGATTTTGGAAATGCCAGCACCCGTGACAAGGATATTGAAATTCTTATTTTTCAGAATGACCCGAGCCAAGATCCGAATGCGCGACCTGTCGCTACGGAAGCTTTAATGGTACGGGTGAGAAAGGATGTAGAAACCCTCACAGAGGAAGAGAAAATGCGATACATCAGAGCATTCTCCCTATTAAACCAAAAGGACGGATATGCATTTTACAAGCAGTTCACAGACATGCATATTGCGAAAACGGATAATGAAATTCACTTTTTTGAAAATTTTCTTCCCTGGCACCGCTTATATCTTTTGAATCTGGAACGGGATCTTCAGGACATTGATTCCAGCGTATCCCTCCATTATTGGCGCTGGGATTTTCCAGCACCCAATCTATTTAGTGAAGATTTTGCCGGAAAAATGACAATTACCACAGCAGGTATCGGATCTGCTCCTACTTTCGCTATCACGAATCCCTGGCGAAATTGGAAACCACCTGGATCTGCTAAACTTTTAAGATCGGCCTTCAATTGGGATCTTACTCTCAATGGAGGCTGGGATGTACTGATAAGAAGAAATGCCCCGGAAGCCTATGCGATTAACATGGGGAAAGGGATTTACCTTGACCTATTTTGGGATCAGAACAGGAAACGAGGCGAAGGCGCTCCCGGATATGTATTTAGTGCGCCACATGGAGGTGGTCACATGAGTTTTAGAGGGCAAATTTCAGAGATTCCAACCGCTCCTCAGGATCCGGTCTTCTTTATGTTACATTCCAATGTGGACCGTCTGTGGGCACTATGGCAGAATCACTGGGATCGCTTTGACCCAGAAGCTGCGAATAGTTATTCCCCACAAGGATTAAGCCCAAACCGAGAAGAGGGATTCGGAGCATATTCTCAACAAACACAATGGCCATGGAACGGAGACACACAAACTCCCCGACCGCAACAAGCACCTTATGGGGAATATCCCACCGTTAAAAAAGGATATAAAGTATTGCCCAAACCCACTTCGCAACCCAACATTGAGGAGGTGATTGATTACAAAGGTAGGCTTACTCCAAGTAATTCTATCGGATTTGATTACGACAACATTCCTTTTCATTTCACCGCCCCACCTGATTTACCTTTACTAAAAGCTATGACCGAAAAGCAGCATATTCGAGAAATTCTAAACAAGAATTTAGACAGTCCGTTGCGACTTGCAGCACTGGACTCCTTTGACGAACCTATTACAGGACCAGATATAGACAACCTGACCCGAATTATTCTCGACAAACAGGAACCCGCAGCAGTCAGAAGCGGAGTTCTGCAACTGCTGAGTAGTCACCTTGGACATACTGAAGAATCCATAAGAATTCTTATGAACATTCTAACAGACCTTTCCGAGCCTGTAGAACTAAGAAAGACCGTGATGCTCCAAATCCGGGCCTTAAGCCTTGAAGGATCTGCATTTACAAAGTTCCGTCCCATAGTGATAGAAGGCCTTCGAAAACTTATCAGAGACAAAGACCAACACATTGCCCTTGAAGCCATTGATTTACTGGCCTACCAAAAAGACGAGTGGCTGCAAAGGGAACTAAAAGAAGGGCTGGAAAATACAGCCAAAGCTATTATTTCAGCCGAATCTGCGATCTATTATCTATCTCTCGCCCCCCATGATTTCCTGGAGCTGTTTAGGAATGTTGCTGAAAAATCCTCGGATAAAAAAGCAAAAATCATGGCCATTCAAGCTTTGTCTTCCGATACAAATAGCACCGATTTTCTGCTTTCTCTTTTCGAGAATAAAACAGAATCATCGGAAGTTCGGGAAGCCTCTGCTCAGGCGCTGGATGCTCAAAATCCCGATCTTTTCCTTGAAAAATCAGTTCAAGTCTTTAAGGATGATCAAGAGCAGGATCACCACCTGCTAACCGTGCTGCTATCCAAACTTACCCTACAAGACGAAGATGGCCTAAACAAAATCCGCGGAGACGAAGAACTTCTGGACAAAATCAGACAGCATGCTAAAGGTCCAAAACTATTTAAGATAACTAGTGATAATCGCAAAAGTATTGAAGTCAGAGAAGATGACTTTGCGATTCTACTAAAAAGACTGAACTCACTTTTATAATCCAATCCCAACAAAAATGCATTGCCCATGTTTTGGAAAAGGAAAAACAACAAAGCATTCAACACATTTGATCAGCACAGTTCTGAGGAAAACATCGCCGCATTTGTAGATGAAGTTCGGGCAAATCCGGAACTCAGAAATGAATTGCTCCCACTACTTCGTGAAGGCCATGCGCTCTATAAAGGACGGGGTACACAGGAATGCATACGCCTGAGAGGATACATTCTGGCCGCTTTTGAAATTACAGGTCTACCACCCGCAGCATTGATATTCGCTCTGGAAGACCTGTACAATACCCGCAGTGCCTATCTTATAGCCGGTGCTGCCAAAGCAATCCGCGGGATGGCCCAGCCCCATCCGGAAGTGGTACCTTATCTCCTCGAAGCAGTGGTAAACATTCGCAATATGGATGATGCCGTTACGTTTGACACCTACAAACCAACCTGGCCTGTCGGCAATTTCACTACCGGTCTGTGCGAAGTATTTAAAACCTTTGCCTGGTTGGGTGCTTATGCACAGGAAGCGATTCCGCAATTAAAAAAATATACCGAGGGCTCCGGCTTTCAGCATGAAGTGCTTGCAGAAATAAAACGGGCAATCGAAGCGATTGAAAGCGACCCGCGGGAAGTTGATTTCTCCTGTTGTGGACCTTCACCAAAACTGGCAGGGAGAAAAGAAACCGTACCGGGAAGCGGTAAGATAAACCCATTGTTACAAAACATTGTCTTAGAAGATCAAAACGGAGCCAAGGTTCCGTTCGCTTCCTTCTTTCAGGGCAAGCCAACGGTGGTTAGTTTTTTCTATACCCGTTGCATAGCGATTAACAAATGTTCTCTAACGGTAGGCAATACAGGGAGACTCGCAAAAACGCTCTGTGAAATAAATCTGCAAGACAAAGTGAACGTAGCCCTCATCACTTACGATCCGATCTATGACCTTCCTAAACGAATCAAGGTTTATGCGGAAACCCGCCGTTGTGAATTTTCAGATTCATTCAAGGCCTTTCGTGTATCCCCGGAAGATTATGAATTACTAAAAGAACATTTTAGCCTGGAAGTCGGTTATTCCACCTCAATTGTAAACCAGCACCAGGTGGAGACCTATCTTCTGGATTATAAGGGCCGAATCCGGAATACCCTGATCCGGATTCAATGGAGCGAGGATGAAATCAAGGATAAAATAACCCGATTGATAAAAGAGACCCCGAACAACAAGGGGAGCCAGATTGCAAAAGCAGTTTCCGAAAATCTCAGAACCTTTATCTTTCCTTTGCTCATTGCCGTATTTCCAAAGTGTCCCGTCTGCTGGGCTGCTTATATGAGCGCCTTTGGAATTGCCAGCATAAAAGATATTCCTTATTCTCCCTGGCTGGTTCCACTGTTCGCACTTGGGATTGGAGTCAACCTCTGGTCACTTTACCGGGTTCGGAACAAACGGAATGGATTGACACCATTTCAGATCAGCAGCCTCGGCGTAGTGTCGCTACTTGTCTTCGGTCTATGGCTGGAGTTACAAACAGGAATGTATGTAGGAATATTACTCATTTTCCTGGGCTCCATTCTAAACAGCCTTCCCTTTTCACGGTTTCAGCGATTGCGGGGTTGGGTAGAAAGCCTTTTTGAACGAATAATCACGAAAAAGAAATTGGGTCGTGTTTCCGATTAGGTTTTTTACAACATTGGAGGAACACAACAGTTAAGACTATCTGATAGATATACAAGTTCACTTAAACTTTTGCAATGTTCAGTACAAAATTGTAATATGTTGTTTTTTAAAATTAAAATATAGGATATATGCAGGACTCAACACCTGCTCTTCCTACAAACCCGGAGTTCCATCCGGGTTTTATATTTTATATAAGTTTTGTAATTCCATATATCTATGACAAATCGAAATTCCGTCTTCAATTACCTCAACAAATCAGCAACAACCGATATTCCCCTTCGTTCTCTATGGGCGCTCTATGAATACAGGGCAACACTTGCTGTTTCGGATGATCCACTGCTAGTCGCCAAAGATGCCCCACCCCAACATTAACCGGTTCTGCATTCGCCTGTAGCTGATAATGCAAATCAAAAAAGTTCTCTTTCAAAAAGTCTTCAAATCCCTCCGACGGTCCATCATAGAGTTCCATTAGCTTTGTTCTAATTTCCGGAATCAGAATTTTCTGCACGGCTTGCGCATTCGAAACAATATCACTTGCCGCTCCGTGATAGGTACACAGAAAAGTATCGGTTGCAATGGGCGAACGATCCACATGAAACGAATACACATCCGTCGCTATAAAATCAAACTCATCGTCACGTTCATAACACTTAAGCAAATTCAGCGAAGGCGAAGCGCCAAATTCCGTCAATAACTGCAAATCCTTTACGATTATCTCCCTGGCAATACGCCCTTTTTCCGATAGTTCGAGCGCCATCAGGTCTTCGGGAGACACTTCCGTTATATTTTCTTTTAAAGATAAGCGGGCTACAATTTCATTAAAATCGCCCTCCAAGTTTCTATACCAGCAAAGCACATTCCTATCCCCTTCAAAATCGGTATGCACGAGTTCGGAAAAGGTAGTCACAACTCCAATTTGTCGGTTGTTCGAAAATATAGTACTCATAGTTTGTTACTTCTTGCTTTACAAAATTATATAATAGTCGTCAGTTGTGGAATTCTTACCATTACAAACTTCCGGTGGATCGTATTTATTTTTCCGCATAAAAAAACTCCGGCTTTTACCGGAGTTCTTGTCATCTATTTTAAGCCTTTTATTCGGCGTATAATTTCTTATCGATAATACGATCGTAATAATCCTGTACAAAGGCCTTACAAGCCACTTCAAGATCATCCATTTCCTTATTGCGGTTGGCGATCAGATTTTTCTCCAGACCTTTATCGGAAATCGCATAAAAACCAGCCGCTTTTTTACCATCGAACAAACAGATATAATTACCGCGATGGAATTGATACTGTGTTCCATTATAATTCATCACAAATGGTTTAATCGTTTTCTCCCCTACTAAACTTCTTCCCCAGCTACGGAACGGTTTGTCGTATCCGATCATATCCAATAACGTCGGATAAATATCGATTTGCTGTGCCAACTCCTTATTCTCCCCTTTCAGACTACCGTCCGGTTTGTAGATCAGAATAGGCACTGCCGAGCGATTCACCACCTTCGCATACTCATCATACGCCACCTGATTACAATGATCGGCTGTAATTACAAAAATCGTATTCTGGAACCACGGCTCTTTTTTAGCTGCTTCGAAGAATTTTTTAAACGCATAATCCGTATACCCTACCACCTGATGCATTGGCACGGTACCCATTGGGAATTTTCCTTTGTATTTTTCGGGAACCACAAAAGGCTCATGCGACGAAACGGTAAAAATAGTCCCCATAAACGGTTGTTTTTTCTTATCAAACGTCTGCTTCATATACTGAAAAAACGGCTCATCCCATATCCCCCACGAACCATCAAAATCAGCATCGTTGTTATATTCCGTCTTACCGTAATAGTGATCAAAACCTAATATATTTCCAAATCCAAGGAATCCCATCGAACCGTTTGGCGCGCCGTGGAAAAACGACGTATCATATCCTTCCTCTTTTAAAGTCGAAACCAACGACTGGATTTTCTGTTTTGGATAAGGCGATGAGGTAAACGCATCCTGGAAAGAAGGAATCCCGGCCAAAACCGATGACATCCCATGAATCGACTTACTTCCGTTTGCAAAAGCATTTGGGAAAATAAGACTGTGCTGTGCCAGTGAATCGATAAACGGCGTATAACTCACATACCCCGGTATCTTCGTATCCTTATTAAACGCTCCGATATATTCCCTTCCATAACTTTCGGTTATAAAGATGACAATATTCGGTTTTGTTTTCGGATTATTATGATAGTGTTTAATCGGCTCCAGTTCGCGCTGTACTACTTCCGGCCCTACCAGATTGACCTTTTTAAAACTGGTTGTTCCCATCGTTCGGATAATCGCAAAAGGCGTATTCAGAACAATATCGGCATGTTCCGGCTTCGTTACAAAACGATTGGCGTCTACAATATTAATCGGACGCGTACTCTTTTTAAAGTCACCACGGATGCCACCAACTGCCATTACCACAATAATCAGCAAGCCCAAAATAGACGACACAAAATACTTTGGTTTATTTTCGGGTAACACTTCTTTTACTTTTACCTTTTTATACAAGTAAATCCAAAGAATTGCACATAGGAAAAACAACGCATACACATGCCAGTAGCTCACAATAAAGCGGGAAAACATATTTCCTTTATTCGACTCATTTTTCACGATATCCATAATCGCGATAGTCGTTCGGGCATAGGTAAAACGATAATAGATAAAGTCGATAAAATTGGTAGCATACCCAATCAGGTTACAAACAAAGTACAGGTAAAATAAAAATTTCTGATATCCTTTTTTGGTTGTAATCCATAGCGGAAGGATCGAACAAACCACAAATAAAGCGTTGAGATACAAAATCGCCGCCGTATCGAACACCATTCCGTGATAGGCCAAAGCCAGGAAATCGGAAACCGAATCCACTTTCAGCATTTTATAATTATAAACAAAGAACAATACGCGGGCTACGAAATAAAACAGATACGCTAAAAACAACCGGTAGCATAAAGCCTTGTATTCCTGGATACGATAATTGGAATTCATATAAAAGTTACAAAATCAAAATTATAAAAGAATCAAAATTACAAAATTACCGATACCACTTCCATAATTATGAATTTTAAATTTTTTGATTTGAGTTTTTTTTATAATTTGCAGTAACTAAATGAGCAAAACATGACTGACGTTACACGTTTATTTGATTTTCCATACTATCAGCTGGAAAAATACAACCTGCCGGATGCCTTGGTAACAAAATACAATGGAGAATGGATTAAGACTTCCACCAAAGAATATCTGGATAAGGCCAATGCACTTTCCAGAGCATTGCTGCGTATGGGAATCCAAAAAAACGATAAAATTGCAATTATCTCTTCCAATAACAGAACGGAATGGAACATTACCGATATCGGCGTTTTACAAACCGGTGCTCAGACGGTTCCGGTATATCCGACCATTTCCGAAGAAGATTACCAATATATATTAGGTCATTCCGAAGCGCAATATTGCTTTGTTTCCGATGTTGAGGTTTTCAATAAAATAAAAGCCGTCCGTCACAACCTTCCGCTTTTAAAAGAAGTTTACTCCTATAATGTAATTGACGGTTGTAAAAACTGGACCGAAGTACTGGAATTAGGAAAAGACGAAAGCAACCAACAGGAAGTTGAAGACCGAAAAAAGAGTATTGTCACCACCGATTTAGCGACTTTAATCTATACGTCCGGAACAACAGGACGACCAAAAGGCGTTATGCTAAGTCACCAGAATATTGTTTCGAATGTATTGGCCAGTTCGGTACGCGTACCGTTACGCGCCGGAAGCACCCGCGGATTAAGTTTCTTACCCGTTTGTCATATTTTCGAAAGAATGATTTTATACCTATACCAATATTATGGTATCTCAATTTATTTTGCCGAAAGTATCGACAAGATGAGCGACAACCTAAAAGAGGTAAAACCTCATGTAATGACAGCTGTTCCGCGTTTGTTGGAAAAAGTATACGATAAAATCTACGCCAAAGGAGCCGATTTAAGCGGCATCAAGAAAAAACTATTTTTCTGGGCCATCGATTTGGGACTACATTACAAACCCTATGGCGAAAATGGCTGGTGGTATGAAAAGAAACTATCCATTGCCCGCAAACTGATCTTTAGCAAATGGCAGGAAGGTTTGGGCGGACAATTGGAACTGATGGTTTCCGGTAGTGCCGCTTTACAACCACGACTAACCCGCGTTTTTGCCGCAGCCGGAATTCCAATTATGGAAGGCTACGGATTAACCGAAACCTCTCCGGTAATTGCTGTAAACGATCAACGCAACCGCGGATTCAAAATTGGTACCGTTGGAAAACCACTGGATAACCTGGAAGTAAAGATTGCCGAAGACGGAGAAATCCTGTGCAAAGGCCCAAGCATTATGATGGGCTATTATAAGGATGACGAAAAAACAGCCGAGGCCTTACAGGATGGTTATTTCCATACCGGTGACATTGGAGAAATCGACAGCGAAGGTTTTCTTAAAATAACCGACCGGAAAAAAGAGATGTTTAAAACATCCGGCGGAAAATATATCGCGCCGCAGAGTATCGAAAACACCATGAAGCAATCCCGTTTTATCGAGCAGATCATGGTAATTGGTGATGGCGAAAAAATGCCGGCTGCTTTTATTCAGCCAAGTTTTGATTTCCTAAAAGAATGGGCAAGCCGAAAACACCTTAACATCGGAACCACCAACGAAGAAATTGTAGCCAACGAACAGGTTATCGATCGCATCAAAGAGGAAGTGGATCATATCAATAAAAAATTTGGACATTGGGAACAGATCAAAAAATTTGAACTCACCGCAAATGTCTGGTCAATTGATGGCGGAGAACTCACTCCAACGCTAAAACTCAAAAGAAAGATCATCAAAGAGAAATACCAGAATCTCTACGATAAAATCTACCAGAACTCTTAAAAAAATAAAGATACTCCTCATCCCCGAGGAGTTTTTTTTTATTTAACTTAAAATTAATTTTATTATATTATGCATGCATAGTATTTTTTTTGTATATTTGAAATCACTGAAGAAAAATGAAAGATAAAACAATAGATTATGTTTTACGCGCAACCTGGCAGGCTGTTGCACGCATGTACAACGAAGAGGCAACCAAATACGGCGCCACTATGGCTACAGGATTTGCTTTATTGAGTATCGATCGGGAAAACGGAACGCCATCGACCGCATTAGGTCCCAAAATGGGAATGGAAGCAACGAGTTTAACGCGTACCTTGAAATCGATGGAAGATAAAGGACTGATAATCCGGAAAAAGAATCCTGTTGATGGCCGCGGTGTTTTAATTTATCTGACCAAACTCGGAAAAGAAAAACGGGAACTTTCCAAAGCCACCGTTTTAAAATTCAATGAAACCGTAAAACAAAACATCAGCGATGAAAAGCTCAACCACTTCATGGAGGTTGCCGAGATCATCAACGAATTGATTTTGGATAAAAACATTTTCAATCCGGAAGAGGATACAAAATAATCATAATATTAATTGATTTCGGGTGAGCTATCGCCTGAAATCATCCAAACAAAGAAAACAGTAATTACAAATGAAACGACTAATCAAAAAAGTTGCGGTTATTGGTTCGGGAATTATGGGATCGGGTATTGCCTGCCATTTTGCCAATATCGGTGTGGAAGTATTACTTCTGGATATTGTTCCGAGAGAATTAACCGATGCTGAACAAAAAAAAGGATTGACATTAGAAAGCAAAGTGGTTCGAAACCGAGTGGTAAACGATCACCTTGCAAATGCTCTGAAATCGAAACCGGCTCCTATTTATGATCAAAAGTTTGCCAGCCGCATTACAACCGGTAATACGGAAGACGATTTAGCAAAAATCAAAGACGTCGACTGGATCATTGAGGTTGTGGTAGAACGTTTGGATATCAAACAAAAAGTATTCGAGCAAATCGAACAATTCCGCAAACCGGGAACGCTTATCACTTCCAATACGTCCGGAATTCCAATCAAATTTATGAGCGAAGGACGCAGTGACGATTTCCAAAAACACTTCTGCGGAACCCACTTCTTTAACCCGGCTCGTTACTTAAAATTATTCGAAATCATTCCAGGACCTAAAACTTCCCCTGAAGTACTGGATTTCTTAAACAATTATGGCGAAAAATTCTTAGGTAAAACCTCAGTAGTCGCCAAAGACACCCCTGCTTTTATCGGTAATCGTATCGGAATCTTCGGAATCATGAGCCTTTTCCATTTGGTAAAAGACATGGGCCTAACCATCGAAGAAGTCGACAAACTAACCGGACCGGTAATCGGCCGACCAAAATCGGCGACTTTCCGTACGGTAGACGTAGTTGGTTTGGACACCTTGGTACACGTAGCCAATGGTTTATACGAAAACTGTCCGCAGGACGAAGCACACGATTTATTCAAACTTCCGGATTTTATCAATACCATGATGACCAACAACTGGTTGGGAAGCAAAACCGGACAAGGTTTCTATAAAAAAGTCGACAAAGACATTCTATCTTTAGATTTAGATACATTAGAATACCGCGCGGCCAAAAAAGCCTCGTTTGCAACATTGGAATTAACCAAAACAATCGACAAGCCGATCGACCGCTTTAAAGTCCTTGTAAAAGGAAAGGACAAAGCCGGTGAATTCTACCGTAAAAACTTTACGGCGATGTTTGCTTATGTTTCCAACAGAATCCCTGAAATTTCAGACGATCTTTATAAAATTGACGATGCGATGAAAGCCGGTTTCGGATGGGAAAACGGTCCGTTTGAGATCTGGGACGCTATCGGCGTGGCCAAAGGTATCGAACTGATGCAAGCCGAAGGATTAGCTCCGACAGCTTGGGTAACCGAAATGCTGGCATCCGGAAACGAGAGTTTCTACACCGTTAAAGACGGCATCACACATTACTACAATATTGCATCCAAATCTCAGGTAAAAGTACCGGGACAAGATGCTTTTATCATTCTGAACAACATCCGCGAAAGCAAAAAAATATGGAGCAACAGCGAGTCGGTGATTCAGGATTTGGGCGACGGTATTATCAATATCGAATTCCAATCGAAAATGAACTCGATTGGCGGTGGTGTGATTCAGGGAATCAACAAAGCCATCGAACTGGCCGAAAAAGACTATAACGGTCTGGTGATCGGAAATCAGGCGGCCAACTTCTCTGTAGGCGCCAACCTGGCGATGATCTTTATGATGGCCGTAGAACAGGAATATGACGAATTAAATATGGCGATCAAAGCCTTCCAGGATACGATGATGCGCGTACGCTATTCCGGAATTCCGGTTGTCGCGGCGCCACATGGAATGACTTTAGGCGGCGGATGCGAAATGAGTATGCATGCCGACAAAGTGGTTGCTGCTGCCGAAACCTATATCGGACTGGTAGAGTTTGGTGTTGGGGTAATTCCCGGCGGAGGTGGATCGAAAGAAATGGCGTTGCGTGCTGCCGATACATTCCACAAAAACGACGTGGAGTTAAACGTATTACAGGAGTATTTCTTAACCATCGGTATGGCAAAAGTAGCGACATCGGCCTATGAAGCCTATGATCTTGGTATCCTTCAAAAAGGAAAAGACGTCGTGGTGGTCAACAAAGACCGTCAGATTGCCGAGGCTAAAAAACATGCCTTATTACTAGCCGAAGCCGGTTATACACAACCTGTAAAACGCAAAGACATTAAAGTACTTGGAAAACAAGCGCTGGGAATGTTCTTAGTGGGAACCGACAGTATGGAAGCCGGAAAGTATATCTCCGAACACGATAAGAAAATTGCCAACAAACTAGCCTATGTAATGGCCGGAGGTGATTTATCCGAACCAACATTGGTAAACGAACAATACCTGTTGGATTTAGAGCGCGAGGCTTTCCTATCGCTTTGTACCGAAAGAAAAACACTGGAGCGTATTCAGTTTATGTTAACCAAAGGAAAACCGCTTCGTAATTAATCCATGGATTGGAATCCATCATTCAAAACAAGACTATGAAAACAGCCTATATAGTAAAAGCATACCGGACAGCCGTTGGTAAAGCACCAAAAGGAGTGTTCCGTTTTAAAAGACCCGACGAACTGGCCGCCGAAACCATCGAATATATGATGAATGAGTTGCCAAACTTCGACAAAACCCGTATCGACGACGTAATGGTAGGAAATGCCATGCCGGAAGCCGAGCAGGGATTAAACGTAGGGCGATTGATCTCTCTTATGGGATTAAAAATTGAAGATGTACCCGGTGTAACCGTAAACCGTTACTGTGCTTCGGGAATCGAAACCATCGGAATGGCAACCGCCAAAATTCAAGCCGGTATGGCCGACTGTATTATTGCCGGTGGTGCCGAAAGTATGAGTTATATTCCAATGGGAGGTTATAAACCCACTCCGGATTATAAAGCGGCTGCGGCCGGACACGAGGATTATTACTGGGGAATGGGATTGACTGCCGAAGCGGTGGCCAAACAATTCAACGTTTCCCGTGAGGATCAGGATGAGTTTTCGTACCAGTCACACCAAAAAGCGTTAAAAGCACAAGCGGAAGGAAAATTTGACAAACAGATTGTTCCGATCACGGTGGAACAGGTGTATATCGATGAAAAAGGTAAAAAAGCCAGTAAATCCTATATCGTAAACAAAGACGAAGGACCAAGAGCCGATACGTCTAAAGAAGCTTTAGGAAAACTACGACCGGTTTTTGCTGCCGACGGAAGTGTAACCGCTGGTAACTCTTCACAAATGAGTGATGGTGCGGCATTCGTATTGGTGATGTCGGAAGAAATGGTAAAAGAATTAAATCTGGAGCCTATCGCCCGACTGGTAAACTATGCTGCTGCCGGAGTGGAACCTCGAATTATGGGAATCGGACCGGTAAAAGCTATTCCAAAAGCTTTAAAACAAGCCGGATTAAAACAATCGGATATCGAGTTGATCGAATTAAACGAAGCTTTTGCCGCACAGAGTTTGGCGGTAATCCGCGAATTGGATTTGAATCCGGAGATCATCAACGTCAACGGAGGTGCGATTGCACTAGGTCACCCACTAGGGTGTACCGGAGCGAAGTTATCCGTTCAGTTATTCGACGAAATGAAACGCCGCGGCAACAAATACGGAATGGTCACCATGTGTGTCGGAACCGGACAAGGCGCTGCGGGGATTTATGAATTATTATAAAAGATTTTGAATGATGAATTTTAAATTTTAAATGCCATGAAAACCGATAATTTAATCGCAGATAAAACCTTTGAATTTGCCATTTCCATTATCAGTCTTTATACGCAATTACAACACGAAAAAGAATTCATCATTTCAAAACAACTCATGCGATGTGGAACCAGTATTGGTGCCAATGTAGAAGAAGCTATTGCAGCGCAGTCGAAACGAGATTTTATTCATAAAATGTCCATTGCTACCAAAGAAGCCCGCGAAACCAAATACTGGTTGCGGTTATTGGATAAGTCGGTAGTCACTAAAATTTCAGTCGACCGCTACCTTATCGAAATCGGACATATTATAAATATCATCACCAAAATTGTAAAAACATCGCAAGACCATATTTCTAAATAATTTAAAATTTAAAATTCAACATTTAAAATAACCACATCATGAGCGATATAACCAGAGGAGGTCAATTCCTTGTAAAAGAAACAAAATGTGAAGACATCTTCACACCTGAGGATTTCTCAGAAGAGCAGTTAATGATGCGTGACTCGGTTAAGGAGTTTGTCGATAAAGAATTATGGCCAAACAAGGACCGTTTTGAAAAGAAAGACTATGCTTTTACCGAAGAATGCATGCGTAAAGCCGGAGAACTGGGACTTTTAGGAGTTGCCGTTCCGGAAGCCTATGGTGGATTAGAAATGGGATTCGTATCGACTATGCTGGTATGTGATTATATTTCGGGTGCCACCGGATCGTTTTCTACCGCATTTGGAGCACATACCGGAATCGGAACCATGCCTATCACCCTATACGGAACAGAAGAACAAAAGAAAAAATACGTACCAAAACTAGCGTCGGGTGAATGGTTTGGTGCCTACTGTTTAACAGAGCCTGGAGCCGGATCGGATGCTAATTCTGGAAAAACCAAAGCCGTTTTATCGGAAGATGGAAAAAGTTATAAAATCACCGGACAGAAAATGTGGATTTCCAATGCCGGTTTTTGTAGCGTTTTTATTGTATTCGCCCGAATTGAAGACGATAAAAACATCACCGGATTTATCGTAGAAAACGTACCGAATAACGGAATCACCCTTGGAGAAGAAGAACACAAATTGGGAATTCGCTCCTCTTCTACCCGTCAGGTATTCTTTAACGATACCGTAGTACCGGTAGAAAATATGTTGGCCGGACGTGGCGAAGGATTTAAAATCGCAATGAATGCCCTAAACGTTGGTCGTATCAAATTGGCTGCCGCATGTTTGGATGCACAACGCAGAACGATTTCCGGAGCGGTAAAATATGCCAACGAACGCATTCAGTTTAATACACCAATCGCCAACTTTGGAGCGATCCGATCCAAATTAGCCGAAATGGCCGCTTCATGTTATGCCGGAGAGAGTGCTTCGTATCGTGCTGCTAAAAGCATCGAAGATCGTATCAATGCACGTATCGCCGATGGAGTTTCCCATCAGGAAGCCGAATTAAAAGGTGTGGAAGAATTCGCTATCGAATGTTCCATCCTGAAAGTAGCCGTATCGGAAGATATGCAAAACTGTTCCGACGAAGGAATTCAGATCTTCGGAGGTATGGGATTCTCGGAAGATACCCCTATGGAAAGTGCTTGGCGTGATGCTCGTATTGCCCGTATTTACGAAGGAACCAACGAGATCAACCGTATGTTATCGGTAGGAATGCTAATCAAAAAAGCCATGAAAGGTCATGTGGATCTGTTAGGACCTTCTATGAAAGTCGCCGAAGAACTAATGGGTATTCCATCATTCGACACACCGGATTATTCCGAATTATTCGCAGAAGAAAAAGAACTAATCGGAAAACTGAAAAAAGCGTTCCTGATGGTCGCCGGAAGTGCCGTACAAAAATACGGACCGGATTTGGACAAACACCAACAGTTGTTAATGGCTGCTGCCGATATGCTGATTGAAATTTATGTTGCGGAAAGTGCCATCTTACGCACTGAAAAAACAGCCAAAGCCAACGGCGCCGAAAATGTAAAAGAGCAAATTGCAATGGCCCAGTTATACCTGTACCATGCGGTAGATATCGTTACCCTAAAAGGAAAAGAAGGAATCGCTTCTTTTGCCGAAGGTGATGAACAACGTATGATGCTAATGGGACTACGTCGCTTTACAAAATACACGAATGTACCTAACGTGGTAGCATTACGAGAAATTATTGCTGACAAATTGATAAAAGAGAATCATTACTGTTATTAATTAGCAATAACTATTTTTGGTTTAGTTTGTTTAAAAAAGACCACTTAACAGCAATGTTAGGTGGTTTTTTTATCTATTTTACGACCATCCGGTTTTAAAAATACCTAACTTTGATAAAAACATAAGCCATGAAAAAAATACTACTGCTCGCTATGGGATTGGGCGTGCTCCTTACCGGATGTAAAACCAAAACCGAATCGAAAATAAACGAGTTAAAAATCGCATTAGAACCTAAAAGCAATACCAAAACCGAAGGAACGGTAACCTTTACCGAAAAAGACGGCAAAGTAACGTTTGCGGCAACTATTTCCGGGCTGACACCGGGCGTACATGCCATCCATATCCATGAAAAAGCGGATTGTTCTTCTGCCGATGCCACTTCTGCCGGCGGACATTGGAATCCGACGTTTAAAAAACACGGTAAATGGGGGCAGGGAGAATATCATAAAGGCGATATCGGTAACTTTACCGCCGATGCCAAAGGGAATGGAAAAATTACACTCACAACAGACGAATGGTGTATCGGATGTGGAGACGCTACCAAAGACGTTCTTGGAAAAGCAATCATCGTTCACCAGGGTGCGGATGATTTTGTAACGCAACCAACCGGTAATGCCGGTGGACGTGTCGCTTGTACCGCCATTATCCGTTAAAAAAATAGTATCCGGAAGCTTCTCGAAATTCGAAAATACTTCCGGATACTATTTTTTAAAAACTTATCGACATCATTGTTATCCGATAAATAAAAAAAGTAGCTTTGTGGAATAATTTTCGACAATGATTAACCCTTCAATTAACGGTTGGATAGATAAGTTTTTTATTAAGCAAAGTCCTTTGCCGTTACCTGTTGTGGTATACCCCAAAGAATTTTACAATAGCGTTCGTAAAACCGGATTTATTTACGGACATGTGGTCAATTTTGTGACCGACAAACCCATTGAAACCAAAGGCTGGACTTCGGAAGAACTTACTAAAGTAGCACTATTAAACAGTCTTTATGGCGTTTTTGGGCTGATTACTCACGACTCCGATCCCAAAACATTCATTCAAAAAGCCATTGTTTTCTACAATCAGATGAACCCCGAAGGGTTTAACCTGCTTAAAAAGATGCTGCCAAGTGCCATGCCAAGCAACGAGCTGGAAAAAATGATCAGCGAGCGGGTGCGTACCAACGACAACATCATCAGTAAGAATTTCTCGCATATCCTGACCAATGCCCTACTCTTTATGGATGTATTGGCATTCCGTCAGTACCTATTACATGGTGAAATTCCAAATAATTATCTGAAAAAACTGGAGGAAACCATTGTAAACCTGGTAGCGTTGGCGTTAAATACCAAGACCAACAAATCGAATTACGATGATTTACTGATTAAGCTTTTCGAATCGTCTGTGCGGTTTACCAAGTTTAACACCCTGAGTATTCAGGACATTCAAATGCTTGAACTGGACTATTTCAGTTCTCCTTTAGAAAAAAACTACCTGTTGGATATTACAGGTATGGCTTTGTGGAGTGATGCCGTTCTCGAGGAATCGGAAACCCGGTTTATGTACAACCTTGCAGAACAATTACAAATCGAACGGGAATATGCTGTCGAAAGCATTTGTGCCATCGATGAATTCATCATGAAATACCAGAAAGAAATTCCGTATTTCCGCTATTCGAATCCAGTAAAGCATTTTTATGATCAGGCGACACAAAACGTAATTGTGCTGATCACCCGCAATAAAAACCGGCTATTAAAAGAGATTAGTGAAAGTGGAGAACTGATGTTATTACTGGCCAAATCGACGCACAAAGACCTCGATCAGAAGGAAAAGAAAAAGATGAAAAAGCAATTATTAGACATCTGTAAGACCATCCCTTCGCTTACCATCTTTCTTTTACCTGGCGGGAGTTTGCTGTTGCCGATACTGATTAAATTTATCCCGAAATTATTACCTTCTGCATTTAACGAGAATCTGGATATTGAATAAAACCTGTCAGATCTTTGAGGTCTGACAGGTTAAAAAAAGGCTGTCTTCCGACAGCCTTTTTTATAAATCTAATTGATATATTTCATCCAAGTCCTTATTCGAACTCAAATTGACTTTTAAATCGGTAATATAACCGGACCGTAACCCGTATACCCAACCGTGCAAATGCAACTCCTGTTCCTCTTTCCAGGCCGCCTGCACGATGGAGGTTTTGGCCAGGTCATACACCTGTTCGGTTACATTTAATTCGACAAAGCGGTTAAATCTTTCATTTTCGTCCGGAATCGCATCGAGTTCTTTTTTATGGAAACGGTACACATCTTTAATATGTCGGATCCAATTATCGATAATTCCAATCGAACTGTTGGTCATTGCGGTTTTAATACCGCCACAACCATAATGTCCGCACACGATAATATGTTTGACTTTAAGAGCGTTCACGGCATAATCGAGTACGCTCAACATATTCATATCGGAATGTACGACCATATTGGCAATATTGCGGTGCACAAACACTTCACCCGGTTGTGCACCAATGATTTCATTTGCCGGAACACGGCTGTCGGAACAACCGATCCACAATAAGGGCGGTTTCTGACTTTTAGATAACCTGATAAAATACTCCGGATCGTCGCTTAACTTCGATTCGACCCATTTCTCATTATTTTCGATTAACTTTTTATAAAACGCACTCATTATGTTTGATTTTTTCCGGAAACGAATTCTTTTCTAGTCGTGTAAAATTTCTTTCATAAACTGAACTTCACCGGTTTCGATATCATAGTATGCACCGGCAATTCCAATTTGTCCTGATTCGAAAAGTTCGCGTAATACATCACTTCTATCCAGAATTTCATCCATTGTATGGATTACGTTATGCTGTGCTACAGCACTTACCAAAGTCGGATCGGTAGGATCAACACCTGGCATTTCGGCTTTTACTTCGTTAACCGAAACCTGTACTTTACTTAAAAGATTCGTCAAATGTCCTAATTCGGCACCTTGACACGCTCCTTTAATCGCACCACATTTACTATGACCTAAAACAACGATTAATTTTGTTCCAGCCAATTTACAGGCGAACTCCATACTTCCCAGGATATCGTCATTTAAAATATTCCCGGCAATTCGCGCACTGAAAATATCCCCTAATCCCTGATCAAAGATTAATTCGGCTGAAGTACGGCTGTCGATACAACTTAAAACAATTGCAAAAGGAAACTGACCATCTTTTGTGTCGTTTACCTGTTCCAATAAATTTCGGTTTACTTTTAAATTGTTTACAAAACGTGCGTTACCTTCTTTTAAAAACTGAAGTGCTTTTGCTGGTGTTACGGTTGCTTGTGTTTCTGCTGTATGTGCTTTCATTTTTATAATTTTTGGAAGCGTATTGATTAGGCCCTCCTAAAAAGTAAGCTTATAAATTGCTTTAAAATTACTCATTAATCCAGAAATGGCTTTACAATTTCACTTATTTATTATTAGTTATTTTTTTAATTTACTTATTTTGAATGTTCTATAAATACGTTCTTCTTATCCGAATGGGTATTTTCCAGTTCATATTCGTCTTTAAATCCTACTAAATGAACCTCGATATTATCTTCTACGGCGCGGATGGCTTTAAATTCTTTGATCAAATCCTGAACATCATGCGCGATATAAACCGTATCGGAAGCATTGATAATTACTTTCGAGTTCTCCGGAATTTCGTTTAATGTATTTTTGATAGCCGCTTTATTCAGGAATGAGACCTCCTGTGCCAGGTCGATATGAATGATATCCCCATCGTGGTATTCTTCTTTACGGAAATTGTAGGCTCTTTTGTGATTTCCACGCAATACGGCAAATACACTGATCACAATTCCTAATAACACCCCTTTTAGAAGGTCGGTAAAAACAACCCCTAATAAAGTTGCGATAAACGGAACGAACTGGTATTTTCCTTTGTGCCAGAAATGCATGATTACTGCCGGTTTCGCTAATTTATATCCTACCAATAATAGAACCGCCGCTAAAGTCGCCAATGGAATTTTGTTTAGTATAAACGGAATACTTACCACACTGATCAGTAATAAAAGACCGTGGATAATCGCCGACATTTTAGATTGTGCTCCGGCATTGGCATTCGCAGACGAACGCACTACTACCGATGTCATTGGTAAACCACCTAATAACGAACTTACCATATTCCCTACTCCTTGCGCTTTTAATTCCACATTGGTGTTGGTGAATCGTTTGTGCACATCCATACGGTCGGCTGCTTCGATACACAACAGGGTTTCGATAGACGCTACAATAGCGATTGTAAAGGCTACCATCCATACTTTCGGATTTGTGATAGACGCAAAATCCGGTACTACGATAATTTCTTTTACATCGTCAAAAGACGCCATTACCGGCAAAGCTACCAGATGTTCTTTTGCGATGGCCAACGGGCTACCTGTTTGGATAAATATTTCGTTGATCAATATTCCAAGAATAACGGCTACTAAAGCCCCCGGAACCAATTTGATTCGTTTTAGGAAACCGATTTTATCCCAGGAGATCAAAATTGCCATCGAAATCAGGGTGATGATCACCGATCCCATATTAATATAATCCAACGCACCTAAAAGCGACGAAAACGTATTTCCGCCTTCCATTTGCACGAATGCCTGATCGCCTTCAAAATCCCTGTCGTATCCAACAGCGTGCGGAATTTGTTTTAATATGATGATTACTCCGATACCGGCCAACATTCCTTCAATAACATTGGTTGGAAAATAGTTGGAAATACTTCCGGCTTTAATAAACCCTAAAGTGATTTGGATTAATCCGGCCAGAAAAACGGCCAGTAAAAATACGTCGAACGCGTTCAGGTCGGTAATGGCTGTCAGTACAATAGCTGTTAAACCGGCAGCCGGACCCGAAACACTAATATGCGATTGGCTTAAATAACCCACAATGATACCCCCGACAACTCCGGCGATAATTCCTGAAAATAATGGTGCACCCGATGCCATGGCAATACCAAGACACAACGGTAACGCAACCAAAAATACTACTAAACCCGAAGCAAAGTCAGCCTTCAGGTTAGCAAAAAGATTGATTTTTTTTGTCATAACCGATAAAGTATAATACAATTAGATTGTAAGCGTGTAGAAGAACGCTTAAATGGTGAACGCAATGTTCCTGTAATTGAATTATACCTGTTCGGGAGGAGGAGAAAAGATCTCTCTGAAACGATTGTCGTGTTTCAGGGTATTCTCAAAAGTAATAACCGTATTGGTTTGTTTTGGGGCAAGGAAAATCGGATCCTGAAATTCGAACTTCAGCTGCGCTTTGGTTTCTTTGATTTCTTTTACCGTTTCCTCTTCAGAAAGACTGTATACCATAGACGTATCGGTATCGCTCTTCAGGAACCCAACGATGGTAGGAGTTGCCAGAAAAGTGATAAACAGAAGTAATACTATTTTTACCAATACTTTCATGCCGCGAACTTACAAAAAAAATGATGTAAAAAAAGTTAAGTGAAAAACAATTAATATTTCTTTAATACTTTTTCACTTAACTTTTGAATTTTTATGAATTTTCAGGTTTTAAATTTCTTCTTCCAACCAGGCTTTCATCATCCACATGGTTTTTTCCTGCTCTTTGATAAAGTCACTCATCATGGAGTTGGTGCCTTCATCATCGATTTCGGCCGATTGACTTAAAATCACTCTTTCAATTTTTAACAAGTCGGTTAAAGAAGCGATGATCAGGTGAACTGCTTCTTCGTCGTTGGAAATATTTCTACCAATTGGCAGTTTATTGTTTTTGATATAATCGTCGAAAGTATGTAACGGAACCGCACCCAATGTCAATACACGTTCGGCGATCAAATCCACTTTTAACTGTGCGTCGTTGTATAATTCTTCAAACTTCACATGCAAATCAAAAAAGCGCTTTCCTCTGATGTTCCAATGCAAACCTCTCAGATTTTGGTAATACACCTGAAAATTGGCTAATAAAATGTTTAATTCGGCTACTAAAACTTTTGTTTCTTTAACGGGTAATCCAAGGCTGTTCATTTTCATATTACTTATGTTTAAAGATTATACTACAAATTTAACCAAAAATAAGCCGCCAGAACTATAATTAATATTGATACTTTTTATAATTTTATCGAAAATTTCTATAAAAATGACCATCACCCAATTATATTACGTATTAGCCGTAGCTGAACACAAAAATTTCACCCTTGCCGCCGAAAAATGTTTTGTCACCCAACCGACACTGAGCATGCAAATCCAGAAACTGGAAGACGAATTGGAAGTGCAGATATTCGACCGTAGTAAAAAGCCGATACAACTCACCGAAATAGGTCAGAAGATTGTTTCTCAGGCCAAAAACATTGTCAACGAATCCGATCGGATTAAAGACATCGTCGATCAGCAAAAAGGATTTATTGGTGGTGAATTTAAAGTAGGGATTATTCCAACGGTTATGCCTACCCTATTACCGATGTTCCTGACCAATTTTGTAAACCGCTATCCGAAAGTAAATCTGATCATCGAAGAACACAATACGGAAGAAATCATCAAACGCCTAAAAAACGGTCATCTGGACGTTGCGATAGCCGCTACACCACTGGAAGAAGACAGTTTAAAAGAAATCGTCTTGTATTACGAACCGTTTGTGGCGTATATTCCGGAAAACAACCGAAACTTTGACAAAACGGAAATCGACATCAACGATCTGGATCTTGATTCCATTTTACTATTACAAGACGGCCATTGTTTCCGCGACGGCATTCTGAACCTGTGCAAAAACAAAGGCAATTTTACCGATACGAAATTCCATATTGAAAGCGGCAGTTTTGAAACACTGATCAAACTCGCCGATGAAGGATTGGGCACTACGCTGCTTCCGTATTTACACACTTTGGATTTAAAAGAAAAAGACAAATTAAAATTACGCCATTTTAAGGAACCGCGTCCCGCACGTGAAGTAAGTCTTATTTTTCCAAAAAGCGAGCTTAAAAGCCATATTATAGAAGCATTGCGTACTACGATTGCCGGTGTGATCAAAGGTGCTATTGCCTTTCACAACGTCGAGATTATCAGTCCGCTGAAAAACAAAAAAGGAGTCAACTAATTGACTCCTTTTTTTCATTGATTAACGTATATAAGACATTGTTTTAACTCGGGCTTGCCTACGGTATAATGTAATAACCAATCACGTAATTGGTCGACTTCGTAAGGTAATAAGTTTTTTAAGGCTTTTTCTAACTCTTTACAAAATAACTTTGGGTCAAAGCTTACTCTTTCTAAAATAGATTTGGTGTAAGTAAACATAGCTCTTGGCATAATCTACAAGCATTAATGGGTTAATTCAAGGGTAAGAACGTAACTACTCTCGTAAATCTACAAACGAAAGCCGGTTTATAAGGCTAACGCATAAATTGTTATTTTAGTATAACAAATTTAAAAATTTAACATTTTGTAGCTCTCAACATTTCGCGTTTTCCCGGTGGCCCTGGTAATTTTTCAGTTTTAAAACCTGCTTCCTGAAGCGCTCTTTTGATAGAACCTCTGCAGGCGTAGGTTACCAGCGTTCCTTGTTCCTGTAGCGCATCATACATGATTTTAAAAATCTCCGTCGTCCAGAGTTCCGGTTGCACGTTAAATCCGAATGCATCAAAGTAAATCAAATTAAATCGATTTTTGTAATCTATTTCGTTAAAGTATTGTTGCCTTTTTGTTAAAGTGAAATGCGGTGATAGCACTGTTGGCGCCTCCCAGGGACAATTATGCATTCTTTCGAAAACCGATTTCCGTTCGGTGGCATTCAAAGCCGTAACATAATTCATATGCTCCCGTTCTTCCGGACTTATCGGAAAAGCTTCCACACCCACATAATCGATAGACTGCTGTTTCTTTTCCGCCTCGAGATAGGTTATAAATGCATTTAATCCCGTTCCGAAGCCGATCTCTAAAACAGCAACGGACTGCCCTTCAAAAAGAGACAGTCCGTTTGCTATAAATACATGTTTTGCTTCCTGTATCGCTCCGAATTTCGAATGATACGTTTCATTCCAACCTTCGATATAGATCGTCGTTGATCCATCTGCTGTTTGTATTACTTTCCGATTCAAATTATTTAATATACAGTTTTTTAATTCTCGGGATAGGCCCGCCACACTTTGACTCGTGACAGCGAACACAGGCATCAACACCGTTATTAAAATGTGTTTTGGCATTATCCGGATCGGCATAGATCTGTTTTTGTGCCTCGATAAATTTTTTAGCCTGCTCTTTAAAGAAAGCATCATTTTCACTTTCGTCGGTCATTACCGCCTGGTGAATTTTCAGGAAATGTTCCGGAAAATTTCCGACATCCTCCCCGTTTTTAATCCGGTCTTTTAAACGTTGGTTATCCACATACATCTGTTCCATCAAAGCGGCCATTTCGGACATTTCATACATTTTGAAATCTTTTTTTTCCGATTCTACAGCCGGTGCCGACTTTACATCCGCTTCTTTCCGGTTACAGGAGATTACCAATAGCATGGCTCCGGAAACCCATGCTAAAAACAACATTCTCTTCATTATTTACTAATTAAAACGCCATCGGCCATAAAAGCATACGTCACTTTCGGTTGCTTGATACTGTCGATTTCCGCCTGCGACTTACCACCGTCTTTGGCATAATGCTTCAGCTGTTCTACGCTTTCCACATTCACAAAAGCTTTACCATTTACAATAGCCTCCTGATTCGTTGCATTCATTGGGACAAAAAAGGCGTAATCTTTAAACTTTACAAAAGTCTCTTTACCATCGGTCAGATCCAATGTCATCCAACATCCTTTTTTCTGGCAAACATCTTTAATATTGGATTTGAACTTCAGGTTTATCGTATCCCCTTCTTTCATATCTTTGAATTTGGCCAACATCGCTTCTTTTGTAATCACCCCATCGGTAGTAATGCTATCCCCAAAAACAGCGTATTCGGTTTTGTTTTCGGCCAATTTGGCCACGTCTTGTTTTTTAGAATTACAGCTTGCTAATGTGATCAGCACTGCTGCTAAAAAAATACTTCTTTTCATATCTCGTTTGGATTCGTTATTTTGATTATCAAGATCTTAAACAGCTAACCGCTTTTAGGATAATTTGCCCTGTTTTAAGACCTTCCAAAGAAACAAATTTATATTGAATATGCATAATTCTAATTTATTTTTTCGCTATTCCCGATTAATTCGGAGGAATTGCATTCAAAAAGTAACAATTCAAAAAAAAATTAATAGTTCCTTATTTAATTACATTATTTTTAATCGCACATTATTAAAAGTGCTTTTTTTAATTAAATTTGCAACGACACAACAATTTTTTTATCAATTTAAAAATTATGTTTTATTGTTGGCTACCAACAAATTAGCCGGTTTTTAAAATTAACAGCTTAAATGGAATTAAAAACATCAACTGACATTAGAATTATCAAAGCCGACAGCAGCAAAATCAACAGTGTTGATTTTGAGAACCTGACTTTCGGAAATATTTTCACCGACCATATGCTGATTTGCGATTATAACAACGGAAAATGGGAACAGCCGGTTATCATGCCGTACGAACCGTTTACGTTAGATCCATCGGCAAAAGTTTTCCATTACGGACAGGCAATTTTCGAAGGAATGAAAGCCTACAAAGACGAACAGGACGACGTTTGGTTGTTCCGTCCGGATCAGAACTTTGATCGTTTTAACAAATCGGCCGTACGTCTTGCCATGCCGGAAGTTCCGGAAGACGTTTTCCTGGGCGGTTTACACAAGTTACTTGAAATCGAAAAAGAATGGGTTAAAAAAGGATTTGGAAATGCATTGTATATCCGTCCATTTATGATTGCAACCGGATCGGGTGTAGTCGCGGCTCCTTCTTCACAATATCGTTTTACCATTATCCTTTCACCGGCAAAATCGTATTATTCCGGCGAAGTAAAAGTGGTGATCGCCGAGCATTTTAGCCGCGCGGCAAACGGAGGAATCGGAGCAGCAAAAGCAGCCGGTAACTATTCAGGGCAATTCTACCCAACCAAATTGGCCAACGAGCAAGGTTTCCAGCAGATTATCTGGACCGACGATGCGACGCATACCAAACTGGAAGAAGCCGGAACAATGAACGTATTTTTCAGAATCAACGATACCTTATATACTGCACCAACCAGTGAGCGTATTTTGGACGGTGTAACCCGTAAGAGTATTATCGAACTGGCAACCAAAGAAGGTATCGACGTACAAGTTCGTCCGGTATTGGTTGATGAGATCGTAGCAGCCGCTCAAAACGGAACCCTACAGGAAATTTTCGGAGCCGGAACAGCAGCGGTAGTCAACCCTATCGTAGGATTTTCGTATAAAGAAACGTATTACGAACTTCCGAAACCGGAAAATTCGTTTGCTACTTTTATCAAACAACAGTTAACCGGAATTCAGCACAAGCAAATTGAAGACACTTTTGGATGGACTGTAAAAATCTAATCCAAAACAATTGATATAAAAAATCCCGAAGCAACTTCGGGATTTTTTTATTTTAGTATGGTTTCGAAATTCGGTTTAAAATAGTTCGGTCCTTTCATCACCTTTCCATCTTCACGGTAAATCGGTTTTCCGTCTTCGCCCAATTTACTCATATTACTGCGTTGGATTTCATCAAAAACTTCCTCGATTTTATGCTGTAATCCGTGTTCCAGAATCGTTCCGCATAAAATATAAAGCATATCTCCTAAAGCATCGGCAATTTCGACCAGATCATTATTTTGAACCGCTTCCAGATATTCTTCATTTTCTTCTTTCATCAGATTATATCGCAGTAGATTAACCTGCTCGCCTAAGTCGGCTTTGGGAAGCGCGCTAACTCCCAGTCCGAAGGATTCGTGGAATTCCTGAACGGCCTGTAATTGTTTTTTCATATCCTTTAATTTTACGGTCTAAAATAGAAAATCTCCCGGCAAAACGCTAATTTTGCCTAAAATTAAAATTCATGTTTACATCAGGTCAACTTTATTTCGCTTTATTCTTTGTTATCGTATTTGTAACCGCAATGATTTATGTATACCGAAAGGACCTGTCGCTCCACAAATTACATTACAAAGGATCCCTTTGGATACTACTGGCCTTTTTTGCTTTTATAGGAATTTTATTTATAATTAAACTCTTTTTGAAAGAATAATTGTTATAACTTTGGACAACTAAATGAAATTTTTTTAATACTATGCGCGTAGTTAAATACATATTTCTTTTATTACTATTAGCAGCTGTTGCACTAACGGTTTACATTGCTACTCAAACCGGCTCGTTCGATGTACAACGAAGCAAAGTAATGCATGCAACACCGGCAGCTTTATTCAATTATGTAGACGACTACAAAAACTGGGACGATTGGGGTCCCTGGAAAGAAGACGATCCTACAATACGCAATAGTTATACCGACAAAACACAGGGAGTTGGCGCTTCTTTCTCCTGGACCGGTAAAGATGGAAATGGTAAAATGGAAACCATTAAAACCGTTGACACCGATAGTATTCAGCAAAAAATATACTTTGATCAAAGCGAAACCCCTTCCGATGTTTACTGGATTTTCACACCGGTAAAAGGCGGCACCAAAGTTACCTGGGGTATGAAAGGCAATATGAATTTTATGATGAAAGCCTTCTCTATTCTTAGTGGTGGTTCCGACAGAATGCTAGGTCCGATGTTCGAAAAAGGATTGGAAAACATCGACAACCTATTGGTTAAAGAATTAAAAGTATACAATATTAAGATCAACGGGCTGGTAAAAAAGGCCGGAACGTATTATATCAAACAATCGGCTACCTGTAAAATCCCGGAATTACCCGGACAAATGGGATCTATGTTTGCCAAATTACACAAATTCACCAAAGACAATAACATATCGGTAAGTGGAAGCGCCTTTGCTATTTACAGCAAATACGACACTGCTTCCAACATTGTAGACTTTTCGGTTTGTATTCCGGTAAAAGAAGAAATATTCACCGCACAAGGAAGCGACATTGCCGCGGGTGAACTGGTACCTTATCTCGCTTTAAAAACAACCTTGACCGGAGATTACTCTCACAGCAAAGAAGCCTGGAACAAAGCCTACGCCGAGATTGCAAAGAACAAATGGCTGGAAGATCCTAATGGAAAATACCTGGAAGTTTACAAAACAGGACCACTACAAAGTCGTAAACCGTCTGAGTGGGTAACCGAAATCTTTATCCCGATTACGGCAAAACCAAAACCGGTAGCCCCTGCAGCTACAACAACAGCAGACAAACCGGTACCACCGCCACCAACAGCAAAACCAATCGAATAAAACATAAAAAAGTCCCTTTCAAAAAAGGGACTTCTTATTTATATATGTTTGCTCCATTATTACTCTTTTGCTAATAAATAACGTACCACGGTTTCGGCGGCATGCAAACCAAACAAAGCCGGCATCCAGCTATTGGTTCCAAAAAATGATTTTTTAAAGTTCTGTCCGTCTGTCATTTTCAAACTGCTTTCATCCGGTTTCTCCGTAGAAAACACCGCTTTAACACCGGTTGAGATTCCTTCTTTTTTCAAACGCTTACGAATCGTTTTTGCCAACGGACACACATCGGTTTTACTGATATCTTTTACCACAATCTTACTCGCCAGTAATTTCCCTCCGGCTCCCATATTACTGATAATCTTCACTTTTTTGCGTTTAGCCGCCAGAATCAGGTTTAATTTTGGTGTAATACTATCGATACAGTCCAATACATAATCAAACTCCGGTGTGATCAATTCAAAAGCTCTTTCCGGCGATAGGAATTCTTCGATACGGGTTAACTCCAATTCCGGGTTAATATCCAGTAATCGATCCCCTACAATTTTTACCTTTGGCTGTCCTACAGTCGAATGCAAAGCCGGTAACTGTCGGTTGATATTCGTAATATCCACGGTATCACCATCCACTATCGTCATTTTCCCGACACCTGCCCGTGCTATAAATTCTGCCGCAAACGATCCGACACCTCCCATTCCAACAATCAATACGTTTGCATTTTTTAATTTTTCGAGTCCTTCTTTTTTAAACAGCAATTCTGCTCGCTCTGTCCATTCAGCCATTTATTTTTTATTTATTGTTATCAAATACATTTTTAAAATTTCGGGTCACCATTGCTTCAATGGCGCCACTCTTAATCGAAGCGGCTTTTTCATATACCTGAAAAATCGTCTCTTCCACCATATCCGTTTCCAGAAAAAAGCGATCATCCGGTACGGCTTTAAACACCGCTTCCAGTTCCGGGTTTCGCAACAGGTATTTTCCAAAAGAAAGGTAAAACCCGTTATCCAACAGCGATCGCGCCACCTGATAATTCTTAGAAAAACCATGGATGATCATTGGCACTTCCACTTTCATTTGTTTTTTAACCGCAATAACTTCCTGATAGGCCGCCACGCAATGTAGAATAACCGGTTTGGGATTTTGTTCCAACAATTCCAATTGGCGTTCAAAAACCGAAAGTTGTTTGTTGATATCCGTTTCAATCCGCTTATCCAGTCCGCATTCGCCCAACGCCAAACAATTGGCCTCTTTTAGTTTCTCCGAAATGATTCGCAAGTCCTCTTCCAATCGTTCCGCTTTGGCATACCACGGATGTATCCCTATGGAATAAAACGCCGCAGAAGAATCGAATTCGTCAGGATACTGATTTACAATTTCCAAAACACCCGAATCACCAGATGCTTTATGCGTGTGCAGATTGTACAACATTATTTGTGAAACGCTTTAACACCGGCACGGATTTCCACTTTCAGATCGTTTGCCTGTGGTGGTATCGGACAAGAATAACCTTCATTATACGCGCAATACGGATTATAGGCTTTATTAAAATCGATCGTTACGCTATCGCCATTCGGGATTTCCAGATCAATATAACGACCACCGCCATAACTATCCACACCACTCGTGAGATCGGTAAAAGGTAAAAACAGGTAGTTTTTATACTTTTCCATTTTGGCCAGTTCCAGATTGCGGTACACATTTAGTTTATACGCTTTACCCTCAATTTTAAAAGACAACTCTCCGTATTTTACATACAAGGGTTTTCGCGTCCCGGTAGTTGGCATCGCAAAAGGCTTTTCGTCTGTTGCTTTTACCAAACGGGCACTCACACAATACTTCATATCCACCGGAAAAAAGTCCAGCGTTTTAAATTTTTTGCGGTCTTTCTCTTTTAACGGCGATTCGTCCGCATTGGCGAATTCCGAATTGATCTTTTTCTGAAAAGCAGCAACAGATTCCTTATCGCATTGCGAAAAGCCTGTTAGCGGAAATGCCATTACTAGTAATAGATATAGTATTTTTTTCATGATAATCGGTATCAGACTGCGTATGAAACAGCTGCTGCAAAAATAAGCAAAAATCCCACGCCCGAAACTACTGCTATTATTTCATTATTAATTTACATCATTTCCCATTTCCGACATCAAATAGTTTGTAAATTTGACATTTAGAACCGTATATGCTACAAAGAGTTTTTTCCAACTACATCAATAATTTCAGAGGATTTTCGCGTGAAATATGGATCCTGACCTTAATCACCTTTATCAACAGAGCGGGAACGATGGTCTTACCCTTTTTATCGAAATACCTAAAAGAAGACCTCCATTTCGACTACCATCAGGTGGGCTGGGTCATGGTGAGCTTTGGTTGCGGTTCGATGATCGGTTCCTGGTTGGGTGGAAAACTATCGGACAAAATCGGCTTTTACCGCATCATGGTTTTCAGTCTGTTTACCAGTGGCATCCTGTTTATCAGCCTCCAATTTGTAACCAGTTTTACCGGATTGTGTCTCGCGATGTTTTCAATTATGATCATTGCCGATATGTTTCGACCGGCGATGTTTGTATCTTTAAATACCTATGCACGCCCGGAAAACCGAACCCGCGCTTTGACTCTTGTTCGACTCGCCGTAAACCTTGGATTTGCAGCCGGACCAGCCATGGGTGGGTTGATCATTATGGGAATGGGCTACAAAGGCCTTTTTTGGGTTGACGGTATTTCCTGTATTACCGCGATTGTTTTGTTTCGCCTGTTGGTAAAAGAGAAAAAAAGAGAAAAAACCGCCAGTCATTTGGAAGATACCGAACCGGTAAAATCCGTATTTAGCGACAAACCCTTTTGGCTGTTTTTGTTTATCAGTTTTGCGACCGCTATGGTATTCTTCCAGTTTTTCAGTACGCTACCTTTATATCATAACGAACAATACGGCCTCACGGAATTTCAAACCGGTTTGCTGATGTCGATAAACGGTCTTTTGATCTTCCTTTTTGAAATGCCGATTGTAGGTTATTTTGAACGGAAAAAAGTGGATAAAATCAAACTTATCTTTTTCGGAGCCGTATTTATCACCTTGGGATTCTATGCCCTATTATTAAACGGCTGGGTTGGTATACTAGTGATCAATCTGGTTTTGATCACTTTTGGCGAAATGTTTGCGTTCCCGTTTTCCAATTCCTTCGCCATGAGTCGCGCTCCAAAAGGACACGAAGGTCGTTATATGGCTTTGTATACGATGAGCTTTAGTCTCGCGCATGTGATGAGTTCGAAAACCGGAATGGAAATTATTTCCCGTTATAACTACACCGTGAACTGGACTTTTATGGGAACTTTTGCCGCAACGGCTGCTTTTGCCGCAATTTGGCTTTTAAAAATTGTAAAATCAGAAAACAACTAACACGCTAAAAACAAGACTTTTAGCGTTACCTATATTGCTGTGCGAAGTAAAAAAACTATATTTTTAGTTATTCAACTATGTTTTTAGTTGCAAAACTAAATTTATAGTTATATCTTTGTTTCAACAAATCGGAAGTCCTGTCCGATTGCTATAGAAAATGAGTATCATGCAGAAATTAACAAACAAAGAAGAAGAAGTAATGCAAATTTTATGGACGCTGGAAAAAGCGTTTGTAAAAGAAGTCTTGGCCGAAATCAAAGACGACCAACCGCATTACAACACCCTGTCGACTATTATCCGGAATCTGGAAGAAAAAGGCTATGTGTCGCACAAGGCATTTGGCAACACACACCAGTACTTTCCGATCGTAAAAAAAGAGGATTACCGCAAAAGTTTTATGAACAATGCCATCGAAAACTACTTTAACAATTCGTATAAAAGTATGGTTTCCTTTTTTGCCAAAGAAGAAAAAATCAGTGCGGATGAACTTCGCGAAATATTAGACATGATCGAAAAAAAATAGGCCTTTATGGAAGCATTTGGTATATACATTCTAAAAGTTACGGTATTGATCACCGTATTTTTCCTGGCATATCATTTCTTTTTACGAAAAGAAACGTTTTTTAATGCCAATCGCGGTTATCTGATGGCCGGTTTGTTTACATCCGTGTTACTTCCACTAATCTCATATACCAAAATTGTTTGGGTAGAACGGACTCCAATTGCTTCAATTGCCTATGCCGATGGTACGTCGCAAATTCAAATGGCAGTACCGGTTCCTGTCGATTCCGGTTTTGAAATCGACTACCACTATCTGTTTAGTATTTTGTACAGTATCGGTATCGTTTTGTTTTGTATCCGTTTTCTATCCGAATACCGATCGCTTCGAAAAATACTGGAAAAACCGAAAGCGGTAACCCATAATAATTTTCATTTTATCGATACCGAAAAAGTCCAATCCCCTTTTTCGTTCTTTAACTATATTGTTTACAATTCCAAATTATTGCAACAGGACGAATTGTCCGACATTATCGAACATGAAAAGATTCACAGCCGCCAGAAACACTCACTCGACATGATGATTGCCCAGGCCTTTTGCATCTTTTTCTGGTTCAATCCGATCATGTGGATCTACAAAAAAGCCATTGCTCAAAACCTGGAATTCATTGCCGATGCCGAAGCCACTAAGGTTGTCGGCGATGTCAAAGCCTATCAGAAAACTTTAGTAAAAGTAACAATGCAAACCCAATGCATTGCCATCACCAATCATTTTTATCAATCATTAATCAAAAAACGAATCGTTATGTTAAACACCAATCAGTCCCGAAAAAGGAACCTGTGGAAGTACCTAATCATCCTTCCGCTACTGGCCTTTTTTATCCTGCAATTCCAGGTAAAAGTCCTGGCACAGGAAAAAAAACACGCATCAGCCACTTTACAGCAAAATAACACTCCTTATGCTCCCGGAGACGATATTACTGTAATCGTAGACAAAAACACCAGTGATGAACAATTAAAAAAGAATGTCGAGTTACTTAAAAACGAATACGGTGTTACGCTAAAGTATTCCAAAGTAAAACGCAACAAAGCCGGTGAAATCGTTCGTATTAAAATCGAATACAAAGACAAAGAAGGCAATACCGGAACCACACAAACAGAAAGCGACGAACCAATAAGCACCATCCATTTTATCAAAAAAACGGATCGTAACGGTAAAGTTAAAATCGGTTTTAACTCCGATACCAAAGAGCATCGCAATCCGAGAAACGGAAAAACCCGTGTTAGCACAACCATCAAAGACGAAAGCACCGGTGATAATTCGGAAGACAGTTCGTTTGGCGATTACATCAGTAACCTGTTAAGTCCGCCATCACCACCATCACCGCCTAGTCCACCGACACCACCAAATGCACTGTCGGCTCCGGTTGCTCCAGTAGCCCCTGTTGCTCCAGTAGCACCTGTAGCACCAAGTGTAAAAACATCCTCATCGTCGGTGATCATTAAAAATGGAAAAGTAACAACAACATCCCGAAATGGAAACGTTATTTATGTAAACGGCAATGAAGTACTTAATACCGATGATCTTAAAATTGACACCAAAGAAATCACCCGTAAGGCATTAGAAGACGCTCGTATAGCCATCGAAAAAGCCCGACCGGAAATTGACCGTGCTCGTATAGAAGCACTAAAAAGTCAGGAGCTAGCCATGAAAGATCATGAAATCGCCATGAAAGCACATGAAGAAGCGATGAAAGGTTTGGAAAAAGCCATGAAATCACAGGAGATCGCTCAAAAAGAACGCGAAAAAGCCATGAAAGCCCGTGAAGCTGCTATGAAAGACCGCGCTAAAGCCCTGGAATCGGCACGAAAGGATCGTGAAAAAGCAATGAAAGAACGTGAAAAAGCCATGAAAGAACGCGCCAAAGAAATGGAACGGGAATCTCGTGACAGTGAATAAAAAAAGAGCCACATTTAGTGGCTCTTTTTTTTTGTATCTTTATCAAAACCAATGGAATATGTTTAAAACCCTCGCCCGACTCAACAAACTGCTTTTACCGAGTTACAGCAAACAAAACCTTAACCTATCCAAAGCAAGCGCTTTACAGAAGCTAATTATCGCCTGGCGGTATTATGTAACCATCCGAGCAATAAACTAGTACTGAAGCGCTGAAAATCGCTCGTAGCCGGCAATTTTATCGCCTCCGTTTAGAAAAGACAATTCCATCAGGAAATTCACCTGTACAATTTCACCGCCCAGTTTTTCTACCAGCTCACAAACCGCTTTAATCGTTCCGCCGGTTGCCAGCACATCGTCGTGAATTAGAACCTTATCCCCTTTTTGGATCGCATCGGCATGGATTTCCAGTGTATCGGTGCCATATTCTAATGCATACGAAGCCGAAATTGTATCGAACGGCAACTTCCCCGCTTTACGAACCGGCACAAAACCCGCTTGTAATTCGTGCGCCAATAAGGTTGCAAAGAAAAAACCACGACTTTCCACCCCGATTACCTTGTCGATTTTTTTATTTTTCAGGTTTTCGATCAAAATCTGGAGGCATTCGTTCGTCGCTTCCGGGCTCATCAATAAAGGAGTGATATCTTTAAACAAAATTCCTTCTTTAGGAAAATCCTGAATATCACGCACATACTCTTTTAGTCTCATTTTTTTTTAAATTTTATTTCGATTTTGTTTGCAAGTTACACATTTACCCCTATATTTGCACCCGTAAAAACAACTAAGGCCTCGTGGCGCAACTGAATAGCGCATCTGATTACGGCTCAGAAGGTTACAGGTTTGAATCCTGTCGAGGTCACAACATCAGCTCATCTTTATGATGAGCTTTTTTTTTATTCAAATCAAACTTTTGTTGTGAAATAATGAGTATTTTGCAATTTTTATAATTCATTTATTCACATTTTTTATAAATTTATAAAGTTTTAACACCCATCCCAAAGGCAACTCCAATGAATCTGGATAAAAAAATTACAATTCTCATCAGTTGGTTTTTATCAAGACCAAAAACGACTGGGATATTGGTCTTTACACTCCTATTTTTAGTTTCGAATTTAATTCTTTTTTTACGTTATCAGATTATAAAAGAAAGCGAGCAACGTGAAATGAGCAGCATCCTTAATGTGGTGCATCAAAACATCGAACAATCGCTAAAAAACAGCCACATCAGCACACTCACGCTCGCGATGACCATTGACGACAATGGTAACCCGAGTAATTTTGATGAAATCGGCAAACAACTGGTCGATTCCAATCCGAATATCGATGCGGTAGAACTGGTTCCAAACGGCGTAATCAAATACGTATATCCACTAAAAGGTAACGAACCGGTAATTAATTACAATATTCTGGATTCTAAAAAGGCAAGCCAATGGGCGATGAAAGCCATCAAAAACCGAAAAATATACTATGTTGGTCCACTGGAACTAAAACAAGGCGGCAAAGGAATTGTAGGTTGGTATCCGGTATTCAAATCCAATAAATTTTGGGGATTCTGCTCCGTTGTCATCAAATTCAATACCTTTTTAGAAACTTCAGGAATTAAAACCTTCTCTACCGACAAGTATTATTTTCAATTTTCCAAAACCGATCCGGTAACCGGAAAAGAAGAATTTTTCCTTCCCAACAAAAAGAACTTCACCAACAAAACCCATCTGACCGTCTCATTTCCCGACGGCGACTGGAAACTCTATCTGATAACCAGCAACAACTATTACCTGATCAAACAATTAATTCCGATTGCTATTCTGGCGATTGTATTATCACTGATCTGCGGGTTGTTCACCACCAGTTTATTAAAACGACCATCCGAATTACAACGTTTGGTTCATTCGCAGGCGCTTCGTTTGATGAAGAGCGAAATTAAATTCAAATCCATTTTTGAACAGGCTGCCATTGGGATTGCACATATCGACTCCAATTCCGGTACTTTTATAGAAGCCAACGAACGCTTTTGCCAGATGCTTGGCTACGAGACCAACGAAATCAGCAAGATGGATTATATGATGATCACCCATCCGAACGATCTGGAAAACGATTTCAAAAAAATGCGACTACTCAAAAGAGGTGTTATCCGTGAATTCGGACTTGAGAAGCGTTTTTTCCACAAAGACGGCAATATCGTATGGGCCAGTGTCACCATTACCCCGTTATGGTCGGTAGGTGAAAAACCGACTTCACACATTGGTATCATCGAAGACATCACCGACAAAAAAGAAGCTCAGGATCGTATCAAGCGAAGTGAAAAACGTTTTAAAAGTTTATTCAACAACTCGCCGATTCCGCTATGGGAAGAAGATTTTTCGGAAGTAAAAAAATACCTAACGGAATTAGGCCTGATGGACATGTCGAAAGAAGAAGTAGAAAGCTATCTGAAAAACAACATCGACGTCATCCGCAAATGTTTGTCATTAGTTAAAGTTATTGATGTTAACAACATGTGTCTCGCGTTGCATTCGGTAAAAGACAAAAACATTCTAAAAGGCAAATTGAGTACCATTTTCGACGACGAGTCCATTCCGATTTTCTCGAAACAATTGATTGCCATCACCCAAAGGCAAAACCATATTACTGGCGATTCCCAGATCAAATTCATGGACAACCAGTACAAACACATTCATTTCCGCTGGAGCGTGGTTCCGGAATACGAAAAAACACTGGAACGTGTTTTGGTTTCGACCGAGGACATTACGGAACGTAAAAACTCCGAAGAAATGATCCTAAAATCACAACAAAAGATTGAATCCCTGATCAACACTATCGATGGTATTGTTTGGGAAGGCGATCCGAACACCTTTGATTTTACCTTTATCAGCCGTAAAGTAGAAAACATACTTGGTTACACCCCGGAAGAATGGCTGGAAACACCTTCCTTCTGGATCAACCACGTACATCCGGACGACAAAGAATGGGTTGTTGCCTTTATGTCACGTTACACCTACGAAAAAAGACAGCACGATTTCGAATACCGTATGATCCGCAAAGACGGCGAGATTGTATGGCTACGGGATATCGTAAGCGTGGTTGTTGAAAACGACGTTGCCGTAAACCTGCGTGGTATTATGATCGACATCACAAAAGCCAAAATGGCAGAGATCGAACTCAACAACACCCTACATCTGGTAACCGAGCAAAACAAACGCTTATTGAATTTCTCCTACATCGTATCCCACAACCTGCGTTCGCACACCAGCAACATTCAATCGATTTCAAACCTGATCGAATCGGCTGATACCGACGAAGAAAGAGACGAAATGATTCAGTTGTTAAAATCGGTTTCTTCGGTACTCAACGAAACGATGAACAATTTGAACGAAGTGGTTACCATACAGACCAACATTAACCTGATTATAGAACCTTTAAATTTAAAAAAATACATTAACAAGACGCTGGACGTACTTCGGGAGCAGCTACTGAAAAACGATGTGATTATACACAATGACGTCAACAAAGACATCGAAGTTAAATACAATCCTGCTTATTTAGAAAGTATATTACTTAACTTTATATCGAATGCGATTCGATACGGACATGCCGACAGGCAAACCGAAATTGATCTGAAATCCTACCAGGAAGACGGTAAAACCGTATTGGAAATTTCCGACAACGGAATTGGCATTGATCTGGAGAAAAATGGAGAAAAGCTATTCGGAATGTACAAAACATTCACCAACCATGCCGATGCAAGAGGAATAGGTTTATTTATTTCGAAAAATCAGATCGACGCCATGGGAGGAAAAATAGTCGTTAAAAGTACATTAGACCAAGGAACAACTTTTAAAATATATTTCAGATGAACGCCCCAAAAAGTATCTGTATAATTGATGATGACCCCATTTATCAATTAATTACAAAGAAAATAATTGAGAAAAGTCAATTATTTAGTCAGATTCTGAGTTACAAAAATGGAAAAGTTGCTATCGACTCACTAAAAGCCATTCAAAGCGCCGCGGAATTTCCCGATGTTATCCTACTCGACATCGACATGCCCGAAATGGACGGCTGGGCTTTTATGAATGAGTTACAACGGACGGATTTCGGGTTTGAAAAAAAGCCCGCTATCTACATCGCCAGTTCCTCCATTGCTAACGAAGATCGTGAAAAAGCAAACAGTTTTCCCGAGATTGTAGGTTATTTATGCAAACCGATCGACCGGGATATACTTGAACGAATTCACTTAGAAAACCCAAAAGACTAGCCTATGAACAAAAACCTACCCAAATACCCATTTTTGAATGACCCACAGCGATTTTATATTTAATACCCCTTTTAACAACCAGCTTTTTTCCGAAAGCGAAATCAAATACAAGGAATTCGAAGAATGCACTTTTACCGATTGTGATTTTAGCAATTGCAATTTCTCGGGTGTGGTTTTTACCGACTGTATTTTTTACAACTGCAATTTCAAGGAAGCCCAGATCAATTATGTCGGTTTGCGGAATGCGGTTTTTAACCATTGTGACTTTACCGATGTCAACTTTGCGATGACCGATCAGTTGTTGTTCGAATTTCACTTTAATGATTGTGTTTTGGATTATGCCAAATTCTACGCTTTAAAGCTCAAAAGAATGACGTTCACCAATTGCAGTATGATTGCTGTTGATTTTATGGCAACCGATTTAACGGAAGTTTTATTTGACAACTGTAATCTTCATCAGGCCATTTTTACCGACGCCACAGCCGAAAAAGCCGATTTCCTGACGAGCTACAATTTTACCATCGATCCGGAAAAAACCAAACTGCGCAAAGCACAATTTTCAAAAGAAGGATTAAAAGGATTATTACAAAAATACGAAATCATTGTCCGGTAAAATCAATACAATAATTTTACCTCTTTAATATCAAAAGTAGAAATAGAATCGTCCTCGAGGAGTACTTCAAGCTTCCCGTTTGAAGTTACTCCCTGGATAATTCCCATAAAATGCGAACCGTTATTCGCCTCAAAAGGCATGGGTATTCCCTTTTTAAACAACCTACTGTCGTACGACTGCCATAATAGCGTATATTCTTTTGCTTGCAAAAGCGATAGGTTTCGTTTTAAATTCCCCAATATAGCCAACATGACTGCCTCTTTGTCAAACACCCTCCCATAGATCGCATAGAGCGACGAAGCCTTCGGCAGGTTCTCAAAATGCTCCTGATTTACATTGAGTCCGATACCTACTATCGAAAAAATCTCCCCATTTCGTTTGATGCTGTTTTCGATAAGTATGCCACTAATCTTTTTACTCTCTGCCAAAATGTCGTTCGGCCATTTAATCGCCAATCCGCCAATGCCAAATTCTTCCAGCCCTTCGATTATACTCACCGCCACCGCCACATTCAAATGAAAAATAGCTTGAATATCCAACAACAAATCCCGAACTAAAACACTAAAAGTCAAATTCTTACCCGACTCCACATTCCATTCGGCGCCCATTTGCCCCTTCCCTTTTGTCTGATGTTCTGCCACAACCACGGTAAAGTTTTCTACAAATTGTTTTGTCAGTAAATCTTTTAAAAAATCATTTGTGGAACTTGTGGCACCGAGTTTGATAATATTCATAAAAATAAATAACTTTACTATCGCTAATCTTGTGTTAAGGTTCAAAAATAAAGACAAAATTTGATAACTTTGCGAAAATATATAAAATAATAAATGGCAAAAAAAGATATTAACAATGATGATCTGTTAGCTAACATCATTAAGGGAGTTGAAGAAGTAAAAGGTAATGATATAGATATTCTGGATCTAAGAGCAATCGAAAATACCGTATGTGATTATTTTGTAATTTGTAACGGTAATTCCAACACACAGGTTAACGCCATTGCCAATTCCGTACAAAAAATTGTTTCCAAGGAACTAAAAGACAAACCTTGGCATGTTGAAGGTGCCGAAAACGGAGAATGGATACTAATGGACTACGTAACAATCGTGGTGCATGTATTCCAGAAACACATCCGTGAGTACTACAACATCGAAAGCCTTTGGGGTGATGCTAAGATCACTTCTATCCAAAACAAATACTAAACATCCACATTTCACATGTCAAAAGATAAAAAACCAAATCCTTCTAAGATCAGAATTAGCCCATGGGTTATTTATGGGGCCGTACTTTTGATTTTAATTGCGATACAACTTGTTTCAAGCGGGACGAATTTTCAGGAAGTAAAACCTACCTCCTTATCCCGTTTTTACCAATACCTTGATTCCGGTCAGGTTGAAAAAGTCGTTTTCAACAAAAGTACGGCTCAGGTATACTTGAACAAAGCAGCACTTAACAGCAAAACCCACGAAAAAATTGAGAAGAAAAACCTGTTAGGAAAAGACAACACAGGTCCTCATTATACACTGGACATTGGTACCAACAGCGAGCTGTTCCAAAAGAAACTGGAAGAAGCCCGCCTGGAAGGAAAATTAAAGGATTATTCCTCAGAGCCGGAAAGCAACTGGGGTGATATATTGATCAACTTCTTACCGATTATCCTGATTATTGCCTTCTGGTTATTTATGTTCCGAAGAATGTCGGGTGGCGGATCCGGAGGAGGTGGCGGACAGATTTTCTCGATTGGCAAATCCAAAGCACGTCTTTTTGATGAGAAAAACGATATTAAAGTTACGTTTAAAGACGTAGCCGGTCTGGAAGGTGCCAAAGAAGAAATTCAGGAAATCGTAGAATTCCTTAAAAACCCTGAAAAATACACCAGTATTGGTGGTAAAATCCCGAAAGGAGCTTTACTAGTAGGACCTCCGGGAACCGGTAAAACCCTTTTGGCAAAAGCCGTAGCCGGTGAAGCCCAAGTACCGTTCTTCTCGTTATCCGGTTCGGATTTCGTAGAAATGTTTGTAGGAGTTGGAGCCTCACGTGTACGGGATTTGTTTAAACAGGCTAAAGAAAAATCACCTTCGATTATCTTTATCGACGAGATTGATGCCGTAGGTAGAGCCCGTGGTAAAAACAATTTCTCCGGATCGAACGACGAACGTGAAAATACGCTAAACCAATTGTTAACCGAAATGGATGGTTTTGGTACGAATACACACGTAATCGTATTGGCCGCAACCAACCGTGCCGACGTATTGGACAAAGCGTTAATGCGTGCCGGGCGTTTTGACAGACAGATTTATGTAGACCTTCCGGACATCCGTGAGCGTAAAGAAATATTTGAAGTACACTTAAAACCGTTGAAAAAATCGGAAGAACTGGATACTGAATTCCTGGCCAAACAAACCCCTGGATTCTCCGGTGCCGATATTGCCAACGTATGTAACGAATCAGCATTAATTGCTGCTCGTAAAGGTAAAAAAGCCGTTGACAAACAGGACTTTCTGGATGCAGTAGACCGAATTGTAGGTGGCCTTGAAAAGAAAAACAAAATCGTTACCCCGGAAGAAAAACGCGCTATTGCGATTCACGAAGCGGGTCACGCTACGGTGAGCTGGATGTTAGAACACGCAGCACCACTGGTAAAAGTAACCATTGTACCACGGGGACAAAGCCTTGGAGCAGCCTGGTATTTACCGGAAGAACGTCTAATCGTACGCCCGGAGCAAATGCTGGACGAGATGTGTGCCACTATGGGTGGACGTGCAGCTGAAAAAGTAATTTTCAACAAAATTTCTACCGGAGCCTTAAGCGACCTTGAAAAGGTAACCAAACAAGCTCGTGCTATGGTAACCGTATACGGCTTGAACGACAAATTAGGAAACATCACCTACTACGATTCATCGGGTCAGAGTGAGTATAATTTCTCCAAACCATACTCGGAAGAAACGGCCAAAATCATAGACAAAGAGATCTCTGATTTGATCGAATCCCAGTACGACAGAGCGATTCAGATCCTGAATGAAAACAAGGAGAAACTGAACCAACTTGCCGACATTCTGATCGAAAAGGAAGTAATTTTCAAAGACGATCTGGAGGCCATATTTGGGCAGCGTCCGCATGAAAAAACAGAAAATGAAGTAGTTACTGAATCTTAAGAAAAATAATTATAACATTTTAAACAAAAATCTTAATTCGATTGTAAAATTGAATTAAGATTTTTTTATCTTTGATTGATTTCAAGTGCAAAAAACAAAGATCTGACCTACTTTTATGAGTCTTTTTAAAAAACTTTTCGGCAGTGCGAATGATGCTTCAAAAGAGGAGAGAGAACCCGAATTGAGCCAATATCATCCAGAGATTGAGATGCCGATAGACGAGCAATTTACTTTCAATTTCAAAAAAAATGGAGGTAAGTTTTTGTATTGTGAAAATTTAACGGAAGTACACGAACAGTTTGAAAATATTTTAGTCGAAAACGACTGGTTTGAAAGCGATGTCATTTGTTTAGAACCAAAACTCTACAGTTTGCTTGACGAGAATAAACTGAATTACAACCATCCGCAAAATCCCAAATTTTTATTTGCTTCCTGCGAAAACCTGATTGCCGATGAAGGATCCATCCTTTTTTCATCGAATCAGTTGCGACAAAACAAACCCAATGATTTACCATCGAATATCATCATTCTAGCTACTACCAGTCAGATTCTGGCTAATAAAAGCGATGGTCTTCGGGAAATCAAACGCAAATACGATAAAGAATACCCAACCAATATCACCACTTTTAAATATTTCGAAAAAGCAAAAGAAGAGGATTTTCTACAGTATGGCAGTTGTCCTAAAAACCTGTATTTATTGCTTTTAGAAGATTTGTAGTATGCGGGAAAGTAGTATCAGGGCCCTTTCGGGGTTTATCTATATCATCTTATTACTAACAGCCACGCTGTTTTCTGAAGTTAGTTTTACGTTACTCTTCGGCATATTCCTATTAATTGCCGTAGTCGAATTCTGCAAGCTGATCCATCTTAAAAGCGGTTTACCGATTCTATTAGGACTTGGCGCCTACATTCTCTTTATTGTATTCCGAATCAACGCATTCTATACCGATATTGCCATTTGTCTGGCAACACTGTTTGTTTCGATAAATTTAACGATCGATTTATTCGGATCGGCACAACCGGTTCGCACTGATAAATCGGCCAAGTATGTCAAACTTTTTGGCTATATTATATTGCCTTTTATCCTATTGATGAAAGCGCCCTTTATTACCGGTACTTTTACACCCAATATCATTATTGGAATTTTTATCCTGATCTGGACCAATGATACTTTCGCTTATATCGTGGGCAAATCTTTTGGAAAAACCAAACTATTCGAACGCATATCCCCTAAAAAGACAATTGAAGGCTTTGTTGGTGGATTGGTGTTCACCATGATCGGCAGTTATATCATCAGTCAGTTTTTCACTTTCTTCTCCCCTTTTATCTGGATTATGACCGGTTTAATCGTAGGGTTCTTTGGCACTATAGGCGATTTGGTCGAATCCAAATTTAAACGAACAGCCGGAGTAAAAGACAGTGGAAAAATAATGCCGGGACACGGTGGTATCCTAGATCGACTGGATAGTGTTATATTTGCAATACCGTTTCTTTATTTGTTTTATCAAATTTTAAATTATGTTTCATAAAGAAGGCTCAAAAATCATTTTAATCACAACCTTTTCGGTTGCTTTGACAGCTATTTTGGCTGATGAATTTATCAGTATCCTATGGTTACAAAAAGCAGTGCAACTGCTAGGATTGGTTGTATTGATACTTGTACTGCAATTTTTCAGAAATCCGAAAAGAATTGTAGACATCAACGACAATCACATCATTGCTCCGGTAGACGGAAAAGTAGTGGTTATCGAGGAAGTATACGAGCCGGAATACTTTAAAGACAAGCGTCTTATGGTATCGATTTTTATGTCTCCGATTAACGTACACGTAACGCGTTATGCCGTAAACGGGGAAGTAAAATACAGCAAATACCATCCGGGTAAATACCTGGTAGCGTGGCATCCGAAAGCCAGTGAAGAAAACGAACGAACTACCGTTGTAGTGGAAAATCGTATTTTCGGAGAAATCCTGTACCGTCAGATTGCCGGTGCTTTGGCACGACGTATTGTAAACTATGCTCAGGAAGGAATGCGCGTAGTACAAGGAACCGATGCCGGATTTATTAAATTTGGATCAAGGGTAGATTTATACTTACCTTTAGGTACCGAAGTGAATGTAAAATTAAATGAGAAAGCTGTAGGCGGCAAAACGATCATTGCAAAAAAATAATAATGTCCGATTCTAATTTAGATACGCAATTTCAGGAAGCCTTCGAAAAAGCTTCCAATATGACGGAGAGCTTACCTCAGGATGTCATGTTGCGCCTCTACGCCTATTACAAACAGGCACTGTCCGGAACCAACAGACTCAAACAACTTCAGGAGCCTCAGGATTTAAGGGATGCTTTTAAAATGAATGCCTGGATGCAGGTACGTCATCTATCGCCCGATGAGGCTAAAAAATTATATATAGAAACCGTAAATTCAATAATTAATAAGCCATGAAAAATTCTAAAATCCTTATTGCCGGTTTCCTTTTTTCAACCTTGCTTTTTTCTTGTAAAGACAAAAACAAGCTTGAAGAGGTCGTTGAAATCCCAGATCCGGTAGAACAGACGAAAACAGCAACACCAGTAGGAAATCCTGCCGATGTAAAAGCCGATCCCGGAACCTTCCAAATGAAAGGACTTCCGTATGCCTATGATGCTTTAGCACCTTATATCGACGCTAAAACCGTTGAAATTCATTACTCCAAACACCATGTCGGTTATGCCAACAACCTAAACAAGGCTATTGCTGGTACCACACTGGAAAAACAAACCATTGAAGACATTCTGACGAAATTGGACATGGAAAACAAAGCCGTACGTAACAATGCCGGTGGGTATTACAATCACAACCTGTATTGGGAAATTATGGCGCCAAAAGCCGGTGGCGAACCGAAAGGAACTATAGCCGATGCCATTACCAAAACATTCGGTTCGTTCGAAAACTTTAAAACACAATTTTCCGATGCCGGAGCAAAACAATTCGGTTCCGGATGGGCGTGGTTGGTTGTAGACAAAGCCGGTAATCTTGTCGTTGGTAGTACACCAAATCAGGACAACCCTTTAATGCCAAATGTAGGTATTTCGGGAACTCCGATTTTAGGAATGGATGTTTGGGAACATGCCTACTACCTGAACTATCAAAACAAAAGAGCCGATTATATCTCAGCGTTCTTTAATCTGATAAACTGGGATGCCGTTTCAAAAAAATACGACGACGCGCAAGCTAAAATCAAAAAATAAATTAAAAATCCGCTGTATGGCGGATTTTTTAATTTTCTATTAAATCCAATCATTCGAATGACAAAATTACCGCTGAAATACAGTAACCGGAAAGAAGAGATTACACTGGAGTTTATCAATCAGGTCGATCGCCACATTGCTAGTATTTTGGAAGGTCATAGCGACATTATGTTCGAAATTAAGGACATTGCATCCATTATGTGTATTCATCCGGTTCATCTCAGCACTACTATAAAACTGCAAACCGGTAAATCGCCCTGCTATTTCTTCGAAAAACGCATTATGGACGAATCCAAACGGTTGTTGGCCCATTCGGACAAAACCATAGCCGAAATTGCCACCCTCCTCACCTTTGATCCTTCGAATTTTACGAAGTTTTTCAAACGATTTGAAAACATCACACCATCACAATACCGCACTACAGTAAAACCAAACACATCGGATTAATCGTCAATCCCTTTTCCTCGATAAATGTTTGGCAGGTATTTTTCAATTCGCGCTTCTCTTGTTTTGGATTGTTTTGCCTGGGAAAAATAAAATAAATACCCCCGTTGTCGTCCCGGAGTTAAAGCCGCAAAAGCATTTTTTAAAATCGGATCCTCGTCCAGTCGCTTCTGAAATTCTTCCGGTATCGCATAATCTGTCGTTTCCTTTAACACCACCTTTGCTCCCGATGCTTCAATCGCAATTGCTTCGTGAATATAAGCCACAATCACCGACTCCAACTCCCGGATTTCCTCAATATTCGTAAACCGCAACTGTCTTGCCGACTGTACGTTTTCGGTTTGCTGAATTAAAATCCCTTCCGGATCCTTTAGCAATACACCTTTATGAAACAATAACGCACAATACTCCTTAAACTCATGGATGAGCACCACATTCTTTCCCAACAGCGTATAACACGGATGCATCCATTTATAATCTTCCACAAGACCATTGGATTCCAATACGATTTCCCGCAACAAAGCCATTTCTTTTTTCCACTTTGTAGCCTTATCTAAAAACTGATCAACTTTTGGATTCATGCTATAATAATTTCGTTATGAGTGTAGCGATAGTACCACCTCCTGTAATCGATCGTGTGCCCAGTTCAATCCCTGTGCAAATGGCATTTGCAGCAATTGATCCCGAAACGCTTCCGATTTAAAAACAATTTGCATTATTAGTCGGCTTGTTTCCTTGGTCAATGCCTCAAACTCCAAAAACTCCAACTGAACCGGAAAGTTTGTATTTTCCATTTCGAAAGTACGTGTGATCCTTTCATTCGGAACAAAATCGAGAATTACCCCATTTGCACCAAATACCACCTCTCCATTTCGGGTTGTTTCAAACCGCCAGCTACCGTGTTTTTTGTTCTCCAGCCGGACCACATTTGTCCCCATCCATTGTGCGACAATTTGAGGATCTTCATACGCTTTAAAAAGCAACTCCAGCGGTAATTCGAATTCGCGCGTAATCAGGAGTTCCTGTTTTCCCTGTTCGGCCTTAATTTTCGTTTTCAGTTCCATTTTATTTGGTTTTATAGTTTTTCATTAGTGCCTCTAACGCGTTAAATCTATCGTCCCACATTTGTCGGAACGGCTCGATAAAATCGGCTATCGCTTTCATTTTCTGAGCATTCAGATGGTAATAAATCTCTCTTCCGTTTTGTTCTGGTCGCAGGAGTTCGCATTCCGTTAATATCTGTAAATGCTTGGAAATCGTTGGTCGTGCCGAGTCAAAATTCGACGCTATGGCACCGGCAGTCATCGACTGTGTTGTGACCAGCATTAAAATTCCCCTTCGTGTCGGATCGGCTATCGCCTGAAATACATCTCGTCTTAAATTCATTATGAAGTCATTTGACTACAAATATACATGTAGCCACTTAACTACACAAATAAAAACATATTTTTTTCTTGATGTCTTAAAAAAGTTATCCTCATTCACTTAAAATTCAATCTACAACAACAAACTGTTATACAACAAATTACAAGTAGTCGAAATCATACATCTGTTGTAAATCTATAACTCGATCCGTATTTTTTTATATTTTTAAAAAAAATTATCACAAACCAAAGCAACCAAATCGGAAAAACGGTGTCTATTAATTTTATCATACTTTTTACACTGTTATAATTTTAAAAAAATCTGCTGTCTCGGCAGATTTTTTTTATTTCTGATCAAAATGACACTGTTAATTTTGACAAATAATTGGCTTTGTCAAAAAAATAATGGATTTTTGAAAATTAATTGACAACAAATGAGATCAACCTTTACCCTATTTTTACTTTCATTTTTACTAATCGCCTGTAAAAAAGACGAAAATCAAACCGAAGCAGAAGCCGAAATCGTCAACAACTGGAAAGACTTTAAACTGACCGATAATGTAAAAACCGTGACCGAAAAATCCTTTCTGCTTGTAAACGGACAAAAGGCAAAACCGGCAACAGAAAACCCAAATGGTTATAATACAGCACTGGAATTTAGCGATAGCGGAAGCCTGATTCACGAAAAGAAAATCCTATTCGAAGGCGGCTTACTGGAAGAAACCACCTTTATCAATAAAGACAAAAAACTATTAGTATCCCAATACATCAGTCCAGGTAAAGCTTTTACGACAAAGTATTCCTGGGACGACAATGGCAACAATACCATTATCACCCGTCGAAATCCGGAAGGTATGCAATTGGAAAAAACACTAAACACCTTTATTAAAAACCAGCGTGTAGAAGTGCGTCGCTTTGACGACAAAGACAATCTGGTAGACCGAAACACCTATACTTTTGGTTCCAACGGTAAAATCCGGGAGGAAAAATCTTTTCTTCGCGAAACTTCCGTACAATATATCACCACCTATACGTACGACAGTAACAACAATCTGCAAACCGAACAACGTTTAAATCCGGATTATAAAAGACTGTATACGATCAACAACAAATACAACGATAAAAACAAATTACAGCAAACCGAAACCCTGAATAAAGACAACAAACTGGAATATTCGGAAGTACACACCTTTGATGCAAAAGGCAACATGATTGCCAATCGAATTTACGATGGTTTTGTAGAGGGAAAAATTTTGGAAGAATTCAAATATGATCACAACAATAACCTAACCGAACGCAAGGAAATTGTAAACCAGGAAATCCTATCGCACCAACTTTTTTCTTACGATGATCATAACAACGTAGTTTATGAAAAAACCATTGGAAAAGACAGCAAAGTAGCTATCGACCGAAAGATACGGTACGAATACGACAAAAAAGGAAACTGGATTAAAAAGACCATTACCATAGACAACGAACCGAAATATGTAGTCGAACGCACGATAACGTATTACAACTAATAACAAAGGGAGCCTAGGCTCCCTTTGTTATAAAATAAAAGGGAACAAATGTTCCCTTTATATCTTGAATAAATTTAATTATTCTGCTTTCTTTTTGTTTCTCTTTTCTTTGATCAATTCGATGATAGCACCGCCAACCCAATATTGAACGAAACCTACCAAGAAAATCATTAACCAAAAACCGATGGTTAAGATACATAAGAAAAGTAAAAAGCCTAAATACTGTTGAAATTCAAACATGTTTTCCGGAATTTTGAATACCTGCCAAAGATAAGCCTAATAATCGGCTTGTCCAATATTTATCAGAAATTTATTTTAATTCATTTTTTTAAGCTGTCGATATTGTCTATTTTTGAAAGGATTTTAAAACGGCGTATACGGTTTACACACAGGGTCGTTTTTGTGGTTTTAAATCGACAGTAACAACTTATACACAACAATAAAAATGGAATACAGAATAGAAAAAGACACCATGGGTGAAGTGAAAGTTCCGGCAGACAAATACTGGGGAGCTCAGACAGAACGTTCTAGAAACAACTTCAAAATCGGTCCTTCGGGTTCGATGCCAAAAGAAATCGTGGAAGGTTTTGCTTATCTTAAAAAAGCAGCAGCTTATGCCAATCACGATTTAGGGGTGTTAGCAGTAGAAAAAAGAGACGCTATCGCAGCGGTTTGTGACGAGATATTAGCCGGAAAATTAGACGGTGAATTCCCATTGGTAATCTGGCAAACCGGATCGGGTACGCAAAGTAACATGAACGTAAACGAGGTAATCGCAAACCGCGCCCAGGTTTTGGCCGGGTTTAAGATCGGAGAAGGCGAAGCCGTTATCAAAGCAAACGACGACGTAAACAAATCACAGTCATCTAACGACACGTATCCAACGGGAATGCATATCGCAGCCTACAAAGCTGTAGTAGAAGTAACCATCCCGGGAGTAGAGAAACTAAGAGATACGCTACACGCGAAAGCACAGGAATTTAAAACCGTAGTAAAAATTGGTCGTACACACTTAATGGATGCTACTCCGCTTACCTTAGGTCAGGAGATTTCCGGTTATGTTGCTCAATTAAACCACGGCTTAAAAGCACTTAGAAATACCCTTTCGCACTTATCGGAAGTAGCATTGGGTGGAACTGCAGTAGGAACCGGATTGAACACTCCGGAAGGATATGATGTAAAAGTAGCCGAGTACATCGCTAAATTTACCGGTCATCCGTTTGTGACCGCCGAAAATAAATTCGAAGCATTAGCAGCACACGACGCAATTGTAGAAACACACGGTGCTTTAAAACAATTGGCAGTGTCTTTAAATAAAATTGCTAACGATATTCGTATGTTGGCTTCAGGACCGCGTTCTGGAATTGGTGAAATTTTCATTCCGGAAAACGAACCGGGATCGTCTATCATGCCAGGAAAAGTAAACCCTACACAATGTGAGGCGTTAACTATGGTATGCGCCCAGGTAATGGGTAACGACGTAGCCATCACTATTGGTGGTACTCAGGGACACTATGAGTTAAACGTTTTCAAACCGTTAATGGCAGCCAACTTCCTGCAATCGGCTCGTTTATTAGGAGACGCTTGCGTTTCGTTTGACGAGCATTGTGCACAGGGAATCGAGCCAAACCACAAGCGCATTAAAGAACTGGTAGACAATTCATTGATGTTGGTTACGGCTTTAAACACTAAAATCGGATATTACAAAGCTGCTGAAATCGCGCAAACAGCTCACAAAAACGGAACTACTTTAAAAGAAGAAGCAGTACGTTTGGGGTATGTTACGCCGGAGGATTTCGACGCTTGGGTAAAACCCGAAGATATGGTTGGAAGTTTAAAATAATTATTTCTCAATATTTAATAAAACCTGTAGTTGTAACAACTACAGGTTTTGTATTTTAACACCAGATAAAATGTTATTTGAAGATCAACTTTTTGAAAAAGTCAGCGTATTGGAAAAAGCCGAATACGACAATTGCCAGTTTATCAACTGTCAGTTTGGGAATGCCTATTTAAACAATTTTTCATTTTTGGAATGCACCTTTACCGGCTGTGATTTCAGTATGGCAAACGTAGGCGGCACTTCGTTTAAGGATGTAACCTTTAACGATTGTAAATTAGTTGGTGTTCACTTTAACGACTGTAATCCGTTTTTACTGCAACTAACGCTTAACCGTTGCAATATAAAACTGGGCTCTTTTTACGGTTTAAAACTCAAAAATTCCCGTTTTTCCGATTGTATCCTCGAGGATGTCGATTTTACCGATGCCGATCTGTCCGGTATTCGTTTCCCGAACTGTGATTTCCGCGAAGCGATATTTAACCATACGGCACTGGAAAAAGCCGATTTCCGTACGGCGATTAATTATTCCATTGATCCGGGTCGGAATACTATTACACGGGCTAAATTTGCCTATCCGGCTGTTTTGGGATTATTGGATACCTATAAAATTGAAGTGCAATAAGCTACTTTTTATTTTCCATCTTGTGGATGATATCGTTCATCATGTCGATTTGAATCTTCTGGATTTCCAACATCGATTGCTCCTGATGCAAAATCAGATGGTCTATTTTTTCGTGTAACATCCGTATTTCCAATTCCGATTTTAAATTGATCATGTAATCACTTTTAGCGCGTTCCCGATCCTTTTCCTCCTGTCGGTTCTGACTCATCATAATCACCGGTGCTTGTAAGGCTGCAATACACGAAAGAATCAGGTTCAGTAAAATAAACGGATAGGGATCAAAACCTTTATTTGCCAAGAAAAACATATTCAATCCGATCCAGGCGACCAGAAAAAACATAAACGAAATAATAAACGTCCAGCTACCGCCAAATTCTGCGACCTTATCGGCCACCCGTTGACCAAAAGTGTAGCCTTTTCCCTCTTCTTCCGGTTTATTAACAACCGATTTTTTGTCTTTCAAAGCATGCAGGACCGTTTTTTCCAGTTCGGAAATTTCACCGACTTCCTTAATTAAAAATTCCGAAATATATTTTTCACGGTAGTAATTCAGCTCCCCAACCGACATATACTGCTCACGCGTAAACTCCGGATGTTCTCTGAGGATAAAATCCATAATGGAAGCCCGGATGGTTTTTCCGGAAACTTTTTCGGCTGCCGGAAATTCTTTTCCTGAAATGGCACTTATAAATGTTTTCATAATCTATCGTTCACTGCTTTAAAACCACTTTTTTCTTTTAAAATACGTCACCATCAGAATGGCGAGAATCGCCATAATACCCAAAACCGCAAAATAACCGTTGTCGGTTTTTAATTCCGGCATGTTCTCAAAATTCATCCCGTAAACCCCAACGATAAACGTCAACGGCATAAAAATAACAGAAACCACCGTGAGGACTTTCATAATTTCGTTCATCCGCTGGCTTTGGGCCGAAAAATAAAAATGTGAGGCACTATCGAGTGAGTTCGTATCATAATCTATCTGCTCCAAAAGCTCAAGGCATTTCTGATGCAAACGGGCAAAAAATGTGTAATTGGACTGCTCGATTCCATCGTACTGATCATCGTCTTGAAAACTCTTCAGACTATACAACGCATCGCGCAACGGAATAATCGAACGCTTTAGAAAATTCAGGTTTTCCCGGTTCTTTTCAATTCGTATCAATACATCCTGTCGGTAATTGGTTTTGGATTCGATCATCAACGCCTCAATCCGGTCTTCGTAACTTTCGATGGTGATATAAAAATTTTCGATAATTGCATCCAGCATCAGATACAACAGATAATCGTTTTTCTTTTTACGGACGATTCCTGTAGCGGTTCGGATACGTTCGCGGATATGGGTAAAAAAGTCACTCCTTTTTTCCTGAAACGAGACAAGCATATTTCCTTTTAGAATAAAACTGATCTGCTCGACACTGATATTATCGAGATCTTCACCCGGTAAAATCGATTTGATATTAAAAAACAACAAATCGTCCAGTTCTTCGAGCTTGGTTCGTCTTTGAGTATTGAGGATATCCCCAACCAGAAAGTTCTGGATTCCAACCAGTTCTCCTATCTTTTGTATGAGTTCCACATCATGTAATCCGTGAATATTAAGCCATTTTACATCCTCTTCCTGCAATTTATCGTTGAGCTCTTTTTCGACCTTATTCAGGCTAACTTTTGGGTATTCTTCAAAACGCTTTTCGTTGTACACAAATAACTGCATTCCCACCGGCTCACTGGTATGAACACCGGTATATTCATAATAATTGGGTTGAACTTTGCGGACTTTACGATACTTGACTTTTCTCACGGCGTAATAATTTTATATAAAGATAGGAGTTTTTAAAATTCCAGTTTATTTTTACAAAAATTATTTAAGCGCTTATAAAAGCGGGTATTTCAAGATCGAATCCTATGAAAATTTTAATCCAGAACATCAAAGAACTACTACAGGTAAGAGAGACTTCGGTAACCAAAGTTTCCGGCGCCGAAATGGCCGTTTTACCCAAAATTGACCATGCCTTCCTATTGATTGAAGACGATCGGATTGCCGATTTTGGTCCGATGGCCAATTGTCCGTCATCGGAGGGCTGCGAACTGATTGACGCTACCGGAAAAACGGTACTTCCGACCTGGTGCGACAGCCATACGCATATTGTATATGCCGGCAACCGCGAACAGGAATTTGTCGATCGGATTAACGGACTGAGTTATGAAGAAATTGCCCTTCGCGGTGGTGGTATTCTAAACTCGGCTAAAAAATTACAGGAAACCTCCGAAGAAGCCCTTTACAACCAATCGAAAGTACGCCTGGAAGAAGTCATGCGCCAGGGAACCGGGGCGGTGGAAATCAAATCCGGTTACGGACTTACGGTTGAAGCCGAATTAAAAATGCTACGGGTGATCAAACGCTTATCCGAGAACTACCCGATTGCCATCAAAGCCACTTTTTTAGGTGCCCACGCTTTCCCTTCAGAATACAAAGAAAACCACGAAGGCTATATCGATTTGATCATTAATGAAATGCTACCGGCCATTGCCCGCGAAAATCTCGCCGAATATGTCGATGCTTTTCTGGAAACCGGTTATTTTTCGGTAGCCGAAACCGAACGAATCATCGAAGCGGGAAAACAACACGGATTGATTCCGAAAATCCACGTAAATCAATTTACCGCTATTAATGGAATCGAAGCCTGTGTAAAACACGGCGCTTTATCGGTAGACCATTTGGAAATCGTAACCGACGAAGACATTGCTGTTTTAAAAGACAGCATCACCATGCCGGTGGCTTTACCGAGCTGTTCTTATTTTATCAGCATTCCGTATACGCCGGCGCGAAAAATGCTACAAGCGGGATTACCGTTGGCTTTGGCCTCCGATTTTAATCCAGGAACCACACCTTCGGGAAATATGAATTTCGTAGTGGCCACCGCCTGTATCAAAATGAAAATGACACCGGAGGAAGCGATTAATGCAGCGACCATCAACGGTGCCTATGCGATGGGAATTTCCGATACGCACGGAAGTATCACCAAAGGAAAAAAAGCAAATATCATCATTACGCAACCGCTTACCTCCTATTATCAATTGCCGTATGCATTTGGTAGCAACCTGATTGATCAGGTTATAATTGATGGTCAGTTTATCGTATAAAAAAAGAGGAACCGAATTGGTTCCTCTTTTTTTGTTGTATAGTCGTTTATCTTTCGTTATTTCAACGTAAAGCTCGTTTTGGATACCAATTCTCCTTTGTCGAAAATATTTACGAAGAAAGTCCCGCCTTCAATATTTTCTACCGGTAAATCCTGAGCTACCTGAACGGTTTTGTTCTCATATTTTACCGTTTTAACAAAGCTGTACGTCAACACTTTATCACCAAAGGTTTCGGTACGTTTTTCACCCAATACATTGTTTTTGCTATCGATGATCTGGATGTAGTATGTTTTATCACCCGATTTAGCCACCTGATTTTCAGCGATGGTGAAACTCACCTTCAATACATCCGCTCTACGTGCTTTGTCGGTATCGATTTGTTTCCCCGAACTTCTTTGTTTTACCGCAGTCGTCTGTAAATTCAACACTGTTAATTTGGATGCTTTTTCTACCGTTTTGGCCAACTGATCGTTTTGTGATACCAACGTATCATTCACTCTTCTGGCATCGTTTAATACGGTTTGCGTACTGTCGCGTTGCGTAGTTAATGCTGCATTTTGTTTTTTCAGACCTTCATTTTCGCGCATCAGATTATCCATTTCACGTTTTAAACGCAGGTAATCGTTTTTGAATTTTGCCAATGAAGCCGCGTCGCCTTTTGATTTTTCCAGGTCTTTCTGCAATTGGATCAGTTTTTCTCTTTCTGCCGTCAATTCAGACGAAAGTGAAGTGTTATCCGCTATCGCAGCATCATATTTAGCAATCGCAGCTTGAAGCTCTTCATTTAACTTATCTTTCTCCGACATAATTTTGTTTTCAGAAGTCTGATTATCAGTACTCATCTTGTACATATAGGCCAAACTCCCGATTAACAATAACGACAAAACAACAATAATGGCTTTTAAGCTCGAATTACTTTTTTGATTTTCCATAGTCACATTTTTTTCAAATACAATTAGCTATAAAATTATTCATTTCCGTAAAATAACGAAAGTTTTATAGAAAATAGTATTTTTGGATGCAACATTTTTTATATGGAAAAGCTTATCCGATTTACACTAAACGACTTAACGAAAATTACAAATCACCGAAGTGGTGAGATAAAATTCGGAGAAAGGATCCAAACCGTACCCAAAGAAATGGATACGTTGGAATTTCTCCAGACCAGCGATGCCGAATTTGTTTTACTGGGAATTCCGGAAGACATCGGCGTACGTGCCAACCTTGGAAGAGCCGGAACGGCGTCGGCCTGGGAGAGCACTTTAAAAAGCATTGTAAACATCCAGAACAACCGTTTCTGCAAAGGGAGTCAGCTACTCATATTGGGCAGCATTGACGTATCCGAACAAATGGACGCCATCAAAACCTTGGACATTACAGACAAGGAAGATCGCAGGCATTTTTTTAAAATGGTTGAAAAAATTGACAAAGAAGTGTCTCATATTGTCTGTCAGATCATCAAAGCGGGAAAAACACCAATCGTAATTGGCGGCGGACATAACAATGCGTACGGGAATATAAAAGGCCTCGCACTGGCCAAGGGAAAGGCGGTCAACGCCATTAATTTTGACGCACACACCGATTTCCGGGCTTTGGAAGGCCGTCACAGCGGTAACGGATTTTCCTATGCTTTTGAAGAAGGCTTTCTAAAAAAATATTTTATTTTCGGATTACACGAAAGTTATACGCCAAAAAGCGTACTCGATTCGATTAAAAAAGTAACCGAAAAAATCCGTTACAACACCTACGAACAAATTGCCGTTCGCCGGGAAAAAGACTTTGACGACGAAATGGAAGTCGCCTTAAAACATATCGCCACCGATGCCTTTGGTATTGAAGTCGACTTGGACGCACTACCCGGAATTGCCAGTAGCGCGATGACACTGAGTGGTTTTTCAGTAGCCGAATTACGTCAGTTTATTCATTACTTCGGTCAGAGTAGTAATGCCTCCTACCTGCATATTTGTGAAGGCGCTCCGGACTTGGATCAGGACAAAAACAACCATCTTGTTGGAAAATTAATTGCCTATTTGATCACCGATTTTATGAAGGCCAAACATAATATATAAACAAAACCAATATTTTAAAGTATTTTTGCAAACGATAGCTACTAACAGCTATCGTTTTTTTATGCAATTTGAAGATTTAGATTTACTCCGCAATATACAACAGGCGCTTACCGAAGAAGGGTATGAAAACCCGACACCCATTCAGGAACAAGCTATTCCGATCATTTTGGAAGGCACCGACCTGGTAGGTTGCGCTCAGACCGGGACAGGGAAAACGGCTGCTTTTGCCATTCCAATCCTGAATTTATTACACCGCATTGTCGGATCGTCCAAAAAAGTAAAACACATTCGTACGCTAATTGTAACACCAACCCGCGAGTTGGCCATACAAATCGGCGAAAGTTTTAATACCTACGGAAAATACACCAACATCCGCACACTGGTTATTTTTGGTGGCGTAAACCAGACACCACAAGTTGATCAGCTTAAAAAAGGCGTTGATGTATTGGTAGCCACTCCGGGGCGTTTACTGGACTTACACAAACAAGGTTTTATCGACCTGAATCATATGCACCATTTGGTTTTGGACGAAGCCGATCAGATGTTGGACATGGGTTTTATCAACGATGTTAAGAAGATTATCAAATTAACCCCAGACAACCGTCAGACCTTATTATTTTCGGCGACGATGCCATTGGCCATTCGCGAATTGGCCGATACCTTCCTGACACAACCAAAATATGTGTCGGTAGCCCCGATTTCCAGTACTGCTGAAACCGTACAGCAAAAAGTATACTTTGTTGAAAAAGAAGACAAGCGTAAATTGCTCTATCATATCATCCGAAACGACAAACTTTCGAACGTTTTGGTATTTGCCCGAACCAAACACGGTGCCGACAACGTCGTAAAGGCCTTAAAAAAGAACGGAATCAACGCCGAAGCCATCCACGGAGATAAATCCCAGTCGGCGCGACAACGCGTATTAGACGGCTTTAAAAACAAAGAAGTTTCTGTTTTGGTAGCCACCGATATTGCCGCGAGAGGAATCGACATTGAGCAATTACCATTTGTGATCAACTTTGATCTACCCAATATTCCCGAAACCTACGTACACCGTATCGGACGTACCGGGCGTGCCGGAAATACCGGATTAGCGTTATCCTTCTGCGGAAAAGACGAGAAACCGTATTTACAGGATATTGAAAAACTGACCCGTCTGAAACTAAAAGTTGTGGAAGATCATCCGTTTCCATGGAAAGAGGGCGAGAAACAAGAAGAGCAACCCGGTGCGAAAAAAGATTTCCGCAATAAAAACAAAAACCAGTCAAAATCGCGCAAATCACCGGAATCCAAGAAGAATAAAAAACGTTGGTACTAGTATAAAATGAAAAAAGCAGCCCCCCTATGAGCTGCTTTTTTTTTTCAAAAAAACTAAAGATATGCAAATAAAAACTTATGTATAATAAATAAGGTTTTCTACGACTAAAAAAAATAAAAATGCTGAACTGTTAGCCGCTCAGCATTTTAACCCAAAATTAAAAGAACTTCACTAACTAAAATACACCATTAATGATGTAAAAGAGACCATATTTATTATCAACTTAAAAAGTTTAGGAACACACAGTTAATAAATCAATAAAGGGCAATATGGTCTTTTTTAAACTTACTAAATGAAAAACTCTATTGAGACAAAATTCCATATTCCTGAGCTAAAATGCAATACGTAAAAATACTGATTTTGTATCCGGTAAAACACGTGTTTTCTTGCAAACAGAGGTTTTTTTCCGTTAATGAAGTTACAATTCGGTTAATTCCTCAACAGAAATCAACTGGTGGCGAAGTGCAAAAAGGATCACGCCAATGAAGTTTTTGGAGTTGGTTTTCTCCATGATGCGTTTACGGTGTGTTTCCACGGTACGCACATTAATATGCAGCCTGTCGGCAATTTCGATACTACTCAGCTCCTTACAAGCCATACGGATCACATCCATTTCCCTGTCGGAAATCGTAATTGATGACGCGGTAATTTTAGGTTTGTTATTTTTCTCCCATAAAATCGCCTCCCGCAATACCATTCCCAATTCCTGTCCGAAATAGAAATCCTTATCGCGGATACTTCTTATCGCATTTTCGAGTTGTTCGGGTTCGGAGTTTTTGGTAAAGAACCCATGTGCTCCCAATTCCATCACCTTATGAATACTCTCTTTGGTAGTAAGTTGCGATACGATCAGCACTTTCATTTCCGGATAATGCTTGCGGATATGCTCACAGGTTTCAAAACCATCCATACCCGGCATCTGAATATCCAATAACAACAAGTCCAGCGTATGATCCTGAATCTGATCCAATAGATCGATACCGTTCTGGGCTTCCAGAACGACCGTTGTATTTTCAAAAGAATTGATCAAAAAGGACAAACTTTTTCTAAAAAGTTTATGATCATCCACGATACCTACTCTAAGCACTTTTCTTTTTTTAATGTAATGGTGAAACTATTTCCGGTTTCGGTTTCGTTCTGAACAAAATCGGCGCCGACAATTTTAAGCCGGGAATTAATATTTTTAACCCCGGTTCCTTTTGATGTAGCCAAAAGTTGTGTAAAGTTAAACGGAATTCCGTTATCCTGTAGCGTAATTGTAAAAAAAGTGTCCGAAAGTGCGATTGTTACGATCGATTCCGTCACTTTTCCGTATTTAATCATGTTGGTTGTAAACTCTTGAATAATCCGAAACAGTTCATAGGCAACCGGAGCGGCAATTTTAAATTCCTCCTGTTCGCTGCTCACTTTAAAATCGATTTCCGTTTTCTTTTTCAATCCGTCCAGATAATCGGTAAGCGCTGTAACGAGTCCGTAGGTTTCCAATAATGGCGGCATAATATTGTAGGATACTTTTCGGGTATTTTCCAGTGCCATTTCGACACCGGATCGGATTTCGTCAAAAATCTCCTGATTTCCGACAACACTTCCGTTTCGTTGTAAGATTGTCAAATAATTTCGAATCGCATTCAGATCGCCCGACACACTATCGTGCAGATCGGCAGCGATGCGTTTCCGTTCATTTTTTTCGGTTTCCAGAGCCGTTTTTAGTAACAACTCTGTTTCTTTCCGTTTCATTTTGTAGAAATGATTTTGGTAGTACAATACCAACGACAATAATCCAAAAGCCAGGAAAAGCATTCCAAGCGTTCCCAACCAAAAAGCAATTTTTATTTCTTCTGTATTCTCCATATCCCCACCATTAAAAATATATTTTTGATGATCATCAAAATTAGATTAAAAACCCAATAATCTTCGAATACAAGCTCAGGAGTTTGATCAATAATATCGCCCATCAAAAATAGAAATAAGGTACCGGAAAAGTAGAAAATAAAACCCGATATAAAGTAAAAAAGTGGAAAATTCCACAGGTATTGTTCGGACAGATTGTGAAAGACATCTTTAAACCACAGAATAACAAAAGTATAGACGAATATCGCTTCGATGAGCGACAAATAGGAATCGCCTTTTAAATGGCTCCAATCGTTCCAAACAAAGAGCAAACCGATAAATGTAAGCAGGAAAACAGCACCAAAAAAGTAGAAAAGTGGTCGGTATCGCTTTTCAAAAACTTTCCAAAAGAAATAAAAAAGCACAAAAAACTCCGGCAACAGATAGGCCCGGAACCAGATATCGGAGTTCACTTTAAAGACCAGTGTACAAATGAGCTCATACCCGCTGGCAATAAAAGTGAGCCAGACAAAAGGAGCAATATAGGATGCTTGTGGGGGCAATTGCCGTTGTCGTTTCCGGATAAGAAATAAAACAAGGGGGACAAAACCTATAAATATTGATGTTAGCGCTATAGCATATACTAGTCTCAAAATAAATCCGATTGAGGTTTTTGAAATTACGCAAATATATAAACTAAAACCTGTTGGATTTCCCAACAGGTTTAAAAATTAGATTTTAAAACAGAGTAGTCATCTATCCCTGAAAAAGCGGACTTGTAATATCGCACATATCCGGGCAACGTACCCCTCGGTCGAATATTTTGCCATCTACCATATCTTTTCCTTCGGCATTCACACCAACCACAACGATATTCGGGCAATCTTCCTCTTCGTTATAACCGTTATAGATTCTGATTCCTACACATCCCTCCTGGTTTAGAACATCCTGTACATGTTCGGTACCAAAAGCAAATGCTTTCACACCTTTTGGAAACCTTGCGCAATGCGCCTTCACATACGTCATCGCCTGTTCCAAACTAATCTCTTCTCCTAAACTTTTACTAAATTCCATTTTGATTATATTAAAATTCTCCGCGAAATTAGGGATAGCTGCTTTTTATGAAAATACCTGTAAACACGTAATTTTGTACGTATAAATACGTAACGCTTTTATTTTTTATCCCTACTTACCCGGATAAAAAGGTCGGCAATCAAAATAAACCGAGCAATTTTACGGATTAATCAACGGTTATAACAGCGTGTTTATACCTGTTTTTTTGTACTTTTTTTAGGCCTCTTCGGAGCACAGCATTACAATATTTATTAGTAATTTTACAAAACCAAATGCAATGAAGATGAATCTGAATCAATACCCCGAGAGTCCCTTTAGAATCAAAGTATCCTTTCATAAAGTATTAGAGACTCTGGAACACATTGCCCATTCGGATGATGCCGATTATCGTTCCAACTATGCCAAAGCCTTATTGAAAGAAGCCGGTACGGTTCCGGAATTACGAGAAGGAATCACCTCCTATGATCAGATTCAGCAACAGGAAAAGCTAATTCACAATTTATTGGCCGACCTTTTCCCTACTGCCTTAACGCATAACGAAATTAAAGCCGTTACGGTTCCTTTTCAGAACATTACGTTTAATTATACCGAACGCTTTAAAAAGATCCTGAAAGAAGCCGGTAAAGACTTTGATATGACGATTCGGGATTTTGATCAGCATCAGTTTTATATTCTGAACTGTTGCCTGATTCTAAACTCCTTTTACAACCGGGATTTTGATTTCAGCCGACCGCTATTTTACGATATACCGGACAAAGACGGTATTATCCGCCATTATCGGATTATGTACAATGCCGATTTTATGGAAATCATTCCGACCGAAAAATCGGTAAAACTGACCGAAGAAGACATCGACTTGTTAATCGACAACTTCGATGACATCGCGTTATGGAAAGAGAAATTTCCACAGGAAAGCTGGATTTTAAAAGGATTCGGTATCGTTATTCTATTTGACGCAACGATCGAAAATTCGGTTTCCAACCTAAAAAGTAATTTACTAAAACCGGACAAACAGAAACTCAACCACGACAATAGCACGGAAACCATCTTCCGTTCTATCTATAAAATTCCGGATTTACGGATTGGTTTTACGCCTTATAACAGCGAAGAACAAAAATTTGAACTGGTTCCCAATCGGAGTTTTAAAAGTTTTATTCTGACACACGAATGCAAAAATGCCTTGTGTAGCAGTTCGTTTGAAACCCTTATCCGGGAACAGAAATATTTTACGATATCCGACACCATGCGTTTTGTGGAATGTTCGGAAGACAAATCCTTAGCAAAACACCTGTTGGAACAAAACATCCGCAGTTGTATACTGGCGCCCGTTGTAAAAGACGACAAAATATTGGGAATTATCGAACTCGCGTCGTCTTATCCGCAAAAACTAAACAGTTTAAATGCCAACAAACTGGAATTGATCATGCCATTTCTGGTCGATACGGTCGATCGTTATCATTCCGAATGGCAAAACCATATTGAAGCGGTTATTCAAAAAGAATACACCGCCATACATCCGAGTGTGTACTGGAAATTTAAGATCGAAGCCGAAAACTACTTAACCGAAAGCAGTCAGCAAAAGGAATATATTTTTAAAGAGATCGTTTTTAAAAATGTATATCCGCTTTACGGACAGATTGACATTAAAGGATCATCGGATGCGCGTAACAAAACGGTACAAGACGATTTAAAAAACCAATTGGAAATGATTATTTCCATTCTGGAAAAGATGAAATCCGGTGTCAACCTGATGTTACTGGAGCAGCGTAAATTTGAAATCGAATCGCTGTTAAAAGAATTGGTCGCATCCTTAAAAGCCGACACCGAACAACAGATTCAGACCTATATCCAGAATGAGATCCACCCGATCCTGAAAAATGCCAAAAGCGACCATTTGGAAGAAGGCTTGATTGATGCTTATTTTGAAAAACTGGACGAAAAAACCGGTACTTTCTATGAGTCCCGTAAAAAATTCGACCTTGCTTTATCGCTCACCAATAAAAAAATGGCTTCGATACTCGATGCCAAACAGCTAGAAGCGCAAACGATTTTTCCGCATTATTACGAGCGTTTCAAAACCGATGGTGTGGAGCACAACCTGTATATTGGTGCCTCCATTGCGCCACAACGCAACTTTGACCTGATGTTTTTACAAAACCTACGGTTATGGCAGTTACAGGCTTTATGTGAAATGGAAATCGAGCACGAAAAACTCAAAAAATCACTGCCTTTCCAACTGGAAGTGACCTCGTTGATACTCGTTTTTAGTTCGCCTATTGCGATTCGTTTCCGAATGGATGAAAAACGTTTTGACATAGATGGCACCTATAATGCCCGATATGAAGTGGTTAAAAAGCGAATTGACAAAGCCCATATCCGCGGAACGGACGAGCGTATTACCGAACAGGGTAAGATTACGATCGTATATTCGCATCTTGCCGAGGAAACCGAATACAAGAAGTACATCCAATTCCTGCAATTCAAAGGAATACTGGAGCCCAATATCGAAAGCTTTGATGTTGAGAGCCTACAAGGTGTTTCCGGCTTAAAAGCCCTTCGTGTAAAAGTGAATTACAAATCGCAAAAAGACAGCACCCGTACCTATAGCTATCAGGAATTACTGGACGAACTGAAATAAGATCAGACGCCCAGCGAACGGAATGCGATTACAAACACGATTACCGAAAAGATAATTCCGATCATAAAGATCGTGTACGTGATGCGCAATAATTTGTATTTGCGATCCAATACCAATCCGAGGTAATATAAATCCTTGATCATGGAATTATACAAATAATCCCGGTCCTTCATCATCACGTTCATCGCCCACTGGTATTCGTCGATTGGCATTTTATAGAAATTCCCGAAAAAGAGCAGGTTTACCTTTTTATCTTCGATATCCTTACGGGTAAACGTTCCACTGGTTACTTTTGGACGGGTTGACAATATGGCAAAAATGATAGACAACACGCTAAACATAATCATCGTAAATGTAGGGATGATTAAATGCGAATTGCTTGGACTGTCCAATTTGGGTACCAACGTCGACAGTGCAATTGAAATGATAATCGCATTAACCGACAACAGTATATTCGCCTTACTATCGGCAATATCGCTCAATCGCGTGTGATTGCTCAACGTCACACGGAACATAGTATCGATACCGCGCTCCGGGCGCTCCAGTTTTTCCAGTTTCTTTTTTTTAATATTCGATTTCGAATCCGCTTTATCTTCCGTTAATTTCTGAATGATACGTTGGCATTCGATAACATTTTTTTCTTTTTTCGGCTGCCAGTTTGCTTTCGCAAAATCGGTATAATAACGGTGGCATTGCACCATCATCGCCCGGTTCCCCATAGCCCATTCCAGATCGGTGTAATTTTTTTGCTGGGTCAGTTTCCATTCTTCGCGCAAAAGCTCGCTCAACTCCCAATAATTATCGGCTGCAAAATGGAAATAATCGGCATCTTTAATGATTTTTTGAGCCAGATTTACCGGTTCCCGATCGATTTTCGTTGCCCGGATAATCTCCTTTACGTCTTCGATATATACTTCCGATTTCGCTTGTTCCCGAAGGAATCTTTCCACGATATGTGTTCCGCATTCTTCGTGTTCGGTACAACCTTCGGTATAACCGGCATCGTGAAACCAGGCGGCCACCATAATTTTCTCCGCTGTACCGGCATCAACTTTTTCATTTTCAACAAGTTGTTTAGCGGCTAACACCACCCGTACAGTATGATTAAAATTATGGTAAGTATATGAAATAGAAAGTTTATCTTTGAGTAAGGCGAAAACATAATTTTCAGCTTGTTCTATAATATTCATAAGCCAATTTTTATCCCTCTAAATTATGAAATTGTTTTGGTTAAGTATTGATAAGAAACGTAATTATATACTGTTTCAGTATGTATTGTTTATTTTATTATTCCAATCCTGTGCCACCCACACCATTCAGACGGGTAAAAATAGATCAAATCCTATTGACAGTCAGGCGACAAACACCAAGAGCGACTATCAGTTGTATTTGGTGGGTGATGCCGGAAATTCCGATGAAAGTAATGGTCAGCAAACGCTTAGAACCCTGGAAGCCCAATTAAAAAGTGCCGGAAAGAACAGCACCTTATTATTTTTGGGAGACAATATTTATCCGTACGGTTTTCCCGATTCTAAAAATGAAGCCGCCCAACAACTGGCCCGACAAAAGCTCGACAATCAGATCCAAATGGGGAAATTATTTCCCGGTAAAACTATTTTTATTCCGGGGAACCACGATTGGTACAGCGGTGTAAAAGGACTGGAGCGTCAGGAAAAATACGTCGTGGATCAATTAAAAGACAAAAAAGCCTTTCTACCCCGAAAAGGCTGCGCTATAGACGCTACTAAATTGAATGATCGTATCACGATGATCACGATCGACAGCGAATGGTATCTGGAAGATTGGGATCAACACCCCACGATAAACGACAACTGCAACATCAAAACCCGGGAAGATTTTTTCGAAGAACTCGAAAGTCTTATCAATAAAAACCAGGATAAAACCATCGTTTTAGCGATTCACCATCCGTTGATGAGCAATGGTTCCCACGGCGGGCAATTTTCCCTTCGAAAAGAACTGTTTCCGCTGGAAAAAGACATTCCGCTCCCTTTTGTCGGTTCGCTGATCAACCTAATCCGAAAAACCTCCGGTATTAGTCCGCAAGACATTCAGAACAAACAATATACCGCTTTGACCAAAAGAATCAAAACCCTGATTCAAGGCGAAGACAATATTGTAGTCGTTTCCGGTCACGATCACAACTTACAATATATCGAACACGACAACATCAAACAAATTATCAGCGGTTCCGGGTCTAAAAGAGAAGCGGCACGAAGCATCTTCCCTAACGACTTTTCCTATGGTGACAATGGTTTTGCCCGACTGGATTTTGACACCGACGGTTCGGTAGCCCTAACTTTTTTCGACAAAAACAATACGATTTTATACCGTCAAACCATCATCAAACCGGAAACAGAAGCACACCCGGCTTCCTACCCGGATACATTTCCGGCTGTAACCAAAGCCTCCATTTATTCGGAAAAGATGACCGACAAAAATGGCTTTTATCGTTTTTTATGGGGCGAACACTACCGCAAATACTACAGTATGCCAATTGCTGCTCCAACGGCAACACTCGACACACTTATGGGAGGATTACAACCGGTACGTGCCGGCGGTGGTCATCAATCCAAATCCTTGCGTTTAAAAGACAAAAACGGAAAAGAGTTCGTCATGCGCGCCCTAAAAAAGAGTGCTTCGCGGTTCTTGCAATCCGTAGCTTTTAAAGATCAATTTATCGAAAACGAATTCGAGGACACCTTTGCTGAAAATTTCCTTTTGGACTTCTACACCTCCTCCCATCCGTATATCCCATTTATGGTTGGCAACCTAGCCCAGCCCGTAGGCGTTAGCTATACCAATCCGAAATTGTATTATATCCCGAAGCAAGCTGCATTGGGTGCATTTAACGATCGTTTTGGCGACGAACTGTATATGGTGGAAGAACGCCCGAGCGACGGCCATACGGACCTGGAAAGTTTTGGTCAGGCAGATGCCATTGTAGGTACCGATGATGTTCTGAAAAATCTAAAAAAAGACGAGAAATACAAAATCAACGAAACGGAATATATCAAAGCGCGCTTATTTGATATGTTAATCGGCGATTGGGATCGTCACAGTGATCAATGGCGATGGGCCGAAAACAAAGAAGGCAACAACATTGTTTACCGACCGATTCCAAGAGATCGCGACCAGGCTTTTAGCAAATACGATGGTGCTTTATTATCCCCATTGATGCGCGTTCCGGCTTTACGTCATATGCAAGGCTATAGCGAGAACATCCGCAGTGTGAAATGGTTTAATATGGAGCCGTATCCGATGGATCTTGCTTTTGCGGCCAATGCCTCCGAAAGCGACTGGATAGCACAGGCACGGTATATTCACGACAATCTGACCGATACGATCATCGACAACGCCTTTTCCAATTTACCGGACGAAGTAAAAGGTGCGACTATCGAAGACATCAAAAAGAAATTAAAAGTCCGAAAAACACATTTGGAACAGTATGCCTCCGAATATTATAAAGTACTTCACAAAACCGTATTGGTTGTTGGTACGGACAAAAAAGACAAATTTATAATCGACCGAAGTCAAAACGGATCTGTAACGGTTTCCAACATCCGCTTAAAAAATAGCGGTGAAGAGTTGGTAAGTTCCAAAACCTATCCGGATAGTGAAACCAAAGAAATCTGGATTTACGGACTAAATGACGATGATCAGTTTGAAGTAAAAGGCAACGGAAAATCCAGGATCAAAATCCGATTGTTAGGTGGTCAGAATCACGATACGTATACTGTTGAAAATGGAAAAAAAGTCATTGTTTACGATTTTAAATCGAAAGAAAACACCTATTCGCTCGATAGCAAGACCCGTAAATTCCTGACCGACGATTACGAAATCAACTCCTACGATTACAAAAAACCAAAATACAACGCTTTTAACAGTCTGCCGACAATTGGTTACAACCCGGACGACGGTTTTAAACTGGGTATGGTTGGTTCGTATACGGTAAACGGATTTAACCGTGCGCCCTATTCGAGTATGCACGGCTTTAAGGCCAATTATTATTTTGCGACCCATGGTTTTGAACTCACCTATAATACTGTGGTAACCAAAGTCATTGGTGACTGGCAATTCGAATTTGAAGCGCGTTTTACCAGTCCGAATTTCGCGATCAATCATTTCGGGTACGGTAATGAAACCGAAAACCAGGACGAAACCTTGGGAATGGATTACAACCGTGTTCGCATCCAATCGTATAAAGCGGCACCGGCCTTACGCAAAATCGGCCGAAACGGCAGCGATATGCAAATCGAAGCCACTTTTGAGAATATCGAAGTGGAAGACACCCAAAACCGTTTTATCAATATTCCAGGAGTGATCAATCCGAAAGTATTCGAAAACCTGCAATTTGCCGGACTGAACTTTAAATACAGTTTTGAAAATTACGACAATCCGTCGCTACCTACTATGGGTATGGGCTTTTCGATTCTGGGAAGCTGGAAGATGAACCTTTCCGACAGCAACCGCAATTTCCCGTATATCGAAAGCAAACTTAATTTTAATCATAAAATCGATCCGAAAGGCAATCTGGTATTGGCTACGATAGTAAAAGGTAAACTTTTACTAAACAACAATTTTGAATTTTACCAAGGTGCAACCATTGGTGGTGATCATGATATTCGCGGTTTCCGAAACGAACGCTTTTTAGGAAAACAGGCCTTCTATCAAAGTTCGGATGTACGCCTTACACTTGGCAAGATCCGTAAAAGTATTATCCCGATGACTTTCGGTATGATTGGCGGATTTGATTACGGCCGGGTATGGTTAGACGGTCAGGATTCTCAAAAATGGCACAACTCCTATGGCGGCGGTTTATGGTTAAACGGTTTAAATGTGATCACTGCACGTATAACCTATTTCAGAAGCACCGAAGACGGTCGGATTGCCTTTGGATTAGGATTTGGTTTTTAACGTCTTTAAAGCAACCTCATACACCTTCCCTCCGTTTTTCTTGACTCTTTCATCCGCGATGATCAAAGTACTATTATCCGTAAAGGTAATGGCTTCTTTTTGCGACATATGATTCAATTCCAGTCGGCTGACTTTACCGTTAAAGAAATCGTCGTTTTTAAAATCTTCGAACAGCCACACCTTGGTATGACTCAACAGTACCACGTGTTTGCCATCGGGGCTAATTGCCGCGCTGGTAACCGCACAGTGATTATAGATATCGCAGGTTTTAAACGAACCTAACAATTGGGCTTTATGATTCCCGGCTTTATTTGGCACGCGATATAAAAAGGTCGTTCCGTCGAATCCTTTGCTACGGTTTTTGGTAAACAGGTAGAAATTGTCCTTCCAGATAAAGAAACCTTCCACATCATACCATAATTCCGTTTTTTTAGGTGGAAATGCTTTTTGTTCCGGGTAATAAAAATGAATACTCGCACTGGAATTAGCATCCGATTGTCCTAAATCGGCCGCATTGACTTTATAAATTACCAGGTCTTTACGGGTGTTATCGTTATTTCCAAAATCGCCGATATACATATTTTTATGCGCGTCCATTGTCAGATCTTCCCAATCGGTATTCGTCGCGTTCCCAACCGTTAGCGTATGTTGGATTGCTCCTTCCCGATCCAACTGATACACTTTATTTTCATTACCGCTATCCTCGATTACCCACAGCCTTTTACCGTTATCGGAAGTTGTGATACCCGACACTTCTTTTAATTTTTTAGGGAGTTGAAACAAAACCGGTAGCTCTTTTTTGGTGGTACAACAAAAAAGAAGGGTTAGACTTATCAGGAAAAAAGTCGTTTTGATCGTTTTCATAACCGCGTGAATTCGTATTTCTTTCAAAGATAGTATAAATACAGCTCCGATGGTGGGAATCGAAAAGACAGCGGTTTATTTAACATCCGTTTCACAAACGAACCTGAATAGATTCGAATAGTATGGAACCGTGATTCTTTATATGTTTTAGAACTGACCACATTGAGAATGCACTCCATTTATATGCTGTAGATTGGAAGCGTATTTACTTTTTGTTAGAATTTGGATTAAAATCGATAATCCATTCGATTCCGTATTTATCTCTAAACATCCCAAAATAGGAACCCCATGGACTATCCGAAACAGGCATTTCAATCGTACCACCAGCGGAAAGACTATGGAATAACTGATCGGCTTCTGCTTTACTTTCGGCGCTAATTGAAATTTTACTTCTGTTTTCATTTTCATTGACCTTTCCTAAAAACTCCGGAACATCGTTTCCGATTAGCACATTGCTTTTACCGATGGGCAATGCGATATGCATGATCTTATTCTCTTCGCTTTTGCTTATTTTGAATTCCGGGTTTTTAAAATCTTTAAAACGGACGATATTTGAAAACTCACCACCAAAAGCAGCTCTATAAAATTCGAAAGCTTCCTCGGCATTACCATTGAAGTTGATATGAGGGTTGATCAGTGCCATAATTGTATTGATTTGGAATTAATAATGCGTTTTACAAGAACCCAAAAGGTCGTTAATCGCAGCGTCTTAGGGCAATTATACTGTTAAAGATACTGTTTTTTGAAGGGAAAACCGTTACATTAATGATTTAAACTATTTTTCCCATTCGTAAAGATCTTCCAAATCCCATTTATAAAAGTTGTTGATTACTTCAAAAAATTTTTGTCTTGTTGGCTTTTCAGGTAATATTTCTTTCGAGAACATTCGATCAAAAAATAGCCTGTAGTCCTTAACCTGTATATCGAAGTCCTCATCGCTTAATTTTTCGATATCTGTAACACTATCGGGAAAAGCTTTGCTTGCGATTTCATCACGTAAATTTTGACGTTCTGATCCGCTCCAATTATCGCCGTTGGTTTCCCAAATAGTAATGATCCCCAATAGTCGTAACGGATCTTCGGCGATAAAATCCCGATTTTCTTTTATTGCCCAATATGTCCCGAAAAATTCATCGCTTTCGCTTGGATATAGAAATATTTTGTAGCCTTTTGATTTTATAATTTGCAATGCCGAATTATATGTATTTATTTCTGCCGATAATCTAAAACTTTGCTTTGAATTCATATTCCCTATACTTATCATTCAATTAATAGTTTCTTACTCTGTTTTTTTTTCAAAATCCGGATTTACTTCATGTCCGATTTTAATTTACAAGAAGCATAATAGTTAACACCTGTTCCAATCAATTCGTCTCCGGTTGCCGAATGATAGACTACCGTATGATCAATAAACATTTTTTTGGATTTGTTCCCTTTACACTTTCATTAGCTATGGCTTCCTAAAGTTGTACACAACTGATAGACCTGTATGATTTTACAATGTTTTTTAACATTATTAATAAACATTTCTTTCAAATATACATAAATAGATTTTTACTACTGCCTTAGATTATGCTATTGAGCAATTAGCGGACAAACTTTGTAAGCTTTATTTTTAGTTATAACGCAATAATTTACAACACTCCGATTAAGTCGGTATCAAAAAATCACTTACTTTTAGGAGCTTTTATATCTGCATATGTTAGAGATTATTTATCAGGACGATTATTTAGTTGCCATCAATAAACCCCACGGTCTTTTAGTTCATCAATCTCCTATTGCAAGAGATGCGTCAGAATTTGCAATTCAGCTATTGCGGGATCAAATTGATCAAAAAGTATATCCGGTTCACCGAATTGATCGTAAGACTTCCGGGATATTGCTTTTTGCATTGGACAAAGAAGTGAATAAAAATCTTACGGAACAGTTAACGCTAAAAACCGTTGAAAAAAAGTATTGGGCCATTGTAAGAGGTTATACTCCCGACGAGCAGCTTATCGATTATGCTTTATACAAGGACAATGGTACTTTACAGGAAGCACAAACAATGATTAAGACTTTAGCAAAAGTAGCCATCGATATCCCCTCGGGGAAACACAGTACCTCCCGATATTCGTTTGTGGAAGCTTCTCCGCTAACCGGTAGGATGCATCAGATTCGCAAGCATATGGCCCATATTTTACATCCAATTATTGGTGATCGCCCCCACGGATGCAACAAGCAAAATAAAATATGGCTTGAAAAATTTGACATGAATACCATGTTGCTTCATGCTCAGAAGTTGGTTTTCACACATCCTGTAAGCAATGAAAAAGTAGTGCTTACCGCCCGCCCACAAGAAGAATTTATGCGAGCCGCAGGAATTATGGGCTTTTATATTGATGAAAACAATGGTATTAGTGTTGGAAACTAGTTATTAAACCTGTACAAATACTCACCACTGATTCGACATTAAATAGGGTATTATTTAGCACAAAGTTCGATCGAAGCCGTTCAGTACCGCTTAGTAATACCTTATGAACTGCCGTTTTTTATTGATACTTTTCTTCAATATTTTTAAAAAAAACTTCTAATTTTTCAGTAGACTCTATCCATAAAGGAAGTTGGTCGTTTTGAAATTCAGTTTCCTTGAGCTTTTTAATGTATTGTCTAAGTTCAGCAAAAAATTCCTGATAGTAATTATATTGTCTTGCCAATACTAAGCATAATTTTTTTTGAATTAATTTTTGTTCAACGGAAAGCCAAAAGTCAGACCAGAATTCAAGATATATTGTCAGTGTTTCATGTTCCGTTTGAGAATTAATGTTTAATTTTTCGATGTAATGTTCTTTACTGTAATCCGAATTTAGCTGAAAGTCAGGAATCCAATTTTTCAAAATTTGTTCTGGTTTTTGGCTTTCAAATCCAACCCATCCCATGGCTACAACTCTTCTATATTTATTGCGTTCTTCTTCAGGAAGGTATTTCCATTTTAGATACATTTTCCATACAGGTGACAAAACTTGTATATAAAATTCCAGATTTTGATGTTGTTTGCTAAATTCAAGAGTGCGTTCCTTTTTTGATTTATTTAATTGGAAACGATAAATCAGTATCGTAGCAATGATTGCTGAAACAGCAAGTGTCGTTTGAGATATAAATTCCAACAAAGTCATATGTCCTATATTTTTTGGTCAAAATTGCAACTCACGTCCCACCGACTTGACACAGTAGTAAAGCCAGTGGGCAGATTACTTTCTGTTAAAGACAGCGTTTTTCGTGAAGGAAAACGTCAAGTTGACTAAGCACCAGCTATTGTACAAAACCGCTACTAGCGGCTTGCAAATTACTTCAATCAATTATCGTAACAAACTTCGGTACTATTAAAAGAATACTTCCAATTTTAAAAAAGAGTCCCCTAACGTTTATAAACCATTCATATTTCACCAACTTCTACCCCGAATTAAGCTCTTCTTTATCTTGGCTGTAAATTTTATAATCGTGAACATCGCATTTGAAATTAATTGCAGCATGCACTTCTGATTAAAGCTATATGGCTGTATTTTGTGAACCCGAAAGAAACTAATTTGCACGCAACAAAACAATACGTATTTTTACTTAATTTCATATTTTTAAAAAGATATTAATAGAAATCAACAGGACTAAGCTTTTATAAATGAACTATATACTGGAAACCAATCGTCTTATATTAAGAGAATTAAATTCAAACGATGCGAAAAGTTTTTATGACTTAAATTCAAATCCCAACGTAATAAAGTATACCGGAAATGTGGCTTTTAAAAATGAGGAAGAAGCAACAGAATTTCTTGTAAATTATCCGGACTATAAATTGAACGGGTACGGAAGATGGGCGGTAATACTCAAAAGTACAAATACATTTATTGGATGGTGTGGATTAAAATTCGATAGTATTGAAAATGAAACAGACATTGGGTTCCGTTTCTTTGAAGAAGAATGGGGCAACGGATATGCAACAGAAAGCGCCATAGCTTGCCTGCAATACGGATTTGAAAAACTAAAATTGAAACGTATCATTGGGAGAGCAATGAAAGCGAATATTGGATCAATAAAAGTTCTTGAAAAAATCGGTCTTGAGTACGAAAGTGATACACATCTGGACGGAAAAGATGCAGTAATCTATAAAATCGAGAAACCCGATAGCGCAGATTTGTAATTCGTGTTTACAGAAAATACAATAAACTATGGAAGACCTAGTTTGTCAAGAGTAGGAAAATTTTCAGATGAGACAAATAAAAATATAAAATGTAGCTTCATTTTATTCTACTTTTTATTTGCACATTCACTTCCATTGAACACCGTAACCTCGCTTGCTCAAAACCGCTGTTATACGACGTTTTTAATTCTCACTAACCGATAGTAAAAATAATAAATTTCCATGCTCAAAACTTTGTAGTAAACTTTTTCCAGCTTTTGCATATGATTGAGCTTTGCTTTTACCGATTATTTGAATATTTTTCTCCTTTGTTTTATATATTAAATAATTATCCATTACTGCTTTTGAGAAGCCCTTATTCCAAATAATTTTATCTATTTTAATTGTAGCCTGAATAATTGAGTCTGAAGGAAAACCATGCTGTTCTTTAAAAACGAATTTTGTTTTATATTTTTTGTTTAATTCTTCTAATGATTTTTTGAAAGTTTCCTTATAGTTAAGTTTTTTTCCTTTTGTAATATCAAAAGATACATAATCATTTTTAAATGTTCCTACCGATTCTATTCTTGCAAAATTATTAGATTCATCCCATACGATATGTATAGTCTTATTACTGTTTAACTGTGAATAAATCTTATTCATTTTTCTGTTAGAAGAGCATCCAACAAATAAAATGATGATAATTAGTATTCCTATTGTTTTCAATTTCTCTGTTTTTTGTAAAATGTCGTATAACGTCCCGCCCGCTTTAAGAAGTTGGGGCTTTTTATTCCCATACCATTCTATATAGGACTGAAGTCAAATATACGAAAAGGCCGTTCCATTAAGCATCAATGAAATATATAATTATCTCTGTTTTTCTGTAGCGGCTATAACAGAATGATGAATTTCATTCTTGAAATGTGATTTTTTTATTTCACTTATTGTTTTATACACTTGTAAAACAGGTGTTTATACGCAGCTTTAGATCGATTCGCTTGTATAATTTTATTTCTATTAATTGAATTGGTCTCAATAGTATAATTTCTAAGAAAGCATTTTTAGTTTTATTACAATCATTTTAGGAAAATATTAGTCGTTTCAAATTGCATTTATATTTAATAATTTAATCAATAAGTAATGGACTTAAAAGAAAAACTCAATCAGATTGGCCCAAAGCCGGACATGATTCTTATTATTACCGACGAACAGCGTGCAACGCAGCATTTCCCACCGGGGTGGGAAGAAAAAAACCTTCCGACTCTCACATTTTTAAAACAGAACGGATTTAGTTTTGATAGAGCTTTTTGTAATACCTGCATGTGCTCTCCCAGCCGTGCGACGTTATTTACAGGAACCTATCCTGCTAAACATGGAGTCAGCCAGACATTAACTGAAGGAGGCCTTTTATCTCCGCAAGAACCGACACTCAGTAATTCCATCCCCAACATCATGAATGTACTTTGGGCAGATGGTTATGATGTGCAGTATAGAGGTAAATGGCATATGAGTAAAGGAGTAGCTCCCAACGGCACTAAAACTAATTACGATGATTTAACTGCTGCAGATATTTCATTGTATGGTGCAATGGGTTGGGTTGCTCCAGATGCCGGTGAAGATGTCAATCCGCTTAATTTTGGTGGCGGATATGCCAATCATGATGCAAAATATACGGCTCAAGCCATACAATACCTTAAAGAGGTAAAAGCGCAAAGAGCATCAGGAAATCATAAACCTTACTGCCTTATCCTTTCACTTGTTAATCCGCATGATGTTTTAGCATACCCAAAATCGGCTGGTAAGTCGGGATATCATACAGATACCTGGTCGGGCAGGGAAATTGGGCTTCCGGCGAGTGTAAATGAAAATTTACTTAAAAATAAAAAACCTATGGCTCAGGAACAAATTTTACTCAACATGGCATTAAGTCTGGGCGAAATAGCTACTGATGAGGATAAGCTGAACTACATTAATTTTTATGGTTATTTATTAAGTCATGTTGATAAGGAGATTGGATACCTTATTAAAGAACTATATGAAGAGGATGAGAATGGAAATAAATTGGCAGATTCTACAATTGTTACTCTTACTTCGGATCATGGAGAGATGGGTTTAGCGCACGGCGGTCTGCGTCAGAAAACTTTTGTGGCCTATGAAGAAGCCTTAAGAGTGCCGCTTGTGATTTCAAATCCAATACTTTTTAAAGATCACAGCATAAAGCAATCAATGGCATTAGCAACATTGGCAGATATTATGCCGACTTTTATCGACATAGCAAATGTATCAAATCCGCCTTCAGGACTTGCAGGTGTAAGTTTGTTTCCCATAATGGAGAATAATACTCCTGTTCAGCATAGCATATTATTTACTTATGACGATATCAAGGCTGGCTCTAATAGTAATTGGACAGTTGTGAAAGCCGCTAATCGTATTCGTTGCATCAGGACGGAAAAATGGAAATTCGATTATTATTTTGATGCGTCAACAGCTTACTTCAAGCAATATGAACTATATGATTTAGTTAATGATCCATTAGAAGTTACAAATCTTGCTTACGATCCGGCATACAGTGAAATCAGAAGAGATCTGGAAGAGCAATTGCATCAGCTTGAGATAGAAAAACTCTGGGTCAATATGCCAGAAGATATTTATAGTCTAACGACATTCAACTGACAAAACAGCTATAAAAATCTAAAAAGAAACAGTTATAATAATAACAAAAACACCTATATCATGTCGCAAAATATAAATTCAGAAGTGAATACAGTAAGTTATACCGATTTTAATAATCCTGCCGGACAAACAACAATACAGGGAATAAGAGGAGTTTCGGAGTCTGAAAACGTGTATATTGCAGGTAGTTTATTAAGTGAAAACAATCTTGTTCAGGGGTTAATTTACGAAGGAACGCTTAAAACAAAAGGGAATGAAGGCAAATGGCATGTCGTTAATTTCCCCAGTACGCCAACAGCCGAAGTTGTAAACACTTCTTGTTATGGACCTAATAACGGACCAGATGGCACGGTACAAATTGTAGGATCTTATAAGATAACTGCTTCTACTGATAAAGCCCCGAGCGGAAATCTCGGATTTTATTACGAAGGTCCTATTGATGGTTCCGGAACATGGATTCAGGTATCGCCAAACGGAGGAAATACGAACAATGTATTTGTTCACAGCGTAATGGGCGGACTTGCTGTTGGAAATTATGATGTTGAAAATGATAAAAACGGATATGCGTTTTTATATAATACCATCAATAACGAATGCACCGATTTTAAAGTACCGGATTCACTAACTACTACCTTATATGGTATTTGGCATAATGGCGGGGATAGTTACACTATGGCCGGAGGCTATACCAGTTTGAAATTAGGTAAAATAAGCCAGGCCTTTTTGGCGGATTATAATTCTAAAACAAAAGAAATAACTAATTTAAAATCATTTAGTTACAACAACGAAACAGCCCTATCTATAATTACTCATTTTGAGGGTATTACCGTTTCTGATGAGAATGGCTATAATATGCCGTCGGATTGGATTACTTTAAATAAAGAAAAAAACGGAGCATCATTTGTTTCTGTGAAAAGAAATTCTGACGGATCATTTGGAGAAGCACAATGGATTGATATTGATTTTCCGGATTCAAGTGCTACAAGTGCTAATACGGCATATCGGAATAATATATTAGGGATTTATGTGGCCGAAGATAATTCGGGAACCAAAGCAATATCATCTTTCGTTGCAAAAGTAAGTATTTAAAAAAAGGGGATGATATAATTTGAGGCATTTATACACAACAAAGCAATACGTATTTTCACCTAATTTACAAGATAAAATATTGAAATAGAATCCATAATAAAAAAAAGAAAGTCGCTTATTTACCAGAAAAGAAAATCGTAAAGTAGAGCAAATAAAAAAGCCCTGATAAAATTATCAAGGCTTTTATAAGAAAAATCTGGCGGAGAAAGAGGGATTCGAACCCCCGGACCTGTTACAGTCAACAGTTTTCAAGACTGCCGCAATCGACCACTCTGCCATTTCTCCAGTAAGTCACAACCATTTCCTGATTGCGGTTGCAAATATAACAAGCTTTTTCGTATCTGCAAATCTTTACAGCTAAAAAATAGTAAACTTTTTAGTCCGCTAACATAATTCATTCAAAATCAAAACAGAAGTCCTAAAAATAATTTATTGTCAACCTTGGAAATTCGTTAATGTAATACCTTTGGGAATCGGAACGAAACGTTTTTTCTTCCGTAGTTTATTCTAAATTTAATACAATGTATTATAAAACATTTGATCCAAATCCGGAATTAGGCGAACTGATAAAGTGTTATTGGATGCTGGAAAGCCCCGCGGAAGCCAAACCGGAACGACAAACAATTGTTCCCGACGGTTGTATGGAAATGATTTTCCATTATGGTGATCTGTACCGACAATACCGGACAGACGGGAGCAGCATTATACAACCAAGATGCTTTGTTATCGGACAACTCACCCATCCCTTGGAAATTGAACCCACCGGAACAACCGGAATTTTTTCCGTTCGTTTTCACCCCGACGGGTTTCTTCCCTTTGCCAATATTCCAATTCGGGAGATGGAAAATACCGCCGTTTCACTCGAGCAATTATTTGGTGAAGACGGACTCGAAATAGAACAAAAGATTCGGAACGCATCATCGGTAACGGGACGCATTCAACATATCGAAAACTTTTTACGGAACCGGCTAACCGATACCCGCACTATTGACCGGATTATCAAGACTACGGTTGAAATGATTTTAACTGCCAACGGTCAGCTGAGTATTGAAACCGTTTCCAAACAAACCAATGTCAATCGCCGGCAACTGGAGCGTAAATTTGCCACCGCAATCGGACTAAGCCCTAAACAGCTTTCTAAAACCGTACGGCTACAAGCTACCCTAAAACGATTACTCAGCAAACAATTTACCAGCCTTACTGCACTAGCCCACGAAAATGAATATTATGATCAGGCGCATTTTAATAAAGATTTTAAAGAACTAACCGGACTTACGCCAAAAGAATTTTATGGTGATCATTTAAAAATGTCTTCCCTATTTTATGGAACGGAATAATAGTGTCGCATTTTTACAATTTTATAGCTCTTGTATGTTGCAACTTTGCAGAACAACAAAACCATTAGATTATGAAAACAAAATTGCTTTTACTATTTGCCGGCCTTCTGCTTTTAGGAGCCTGGACAGTACAGGAACCAACCGATATCAAAAAAGCCGACTGGCTACTTGGTACTTGGGCAAACAAAACGCCAAAAGGAAGTCTTTATGAAACCTGGCGCAAAATTAACGATCACGAATACCGCGGCAAAAGTTATATTTTACAAGGAAAGGATACAGTCGTTTTCGAAACGGTTCAACTGGTGCAGGAAGGTCCGAATCTATTTTACATTCCGACAGTTAAAGATCAGAATAACAACCAACCGGTACATTTTATTGCGAAAACAAGCTCCGGAACCCAATTGGTATTTGAAAACCGTCAACACGATTTTCCGCAGTTGATCACGTACACCAAAACAGGCACAAATACGCTAACCGCCGAAATTTCCGGTACCAAAAACGGACAGGAACGGAAACAATCCTTTCCGATGAAGCGGATAAAATAAAAAGCGTTCCATTAGAACGCTTTTTATCATTTTTTAGAAATAGACTTCTCAAATTATAAATCGTTGATATGATTTAAAAGTCGGTCTACTTCGTCGATCGTATTAAAATAATGTGGTGAAATTCGAACCACGCCTTTTATTCCTTTTTTATCAAAATCAATCACGCCCGATTCGCGAGCACTAATGCTACAATACACATCTCTTTTTAACAGTTCCTCTTTTAACGTCAGAATTGATTTTTCTCCTTTTGTAAAGGTCAGAATATTACAGGTCACAGACCCATGATCAAATGTATTTACACCCGGTATGGTCGCTATATTTTTCCGAAGGTAAGCCATTACCTGATCGTTATAGGACTGAATGTTTTCTATCCCAAGGTCTTTCTGATAGCGAATTGCCTCTTTTAAGCCCAATAACAAGGCATACGGAAGTTCCCAATATTGAAAACGTTTTCCCTGTTCGATCAGTTCAAAAGTATTTTCCGATCGCCAGATTGCTCCGGCTCCGTCGATAAAAAGCGGATAACTCCCCTGCTCCAGCATTCGATCTGAAATATAGAGAAATCCCGTTCCTCTGGGGCCTCGCAGAAATTTCCGTCCGGTTACGCTCATAAAATCGCATTTTATTTTGGCAACCGAAACCGGCAATTGCCCTACCGACTGACAGGCATCCAATAAAAACGTCAGCCCTTCGCGTTCGCAAATTTCACTCACTTTTTCGACATCCTGAACCAATCCCGAATTGGTGGGGATGTGCGTAACACAAACCAACCTGGGCTTTTTAACAGCGATTAAACGTTCAAAATCCTCGAAATCAATATCACCGTTAGCATTATTCTGTACCCTTTTAATTTCGATCCCAAATCGTTTTTGCAGTGACAAAAACTGCATTTGATTGGTCACATAATCATCGGCCGTAGTCAGAATTACATCGCCTTTTTGAAAATCGATCGCCGATAGTGCTTTGGCATACGCATCGGTTGCACTATGCGCGAAAGCGATATTATGGGGTTTCGCTCCGATTAATTCGGCCGTCTCATCATAAAATTGCTGGATTTCAGCACTATTCCTATCGAAAGCCGCATAACCGCCGTACTTTTCTTCTTCAATAAGGTATTCCTGAATTTTCGCCATAACCGGTTTTGGCATCAGCGAGGCACCGGCGTTATTAAAATATAATTTATCGAGACAATTTGGAGTGTCTTTCCGAATCTGATCCAGGTTTAAGTTCATAGTATAGAAGGTGCTTATAGCTTAAATTCCTTTTAACAAGGTGCTATTTTTTAAGAAATTTATAAATCTTTTTTTCGGCTCCCTTTTGAAGCTGAATAAAATACGTTCCGGGCGCCAGTAGCTCCGTATCAATTTGTATGGCTTCATCCGTTTTAGAAACAGCAACCCGCATCGATTTCCCTAAAACGTCGCATACCGTAATTTGATCAAAATCTACAGTCGTCAGGTAAATCCGATCGGTCGTTGGATTCGGATACATCCGAAGTTGTTTTTTAGTAAAATCCGTGTTGGATAATGCCGTAGTTGTAATGGTTTGCATTTTTGTTGTCGTCGTATTACAGGCATTGGTTGTGAGGCTAACCGTATAGGTTCCATTGGCCTGATAGGTATGTTGCGGATTGAGGATATTAGACGTTGCTCCGTCACCGAAACTCCAAAGATAGGTCGTCGCTGTCGGATTTAGTGATTCAAATTTATAGGTTCGGTTTTGAAGGTGTTCCGACTGGAAATCGGATGGATTATCGTGTACTCCAACAAACCAGTTTTCAAGATGATCAAAAACAATATTTTTAACGATTCCTTTGATCAAAGTGGCATCGGTTTGTGACAAATCACCGACAAACGACGTCAATTCAGGATCTTTTTTAAACAGTATGGTATAAAATGTAAACGCCGCTGCCATCGACCCAATATACGACGGATGGGAGTTGTCTTCCACATACAATTCCACACTTGGATTTTGTGCCCGAATGGCACGCCAGACTTTGGCTACCGGTGACATCAGACTGGTATTATCGGTTGCCATTTTCATATAGGAAGTATACAGCGCATCGTCCATACCTTCGTAAGTACACAACTGTGTATATCCATTGTTGCAATTTTGATCATCTCCAAACTTGCGTCCCCAGGTCATATAAAAAATAGGGGAACCACATGGATTCGCCATTTTAAACGCATCGACCAATTGCTTGGCATACGGATACACCATATTGGCCACCTGTTGCTGTGGAAACGACGGCAACTGACTTTGTTCCTGTAAAACCACATGATCCCAATTCCCCTCGGCGAACTTATTTAATACCGTCGGATTTGCAGCATGCTGTTGGAAGCGCGAACCTCCGGGCGTATGGCTTTCATATTCAAGATGATCATTTGTAGAAAGTGCAATTTTCTGAATCAACTCCGGCAGGTCGTTAAAATAGGTATAACTATTCCCAACAAAATAAACCCTTTTGGTTGTCTGTGCATAACTCCAGGTTACCCACAACAAACACATTATAACTAAACCCTTTAATTTCATCGTTTTACCGTGTTACTTATTCCGAAAATTCAAATAGTTTTTACGAATATACTTAAGTATTCCGATATTTTAAAAATTATCCTTTTAAGTCTTTTATATACTTAAAAAGCCCCCGGGACGATCCCGGGGGCTTTAACCTCACTAACTATCAACAAAATTTAATAATCGCCCTTTCAGGCGGAATATTTAATTCCATCCACCTCCTAATGCGCGGTATATGTTTACCATCGCATTCATTTGCTTCATCTTGGTTTCAATCAGGTCAAATTTGGACTCCAAAGCATCACGTTGTGTCATCAACACCTCCATATAATCCGCTCTTGCCGAACTGAAAAGATCATTCGAAATTTCAACCGATTGGTTTAACGCTTCCACCTGTTTGGATTTCAGGTCGAATGTTTTTTCGGTATTACTGATCTTAGCCAACTGATTGGCTACTTCGATATACGCATTTAAAAGCGTACGCTCATAATTATACACTGCCTGAATTTGTTTTGCATTGGCACTGTAATAGCTCGCTTTTATCGCATTCCTGTTAATTAACGGCGCAGCAAGATCGCCGGCCAACGAATACAACAGGGATTCCGGTTTAATTAAATAACTTGGATTAAACGCCCGGTAACCGATTCCGGCTGAAATCCCCAAAGACGGATAAAACCGTGCTTTAGCCACTTTTACATCCAGTTTGGCGGCCACAAGATCCATCTCGGCTTGTTTTACATCCGGACGGTTTTCCAATAATTGTGATGGAATTCCGGCATGAACTACATTTGGTACCAAACCGCTAAATGTCGCTACGCTGCGTTCAACCGGTTGCGGAAAACGTCCTACCAAAAAGTTGATTTTGTTTTCCGTTTCCGTAATACGCTGTTGAATATCAAATTGCAAACTTTTGGTATTTAACACCTGTGCTTCAAATCGGCGTACGGCCAATTCATTAACACGGGCCGCCTGTTTCTGCAATTTTACAATCTCGAGCGCATTCCCCTGAATTTCAATATTCTGCTTTACAATCGCCAGCTGATTGTCTAATGCTAATAATTCGTAATACGAATTGGCGATTTCGGCAATCAGGTTGGTCACGGTAAAGTTTCTGCCTTCCACCGATGCCAGGTATTTGCTCACTGCCGCTTTTTTAGCATTATGCAATTTGTTCCAGATATCCAGTTCCCAGGTAGCATAGGCACCGATGGAATAATCCTGTAGCGGTTCCGGCATTTCTTTTCCGGGTGTGATTTCGGTATTGGCTTCCATTGCACCAATGTTTGTAAAACGAGGCACTTTATCGAAACCAGCCGAACCTTTTAATCCGATAAATGGCAGGTATTCCCCTTTTCGCGCCCGGATTTCATTACGACTAATTTCAATTTCCTGCATGGTAATATTCAACTCCTGATTTTTCACCAATGCCGTATCGATAAGGGCTATCAGGTGTTTATCAGTAAAATACTCCTTCCATTTCATTTTTCCGGTATTCACCGAATCCTGAACCGCCGTTGTGTTATAGGCTGCCGGCACATTTTTATTTTCCGATCTACCCAACGTTGCAGGGGCTTTACACCCCGCAACCGTTAGTAGTAAACAGCTTACTCCTATACCTATATATGAATTGAATCGCTTATTCATTTTCTTCTTCTTCTTTTTTGAAATTATCTATCTGATGTACAAATTCGTGTGATAAAGAACTGTCTTCCTCATCGCGTATTAATTTTCTACCTGCTGCCAATGAGCCGAAAATATAATACAATCCCGGTACGATAATTACCCCGAAAATGGTTCCGAAGAGCATTCCTCCAAGTGCCGCAGAACCCAGTGTTCGGTTACCGATAGCTCCGGCTCCACTGGCAAGCATCAACGGAATTAATCCGGCGATAAACGCGAAGGAAGTCATCAAAATCGGTCGGAAACGCACTTTGGCACCTTCAATCGCCGCTTCGAGTATCGTGGCCCCTTCATGGTGCTTCTGGACGGCAAATTCGACGATCAGTACGGCATTCTTACCGAGTAGTCCGACAAGCATGATCAATCCGATTTGTGCATAAATATCATTTTGAAGTCCCATTAATTTCAGCAATAAAAACGAACCGAAAACCCCAACCGGAAGCGAGAAAACAACCGCCAACGGAATGATAAAGCTTTCATACTGTGCTGCTAAAACAAAATATACGAACGACAATACGATTAAAAAGATATAAATGGATTCATTTCCTTTTCCGGCTTCGTCATACGAAAGCCCTTCCCAAGCAATGTCGTATCCTTTTGGCAATGATTTTTTAGCTACTTCACGAACCGCCTGAATGGCTTCGGCAGTGGTATATCCTTTTGCCGGAAGTCCCTGAATTGCAGCCGAGTTGTACATGTTGTAACGGGTAATCTCATTTGGTCCCTGTGTTTTTTTCAATCGCATAAAGGCCGAATACGGTACCATTTCACCATGATCATTTTTAATATACAGGTTTAAAATATCCGATGGAAGTCGTCTGAATTTCGGATCCGATTGTACGTACACTTTAAAGAAACGCTCAAATTTGATGAATCCCTGTTCATAGGTACTACCAATTAAGATATCCAGATTTTCCATCGCTTTCCCGATAGACACGCCTTTTTGCATCGCCAGTTGGTTGTCGATTTCCAATTCATATTGTGGATAGTTGGCCGCAAAGAAGGTAAATAAACCGGTTAACTCTTTACGTTTACCCAGATCTTCCATAAACTTTTTGTTTATTTTATCGAAGTCTTTGTAATCCACTGTGGTACTTTTATCCAAAAGACGCATGGAGAAACCACCCGACGAACCAAATCCCGGAATGGCCGGCGGTTCGAAGAATTCTATTTTCGCACCAAGACCTTTGGTTTTCTCTTCCAATTCTTCCATGATTTCCGTAACCGTATGCTTTCTATCGGACCATTCTTTAAGGTTGATCAAACACGTACCGGCATTCGATCCCCGACCTTCCGTCATGATTTCATAACCCGCTAGTGATGATACCGATTCTACACCATCCACATGCTCACAAATCTTCTGTAAGCGTTGTGAAACCTGATTGGTTGTTTCCAAAGTCGATCCTGGAGGTGTCTGAATAATAGCATAAATGGTACCCTGATCCTCACTTGGAATAAATCCGGACGGAAGAATCTTATTCACAAAGAACGTACCGGCACAGAAAGCGATCAATACTCCAAATGTTAGCCATCTTCTACTCACAATCGATTTTAGTAAGCTTACATATTTACCGGTCATTTTATCAAAAACACGGTTAAAACTGTCCAAACTTTTGGTCAGTATATTCTTTTTAACCTCTTTACCATGGTTATTTTTTAGTAACATCGCACACAATACCGGTGTCAGCGTAAGCGCGATCAAAGCTGAAATTACAATTGAACTCGCCATTGTAATCGAGAACTGGCGGTAGAACGTTCCAACGGGACCGGACATAAAGGATATCGGTACGAATACAGACACCATTACCGCAGTAATTGCGATAATTGCACCACTAATTTCACCTAATACTAATTTCACCGCCTGATATGGCGTTATATGCGGGAACTCTTCAAATTTGGCATGGACTGCCTCGACGACGACAATCGCATCATCGACCACAATACCAATAGCTAATACAAGAGCAAACAGGGTTACTAAGTTGATCGAGATTCCGAAAAACTGGATGACAAAGAAGGCACCAATTAAGGAAACCGGAACCGCTAAGATCGGAATCAACGTAGAACGCCAGTCACCGAGGAAGATAAACACCACCAACGCCACTAATATAAAGGCATCGCGTAAAGTATCGACAACCTGCTCCATAGAAGCATCCAGGAATTTCGATACGTCATAACTGATTTTGTAATCCAATCCCGGAGGGAAGGTTTCTTTCATTTCTTCCAGTTTCGCTTTTACCTGTTTGATTACATCATTGGCATTACTACCGTAGTTCTGTTTTAATACGATGGAAGCCGAAGGATGCCCATCTAAATTGGAATAAATATCGAAGAACTCACTACCCAATTCCGCGCGTCCGATATCTTTTAATCGGATACTTTCCCCATCTGCATTGGCCCGGATAATTACATTTTCATATTCTGAAGGTTCGCTATAACGTCCTTTATAAGTCAACACGTATTCTAACGATTGTGCCTGAATACCGGAACTTTGTCCGATACGTCCCGGACGTCCCACGATACTCTGCTCGCCCAGCGCTTTCATTACTTCATCTACCGAAACATTATAGGCGCGCATACGATCCGGATTTAACCAGATACGCATCGCATAGGTTCTACTTCCTAAAATCTGAGATCGGGCCACCCCTTTAATCCTGTTGATTTCCGGTAGCATTTTTACGTTGGCATAATTGTACAGGAATTTTTCATCCATGTTTTTACCTTTCGCATACAGGTTGATATACATCAACATACTCGGCTGGATGGGTGTGATCACCACCCCCTCCCGTTGTACCAGTTCGGGTAGCAACGGCATCACCTGATCCACCCTTGTCTTGACCCTTACCACAGCCTGATTCGGATCGGTTCCCGGTTCGAAGATAATTCTCAAAGTGGCTTCACCGGCACTCGTTGCATCGGTTGCCATATAACGCATATCCTGAACCCCGTTGATCGCATTCTCCAGGGTAATCAATGTTGATTTCACCAATACATCGGCACTGGATCCCGGATAAGCGATAAAAATATTTACTGTTGTTGGCGCAATATCTGGAAATTGCGAAGTTGGCAACTGTTTGATTGCCAGGGAGCCCATAAAGACAATCATAATCGAAATTACAATCGCAAATACAGGTCTATGTATAAATTTACTAAACATGTTTTCTCTTTTTAGTTATTCGATTACTCTGCATATAGCTCTAAATGCGACATAACATATTCAGGCTTCTCTAATTTGTAGTTGATTTTTTCATTCTCTTTTACAAGACGAATACCTTCGATCAGTACCTTATCGTTAAGCGACAAACCACTTTTGATCACAAAAATATGTGGCAACTCTGCTGCAATCTGAATTTCTCTGGATCGCAATACGTTGTCTTTATCGACTACATATACATACTTTTTGTCCAGCACTTCAAAAGTTGCTTTTTGCGGAATCAGGATGGCATTTTTAAGCGGAATTCCCATTTTGATGTTACCCGTTTCTCCGTGACGTAACAATCCTTTAGGGTTTGGGAATGTTGCTCTGAAGGCAATATTTCCGGTTTCGTTGTTAAATTCTCCTTCGATAGTTTCCACCACACCTGAATGATCAAACATTTTATTGTTGGCCATTAATAAACCTACCGTTGGTGCATTATTACTTTTTACCTTGGCTTTATAATCCAGATATTCGGCTTCCGGTACGTTATAATACACCCACATTTTACTGTTATCCGAAAGATTGGTCAACAAATCACCTTCGTCAACAAGACTTCCTTGTCGGACGTGAAAACGGTCGATAATCCCGTCGAATGGTGCGCGGATTTCGGTGAATCCAAGATGCACCTGTGTCAGGGCTAATTCGGCTTTTGCTTTATCCAATTTCGCTTTTGCCATAGCCAGTTCATTTGGCGCCACTACATTTTTATCGGCAAGTCGTTTGGTATTTTTATATTCGATTTCAGCAAAGCTTGCTTCGGCAGCTGCTTTTTGGGTTTCGGCCTGGTATAATTTTGGCATGATCTGGAATAACAATTGTCCTTTTTTCACAAATTGTCCTTCATCTACAAAAATTTTCTCCAGATAACCGCGTTCCTGAGCTCTAAGCTCGATATGTTGGATGGAATGAATTTGGGATACGTAATCCTTAGTAATCATCGTATCCTTTTGAATAGGATTCGTTACCAGATATTTTACTTGATCTTCTTTTTCGTTTTCTTTTTTTGACGTACAGCCAATGGAACACAACAAGGCACATACCCCTGTGAGCATTAGGATTTTCTTCATAATGGTTTTGCTTTTAAGCAGTATAAAATTTTATTGATTTTTTAGTGTACGGGCATCATTAACCTTACTCCGAAACGGGTAAAAAAATCCCAGGAGCATGATGCCGCAAAACAAATGTTAGTGGAGATAGCGTTTTAACGCCAAAGGTGGTTTGAAATCAAATCCGGATAACGCGGAAGATGATAAATTTTTTGCAAGAAGGCAAAAACAAAAAAGGCTTACAAAGTTGTAAGCGCTTTTTTATAGTGTAGTAATCCCTGGCGGGTACTTGTGTGTATAATACGGTAGTAAAATAATTATTTAACTCCAACCATTTTTTAGAGGACGTCAGCTCATTTTCTTCGGTCTCATTATCGGTAGGATATGTTTTGTCATTTAATTTTTCTACATGGCATGAAGTATAATTTGAGATATCGCTTAGTGCACTGTATACACCGGCGTTCTGAAATTCTTCAGAATTTCCACTTGTTTCATAGCCTAGAAACTGCTGATGAGCCGTACGGGCAGACAGCCCTACAGATCCAATTAGCAGCACAAAACACAGTGCTATAAAAAGTCTAATTCTTAACTTCATAATAATGGTTTCAAAATTATATAAAGTTGTGTATACAGACCTTTTAAGAAATGTTAAATTTTCAATAAAATAACACTCGTTAATCGGTGCTTTTTTTCCGTTCATTGCACGATACACCTACCTTGAGTGTTTGCCTTTCCCTTCGGAGAAAACATACAAAAACAGCATTGATTAACCGGTAAAAAACTGTATATCGGCAATTTACCCATTGTTTCGTTCGCTGTTTTTGCAGTTTTCACTATTAAAAAAGAGTCCTTGAAGGTATTGTTAATCAAAATAATACCCACTACTCGTTCCGGATTTAAAGTACGCTATTTATTATTTGTGTGTATTTTTCACTGCATAATTTTTCCGGAACTCATCGAGTTTTTTAGGACTTCTGTTAATTAACCGTTCGTTTAAAGCGACTTCTATGTCCGACATACGATAAAGGCATTTCCCTCTCAATTTTGTATAAGGCAATAGTTCGTCCTTACGCAAACGTTGTAATGTTTTTGTACTAATATGGAATAGCTGGCATACATCATAATTGTCCATCCATATTTCTTCCTGTTCTTTTACCTGCTTTGGCTTTGCGTCATCACCTTTAATGTATTCTTCGATTTTTGCAATTTTTGCTAATAACATCTGATACGCTTTGCTTTCTAAAGTAACTAACTCCATAATTTTCTGTTTTTTTTCAATAAAAAATAAAAGTTTCGTTTCCATTAACGTTTTCTAAAATTATCTCCTTTTTTTATTTTGATAATCTATTTGGCTCTTTCTTAGTATGTTTTGACCTATAATTCCTTTTTTTAAACTTAAGGCGAATCATTATAGTTTTCTCAAAAAAGCAACCTGTCTATAATGTTATAAACAACTATGTTTACACACTTCTTTTTAAATAATATTTATATTTCTTGATCACCTACCTTAAAATCATTAAATTGAATACGATTTATTTTATAGCAACTTTAAAATCTGTCGATATGAATGACTTTACCTCAAAAAAATCCCATCTTTTTACAACTCCCCGGTATTTATTGATTTTATTCTTCTTTATTACTATTGCTCCGGAAACGTCAAAAGCATGTACCCGTTTGGTTTACAAAGGTCCTAACAATACGGTCATCACAGCACGATCCATGGATTGGAAAGATGAAATCCCCGCTAACCTTTGGATTTTCCCGAGAGGAATGGATCGAAACGGAGAAGTTGGAAAAAACTCCTTGACCTGGAAATCCCGATACGGTAGTTTGATCACAAGTGCCTATGATATTTCGACAACCGACGGTATGAATGAAAAAGGTCTTGTCGCAAATGTTTTATGGCTAGTCGAATCGAAATATCCATCATATGATTTGAATGGCAAACAAAAAGGGCTTGCTATTTCGGCTTGGGCGCAATATGTTTTGGACAACTATGCTAATGTACATGAGGCGGTATCGGATTTAAGCAAAGAACGATTTGTCCTGGTTTCTGATTTTATTCCAGGTACTGATAAGTTTACGACACTGCATTTATCAATTTCCGATGTTTATGGTGATAATGCCATTTTCGAATATATTAATGGGAAACTGGTTATTCATCATGATCCTACATATACAGTAATGACGAACTCCCCTATTTTTGAGGAGCAATTGGCCTTAAATAATTATTGGAAAAACATTCCGGGGAATATCATGCTTCCCGGTACCAATCGTGCGGCCGATCGTTTTACCCGAGCTAAATATTATCTTAGTGCCATTCCTCAAACAGATGATACCCGAATTGCTGTAGGAAGTGTTTTTAGTTTAATTCGAAATTGTTCGGTTCCTTTTGGTATTTCCACACCGGAAGAACCTAATATTTCTTCTACTCGTTGGCGTTCGGTATCCGATCATAAAAATCGGGTATACTATTTTGAAACGGTTTTAACACCTAATACTTTTTGGGTTGACTTAAAGAAAATCGACTTCGGAGAAAAAGCAACCGTTAAAAAACTAAGTGTCGAAAATCAGGAAACCTATTCCGGTGATGCTCTTGAACATTTTAAAAATGCCAAACCTTTTGCTTTTGCAGGATTGCATTAATACTAAATAAAGACATTGTTTAAAAACCATCCTTTCAGAATATTGAAAGGATGGTTTTTATTATAATCAAGTATCAAAATGGTTTTACCTGTTAATGAGTAGCTTTTTGTATTCCTTAAAACGCTCTCCATTACCGGTTACCTCAACCCAATACATCCCTTTTTTCGGTAAATCCCGAACATTTATTGTTCCATTACCGGCGATTATATCGCACTGTTCCTGAATTATTTTCCTTCCGGAAGCATCATATACCACAATACTACAACCTTGGTTTTCATATTGTTGTTGTCCTGTCAGACGAATATTGAGCTGATTTCCTGTGAGTGGATTGGGATAAACCAGCAACTCTGTCTTTAAAACCTCCAATGACGGATTGGCAAGAGTACTGGTTTTCTTGAAAAATTTCCAGATCTCCTCCGTATATGAAATATCGTTTTGTTCATTTTTAAGCCACTTCTCATGGGATCCGTTATTTACTTTAAACAGTACTACTTCGGCTGTATTAAAATTACTGGTATAGGTATAGCGTTCTACCGTCATATTATCTGCTGCTATATCTGGAAAAACATAATGCTCCGGATTTAAACCGCCGAGATTATGCGCCCTCCAGAAATTAATCAACTCTTGTACGTTTAATCCGAAATCATTAACATCATATCCAACGACCTCATCATCCGTTCCGTGAAAATGAGCGATTGAAACCGGTCGTCCCGGTGTCCCAGCTGCTACCGGTACTATTCCATTTCCAATAGTTCCGGCAACCGAAGCAAATGATTGTATTTTATCACTCAACTCCAAAGCTAATCTTTGTGTCATAAATCCTCCCATTGAATAGCCAAACGCAAATATATTTTTAGAATTTATCGCATACTCCGTTGAAAATTTATCAATTAAAAGGCGAATAAATCCCACATCGTCTATATCGTTATAAAAATTGATATCAAGGACAGCAAAAGTTGCTCCGGAATTCCATCCGGTAATCTGAAAAGGTGACCTTTCCAACCCTTGTGGACAAACCACAATACTATTTTCCCGATCGGCAATGTTTTCGATTGCGATCTTCTCGCTAAATCCTGTCATGGTTTCTGTTAACCCATGGAGCGCAAAAACCAACGATGCCGGCTTGGAAGCCTCATATCCTGTAGGTACGTAAATTCTGTATTCTCGGGTTTGCGAATCATATTCAACTGTTTCGTTTTTCCATTGTGCCGTTATTGGCAATGCTATTAAAAGCAAGAGTATCATTATTTTATTTCTCATCCTTAATCGTAACTGTTGTTTTATTTGATCGTGTAAATGTGTCCTAATTGGGATTGTAAAATATAAAGTCTGTTTCTGATAAATGCCAACAATGCCCTTTTTAGCAATACGAATGATTTGTTTATCCATATAGTAGTTAAAAACAGGATTTTCAATTGTCTTTTTTAGTCATTTTAAAAAAGACAACATGCATTAATTTTGTTCCAACCGGAAGCTTTCGATTTTGACCAATTCCTCAGCTTAACAATTACATCACGTATAGTACATTTACTGAAAAACATAAATTATTCGCATTACGCCTATACTTAAACCTAAAAAAGTGTCATTTCATTTAACAAATAATTTAAACCGGTAACATTCTGTTTAATAAAGAATAACCTACAGCTTACCATAAGACAATCTTAGAAATGACAATTTTTAACACCGACCTTCTATGTTTGTATTGTATTGATAATCAATAGTACAACCAAATCTTTTAATTTATGAAAACACATTTACACAAGACAATTGGCAATGCCGGTCTTCTGTTCACGGCCTTACTGGCTTCGACAGTGATGTGGGGTCAGGTTACCTTACCGGGAACCTCTCCTTACTCAGAAAATTTCAACACCACACCAGGTGCAACCGGAACAACGTATCCTACGGGATGGTCGTCGTATAACGGTTCGGCTGTGGACAATGCCATGACAGTGGGTAATGCCACTTCTAATGGTGGTGCTAACTACAACTACGGATCAAAAATCGGGATCCTTGGTTCAGGAAGTGCTTTTGTACCGGGATCAATTGTATTGCGACTAACCAATACAAGCGGTAAATCAAATTTAAAAATTTCGTATGATGTGATCAAAATCAGAGAGCAAGCCCGTAGCAACTCTTTTGATCTTGAAATCAGTACGACTTCAGCTACCAGCGGATTTACAGCTGTAAGCGGAGGAGCTTATGCATCGGGTTCTCTTGCAGAAGGTACCGTATCCAATTACACGAATATCGATCTTTCGGCCATCGACAACAACACCGGAAACGTTTGGATCCGTTGGAAATACGATGAAATCAGTGGATCAGGAAGTCGTGATGGTATTGCTTTAGACAATGTAGTGTTATCGTGGGCCGATGCTCCAACAGTAATAACTTCAGCTGCTTCGGCAATTACTGCTTCTTCAGTAACCCTTAACGGTACTATTAACGCTAACGGAACTACTTCTGCGGCTTCTTTTAGTTGGGGAATTTCTGCTGCTTACGGAAACAGCGTTGCTGCTACTCCATCGTCTGTGAGCGGAACTACTGCAACAGGAATCAGTGCCGTTTTAAACACCTTATTACCGAATACACAGTATTTCTTCAGAGCTGTTGGAACAGCTGGAAGTGCTGTTTCAAACGGAGCTGGCGCTAATTTCTATACCGCTGCCAATGTTCCTGGAATTTTAACTGTGGACAATCCTGGAATTTACACTTTGGATATCACATTAAATGCTGCAACACAAAATAATAACCCTGCTGTTACTACGTATGCTATCCGTGAAATCAACGGAAACTATGTACAAGCTAACGGAACTTTAGGAACTAACCCTGTTTGGAGAACAGCTGCACAATGGGGAACTGTTACCGTAACTGGTCTTGCTGATAATACGGCTTATACTTTTGCTGTAAAAGCAAGAAATCAGGCTACTCCGGCCGTAGAAACTAGCTTTGGTGCCGATGTTACTGCCAGTACTTTAGTAAACACGTTACCTACCTTAACAGTTGGTACAATCCGTGCATTCGGAGAAGTTTGTGTTAATCAGTTTTCTGATGTACGTAATTTTATCGTAGAAGGAATCAACATGACTACTGCTCCTTTGGAAGTAGGTCCTTTGGCCGGATATGAGTTTTCTGAAACAGCAACTGGTCCTTTCTCCACTACTTTATCTATTGCTCAGGCGGGAGGTACACTTAATCAAACCGTATACATCCGTTTTGCTCCAGCGACTACAGGTGCTCACAACGGAAATATTGCTATCGTTGGTGGTGGTGCTCCGGCAATTGCTATTGCTGCTTCCGGAACTGCAATCAACACTCAATCGGCTATTACTACAATCGAAGCTGGTGCTTTAAGTGCTGCTACTGCTAAAGTTACAGCTGAAGTAAGTGCTGAAGGATGTTCGACAGTAACTGAAAGAGGAATTGTTTACAGTACATCAGCTAACCCGGTAATCGGTGGTGCTAGTGTAATCAAGGTTACAGATGCCGGAACCGGTATCGGAAATTATGTTACCAACTTATCTGGTTTAATTGGAGGTACTGTATACTATACAAAAGGATACAGTGTTAATAACGGTGGAACTACTTACGGTCAGGAATTAACCTTCACTACTGATCCGGTTATTGCTCCTATCGCTACCAATGCAACTAATGTATCACACAACAGTTTCACTGCAAACTGGGATGCTTCTGAAGGTGCTGCCAGCTACCGTCTTGACGTGAGTGAATCGGCTACTTTTGGTACTTCAGCTCCGGCTACAGATCTTTTCTTCTCTGAATATGTAGAAGGAACCTCAACAAACAAATATGTGGAAATCTATAACGGAACCGGTGCTGCTGTAAACTTATCAGACTACCGTGTACGTTTATATTCAAATGGAAGTTCAAGTGCTTCAGGTTCTGCAAACGACGTACAATTATCCGGTACTTTAGCTAGCGGAAGTACTATCGTTTTACGTAACTCAGGTGCAACTATCTATTCTGGTACCGCTACTGTGGTAGCTTCTGTTAACTTTAACGGTAATGATGCCGTAGCGCTTTACAAAGTTTCAACTAACGCTAACGTAGATATCATCGGAAGAATCGGTCAGGATCCAGGTGCAGCTTGGACAAGCGGTTCTTTAAGTACTGTTGATCAAACATTAGTTCGTAAAGCTTTTGTTTCTTCTGGTGTAACGGTAAATCCTACATCCGGATTCCCTACATTGGCTACAGAATGGGATGCATTACCTTTAAATGATGTATCAAACTTAGGTACACATACTTTCGCTGGTATTGCGCCTTCATTTGTGGCTGGTTATGATAACCTAACTGTAAATGCTACACAACATAACGTAACGGGTTTAACTCCTGAAAAACACTATTACTACCGTGTAAGAGCTGTTGCAGGAAATACAAGTGACCATTCCAACACGATCGAAGTTGTTACTATCGCAAACACACAACCTACATTCACAGTAACAGCATTAACTAACTTCGGTGAAGTTTGTAGTAACGCTGTAAGTACTGTACAAAACATCACTTTATCAGGTATCAACCTTACTACCGATGCTATCGAGGTAGGACCAACAGCTGGTTTCACTTTTGCTACCGATGCTGCCGGGCCATTCACTTCAACGCTTTCATTAACTCAGGTTGGAGGAACGTATTCTCAGGTTATCTATGTACGTTTTGAGCCTACAACTGTAGACGCTTATAACGGAAACATCAACATTGTAGGTGCTGGTACAGAAATCACTGTCGCTGCTGCTGGTACTGGTGTAAACAAAGTTGCTACTGTTGCTACTATTGCTACCGAAGTAGTATCTGCTGCTACCGCTAAAGTATCTGCTGAGGTAACAAACGAAGGATGTTCAACTGTAATCGAAAGAGGTGTTGTTTATAGTACGTCACCTTCACCGGAAATCGGAGGAACAGATGTTGTAGCAAGAGCTGATGACGGAACTGGAATCGGATCGTACACTATAACCATTTCCGATTTATATGGACAAACGGTATACTATACAAGAGCTTATAGTATTAACGATGCAGGTATTAGCTACGGTCAGGAATTAACGTTTACTACGGCTCCAGTACCAGCTCCAATTGCTACAGATGCGACTGCTGTTACCGCTGATAGTTTTACAGCAAACTGGGAAGAGGTTTACGGTGCAGAAAGCTACCGTATAGACGTAAGTGAGTCGGCTACTTTCGGTTCGACTGCTCTTGCAACAGACTTATTCTTCTCGGAATATGTTGAAGGAACTTCTACAAACAAATATTTGGAAATCTATAACGGAACGGGTGCTACTGTAAACTTATCAGACTACCGCGTACGTTTATATTCAAACGGAAGCACTAGTGCTTCAGGTTCTGCAAACGACGTACAATTATCCGGTACTTTAGCTAGCGGAAGTACTGTTGTAATCCGTAACTCAGGTGCTTCAATCTATTCAGGTACTGCAACTGTAGTAGCTTCTGTTAACTTTAACGGTAACGATGCTGTAGCGCTTTACAAAATTTCTACAAACGCTAACGTAGATATCATCGGAAGAATCGGTGAAGATCCGGGAGTGGCTTGGACAAGTGGCTCTTTAACTACTCTTGATAAAACGTTAGTTCGTAAGGCTTCTGTTATTTCTGGTGTAACGGTAAACCCAGCTTCAGGATTCCCTACATTGGCTACAGAATGGGATGCATTACCTGTAAATGATGTAACCAACTTAGGAACTCATACTTTCTCTGGTTCTATTCCATCATTCTTACCAGGATACGAAAATGTAACTTCTTTTGGAGTTAGCCTTCCGGTAAGCGGATTATTACCAAACAAAACGTATTATTACAGAGTAAGAGCTGTAGCTGGTAATACAAGTGCCAATTCAAACACTATTGCTGTTACCACTGTAGAAACAGTAGCTAAAGCCGCTCAAAACCTTACTTTAGGTCAACCGGTTAACGCTATTACAATGTACAAACAAAACAATGTGATCAACGTAGTATCATCTACAGATGCTATCCAGTCGGTGACTATTTTTGATCTATCTGGTAAAGTATTGTTTAACAACGATAACTTCAATGCTCAGGCAATTGCTATCGACAAATTAAACAACAACAATCAGGTTATCATCGTAAGAACTGTAACGGTTAACAACGAAGTGAAAACGCAAAAAATGCTTTTCTAATCAACACTAACCATATCAAAATAGGGGCTGTCTTTCGGGACGGCCCTTTTTTATTTCTAAAGGCTGTGCTTTTTGCTTTATTGAAAATCACTGACCATCGGTATATGATATTTTAGGATTTTCTGACAAATATCACAATATAGGATTTTTAGTGCGCCCCGGATAAGCATATAGTGCTGAAATATTTTTTAGTTCTGTGGTTCCAATCAATATCTTTCCATCGGTCGAAACTTTTACGGGCATTTCCTGCCATAGTACGACCCTACGATCATCGGAATCGGTCAGATAAACACTTTCGACGATTCCTGTACCCGTATCATAAATACATCCCCAAAGTGTTCTCACATGAGGTGACGGAGTTGTAAACACCGAAAGAACGCCATTTTCTCTAAGACTATTAATTATAAAATCGGAAGCCTCTTTTATGGTGGCTGGATTTTTCTCAGAAAAGTATGTATCATCCAAAAATGGCGCCGCATTGGGGAAAATAGCAGGGAAAAATTTCATCAAATGGGATGTCACCCCATTAAATGTATTCCCCGTAGTATTCGGATATTCAGCCGCTAACGTTTCAAAAATAGCCAATTGCCGATACGTTGCATTTTCTCTTCCGGGAGTAAATCCATCAGGCGTACCTTCAGGAAGAGTGTTGCCACCCGCTACATAGCGATCCTGCCACCATTGTAACATATTGGCTGATGTCGCGGCCCAACACATATTACTATCCATCGAAAAACCTCCTCTTCCCCATGATTTATCCAGATCGTACCATCCCGATTTCAAATCAACCCCTTCGGCAAAAAGTGTTCTTTTTTCAGGTATCGGACTTGCAGCAACGGGTACTTCGACCAAAATCATATCCGTATCCCAATCGACAACCTGTATTGCAAAATCCATTACCCTATCGGCTACCGGCGCTACCGGTACTATTTTCAGCAAATATTTTTTGTTACGACCTATCGTTTTAGTCGTATCCATTGTAATTGTTTTGGTTTTCCCCAACTTCGAATCTTTCGGAATAATATGAATCGTTACCTCTGCACTCTGGTAGAAATACGCAACATTTTCCGGAGTATTAACCGCCGTTAACTTCGAACTGTAATCGGTTCTTTCCTGAGCGGCTGTTGTTGCAACGATATCCTCAAAAAAGGCGCCTTCACTTAATTGCAAACCTTCAACCGCAATACTATAACTATTATTATAAAGGTTTTCAAGGCCTTCTTTTTCCATTACCTGAACATACAGGGCCGACGGAACTCTTTGCAGCGACAGCGGACCCACAGTACCGTTCGTTTCTTTGGTAACCGTTACTCCTTTCGTACACATCGGAAACCCTTTATTCAAAAAAGTATCCGGGGCAACGCTTGCTTTATAATGCAACAACTCCTGTTCCGTGATAGCATCACCCGGAATATCCGTATTGGCCAGTAAATAAATTCGCAAGTCCTGATCTCTTGCTCCCTCCGGAATGGTAACCGTCGTTTTTCCATTCGCAAAAGTATGGTAGCGATCCTCCTGAATCACCTCCTCCCCGTCGGTATTAAACAGGAATACTGCCAGTTTTTTAACTGCCGCCTCCTGTTCCGTCTGACTGGTTACGGTACTTTCTTTAAAATCACTTACGGCAAATTTTACCTGGAGCTCTTTTATTCCCGCATTGCCATCTGATGTCGATACAATATCGTCTTCCTTCGTACAGGAAATCAAAACCACAGTAAAAAAAATCACCTTTACATAACGTAATGCGCGCTGCATATAATTTGTGTATTTATTCATTTTAATATATCGATAACGTTTTCAAGAATTAATAATCTCTACCTGGAATTAAAGCCGATGCCCGATAATTAACCCCGGGGAGGGAGATTGGAACAGTATCGTAAAACAGGGATAATTGCGATATCATATAACCAAAACGATCTGTCCTTCAGTTCGCAGCCATCGCTATTCCAGTAGCTTCCAAACATCAAATACAAAGATAACTAAGAATTAACCGGTACTAATGAGTCAAATAAACCCATTAATTAGTCAAAAAAGAGTCTTTGGTACCCCTTGTGTTATCCTTACAAGTTGCACATTGCACAACTTATTTCGATTACATTCAAATCGTATTGTCTTGAAAACTGCATTTTTAATCTAAAAATTGAACTTTTCATTCAATAACCTAACATTTATCATATTTTATTCGCGAAACTGGTCTTTATTTTGTAGAAATTCATTTATAGTCTATGTATTACTGGAAAAAACTCTCGGCCACCGAACGTCAGTTACGTATCCGGCAAGCCCTGGCAGAAAACGTCAATTTTTCACAAGATCCTTCTCTGGGCTATCCGGCCTCCAAACTGGATGGTAAAGTATTTTACGAAGAAGCGCCATTTTTAAAAGATGCCCCGATGCTACAATCCTTTGTAGCCAATCCAAACCATATCGGTTGTCATACATTTGGCACCTCCGAAAAGGCCTTTAAAGGAACTCAGGAAATCGAACGCGAAGTACTCAATATCATTGCAATTGATATATTCCATGCAGAACCGGAAAAATTCGATGGTTATATTGCGCCCGGCGGAACCGAAGCCAATATACAGGCACTCTGGATTTATCGGAATTATTTTATCAACACTTTTGGAGCACAGCCCCACGAAATTGCAATCCTCGCTTCGGAAGACACGCACTACTCCATTCCAAAAGGAGCCAATCTGTTACTGATCGATTGGTTAAAGGTTCCGGTTGATTTTGAAAATCGTTCCATTATACCCAAAACACTGGATCAGCTGTTGCTCAGGGCGAAAGAAAACGGTAAAAAATACTTTATCGTGGTGGCCAATATGGGTACGACCATGTTTGGTTCGGTAGATGATCCGGAGGTTTATACTTCGCTGCTCGAAAAACACCAGCTGGACTATAAATTGCATATTGATGCAGCCTATGGCGGTTTTGTTTATCCGTTTAGTAATGTTTCTTCCGAACTTAATTTCCGAAATCCGAACATCAGTTCCATTACCATCGACGCCCATAAAATGCTACAGGCACCTTATGGAACGGGGGTTTTCATTAGTCGAAAAGGACTTATCGAAAACGTACTCACCAAGGAAGCCGAATATGTGGAAGGTCTTGATCTGACACTCTGCGGAAGCCGTTCCGGAGCAAATGCTGTGGCCGTATGGTTGATCCTGACGACCTATGGAGCACACGGTTGGTTTGAAAAAGTTTGCATTTTACAAATGCGGACGAACTGGTTGTGCCAACAACTGGATGCTTTGGAAATTCCATATTTCCGAGAACCTACTATGAATATTGTAACTGTGCGTGCCTCTCATATACCGGAACCTATTGCCAACCGCTTTAACATGGTACCTCAAAAACACGACGCGTCCAACCAATGGTACAAAATTGTGGTTATGGATCATGTGGAAATCGAACAACTCACCGCATTGATAACAGCCTTACAGGATGTCGCTATAATGACCGAAATATTATTATAAACCATACAGCCTGACATCCCTAAATAAAAAGCGCAACTGTTTTCAGTTGCGCTTTTTACATTGTGGGACTAATAACAGTCCGTCAGTATTTGGTTGTGCGATTGATAATGACTCAGTGCCATACCGTTGTGTTCATTACAAATCGTATCCAGTAGTGTCATCACATTCTGTTGCATCGCCAAGGAGCCACAGATCATGATCACACCACCCGATTGCAAGGTTTCGGCAATAAAAACCGCATCCCGGGCCAGTAAATCCTTTACATACTGTTTTGCGCCTTCGCGTGAGTAGGCAATATGCAATTGTTTTAATTTTTGTGACGTAAGACAAGCTTCGATACCATCCCGATAAAGATCAAATGAAGCCTCTCCCCTAAAACCACAATATAGATAGCAATTGGTGTCTTTATTTTCGTCCAGCATTCCTAAAAACGGGGCAATTCCGGTTCCGTTTGAAATCATAATCACGTTTTGGACTTTTTTCGGGAAGTGAAAATGTTCATTACCAACAATTCGACCTTTTAGTTCATCTCCTGGTTTTAGTTCATACAAATATGACGATCCCAAACCTCCGGGATATAATTTCACACTCAATTGTACTGTATTGTTTACTTTCCCAATTGAATACTGTCGTTCCCGGTGATCGTTTGCCGGATAAATCGCCAATAAATCCCCGGAGGTGAATTTTAAGTTCCGTTGTGGTGCGATCTGAATCAGAAAAGCACCATCAGTATGTGCCAGTTCCGTTTTCGCAACTACGGTAAACGATTTCAATCCTTTGGGTTTTACTGAAAAATCAATCATCGATCCGGAAAAAGGAATTTCGGCTTTTTGTGACCAAAGGGTTCCCCAACGTTGGAAATCATCCGGAGATTTATCATTAACTGTATGAATATCCAGAAATGGTTCTGCCCATGTTTGTTGTTCCAATATATTATGAACCTCAAAAGCAAACTTACAGAAATCAGGATACGATTTAGATCCGAAGCCTAAAACCGAAAAACGGATCGGTTGCAATTGCGGTTGTTTTTCCAATAGTGCACGGAATTTTGCCGCATTCGTCGGCGCGTCTCCCAAACCGTATGTAGCCGTAAACAAGATGAGGTGTTCCGCTTTTGGAAAAACGGTATATGCATTTAATTCCGTGATAAAGGACTTCTCGCCTTGTTTCAACAACTGTTCGTGAACGGCATTTGCAAAACGAAATGTCGTCCCATTTTCAGATCCTACCAGAAGTATAAAACGGCTTTCGTCACTTTTAAATGTATTCCGAACACGATTTCCGCGTCTTTTTAACGTAATTGCAAAACCGGAATAAATAAAAAACAGGATGTTCGCAGTGGCTATCGCCAAAACCAGCGCCCAAATGACACTCGAACGTCCGGTGTGCAACGTAAGACTCAGATTCGACAAAAGCGTGGTTTGTGAATATGGTATTTCACTCAGGATATCACCTGTTACCTGATTCACGACCAATTCCCGGTCTTTCAGTTTAAACGTATAATAATCCTCTACGTCTTCGGAAAACGGAAATTCAATGGATTGTACTTCGGATAAAGGTAACTTTTGAAACACCTTAAAATCGGATAACTTTTGAGCCGGTTCCGAACGGATGGCATCAAAATCGATAGCATGTGTTATCTTTTTTTCGGGCGGTACCAATTCAAAGCGCACTAATGACAGATAGGTTCCGGTGATAGTAATGATCAGAATCGGAATTAATGCCAGTCGCCCCAATAATACGTGGTAATACTGCGCGAAGTTTTCTTTTACAATCCGGGTAAAAAAACGCTTTACTCCGCGTTGTCGCTGGATCACCAAAACCGTTCCGGTACTCGCAATAAGTAATAGTAAAAAGGCTGTTATGCCTATAAAAACCCGACCGGTTTCATGTAGAAAAAGCGACCGGTGCAGCGTGGTTACCCATCGGAAAAATTCGTTTTCTTTGGGCACCGCTCCAAGTGATTTTCCTGTTTTCGGATTCACATAAACCGTTGCATCCTTACCATCGGCATCAATCACTTTGGCGATTACAAACTGATTGGCATCGATAGTCACATCGGTAATTTCGTCGTATTCCTTTTTCAGTACCGGTAGCATTTCGGCTACCGTGATTTGGTTAAAGTCAGCTGCGCGATAGGGTTGTGTTTTTTGCAGAACGGGTTCGAAGGCAAGTACAATTCCCGTTACGGAAGCCAGGGCTATAAAGAGAAAAGAAGATACAGCCAAAGCTAAATGGCTGTATCTCCATAATGAGATTGTCATATTTCCAGTTGTTAATTCGGACTGATACGTACGTAACGGATATATCCCGTACCTTCATTTTTACCGGAAAGATTCTCGGTTGTTAATGGGAATTCGATATCTTTTACGCGGTATTCCTGGTTTTCCACAGCCGATTCAAATCGAAGGCTGTACCCCGCATTAATCTTAGCATTTTCCAATTCCAATACCGTGATACTGCGTTCCCCACCCGAAACCGATGCTCCGGTGATGGCACTAAGATTAGCCGGTTTTTTAGTATGGAACTTATGCCATTCTTTCAGGTCTTTGTACCATTTTTTATCGTCACCCATCACATAAAGTGTTTTTTCATAGGCTCCTTTCGGATCGATTAGCGATACGACAATATAAGCACCTTCACCGGGATAATTTGTCATCTGAACCATACATTTATATTTTGATGATCCGGTTTTTTGTGCCATTACGGTAACTCCCGAACAAAATGTCAACGCAAGGATGAGGGCTACTTTAAACAGTTTTTTCATATTCTTATTTTAAGAAGTCTATTGCTACTTTATTTTTGGTCAATGTTTCGTTTTCAGAAGCCAGGTCATAGGCTGTTTCTTTAAACTCCGTCTGGATTGATTTTTTAGCATCAAGGTTATTGATCAGGTGTTTTAAAATGGTATCGTCCTGAGCCACCAAAGCCGCCTTATGCAACGCTGTCATTCCTTCTTTATTTTTGGCGTTTACATCCGATTTATAGCCTTCGATTAATTTGATCAACGACATATCGTTTTTAGCTACCGCCATATGTAATAATGTATTTCCGTTTTTCTGAGGTGCCGCAATATTTAATCCGGTTTGCTCCAGTGTTTTTAATTTGGCACGGAACTGTTCTTCTTTCTGTGTCGTGTACGATTGCATCAGGTAAGCGACAGCATTATCTCCGTTAGCATCTACTGCTTTTACGTCAGCTTCTTTACTCAGCAACAAACGAACCACTTCCGGAGTATTGTAGCGTACTGCCAAAAGCAATGCTGTCGCTCCTTTTTTATTTGCCTGATTAATATTTTTAACCGAAGGTAACAAAATATTCAATACTTCAAGATCACTATTACTAGCTGCTGCATTCATAAAAGCCGTTGTTCCTTCTTTGTCCGGTTGATTTACATCCACCCCTTTAGAAAGGAAATACTTGATAATATCACCTTGTTTGTCTTTTCTAACGATAGCATGTAAAACGGTTTCTCCGTTTTTCCCGGTAGCCGTCGGTTTGATTTTTAATTCCTCCAAATATTGGTAAACATCCAGTGTATTGGCCGTACTACGTGTTCCCTGACTCGCAAAGATCATCGCGTTATCGTTAAACTTCACTCCTTTTTTTAACAAGGCTTTTAAGGTCTCGATATTTCCGGTTCTCGCGGCATAGTTAAAAGCCGTATTCCCATTGGCGTCGGTACTTTTAAGATCCAATCCTTTATTTACAAAGTAATTGATCAAAGAAAAATCTTTATCATAAGCTGCGATCAGTAAAAGCGCATTCGCTCCTTCGTGATCCAGATCTTTTTTCAGATTCGCTCCGTTTTTCAGACATAAATCGTACACTTTTGTATTCGCCTGACCAGTAGCAGCGGCAAAATTCAATACGGTATAGCCTTTATCATCCTGTAAATCCGTTTTAGCCCCTTTGCTCAATAAATATTCCATCAACTCGATGTTACCTTTATAGGCAGCCCAAAACAGATAGGTTCTCCCATCGTGTGTTAGCTTATTTACATCGTTACCTGGCTGTGCCAATAAAAATTTGATTGCATCGTTAGAAACCTGTTCGGTTATCGCAAATACAATCGGATCAAAAGCATTACTGTTTAGCTGTGAAGGATTTCCTCCTTTTTGGATTTCCGCTTTTATTGTGGTGATATCAGGATTTTTTTTCCAGAAAGACCGCTCTAAAAATACATTTTGTTGCGCGTGAAGCGTTACAGAAGCCAGTGTTATCGAAGCGATAATTAGCTGTTTGATGTTTATAGTCATGATAATTTGGTTTTGAATGATACCGTCTTTACAGTAACTACTGCAAAATCACGTTCGGGCAAAATTAATAAGAATCATTCTAAATAAAAAGCTAAATTATCACAAAATACAAATGACTTCTTTTTATAGGTTTAACGAACGTTTACTTATTACCAACCATAAAATAGACCAAACTTCCCGAAACCGGAAAGGCCAGTATCAGAATACACCAAATAAGTTTTTTATCCAGATTCATTTTGGATATACCTAATTTAAACAGGCTGAAAATGATAAATGCAATCAAACACAATAGAAACAATTGCAAAAAAAACACATCCATTTTTTTATTTTTTTTAAAATATTTATAGGCTCTATTTTTTCCCTACAATAAAATAAGCTAAGCTTCCCAAAACAGGAAAGGCTAGTATCAGAATACACCAAATAATTTTTCTATCCGATTCTAATTTCGATTTACTTAATCGAAACAGGCTAAAGATTATAAATGCGATCAAAAACAATAAGAATAATTGCCAATACAATACATCCATTTTTTTATTTTTTTTAAAATATTTATAGGCTCTATTTTTTCCCTACAATAAAATAAGCTAAGCTTCCCAAAACAGGAAAGGCTAGTATCAGAATACACCAAATAATTTTTCTATCCGATTCTAATTTCGATTTACTTAATCGAAACAGACTAAAGATGATAAATGCAGCCAAAAGCGGCATAATCATTTGTAAACAAATATCTAACACCATTTTCTTTATATTTTAAATAGTAATCTATTCTATAATTTTTAAACGTGCTGCAAAAAAGGCATATGACGGAGCACCTCCATATTTACTAAGCGGAGGAGAAAATCTTCCTTTAGTAATTAATGGCTTTCTACAATAAGTTCCAATACTTTCAAAACCCAAATAATAGCTTAAAATTCCTTCAACAGTTAATTCATAAGGCGCCCCTCGATCTGTATTAAAATAATAAAAACTTTGACTATAAGACCGCCCTAATGTAATGCCGGTAACATCCGTAAAAACATCCGTAAAAACATTTGTAATTGCATCAAATTGTCTGGTATCCAATAAATTTCTATCATAATTAAAGCTAAGATGCGTTGTTAAATTTGCAGCTCCACGAACCGGAAACTGCCCGGAGTAATAACAATAATCTCGGCCATCCCAGTCACTTCCATATCGTGTAGCAGTACATTATATGAATGATGTATCCAATGCAGGTTGAATCTCATCATCACTTAAAAGCGGCTCTTTTGGAAATATCTTTTCTAAATCATCTAAAGACTTCAGCATTATACACTCCTCTGGTTTGATTTCGTCCGTAAACGATACATTGGCTGGGTCAAATCCCAACGCTACTAACTTTTTTAGTATTAATTCTTTTTTCTGATTTTTCTCTTCTACACTTAACCCTTTTTTTGAGCTCCGGAATCATCCGAAGAACTACACGAAACAAACAGCAATATTCCTAAAAAAGGAATACTCATTCTTTTTACAATAGTAACTAACTTCATAATTTTCATTTTTTAAACGTTTACCAAAAGTTCCGTAAACATTAAAAAACAATAGCATAAATGAACCATTTATACAACTTTATGAATGAAAGTCCAGCCTTTTATAAAACCGTACAAAAAAATCGGGATGCTTTTTAAATAAAAGTAACCAGTCAGGATTTCCAGGCTGGTTACTCTAAATTTCATTGTAAAACTAATGACCTATTCATGTGACGGCGTTTTGTTTAATGCCTCCAATATAGACTCTACAACATCTTCGTCGTCCTCATCTTCATCATCATAAAAGCCATCATCTCCAAATATTGTTTCAAATAAACCATCAGAACCACCTCTCTTATATTGTGATGCTTCTGACTGATCCAAGCCTAATACCTCAACTTTCTTAAGGATTAACTCCTTTTCCTGATTTTTATCTCTTTCACCGAAACCGGTAGCAGTAGTTCCCAAATCATCGTAACTACACGAAACAAAAAGTAACACCCCTAAAAAGGCAAAAACGATTTTAATTTTTTTTACAATTGTCATAACTTTCATTTTTAAATGTTTCCCAAGAAAGTATACAATGATTCCCTAATAATATAGAAAATGACTATCTATTACTGTTTTTTGAACTAAAGTCCGATACTTAAACCGGCTACGGTTTTTAAAATTTAAACCTTTTTAGACTATCGTATGTATATCGATACCATTATTGGAAGAGCGAAGGACTATTTATAATGCTTACAATTCTCCAATAATTTCACCATTTGATCAAACTTCTGACGGTATTCCTCCGTAAATTCGCCTTCATGGTCGTATAACGCTTTGCGTGCAACCGGCACACTAAAAGGCAACGTCCAAGCTCGCAATGATTTCGCCACGGCATCCATATTCGTAATACCGTTCATCGCATGACTCCCATCGGCCCAACAAACAAACCCAATCGTTTTATCCGTCAGATACGGTGTCGTCTCTTTCGAACTGACTTCCAGCCAATCCAGACAATTTTTCATCACACCGGTCATTCCGCCGTGGTACAAAGGTGTGAGCCAGATATGTATATCCGCATTGCGAAAGACATGCGCCATCATTTCAACCGATTTTGGCACGGTATTCAGTGTTACGTCAAAAAGTGGAATTCCGGAATCCGGCAAGTTAAAAACGGTCACATTTGCACCGGTCGCTTCGAATCCGGATTTGAAATAGTCGGCTATTTTATGTGAGGTTGCATTGGATCGTCTTTCCAAAGCCCCATTAAATACGAGTACGTTCATAAATCACAATAATTTGGTTAATATTTCCGGATTACCTTTGGTAAACCCGGTTCGCCATACATCAGTGTGGCAACTTTACCGGCCAGAATAGTGCTTACACAAATATAAAGCGCATCCGGTATATGTTCGCTGGCCTTAACAGCCACTTTTTTATCATAATATAACGACAAATCGGCATTTTCAACCGACCTTTCCCAACATTTTATCAGGTGATCCTGTTCCGTTCCAAAGGCAATTGATGTCGCAAAAGGCTTCAATTTTGCCGTGATCAGCATATAAACCCATTGTGGAATAATCGCGTCCACCGAACAAATCACCGACACCGCTTTACCCGAATTGTCCTCCCAATTTACAGAATCCATCGCTGTTCTGAAACTTTTTTCCACGATGATTAGCTCCTCATATAAATAGGGTTTTATATCAAAAGTTACAAATGGCATCGTAGGGCGGTACACTTCCAGATCAAGTCGCAAAATCCCGGAGGCCGTCACTTTATTTTCTATGGTAGTATCTGCTGTCATAATCCAAATCAATCCGATTTTAATCTTACAGATCGCCATAGACTCTCAAGTTCCGGTCAATTCCGTAAAGACACAATCGTCGTTTATTTTTTTTTGATTCTGAAGCAAATGTAGTAAATTTGTCTAATAAACCAAACAATCACTTTGTTTATTATGGAAATTAAATTACCGGAAAACGAAAGAGCCTTATGGGTCCTAAAAACAAAAGGACCACTCTCCCTTATAACCTTAGCCAAAGAACTAAACGTAACCACCGAAGGCGCGCGTTTCAATATTCTAAAGCTGGCTTCCGAAGGCTTAGTGGTATCCGAAACGGTATCCAAAGGACGCGGCCGGCCACAACAAATCTGGTCACTTACCACCACCGGTAATTCCCGTTTCCCGGATACACATGCCGATTTGACAGTAAAACTCATCTTAAAAACAAGAGAAATATTAGGCGAAAAGGCACTGGATGCCGTTATTGATGCTCATTCGGTAGAAATTCGAAACAGCTATCTACAGGCTGTATCCGGTGTTTCAGCACTTGAAAAACGCATTCAGATATTGACCGAAATCCGTAACAACGAAGGCTATATGGCAGGCTACACCCAAGAGGAAGATCATTTTTTGATATACGAAAACCATTGTCCGATTTGCGCTGCAGCCAGTATCTGTCAAGGGTTTTGTCGTTCTGAACTGGAAACATTTCAGGCCGTTTTAGGCGAACAAACAACCGTAGAACGACTGGATCATATTGTTTCGGGAGCATCGCGCTGCACCTATAAAGTCAGCAGTAAAAAGAATTATTAACCCATACGAACTGCATTTATAGCCGAATTTAATACAAAAATAAATGTTGTATCTTTGCCGAAAATAGAGACTGTATGACCACTTTTGAGCAATTTAATCTTCCCAAATCCTTACAAAAAGCTATAGACGAAATAGGATTAACTACGCCTACTCCAATTCAGGAGCGTTCTTTTCCGGTAATTATGTCGGGGCGGGATATGATGGGAATTGCCCAAACCGGGACGGGTAAGACTTTTGCCTACCTGTTACCCATTTTAAAACAGTGGAAATTTACACCTACACACACTCCAAAAGTAGTGATCATCGTACCTACACGGGAATTGGTTGTTCAGGTAGCGGAAGAAGTTGAAAAACTATCCAAATACATGTCCGTTCGCGTATTGGGCGTATATGGAGGTGTTAATATCAATACCCAAAAAACATCGGTTTACGAAGGTGTAGACATATTAGTAGCCACTCCGGGACGACTGATGGACCTTGCTTTGGATAATGTCGTTCGTTTTGACGAAATGCAAAAGCTGGTTATCGATGAGTTTGATGAAATCCTAAACTTAGGATTCCGTTTTCAGATCACATCGATTTTATCGATGATGAAACCCAAACGTCAGAATATTTTATTCTCGGCTACGATGACCGATGAAGTGGATGAATTACTGGACGAATATTTCGATTTTCCGGAAGAAGTTTCCTTGGCACCATCCGGGACACCGTTGGAAAAAATACGTCAGATTGGATACCATGTACCGAATTTCCTAACCAAAGTAAACCTTTTAAAACATTTACTAACAGATGACGACAGTCTGGAACGCATCTTGGTATTCGTAAACAACAAAAGAGTTGCCGACATCCTGATGGAGCATTTGGACGAAGACTTTTCGGGTCAGTTTGGAGTTATCCATTCCAACAAATCCCAGAACTACCGTCTGAATACCATGGCCGAATTTCAGGAAGGTAACCTGCGTGGTATTGTAACCACCGATATTATGGCGCGTGGATTGGACATTTCGGATATTACCCATGTAATTAACATGCAATTTTCGGAAGTTCCGGAACAATACATTCACCGTATCGGACGTACCGGTCGTGCTGATAAAGAGGGGATCGCCATCAGTATGATCGATCCGAAAGAAGAAGAATTCCAGGTAGAATCCGAATTACTAATGGAAAAAGAGCTGGAAATCCTGGAAATTCCGGAATCGGTTACCATCGAAGAAAAAAGACTGGAGTTCGAAAAGGAAAAACAAAAAGTAAAGTTCCTTTTAAAAAGAACAAAACTTGACGGAGGCGGTGCTTTTCACGATAAATCCGAAAAAAATAAAAAAGTAAACCTTGGTGGGCCGGGCAAACGAAACCCGCGAAAAACAAAACCGCGTAACCGTGCCGTAGAAAAGAACAGAGCCGCCAAACGAAAAAAGAAATAATTGGTCCCTGAAGTAATGTCGAAAACTAAAAACTAATTACTATTTTTGACAAACATTAAAAAACAATGCAATTCAAACACCCTGAAATTCTGTATTTCCTGTTTCTATTGGTTATACCAATTCTGGTTCATTTGTTTCAATTACGTCGTTTTAAAAAAGAATACTTCACCAATGTTCGCTTCCTAAAAGAAGTCAATATCCAAACGCGGAAAAGTTCGCAGCTAAAAAAATGGCTGTTACTCTGCACCCGATTATTATTACTTGCCTGTTTGATTTTGGCTTTTGCCCAACCGTTTTTTAACGCAAAAGACACCCAAAATACAGCCAATGAGATGGTCATCCTATTAGACAATTCCTTCTCGATGCAAGCCAAAGGCAACCGCGGTGAATTGCTAAAAAGAGCCGTACAGGACCTTTTGGAAAACACACCGGACAAGCAGCGGTTCTCATTGCTAACCAATACGGAAGCGTTTTGGGATACCGATATCCGTTCCATCCAAAAAGAATTACAGTCGTTATCGTATAGTTCGACACCTTTCCGACTTGACTTTTTACTCAATAAAGTCGAGGCAAAAAAACACAATGTACCGAAAGATATCGTGATCATTACCGATGCCGTACAAACCGATAAAAACGCGGCAGTCATTCAGGAACAAAGTCCGGTATATTGCATTATTCCAAAGGCAGAAAATAAAAACAATATCAGCATCGATAACGTTTCGATCAACCAACAATCCGACGATTTTTACGAAATCAAAGTAGCCCTAAGTGCTTACGGTGAATTGCAATCCGATATTCCAATGGCTGTTTATAACGGAAAAAATCTGGTAGCTAAAACGGTCATTGCTTTCAATACTCCGAAAAAAACAATTGTATTCAACCTTCCGAAAAAGGATTTTCACGGTTATGTCTCCTTAGAAGACAATAGTCTTACTTACGACAATACGTATTATTTCAGCATTTCGAAACCGGAAAAATCGAATGTCATTGCCATTGGCGAAGCCGACAAGAATGCGTTTTTATCGCGGCTTTATACGTCCGATGAATTCCAATATAAAAACACCACCTTAAGTGCGCTCGACTATAATGCGCTCGACAAACAAGATGCCATAATTCTAAATGAATTAAAAGAAATTCCACAGGCACTAACCACTACTTTAAAAGCTTTTTACGACAAAGGTGGTAGTATTGTGGTAATTCCGGCAACGGAAACATCGGTACAAAATCTTACCGCGTTTTCCGGGAATTTTGGCATTACTAAAATCGGACCGTTACAAAACACACCGAAACAAATCACGAAAATCGCTTTTAATCATCCGCTATACCAAACCGTATTCGAAAAGAAAACCGATAATTTCCAATATCCGAAAGTCAACACCACTTTTACCATTGGTGGGAATCCGACCGGGATTTTAAGTTACGAAGATCAAACACCTTTTTTGAGTTCCGTAACCAATAAAATCGGAACCCTATACCTGTTTGCCGCGCCGATAAACAAAACAAACAGCAACTTCCAGAATTCTCCGTTGATTGTACCTACTTTTTATAATATGGCGCAAAACAACCCGAAAACCGGAATATCCGAGTTCACGATTGGAGACAATCAAAGTCTGATATTAGACGTTATCTTATCGAAAGACGAAGTGGTAACGGTTCAAAATGAAAAATCCGATTTTATCCCCATGCAACAGATCCTGAACAACAAGATTAAATTGGCTTTTGGAGACTATCCGGAGCAATCGGGGAATTATGCAATCGCCAAAGGGAATACGATCCTGAAAAACATCAGTTTTAATCATGCCCGTACCGAAAGCGATCTGAGCCTGCACAACGAAAACATTTATGACAACTATACTAAAACCGACTCCATTGCCACTGTTTACAACGATATCCATTCGACACGAACAGCCAGTGAAGCCTGGAAGTATTTTATCATCGCAACACTACTATTTTTATTACTAGAACTACTGATCCAAAAATTCCTAAAATGAATGTAATTCTTAAAAACGCAACGATCATCGATACCGAGAGTCCGTATCACAACCAAAAAGCGGACTTGAAAATTATCGATGGTATTATCCGTGCTATCGGACCGAATCTATCCAATGAAGAAGGTGCTGCCGTTATCGAACTCGAAAACCTACATGTTTCTCAGGGTTGGTTTGACAGCTCCGTATCACTGGGCGAACCGGGTTATGAAGAAAGAGAAACGATTGCCAACGGATTGAATGTTGCCGCCAGAAGCGGTTTTACCGATATAGCGTTACAACCCAATTCCGCCCCTATAGTGGACAATCAAACCGAAGTCAACTTTGTAATACACAAAGCCAGAGAAGCCGCCACGCAATTACACCCAATCGGCGCGCTGACCAAAAACAGCGAGGGAAAAGACCTGGCCGAGCTATTCGATATGACCAATGCCGGTGCTGTTGCCTTTGGCGACTACAACAAGAGTCTTGAAAATGCCAACCTGCTAAAAATCGGATTGCAATATGCGCAGGATTTTGACGGATTGATCATCGCGTATTGTCAGGATGAAAAAATAAAAGGAAACGGAGTTGTAAACGAAGGCATCGTTAGTACCCGCCTCGGATTAAAAGGAATTCCGGCGCTGGCCGAAGAAATTCACGTAGCCCGCAATTTGTTCCTCTTGGAATACACCGGAGGAAAACTACATATCCCCACCATATCTACCGCAAAATCCGTATCTTTACTACGCGAAGCCAAAGCAAAGGGCTTACAGGTGAGTTGTAGCGTTGCAGTACACCATTTGGTGATGACCGATGAAAAACTAACCGGTTTTGACACCCGCTATAAAGTAACGCCACCTTTACGCGACGAAAAAGAACGACAAGCCCTGATTGCAGGCGTTATCGACGGCACAATCGATATGATCACTTCCGATCACAATCCGTTGGATATCGAACACAAAAAAATGGAATTCGACAATGCCAAAAACGGAACCATCGGTTTAGAAAGCGCATTTGGAGCGTTAGCAGCCGTACTTCCGATGGACATTATCGTAGCACGTTTAACTGCCGGTAAAGAACTATTCCGATTGAAAAAACAAAGTATAAACGTCGATCACAAAGCAAACCTGAGTTTGTTCACAACCGAAGGAGCATGGGAATTTAGCAAATCCCATATTCTTTCCAAATCAAAAAATTCCGCTTTTCTGGGGCAACCGATGCAAGGAAAAGCCTATGGAATTTACAACCATGGAAAATTAATCCTAAACGAATAAGAGATGCAAAACACTGTAGAACAAGGCAAAACAACAGCAATTATCAGCTATATCACCATTATCGGAACCATTATCGCCATTTTTATGAATATGGAAACCAAAAATCCATTTGCCGGTTTTCATATCCGTCAGGCATTTGGTACACATTTGGCTTTTTATGTCCTGGCTTATTTTGTAGGATATGCCGATAGCTGGATGGCTTCTTCTGCATTTTTTATCTTCTTTTTTGTGCTTTGGGCTTATGGAATTGTAGGTGCCATTCAAAATGAAATGAAAGTCACACCTATCCTGGGAAAATACTTCCAGGATTGGTTTAAAAATTTAGCATAAATGAGTTTATCCTTATTTCACCTCGTTAGAGAACCCAAAATCAAATCGGACAAAAACCCGTTATTACTATTATTGCACGGATATGGTAGCAATGAAGAAGATTTGTTTTCATTTGCTTCGGAATTACCAGACAATTATTACGTGATTTCAGCACGGGCGCCACATGCGATGCCGCCATACGGAAATGCCTGGTATAGTATCCATTTTGACAGTGATGCCAATAAATTTTCGGATGACGATGAGGCCATCGAATCCCGCGAGCTGATTTCCAAATTTATCGATGAATTAATCGCAACCTACCCTATCGATCCAACAAAAGTTACTTTGATTGGTTTTAGTCAGGGGGCCATTTTAAGCTATGCCGTTGCTTTATCCGAACCGGAAAAGATTCAACGGGTAGTTGCATTAAGTGGTTATATCAACCCGGCGATTTTGGCCGATAGTTATACCGATAAAGATCTTTCGAAACTAAAATTCTTTATTTCCCATGGAACGGTCGATCAGGTAATCCCGGTAGACTGGGCGCGAAAGGCTCCTGAATTTTTAAAAACTTTGGAATTGGATGTCACCTATAACGAATATCCGGTTGGCCATGGGGTAGCACCGCAAAACTTTTACGATTTTAAAAGTTGGTTACAACAAACCTTATAATAAAAAAAAGTCCGGTAAATACCGGACTTTTTTTATTGTTCGGGATTATCACTTCCCGTTACTTGCTTCTCTTCGGTCAAGGCACCCTTATATTTTACGATTCCTTTTTCGATCAGTTTCAGACCACCTTCCGTTTCCAATGTCCAATCTTCCCCGTGATAAGGCTTCCCTTCTTTTTCACGCGTCAGGATAAACGAGTTATTTCTGTCCGGCAAAAACAACTCCGCCCGATCGCCATCTTTTTCGAAGGTTACAAATCCACTGATAATTGGCTCTTCGATTTCTTCTTCCTGATCCACAGTCGTTTCTTTTACCGGATTCAGGCGGAAACCTTCTTCGAAAACACGAATACAGTCATTTTTAAGTACCGACCAACGGTAACCGGCCGAACCAACACATCCATGCTCGTCCCTGTCGGTTCCCAGAACCATTGGTTTAGGGCTCACTACAACTTCTTTTTCATCGTCGTGTTTTTTCATGATATAATCGCACGACACGAAAAGGAAACTGCATAAAAGTAAGGGTAATATCTTTTTCATTTTATTTTCTTTTTGCTTCAAAATTGTTTCCCAAAATGAAACTTTATTGAAACTTTAAATTTACAAAATAATCATATTATCGCACCGTATTGGCAAACAAAATCGCATCAATACGTTCGAAATCGGTTGGTTTATCTTCGTTATGAAAATACTTTAACAGGACTTCTCCTCTAGTCGTTCCGCTGTAAAAGTCGGCTATAATCCAACGATGATTTAATATTTTTATTTTATTGATAATAAATTTATTACCATTAATCGATTCATAAGGCACCAGACGGTTCCCGGTTTTGGCGTCGTTTAGTGTCACCAAATCTTCTTTTACTTTGGCGGCTACTTTCGCTACATCATAGCGGGAGAAATACTCCTGTGCATCGTCGTCAAAATCCAACGAGAAGTAATCGCTGTCATTTTTTTCTTCTTTAAGAGTAGTGATCGAATCCCGAACTTTAGTGATACGGGTTTTGGCATTTTCAAGTTCCTGCCCTTGTGTTTTTAGAATTTTATTCGAGTTCATGTACTGAAAAATATTAAACAGTAATGACAGGATAAAAAGATACAGTATTGCTTTTTTCATAGTGGGTTAAATTACAATTTCTAAGTTATCGTAGGCCAGAAATACATTTTCCGGCAGGTTTTGCTGCACTTCGTCATGAAATCCCATATGGTGACTAATATGGGTCAGATAGGCTCTTTCGGGTTGGATTAATTTGATAAATGCGAGTGCTTCGTCGAGGTTAAAGTGAGAAATATGCGGTTCGATACGGAGTGCATTCACCACAAGCACTTTAAGCCCTTTTAGCTTTTCGATTTCTTCCGGGTCGATGGTTTTCACATCGGTCAGATAGGCAAAATCGTCTATACGATAGCCAAAAACCTGTAAATCGGCGTGCCAGGCATTCACCGGAATCACTTTTTTACCTCCGATTTCGAATGGCGAATTTTTTTCCACTTCTGTTACTGCTACCGACGGCGCACCGGGATAGCGATTTTCAGTTTCAAAAATATAATCGAAACGTCTTTTCAGACTTTCAATCACCCTTTTATGCGCATAAATAGGCATATCTCCCTGTCGGAAATTGAATGGTCGGATATCGTCCAGTCCGGCTGTATGATCCGCATGTTCATGTGTAAATAAAATGCCGTCGAGTTTACGGCAACCGGCTGCGAGCATCTGTTGTCGGAAATCCGGACCACAATCAATGGCATAGGCTTGATCGTCCCAACTTAATAAAGCGGAAACCCGTAATCGTTTATCTTTTATATCGCGGCTGAGGCAAACCGGATGATCACTTCCAATTACAGGAATCCCCTGAGAGGTCCCCGTACCCAAAAAATATACTTTCAAAGTAGTCTTCTTTTTTACAAAAATAAGAATCTCTCTTCTAAAATAGTGACTCCCCTGAGTGTTAAAAATCAATAGTTTCATAAATTTAGAGCCAATCCTAATAATCACGGGCGATAACAGCCGATCAAAAGCATTTCGAAAGCATATTTATAGTCCACTACATTTTCTTCTTTATTTCGGTAATATGGTCTGGCAAAACGACTTACTAAGCTCCTGAGAACACATAAACCCTGAAACCACTTGACTTTTTAACTAAAATGTCGGATATTGCACTGCAAATTGATGACGATCATGAAAGACAAGGAGAAACCGGAAGAAAGTCAACCAAAAAAAAGAAAAGTATCACAGGGTCCGATAAAAGAAAAAGCCCGAACGATGCAAAAACTTGTTGACGCAGTGGGAGTTGTCCTTAAATCGGAGGGTTATACAGGTCTCACTATCGCTAAAATAGCAGCTGCAGCAGGTTTGGACCGTAAACTGATTTATGCGTATTTTGGTGATGTAAACAATCTTATTGAAACCTATATCCGAAAACGGGATTACTGGGCGAATTCATATGACGATGAAATCGTTCCGGATATTATCACACAAAATCATGTGAGTGTAACGGATGGTCAATATTTTTTGCAAGGTCATTTTAACGCCTTCCTTGAAGACGTCGAAATGCAAAAAATGATCCTTTGGGAACTTAGCGAAGTCAACCCTCTTTTACTTGAAATTGCTGAATTACGAGAAAAAGTGGGTGAAGAACTTTTCAAATATTCGGATCCTTATTTTGAAGGAACCGGTGTTAACATGAGAGCCATAACCGCCATAATGATTGGTGGGATCTACTACCTTTCACTACACGCCAAGACAAATGGGGTTACCATCTGCGGAATTGACGTCAATCAACCTGAAGGCAAACAAGCTATTTTAGATGCTTTATCACAAATTGTTGCTTTTGGCTACGAGGCCGCCGAAAAAACAAAAAAATAATTTTCAAAAATACATTCCCTCTAAGCCGCTTTTAAGAGCGGCTTTTTTTATGCTTCTCTATTTTTTTCTCTTTATTTCCACTTTATCCGACACCATTTCACAAAACGGTTTTTTGCTGATTTTTTTTATCAATTTGTTATAAATACTTAAAAAGTGTTTATTTTTAAACCAAATCAATATTTTTTAACAATAAAAAACCTATTAAAACAAAAATATCACGTTTTTTTCGATTCAGAATATCCAAAAAAATAGAATGATTTTTTAAAATATTCACATTTTGCACCATTAATTAATCTTTTGGTAATGATAATTTAATAAAAATGAGGCCTAATTCACCATTTACAAAACAAACGCTATAATTTTTTAATAGATTTGTTTTCAACTAATTATCAAAAAATTTTAATTATGAAAAAATTTATTTTGATGGCAGCAATGATTCTGCCTTGTGTATTTGCTTCAGCGGCAACTTCTGAAAATGTAGCACCAAATGCGAATCCTTCAATTGAATTAACCAGCAACATGGTATTAGGCCAAACTGCTGATGAAGTTGGAGAAGCGATCTATTTGGGTGTTTACGATGTATACGTTGACGGCGTATATGTTGGAACGTACCATGTATTTTTGGTGATAAACTAGAAATATTCGCAAAGTGTCTGTTATTTTTATAACAGACACTTTTATTTTTAGTCAAAAAATCATATTTTTGATTAAATACAACTAAAAGTTCCAAATTTAGAGACTCTAAACATTATCCCTATGAAACGTTACATTTTTATCCTACTAACCAGTATCAGCATGAACCAGACGATCACGGCACAAACCTCTAAAATAACCTACGAAGAACAGGCAAATATTGAGAACCAGTTAAAAAATGTAACCGATCCGGCAACACGGGAACGTGTTTCCAAATACTTATCCCAAGTAAAAACATTTACGTTATACTACAAAGACGGAATCTCGCTATATAACGAGCAAAACAGCAACGACACTTCCGAAAAAGATGGTGGTTTGAGCGAAAGCAACTCCAAATTCAAAACCGTAAACATCGGTAAGAAAAATGGTGGTATTTATAAAAATCAAAAAACAAACGAATACCTACAGGAAGCCGATCTGCTTGGTAAAGCTTTTCTGGTAACCGACAAACTGGAAAAAATCAACTGGAAGTTGATCAATGAAACAAAAAAAATTGGCGAATTCAATTGCAAAAAAGCCACAGCAGTTGTAAACGGTGAAAACGTTACCGCCTGGTACGCACCTTCCCTTCCGATAAATGACGGACCAAAAGACTTCTGGGGATTACCCGGACTCATTATCGATCTGACTACCGACACAAAAACGTATCACGCTATAAAAGTCGCATCGATAGCTCAATTTGACTTCGAAAAACCTTCTAAAGGACAAAAAATATCCAAAGAAAACTATATAAAAGACCGAAACGAAAAAGTGGATCAACTAAAAAGAGGTATGGGGAATGTGCTAAACCAGAACTAAATGATCCGAACTTTTGTCGTACTGCTTATTCTAGTTATACCTGCGCTCCTAAATGCCCAAAACATTACTGGTACCCTAACCGACTACCAGTCGGAAAAGGGCATTTCCGGGGCAACTTTGCAACTCATCGATAGTCAGACAAATGCTACGGTAAGCTATGTCCTATCCGATGATAACGGAAAATTTACGCTGGCAACGCCATCACCCGGAAACTACATACTGGAAATCAATCATATCGCTTATGATGCGGAATACCAACAACTCACCGTTGCCAATTCCGATCCTGAAATCCGGCTTCCAATTCAACTACGTCCCAAATCCAAACAACTCAACGAAGTCGTCGTACAGGGATCACGTGCGGCTGCACAACAAAAAGGGGACACAATCCGGTATAACATCAATGCCTTTACCACCGGAAACGAAGAAAAGCTTAAAAACATCATCGAAAAACTTCCCGGCCTCGAAATCGACGATAACGGAAAAATAAAATCTCAGGGAAAAGTCATCGAAGAATTACTGATCAACGGAAAACCGTTTTTTGGTAAAAATCATAAAATGGCTACCGAAAACCTAAATGCCAAAATGATCGACGATATTGACCTGATCAATAACTATGAAACCTTTGGTGCCATAAAAGACATCGAAGGAACCAACAACAAAAAAGCCCTTAACATCCATATTAAGGAAGAGTATCTCGGTAAAATAACCGGTGATATTGCCGGATTTTCGGCTTATAACGACCGGTATAAAGCGCATAGCAACCTGTTTCGGTTTATGCCTAAATTCAATGCCAGCGCCATTCTGGACAGCAATAATCTGGGCGAACAAGCCATTAGTCTTCGGGATTATATGGACATGGACGGCAACATCAAATCGGATATCCGAAACAACGACATGGGCAATCCGTTTTTTGGCGCCGGGAAAATTCCAAAATTTCTGGTCGCCAACGAAAATAATAAAACCAGTCGTTCCCACACCGCTGCTGTTAACATCAGTGCCATGCCAACAGACAAAGTCAGCATTAGCGCCTTTAGCATTTTAAATCAATCCCGTTTTACCGAACAACGGCTGGTTGAGAAAACCTTTTTTAATACCACAAATCCGCTACAATCTCAGGATGCTATAGCCGGTAAGATGAACTTTTTATTTAACCAGTCCAAACTAAATGTAGAGTACAAACCGAACAAAGACAATCTGATTAACTATTCGGCCATTTTGGATTCCGGATACGACAAAGGACAACGTGATACAGAAAGCATCCTTAATGATCAGCCTCAGTATTTTGAAGAAGACAACAAAGCGATCAAACTTAACTTCGGACAACAAGTGAGTTATGTTACCAAACTCGCCCGCAATAAATTACTATCTATAAATGCCTATCAGGAATTTAAAAAGCAAGACAACCGTTATAATTTCCTTTCCGACGGGCAAACCTTGCTGCCTCCCTATCAGCCACTCGATCAGGAATATGTTTTTAAGAATAATGAAATCGGTATTTTTAGCAAATACACACAAAAGATCAGCAACCATATTGCGCGCGGGAATGCCGGTTTTATCTGGAACCGCTCCACTTTAGCACTTTTACAATCGGCACTGGTTACCGATGTACCGGAAATCAGTCGAACCAGCAATTATGCCTTTGCGGACATATCGGTTAAAAAGGCCGTTTCCCTATTGCAATACAATGCCAAACTGGAATTCCGGAATTATTTTTTACAACCGTCTGATGCGACCAAAATGTATCTGCTTCCGTTCGTACAAATCAAGCTGGCTTTTACCGACTTGCATTACCTGAGCTTGAGCTACAACCGAAACATTAGCTTTTATGCCAGCGACGTACAAAACAATTTCCTGTATGCCGACGATTACCGGAATTATTACAATCCGAGCACTATGGTATTCGAAAAACCGTACGAACAAAATATACTATCCCTCAACTATTTTAAATTTGACCTTTACAACGGCTTTCTATTTCTCGCCAATTCGTCCTATTCCCGGAACAAAAACGAAAACACCAGCAACAGCATCAATGTCGGTAATTACAACTATATCGCCTATCGCAACGATGCCAGCGGTTATTCCTGGAACAATCTGATAAGTGTAGAGCAGCGTTTAAAACCAATCAAATCGAAAGTAAAAGCCACATTTTCGTACCTGCTTTCCGAGAGTTATAATTTTATAGGGGACCAGCAAAATGATTTCCGAACCAATAATTTTTCCGCGCGTTTTTCGTTGATCAGCTCTTTTAAAGACAGTTGGTTCAATTACGAACTGGGTAGTCTGTATTCGAATTATGAAACGCATTACCAGCTTTTTGACAGCAAAATTTACACCCGAAGATGGACACCGTTTGTTAACGTAAGCGGGCAAATCAATGAAAAACTTGTTTACCGACTGGACAATAGTCTGGAGCATTTCTCGACCACCGACAGTGAGCGTCAATTCTTTAAGACCGACTTTAAGCTGACTTATAAAAAACCAAAATCCCGTTTTAAATACTGGACGGAAGGCAACAATATTTTCAACATCAGCAATCCGGCAATCATTGCTACCAGCAACAGCAACAACAGCTTTAGCCGTGAAACCATCACCCGACTGGCGGGCTATATCGGTTTCGGAATCGGTATGGAATGGTAGCCCCCACTACAATTTTAAAATATTTCCCATTTCATTCCATTTTTTTTATTATTTTCACATCAATATGAAATATTATTCTCAGTGTTTTAACCATCAACTGATGGTCAAGCACGACTAATCCTTTTTTCGGTTTTTGATAATGCCGGCAGCAATGCCGGCTTTGTTATAAAAACACAACTAAGTCGCAATAAGTACTAGAATGCTGTTTTTTACCTGCTGAACAACGCTATTTTAACATTAAAAATAGAATTATTTAGCTTTTATTAGAGCCCCTATTTTGTTAACTTTGCACTATTATGGCATTTATGAAAAACACAGATAACGAAATTACACTTAAAGGCGACCGGGAAATCGAACACATTCCGGCCCTTAAAGAAAAGGCACTCCGTATTAACCTTAACAAAAATATTTACGGGACATTTGCCGAAATCGGCGCCGGACAGGAAACGGTAAGGCATTTTTTCAGAGCCGGAGGTTCCTCCGGTACCATTGCAAAAGCGATGTCGGCCTACGACAAAGATTTTAGTGATGCAATTTATGGAGTGGAAGACGATGGCCGTTATGTTACTGAAAGCCGCTTAAAAAAAATGTTATCCCACGAAATTCAATTGGTGGAAGAACGTTTAAAAAGAGACAAACACCCGAGCAAAATGTTCTTTAGTTATGCGAATACTGTTGCCACTATCGACTTTGCCAAACAATACAAAGGCCACGGCTGGGTTGGAATCAAATACCAGCTGGATCCTGAAGAAGACTACAACGAGATTATCCTTCATATCCGCTTTAAGGAAACCGATTCGAGATTACAACAGGAAACACTGGGAATTTTAGGGGTTAACCTTATTTATGGTGCTTTTTACAAATACAACGATCCTAAAAAATTACTTCGTTACCTATACGATCACCTTGACAAAGACCAATTGGAAATTGACACGATCAACTTTTCCGGTCCGCGTTTTAAGGACGTCGACAACCGATTAATGAGTTTACAACTGGTTAAAAACGGAATGACCGACGCGGTGATGTTTGGCCCGGATGGCAATAACGTACTTCCGGCAACCATTCTGTATCGCAAAAATATTCTGGCCTTACGTGGAAGTTTCCGCCCGGTTACGAAGGTTAACATGGACATGTATCAGAAGTCGTATGAAATGTTCCTGCAGGAGAAAAAAGTAGACAAGGACAATACGATGGTTATTTTCGAAATCACTTTATCCAACCTACGTTCGGAAGGAGAAATCGACGAGCGTGACTTTATGGACCGTGCCGAATTACTATGCTCATTAGGGCAAACGGTTATGATCTCGAACTTCCAGGAATACTACAAAGTAGTGGAATATTTCTCCGAATACTCCAAAGCCAGAATGGGATTGGCCATGGGGGTTAGTAACCTGATTGATATTTTCGACGAGAAATACTACCGTCATCTTAGCGGTGGAATTCTGGAAGCTTTCGGTAAACTTTTCTATCGCGATTTAAAAGTATTCCTTTATCCGATGGAAGACGAAGACGGAAATGTGATCACCTCACAAAACCTGAAAGTACACCCTCGTATGAAAGAATTGTATAAGTTTTTTGCCTATAACGGAAAAGTGGTTGACATTACCGATTTCGACAAAGATCACCTTAAAATTTTCTCCCGCGAGGTTTTAAAAATGATTCACGACGGACAAGAAGGTTGGGAAGATATGCTACCGGAAGGAATTTCGGAATTGATCAAACAAGACCATCTCTTTAGTTGTGGTGATCAATAAAAATTGAAATAACAATATTCCTATATTCTAAAAAATAAAACCTGTCCTTTTGTAAAATCGGACAGGTTTTTTATTTCTTTACTTCAAAATCTGATCGGCATGCGCTTTGGTTTTCACCTGAGTGATCACATCTTCAATCACCCCTTCTTCGTTAATCACAAAAGTAGTGCGGTGGATTCCGTCGTATTCCCGTCCCATAAACTTTTTCGGTCCCCAGACACCAAAGGCCTGAATAACTGATTTATCCTCATCGGCCAGCAATGGAAACGGAAATTCGTATTTATCCTTAAATTTCCCCTGTGCTTTAGCACTATCGGCACTCACCCCTAATAATTCGTAATTATTCGCTTTAAAACGTTCGAAATTATCTCTTAAATCGCAGGCCTCGGCGGTACATCCCGGCGTATTGGCTTTCGGATAAAAAAACACTACCAGTTTTTTTCCTTTATAATCGGCAAGTGTATGCGTTTTTCCATCCTGATCCACTCCTGAAAAATTCGGAGCCTTATCCCCTTTTATTAATGTCGTCATAACCGTATATTTGTTTTTATAAAAGTAGAAAAAATGACCAAAGAAGACAAAGTCGAATTTGTTATAAGAACGTTAAACGAAATCTACCCGGAAATCCCGATTCCTCTGGACCATAAAGACCCCTACACCCTACTGATTGCCGTCTTATTATCAGCGCAATGCACCGATGTACGGGTAAATCAGATTACGCCTTTACTATTTGCAAAAGCCGACAATCCGTATGATATGGTCAAAATGAGTGTCGAAGAAATCAAAGAGATCATACGTCCCTGCGGACTTTCACCTATGAAATCAAAAGGGATTCACGGTTTGTCGCAGATTCTGATCGACAAACACAATGGCGAAGTACCCCAGGACTTTGACGCTTTAGAAGCGCTACCGGCTGTGGGGCATAAAACCGCCAGTGTAGTCATGTCGCAGGCATTTGGTGTTCCGGCTTTTCCGGTCGACACCCATATCCACCGATTAATGTACCGTTGGAACCTTTCGAACGGGAAAAATGTGCAGCAAACCGAAAAAGATGCCAAGCGTATCTTTCCGCGGGAATTGTGGAACGATCTGCATTTGCAAATCATCTGGTACGGCAGGGAATATTCACCCGCCAGAGGATGGAATCTCGAAAAAGACATCATCACGCAGACCGTAGGGCGGAAATCGGTTATTGACGATTACTATAAGGCGAAAGTCAAATCGAAACCATAAAAAAACATCCCGATATTTTATATATCGGGATGTTCCTTAATTAGCAATGGATTCAAACGTCAAATCACCTACTTTGACAATAGTCAGCGCTTTTGAGTAGCTGAGTAAAAAACTTATAGTTTCTTTTTTAGGTAACATTGTTTGACTTGCTATTTTTTTCTTAGAGTAAAGTTTTGCCATATTTGCGATTTAGGATATCTATAATAACGCAAGGCTAGCTCTAATATTGTTTAGTTCGTCAAAATTATTTGATTTTTTTCGATTACTTTTCTAAGATTCATCAACGCATAGCGCATACGTCCTAAAGCGGTATTGATACTCACTCCGGTCAGATCGGCGATTTCTTTAAAACTAAGATCCTGATACATACGCATTACCAGCACCTCTTTCTGATCTTCGGGTAACTCCTCGATCAGGCGTTGTAAATCCACTTCCACCTGTTCGCTGATGATTCTGTTTTCCACATTCGGACTGTTATCCGTCATAATTGAAAAAATAGAAAACTCTTCCGTTTCCCTATGGTACGGCATTTTTTTGGATTTTCTAAAATAATCCACAATCAGATTATGAGAAATACGCATTACCCAAGGCAGGAATTTACCTTCTTCACTGTAGTTTTTCGATTTCAGTGTTTTGATGACTTTAATAAACGTATCCTGGAAAATATCTTCTGTTATTTCCCTGTCCATTACTTTAGAATAAATAAAGCCATAAATTTTGGACTGATGTCTATCAATTAATGTAGCCAAAGCGGTTTCATCACCTCCTACATAATTTTTTACTAAGACAGCGTCTGGAAGTACAACATTAGCCATAACAATACCTTTTAGTTTTTGGTTTGGAATTTTTGAGAAATTGTGTCTAAAAAGTATTTTTATCCTATAGGCAAATGTTAAATTGGAATTAATCTTAAGCCAAATATAACATAATTTTTTATTACAATACTAGTGGTTTTTAAAAATTAACATATTTTCTTGTAGTAATTCCCGTAGTTTTTAAAGGAATTAGCAACGGCACCCCCAGCTTTTACCGGGGTCGTATAACCAACATAACTTTTTTTCGGGAAACACAATATTCTGCCATAAAATGCTGTTTTTGCTTATCTTTGTAATCTATGAAAACTGACATTACCACACTGGAGCCCAAAAAAAATATCATCATAAAAGGGGCACAATTACACAATTTAAAAAATATCGATGTAGCGATCCCGCGGAACAAACTGGTAGTTATTACCGGTCTATCCGGTTCCGGAAAATCGAGTTTGGCTTTCGACACCTTATATGCCGAAGGACAGCGCCGTTATGTAGAAAGTTTGTCTTCCTATGCCCGTCAGTTTTTAGGAAGGCTCGACAAACCGAAAGTGGAATACATTAAAGGAATCGCACCGGCCATAGCCATCGAACAAAAGGTAAATACCACCAATGCCCGTTCGACGGTAGGAACGTCGACCGAGATTTATGACTATTTAAAACTATTATATGCCCGTATCGGAAGAACCGTTTCTCCGATATCGGGCAAAGAAGTTAAAAAAGATACGGTTACCGATGTGGTAAATGAGGTCAAAAAGCTCCCTTTGGAAAGCAAATGGATGTTATTGGCTCCAATTCATCTGGAAGAAGGCCGTAAACTGGAGGATAAATTAAAAGTCCTTTTACAACAGGGTTTTGCCCGTATTTTGGTGGACAACCAAATGGTGCGCCTTGATGAAATCGACCAACATAGTCTGGATCATAAAGATGTACTACTGATCATAGACCGGATCATTGTAAAAGAAGAAGAAGAATTTTTCAATCGTCTGGCCGATGCGGCACAAACCGCATTTTACGAAGGCAAAGGCGAATGTTATTTACAGGAACTGAACAGCGAAAAGCGCATTGCTTTCAGTACTAATTTCGAAATGGACGGTATTAGCTTTTTGGAACCAAATGTCCATTTATTCAGTTTTAACAACCCCTATGGCGCTTGCCCGAAATGTGAAGGCTATGGTAATGTGATTGGTATCGACGAAGAACTCGTAATTCCAAATACGGCGCTTTCGGTATACGAAAACGCCATTTATCCGTGGCGCGGTGAAAGCATGGGTTGGTACCGCGATCAGCTGGTTAACAATGCCTATAAATTTGATTTCCCGATTCACAAACCCTTCTTCGAATTATCAGATGAACAAAAAAATCTGATCTGGAAAGGAAACCGATTTTTTACCGGACTGGACGATTTTTTCCAGGAACTGGAAGAAAAGAACTATAAAATCCAAAATCGGGTGATGTTATCCCGTTACCGTGGTAAAACAAAATGCAACGTTTGTAAAGGAAAACGCCTCCGACCGGAAGCCAATTACGTACAGGTAGGCGGCAAAACCATATCGGATCTGGTCGATCTTCCAATTAAAAACCTGATCGGGTTCTTTAAAGAACTAACCCTATCCGAATACGACGAAAAAGTAGCGAAACGATTACTAATCGAAATCAACAACCGTTTGCGTTTTCTGGATGAAGTGGGCTTAAATTACCTGACACTAAACCGAAATTCCGCTACGCTATCCGGAGGGGAATCGCAGCGTATCAATCTCGCTACCTCGTTGGGAAGTAGCTTGGTTGGATCGATGTATATTCTGGACGAACCGAGTATCGGTTTACACCCAAAAGACACAGAGCGTTTGATCAAAGTATTGGAAAACCTTCGCAACCTGGGCAATACGGTTATCGTAGTCGAACATGACGAAGATATTATGAAAGCTGCCGACATGATTATCGACATCGGACCGGAAGCCGGAACCTATGGCGGTCATCTGGTAGCACAGGGAACCTATGACGAAATCCTGAAAGCCGATTCGCTTACGGCGCAATACCTAAACGGAACCATGGAAATTGCAGTTCCTAAAAAAAGACGCAAATTCAAAAACCATATCGATGTTATCGGAGCGCGCGAAAACAACCTTAAAAACATCGATGTTACCTTCCCATTAGAATGCCTTACGGTAATTACCGGGGTTTCCGGAAGTGGAAAAAGTACACTCGTTAAAAAAATCCTTTTCCCGGCCTTACAAAAACAACTGGAAGGTGTGGGTGAAAAAGCCGGTCAGTTTAGCGAACTAAAAGGTAGCTATTCGCATATCAAGCATATCGAATATGTGGATCAGAATCCGATTGGACGAAGTTCCCGTTCCAACCCGGTAACCTATATCAAAGCGTATGACGATATCCGGGATTTGTTTTCCAAACAAGCGGTTTCGAAAATGCGCGCGTATCAACCCAAACATTTTTCGTTTAACGTAGATGGCGGACGCTGTGAAACCTGTAAAGGAGAAGGCTCTGTGACGATCGAAATGCAGTTTATGGCCGATGTGCACCTGGAATGTGAAACCTGTAACGGAAAGCGCTTTAAAAAAGAAATACTCGAGGTTAACTTCGAAGGTAAAAATATCGACGATGTCTTAACCATGACCATCGACGATGCTATTGCTTTTTTTGATCAGCATAAACAAACCAAAATCACACAAAAGTTACAACCGCTTCAGGATGTAGGATTGGGTTATGTCCAGTTGGGGCAGTCGTCTTCTACCCTTTCCGGAGGAGAAGCACAACGAATCAAACTGGCGTCGTTTCTGGTTAAAGGCGTTACCAAAGAAAAAGCCTTATTCGTATTTGACGAACCGACTACCGGTTTGCATTTCCACGATATTAAAAAATTATTGGCTTCTTTTGACGCGCTACTCGACAAAGGGCATTCCATTATTGTAATCGAACACAATCTGGATCTGATCAAATGTGCCGATTATATTATTGATATCGGTCCGGAAGGAGGCGAAAATGGAGGGAAGCTAATCGCTTTCGGCACACCGGAAGAAATTGTCAAAAACAAAAACTCCGAAACCGGTACCTATTTAAAAGAGAAATTAAAAGTTAAACCTGACAGGTTTTAAAAACCTGTCAGGTTTAACTTTTAATTTGCCATCCATAAAAAAAGAAACTATTTTTTAATAAAAGTGACATTAAACCTAAAACAAATTATGAATCGTTATTTTTTAACTTTTTTACTATGCCTTATCACCTCTTTGGGCTTTTCACAAAAAATCAAACTGAAAAAGGAAAAAATCTTTTTGGATGACAAAGAATTTCTATCCTGTGAGAAAGGTGGTGCTTTCGGTGCCGTTGCATATGAACTATCCGAATTAAACACGAATAAGCGTATCATAATATTGATACAGAATGATGGAGGTACTCATATGGAAATAGCTGATGACTATACACAGATTAAATTCTTAACAAAAGGAGAACAAGCCGAAATTCGAGGCGGAAACATTTATAACGCGATCAAATTACTTTTAAAAAATGGCGTTTTAACTCCAGAAGGCACATTGGATGAAAGCCAAATCGATCTTTTTATAAAAAATTACGATGAGAAAATCTCTGAAAAAACCAGAATTATACGATAAAAAAATGGCCGATTAAAAATCGGCCATTTTTTTATTCAATTACTATCTTTTTCGAAATGCGGTGTTCACCGGTTTCGAGTATTCCCATGTAAATTCCTTTGCTTAACTTACTGATATCGATTGATTCCAACAATTTGGCGTTGGTAACCTTTTGTTCCAACACTTGTTTCCCGTTAAGATCCACCAATGTAAAAACATAGTCATTTACCTCCAGTTTTCCTTTATTGACTGTTAGATAGTCTTTTACCGGATTCGGAAAAAAGCTCACATTAAAATCTTTTTCAAAGGAATCGGTTCCCAAATTTGTCACAGTAGTTGCTTTCGCGAAATGCAAAGTAGCGCCCGTAGCCGCTTTAGCGACATTATATACATAAACCGGATCCATATTGATCAGCAAATCCTGAGTGGTATGTGCATGTGCGGTTTCATTAGCTTCAAAAAAACCGGTAATGATCTCCCCATTTGATTGGAAAGGCATATAATCGGATGCATAGGCATACGACAATTTTGTTTGTAATGGTGAATACAACTGAGTACATTTGATCAATTCATTCGTTATCGTATTCGAAGCGGCATTATTGGCCGATGGATTTCCGGTATCCCTTTCGCAGGTAATCGTATTATTGGTCATACCCGCTACCCCTCCTACTTCATCGATATTAAATACCAATTTGATATTCATTTTTGGTGTGGTTCCGTTCACAATCGTGCTCACATAATGCTGACTCCCTCTTAATCCGTCTTCTTCGCCACTGAAATTGATAAACTTAATCGAATATTCAGTTGGGATATTTTGCAGCAATCGGGCGATTTCGAGTATACTCGTCACACCGCTACCGTTGTCGTTTGTTCCGGTTCCGGTAATCGTATCATAATGTCCGCAAACAATCACATAGGTATTCGGATAGACCGTACCAATTTTCGTAACGATCAGGTTTTTACACGTCGCACCCGAATAGGTAAAAACGTCTTCCGACAACTGACTTGTCGTATAGCCGTAGCTCAGGTATTTATTTTTGAGCCATTGCAGTGTATTGGCTTGTGCCAAAGTTCCGCGGTACTTGACCCCCAGGTTTTCAAACTCCGTCAGATTGGTCAGAATCCCGGATTGAGAAGCTTGATTGACCACATTAGCATAGGCCTGTATATAGGTTTGGGCTTGGGTTGTATTCCCATATACAGTTGCCAGCAATGAAATCATTACGCTTTTAGTTAAGTTTTTCATTTTTTTAGTTAGTTATTCGTTTTTTTATGGGTTATTACCAGAAAACCGGTCAACGAAGATACTAATTTTTCAGACTAGCTGTATTTTCCATTACAAATAGTAGCGGCTTTTTTTAACGTCCGGAGAAACAAAACCAAAATACCCTTAAAAACAAACGGTTCAGACTAAGCCGAACCGTTTTATCAAGTACAGTATAACAAGTATTATTCAATCACAATCTTTTTTGTAATTCTATGCGTTCCAGCTTCCAGAACAGCCATATAGACTCCTCTGTTTAACTTCGAAACAGCAATCGTTTCTAATAACTCCGCATGGGTAAACTGCTGGCTCAGCACTCTATTTCCGTGAATATCCACAAGAGTAACCGAATAATCCGTTTCCGTCAGTTTTCCTTTGTTGATCGTTAAGCGATCTTTAACCGGATTCGGGAAAAAACTCACATTAAAATCTTTATTCGCATTTTCTGTTTCCGGAGTCGGAATAGTCGCTTTCGCAAAATGAAGCGTCGCACCCGTAGCTGCTTTAGCTACATTATACACATATGTGGTGTCCAAGTTGATCAATAAATCTTGTGTAGTATGTGCGTGTGGAGAATAATGCTGTTCGAAAAAACCAGTGATTACTTCTCCGTTAAACTGAAACGGTATATAATCCGATCCATAAGCATAGGACAATTCGGTTTTTAAAGGTGAATAAAGCGTTGTACACGTCATCAGTTCTGTCGTAACGGCATCGGATGCTGCATTATTCGATGTAGGTGACCAGGTATCTCTTTCGCAGACAATCGCATCATTGACCATTCCGGCCACACCTCCAATTTCATCTATATTAAAAACCAATTTGATATCCATCTTAGGGGTTGTTCCGTTTACAACGGCATCCACATAGTGCTGACTCCCCAGTAGTCCGTCTTCTTCGCCACTAAAATTGATGAATTTAATCGAATATTCCGTTGGCACATTTTGCAACAATCGGGCGATTTCGAGGATGGTAACAACTCCACTTCCATTATCGTTAGTACCACTTCCAACAGCAGTATCATAATGTCCGCAAACAATTACATAGGTATTCGGGTAAAGCGTCCCCACTTTGGTTACAATAAGGTTTTTACTGGTCGACCCCGAATAACTAAATACATCTTCCGACAATTGGCTGGTTGTATAGCCAAAACTCTGGTATTTATTTTTAAGCCATTGTAGCGTATTGGCCTGTGCTACTGTCCCCAGGGTTTTCAAACCAAAATTTTCAAATTCCGTCAGATTTGTCACCATTCCGGATTGTGACACCTGGTTCGCAATATCGGCGTACTCCTGTTTAAAAGTTTGCGCCTGAGTCACCGTACCGCATACGGTCGCGACTAAAGAAAGCATTACGCTTTTAGTTAAGTTTTTCATTTTTTTGGTAAAGATTTAGGTTTTTTAATAGGTTATTCGCGATATATCGGTTAACGAATATAGTAAATTTTAATTTCACACATGAGAGAATTTATTAAAAAACGTACAAAATTATTTTTTTTCATTTTCAACAATCACTGGAAAACAAGCATTTACAAGGATTTTAAAAAATAGTTCCATTTACGGTATCGTTTTGGCACGCAAATTGGTTTTAGGTAAGCAAGGGAATCTTTTACTATCGATTCCGGAAAGTGGATCCGAAAAACTATACGAGTAGGAAACTATTAAAATTAAGTATGATGAAAAAAATTACACTTTTAGTAGCCAGTATCTTCCTGGTGGGAAGCATGGCTCAGGCATCTGGAAATCCCGTTTTTTCTGATGCTACAACCAACGGTCCGCGTTATGGAATCGATTACCGAAATGCCGAACCGATTATGTTTATGGAACGCGGTATAGCCTTTTATATCTTTCCGAATGGAGAATTCGATTTTAACACCAAACCGGAAACAAACGGGACCGTAGTATACCGAGACGGAAGACGCGGTGTAGTAAACACCACTTATGGCGCCCCAGGCCCACGCAACCCACGCTATTACAATACCGCTGCGAACTATGGCATCCGTATTGAACACGACAATTTTGGACGTGTACGCCGTGTAGGTAACGTTTTTATCAACTACGATGGTGCGAACCGTGTCAAAAGAGTGGGAAGTGTTTATATGAGTTATAACAGCTTTGCATTGTCTCAAGTAGGTGGTCTACGTATTTTCTATAACAGAAGAGGACAAATCGTGGACATCAGCGGATATGTGAACCGTGATTCTCAAGGATATGCCTATATTCCGGCTGGAAACAATACGAACAACGGTTATTACCCGGAAGACGATTACACCAGCGGTGGATCATGGCAAAACAATAACGATGATTACTACTATTACAGAGCCGACGGTACGAAAGCGAAAATGACCGATAGTGACATCAAAGAAATAAAAGACAAATAATAGGAAGACTTTATATTAAAATTTTGGTTGGTTAGTTTGAAGAAACCCGCGACGCATTTTTTGCCGAGCGGGTTTTCTTATTATCGTTTTAACCGAACCATCGTTAAGACTTTATCCAGTACGGAATTGATATCTTCCGAAATTTTAAAACTATAATTCAGATATAGGTATACCACCGAAATCAATGCTGATTTTAACAGTATTCCGATTACTGCATGAAACGGGAAATCCCAGTAGTAAAAAGCAAAAAAGCAGCCTAGTGAGATCGCTAAAGAATACAAGGTCTTTTTTGAAAATGGAAACAACTTCATCCGAACGACCACAAAAAGCAACTTCGCCAAACTATACAGTGTAATCGAAATTAGCGTGGCAATAGCCGCTCCTTCGATACCCATCCGCGGAATAAAATACATGTTCAGACTAACGGTCAGAAAAACCAGCATCAGCCCTAAAAACAAAACTGCGCGGTAGTATTTCGAATTAAAAATGATGGCATTATTATTTCCTAAAAGTAAATCGAAATATTTCGAAAGTCCGATCACGAAAACGACAAAAATCCCGCCACTATAATTGGCTGGCAAAAGGGTGTACAATTCTTTTACATTCACCAAAATCCCCAAAAACACCAATCCACCAACAACCTGTAAGGAGATTGATGTCTTTTTATACAGATCATTTAGTTCGTCGTGTTTGTTTTCGGTCATTAATTTGGCCGTAATCGGATAGGTAATCTGGTGCATCGCCCGACTCGGAACGGAGATAACCGTTGCTATAAAAATCGCCACCGAATAATACGCAATATTCTCAATCGCGATATATTGACCAATCATGTTTTTATCGACGTCCAACAGCATATTCGCAATACTACCGGACAGGATAATAAAGGAAGAGTACACCAATACGGCGCGGGTATTGTGCGGCAATTTAAACCGAAATACGATCGGCTTGACTTTAAACGCATAAAACAGCATGAGCAACATCACCGCCAGATAAATCAGCATCAGGAAATTGACAAAAGCCGCGGGCGTTATCCATTTAAAATAAACCGAAAACAGAAAAACGGTAATAAAAATCCGAAGGGCAATTTCTTTGATAAAACTTCCAAAAACCGATTGCATATGCACTTTTACCCAGGCATAAAAAATCTCAAAATACCCCATACACAATCCGATAACCGGGATTTGCCAAACGTATTCATAAATGATAGGATTTTTTCGAGACAAAAAGGACGCAACGGTCGAATAACCAAACGTTCCGAATAGCAACATCGGAATGATCAATAAAAAAGGAAGAAACAACACCAATGTCAGGAATTCTTCTTTTTCCTTTTCCGTTTTATAATGCGTGAAATACTTAATCAGTGTGTTATGTACACCAAACGCCATCAAAGGCATAATGATATTCGCCGACGATAGTAAATAGCCCGTTAACCCGTAATAGGTTTCGCCCAGGAACTTCGGATACATAAACAACGTATTCGCCGCACCGATCGCAAAACCGATATAGGTAATAATGGTATTTTTTATGGATTGATTAATAACAATTCCCATACTATTTCAATAAATCGGCCAACTGTTTCGTTAGATTTCTACGGCTGTATTGTTGTAAGCCCACCGGATATACTTTAAGGTTTTGCGCCAGATAGAGTCTGTAATGCGACAATAGTGTCTCTTTTACCAAGTCCTTATTATCATACAACGCAAAAATACCGGTATTGGTTTGTTTTAGAATTGCGGCAAAATCGGCATCTTCCGGACCAATTGCCAAAATCGGTCGCTCGGAAACCATATACTCGAACAATTTCCCCGGGATAATACTTTTGGTTTCTTCCGAATCGATTTCGACCAATAACAACACCTGCGAGCTTCGTTGCTGTTGCACTGCTTCCTGATGGGACACATAACCGAGGTTATTTACATATGCCGAAAGTCGGAACTCCTCGATGGTTTCGAGTACATCCTGACTCGTAGCCCCGATTAACTTTAATTCGAAATGTTCTTTAAAACCCGGTTCTTCTTTTACCAGTTCACTAAGCGCTTTCCATAAAATCCGCGGATTGCGTTCGGACAAAAAGGAACCGATATGCGCCAATGAAAACTTCTTATCCAATGGCAGTCGGCTTACATTTTCCACGTCATAACCGTTTGTGATCACATGAATCGGTTTGGACGTAATTGCCTCAAACTCTTTTTGTGTCGTCTGACTTGTTACCAATAGAAAATCGGCTTCCTGCATCACCTTACGCTCCAGCTCTTTGTGCTTTTGAGCCGCATAGTCCGATAATTTCAGTGCTTTATGATACCCGATCGTCGTCCACGGATCGCGGAAATCGGCCACCCAACGGATACCCGTTTTCTCTTTTAAATGCATTCCGATAAGGTGCAAACTGTGCGGCGGACCGGTTGTAATAATCGTATCAATTCCGTTTTCTTTGATGTACCGTTGCAAATAGGCTACCGAAGGTTTTACCCATAACACGCGTGCATCAGGAACAAACAGATTCCCTCTGGTCCATAACATCAGGCGCTCGAGGAACGATTGTTTTTTTTTGTTCGGGATAATTCCGGAACTGATTTTTTTGGTTTTATTTTTAGAAAAAACCGACGCCCAGGCATATGGCTCTGTAATTTTCTTTTTTAAAATGGTTACCCCTTGTGGCACTTCATCCAACAATTTGGTATCCAACAACGGATAGGTTGGATTTTCCGGGACATACACAATTGGTTCGATCCCGAATTCCGGTAAGTACTTCACAAACTTCAGCCAACGCTGTACACCCGGTCCTCCGGCCGGTGGCCAATAATAGGTTATAATCAGTACTTTCTTCATTATCACTAGGACGGGATCTGCTGTTTCTTTTTGTTATCAAAGTAAATACCGGCAATGATCAATGCCAACATTGCAATAAAGCTGATCAAAGAAATCATACTTCCTTTTTTGATTACTTCCGGTTCGAATTTAAACTCAATCGTATGTTTTCCGGCCGGAACTTCCATGGCGCGCAATACATAATTCACCGCAAAATGAGGCACTTCCTTACCGTCGATTGTCGCTTTCCATCCTTTCGGATAATACACTTCCGAGAACACCGCCAATCCTTTATTCGGATTATTGGACGTATATTTCAGGAAGTTTGGTTCGTACTTTGTCAACTTGATCGTCGCTGCCGAATCGGTTACAAAAGAATTTTCTTTTACCGCACCGGCAAATTCTTTCTGATTGAGCACGGCTGTTTTTTTGGTATCCAATTTATCCAATGCCTTCATTTCGGCATCCGGAGTGTCTACTTTTTTCACCTCACTAACAAACCAGGCATTTCCGTTGGCTTCCGCATTTTTCAGTGGAATATCCTGACCCTGATCGTCTTTTTGGATGATATATTTTACATTCAGCATGTTTAACACCCCGATGTTATTTTTCGCTATCTGATAGTCGAAAAGCTGTTGCATTTTTCTCGGTTTGGCCGCATGATATCCACCAATCGAGCTATGAAAATAAGACGTTCTGGCACTCGACATGTTTCCTTCGACTTCAAACACACGGTAATGCGTGGTATCTTTTAAAATCTGCTCGTCGGCCGGAGTCGCTTCAAACGGAACATCCGCCTGACGTGCCGATACAAAGCTATCGCTATTTACATAATTTTTATCGATAAAGAACAAATCACCAACCATTAATACGCCTACCAAAACGACAGCCATTACCTGTGATAATTTGTTTTTAGAAAACAGCCATAAAATAGCAGCCGCCAACAAAATCAATACCCCGGAACGCAATAAATCGGACACATACATGGCCGCACGCTGTTCTTTTAAAGCATTGATAAACGGAGGTCCCATTTCGCCGTAGGCCTGTAAATACATACTATCACTTCCTCCGGTAAAATCGAACATTCCTTTGGCAAGCAATAACAAGACTACTACCCCTAATGTTGTAGCACCCGATTTCCAAAGGGCATTCCAACGTTCTTTTTCTTCTGCTTTAAAGAACGACTGTAATCCTAAAACCGCCAAAACCGGCATACACAATTCCAGGATCACCTGGATCGAAGATACCGCACGGAATTTATTATACATCGGCACAAAATCGATAAAGAAATTCGTTAGTGCCGGGAAATATTTACCCCACGACAAGAACAACGACATCAATGCTCCGGCCAGAAAGGCATATTTAATTTTTCGGTTATCGATAAACAACGCCAATACCGCCAGAAAGAAAACAATAGCTCCGATATAGGCTGGTGCGGCTACAATAGGCTGCGCTCCCCAATAGGTTGGCACACTCGACACAAAATCTTTTGCCTGTTCCGGAGAAGCCCCTTGATTGGAAATAAACTCATACATCGGTGAATTTACACCTACATTTTCGTGATTGGAACCACCAAACAAACGCGGTGCAATCAGGTTAAAACTCTCGCCAATACCATAACTGTATTCGGTGATATACTCGTAAGTCATCGCATTGCTGCTTTCTTTTTTAGAACCATCCGGATTAAAAGTCAGTTCACTATCACTTCGGGTACTGTATTTGGCATATTCAGAAGTAGCCATTAAGTTCGTAGCATTCACACCAATACTCAAAATTCCGGCAACCGCAAACGTAGCGGCAATAATGCCAAGATCTTTGTATTCTTTATTTTTGATATATTGAACCAGAAAGTAAATTCCGATTACCAATAGGAATAGTAACAAATAATACGTCATCTGGAAGTGATTCGCATTGATTTCCAGGGCAGCGGCAACCATTGTGAGTATTCCTCCAGTCAGATAGCGTTTCCGGAATACCAGAATCACTCCGGCCACGACCATCGGCATGTACGCGATGGCATGAGCTTTTGCATTATGTCCGACGCCAAGAATGATGATCAGATAGGTTGAAAAACCAAACGCCAAAGCGCCGAAAAAGGCTTTCAGGCTATCGACACGAAATACGCGTAAAAGGATATAAAATCCAAGGAAATACAGAAACAGATAATCGGCTGGACGCGGCAGAAAACGGATTACCGAATCCAGTTGTTTGATAAAATTATTAGGATAATTGGCCCCCAACTGATAGGTTGGCATTCCACCAAAAGCACTATCGGTCCAATACGGCTCTTCGCCGGTTGTTTTTCTAAAATCATTTTGTTCTTTCGCCATACCGATATATTGTGCGATATCGGACTGGAACACTTTTTTCCCTTGCAATACAGGATTAAAATACAATAACGAGATCAGTACGAAGCCTAGTATTGCCAGTACATGGGGATAAAATTTAGAAAGGTTTTTCATAAAACGAATTTAGCCTAATAATAGTAGGCTAAAATAGAAATAAAAGTATTGTAAAAAAAGAAAAAGAGTAGCTTTAAGCACTACTCTAACTCTTCGAAATCGATATATTCTCCAACTTTTTTCTTTTCCTTTGGCTTATCGGATGAAAAGTTGTTTTTTGTATTTTGTTGCTGTTGCGATTGTTGCTGGTTATGATAGTGTTGTTGTTGCTGGAAATTTTGCTCTGCTTTTTTCACCACCTGTTGTAAAAAATAAGGTGCCAATAGTTTCATCGCAAATTTCAAGGCATAGTAAATTACAATAATCCACAACAACGTTTTTACAAGACCGCTAAATGATGCCGTATCCATAATCTATAATTTTTTCCAAATTTACTAAATCCAACGGTTAAAAATAAATTCTATTTCTTAAAATAATAATAAAATAACTACATTTGATTTTGCGTTTATACGTTACCGTTAACTCTATTTACCCATGATAAAGCATTTTAAACTCAAGATAGCAGGTCTGCTTTTATTGACCACCTCCGTACAGTATGCCCAGTTTACCGACGAGATCAACTCGAATCGTCCCGGTAAATCCCACGGGGCTTTTTCGGTAGGAAAAACGGTAATTCAGGCCGAAGCCGGTACCTATTACATTAACGACAAACACAAATACTTAGGGTATAAATCGTCCGGTTTTGGGGGCGAATTGAGCTTGCGTTACGGTGCGGTTTTGGAGCAACTGGAGTTTATTGGCGATATTCAGTACCAATTTGACACCTATAAAACCGACTATTCTGAAACCAGTCGGACGGGTATCAAACAAGCTTTAATCGGAGCCAAATATTTGGTCTACGATCCGTTTAAAAATCACGAAGACAAAGTAAACATTTATAGCTGGAAAGCGAATCACCGTTTTAAATGGCGGCAGTTTATTCCGGCTGTCGGGGTATATGCCGGAGCCAATTTTGCTATATCCGACAACTACAAACTACCGGACGAACCGGCTTTTAGTCCGCGTGTTATGTTGATTACTCAAAACCACTTTGGTGCGCAATGGGTATTGGTTGGAAACTTTATCGCCGACAAGTTTATTTCCGATTATAAGAGTTATGGCTATATCCTGACGTTAACCCGCGGAATCAACGCCAAATGGTCGGCTTTCCTGGAAAACCAAGGTTATAAAAGCGACTATTATTCCGACATGATCTTTAGAGGCGGTGCCGCTTATTTACTTCAGAAAAACATGCAGATCGACGCTTCCATCGGAGCGAACATCAAAGATACACCAGCACTGATTATAGGCGGAATCGGATTTTCATGGCGTTTTGACAAAAACTACAAACCGGTAGAAATCAAAAGCGGAAAAGAAGAAAAAGGCAAAAAAGACGGTAAAAAAGAAGAAAAAAAGAAACGTGTTGACGAAGTGCAACCCGAATAATTTTTAAAATGATTGAAATAAAAGAAGCCCTCACTCAAAAGGAAATGACCGATTTTGTCACCTTTCCTTTTCAGTTATATAAAAACAATCCCTATTGGGTTCCTCCGTTGATCAAAGACGAGCTAAAGAGTTTTAACCCGCAAAATGATATTTTTAAAAGTGTAACCGCCCGTTATTTTCTGGCTTACAAAGACGGAAAACTTGTCGGTCGGATTGCTGCTATCATCAATTGGACGGAAGTCAACACCCTGCATAAATCGAAAGTTCGTTTTGGTTGGTTCGACGTAATCGATGACATCGACGTTACCAAAGCCCTGCTGAACAAGGTCGTCGAACTGGGCAAGGAACACAAACTGGAATATATGGAAGGTCCGGTGGGCTTTTCCAATATGGATAAAGCCGGAATGCTAACCGAAGGTTTTGATCAGATCGCGACAATGATCGGGCTATACAACCACGCGTATTATCCGGAACATCTGAAAAAATTAGGCTTTACCATAGAAGCCGAATGGCTGGAATATAAAATAGACGCCAAGCAGGTTGATTTAGGAAAAATCGAACCGCTGTCGCGTATCATCGAACAGCGTTATGCCGTTAAAAGCCTGAATTTTAAATCGACAAAAGAAATCGTTCCTTATGTAGATGAGATGTTTGGACTACTAAACAAAACCTACGCCGAATTACAGAGTTTTGTTCCGATTGAGCAATTTCAAATTGATCATTATAAAGAAAAATACATTTCGTTTATCCACCCTGATTTTATTACCTGTGTAACCGACAAAGACGGTAAAATGATTGCTTTTGGCATTACAATGCCTTCGTTTTCCAAAGCATTTCAAAAAGCCAATGGAAAACTCTTTCCTTTTGGATTCCTCCATTTACTACGCGCGATGAAAAAGAACGATCACGCCGAGTTTTACCTGATTGGTGTAGATCCGGAATATCAAAACAAAGGAGTCACCGCATTGATTTTAAAACGAATGTATGAGGTTTTTACAAAGCGCGGTATTCTAACCGTGGAAACCAATCCGCAGTTGGAAGAAAACAAAAAAATACAACAACTCTGGAAGAATTTTAGTCCGATTATCCATAAAAGACGTAAAACATTCCGCAAGGATTTATAATACAAAAAGACTATCGCTGGCGATAGTCTTTTTTACTTATAGCCAAACCCGACAGGTCATATTGCAAACGTTGAGAAACCTGTCGGGTTTATTATCATTAAATAATCATTTCCCTTAAAAGCCTAAACCCGACAGGTCTATATAGCAAACGCTGAGAGACCTGCCGGGTTTAAAAAAAGATCTGCCAGGTTTAAAAAATAAAAGACTGTCTTTCGACAGTCTTTTGCTTTTTTGAGCGTTCCGATTCTTAATTTAATTTATTATTAGTATCGGTATAGGTTCCTGTAATAGTTACATTGTTTCCTTTGGATACAGCTCCGTGGATCGTGATTGAAGATCCGCTACCCACGAATTCTAATGTTGCACCACTGTTAAGTACTAAGTTACCGTAAATTACTACGCTACCTTCTACTTTAAGTTTTGCATTAGCGTTGATATTTAACGATTGGTAAGGATTATTCGCCTGACCTTGCGCTAAACTTCCTTTCATATAGAATACACCACCACTGTTAATGTTTAATGCACCTGATACCGCCATTGAACCACAGAAAGTAAGATTCGCATTTACGTTAACACCTTGAACTGAAGCCGAACCTTGGTATTGCAGGTTTTGACCTGAGTTCACATTTAACCACTGGTCACCCGGATAAGCTGGGAAACTTGAACAGTCGATTGAACTAACCGGAGCGGCCATCATTTTAATGATCTTTAATCCACCGTTACCGTTTGCTACGAAAATATAGTCACCAGAACTTTTTACATAGTTAGCCGAACCATTAGGAGTAGAACTATTTAAACCTAATGATCCTAAAAGTGATAACGATCCTGACGTATTATAGATGTATAAACCAGCAGCACCATTGGCCACAAATGCTTTATTATTGTTAACCGACACCGCATTGGTTACGATATCCTGAGCACTTGCTCCTGTAACATTGGTAGGAACTCCAATCGTTTGCGTTTTAGTACCGTTGCTAAGGTTATACACTCCTAAACCATTGTAACCTTCTGATACCAATACGCGGCTATCAGAAAAATCGATAGTTCTTTTAGCTTCGGCTACATCCTGAGACGTTGCGAAAGATGTTTGTAAAGCGAATGTATTTTGATCATACACTTTAACACCTTGTGTACCACTCAATACTACAATTTTATTGTTCGTACTTCCTAAAGCTCTTAAATCAGAAACCGGGATTGAAGCTTCGAAAGTATTGTTTGATTTGTTATAACGCACCAATTCTCCATTATTTCCGGAAACTGCATAATATTTAGAACTGTTTGCAAAGATATCCATCGTTACATTACCTAAAATACTAGTTGATGCATAGTTATTGGTTAACAATCCGTTTTGTAATGGCATTTTTGCTACAAAAGCAGGACTTACACCAGAATTTGCATTCACACCAGAAGCACCGGCAATGTATAAGAATCCGTCATTATATGAAATCGCGTTAATGTCGCTGTTCGGGAAAATCGCCTGAACCACTAACTGCGGATTGTTTGGTCTTGAGATATTGATCACATCAATTGCTCCTAAATACGTATCTCCTTCTGTATTATAAGAAACATATGCATACACACCATTAATATCTACGTGTGTTGCTTTTAATCTTACTCCGTTGTACGAAGGCGGATCAACCTCGGCTACTAAAGCTAATGGGAAATCGCTAGCAGCAGCTGCAGCCATTTTACCTTCACCATTGGTTAACTCTAATACCCCTGAATTAGAATAACTGATTCGTTGATTTAAAGCGTTACTATCTGAATTTAAGATAACTTTATCAGCATCTCCGTTAGGATTTACACCGTTCGAATCATCTGACTGACAACCGATTACTGTTGCAAAAAGGGCCAAAACGGCAATCCCTGTTAATTTATTTAATTTCATAGTTAATTTATTTGAGGCAAAACTAAGACTTTTTTAGGTCAATTCATGTTAAAAAAAAGAGTCGTTTATCGTAAAAAAAAGCGCGACACCGAAAATTTCCCGATGTCGCGCAAATTTATTTTTACAAAAATCTATTGAGCACTAACGTCAACTGTTGTTTCTGCTGCGATTTTTTTATAGGTTCCGTTCGTCAGTTTTTCACGAATAGCTTCAAACGCACGTAACGTCTCTTCAATATCCTGTAAAGTATGTGAAGCCGTCGGGATCATACGTAACAGAATGATTCCTTTCGGGATTACCGGATACACTACAATGGATAAGAATATACCGTAATTTTCGCGTAAATCGTTCACCATCACCATCGCTTCCGGAATACTACCTTCCAGGTAAACCGGAGTCACACAAGTATTGGTGTCCCCAATATTAAACCCTTTTGATTTTAAACCGTTTTGCAATGCGTTTACATTTTCCCACAGTTTATCTTTTAATTCCGGCATCGAACGCAACATATCCAAACGTTTTAAAGCACCAACCGTCATAATCATCGGTAAGGATTTTGCAAACATCTGGGAACGTAAATTGTACTTCAGGTAATCGATAATGTCTTTATCGGCCGCTACAAACGCTCCGATACTAGCCATCGATTTTGCAAAAGTTGAGAAATACACATCGATACCATCCTGACATCCCTGTTCCTCTCCTGCTCCTGCCCCGGTTTTACCCAGAGTACCAAATCCATGTGCATCGTCTACTAATAAACGGAAGTTGTATTTCTCCTTTAAGGCTACAATTTCTTTTAGTTTCCCTTGTTGACCGCGCATTCCAAAAACACCTTCGGTAATTACCAGGATTCCACCACCGTTTTCCGTTGCCATTTTAGTAGCACGCTCCAGGTTTTTCTCTAAACTGGCTACATCATTGTGCTTATAGGTAAATCGTTTCCCCATATGCAAACGCACCCCGTCGATAATACAGGCATGTGAATCCACATCATAAACGATCACGTCATTTTTAGTCACCAAAGCATCAATAATAGACACCATTCCCTGATAACCAAAATTCAACAGGTACGCTGCTTCTTTTTGAACAAAAGCCGCCAATTCATTTTGCAACTGCTCGTGAGTCGTGGTATGTCCACTCATCATCCGCGCGCCCATTGGGTACGCCGCCCCGTAATCTAAAGCGGCTTGCGCATCTACTTTACGAACTTCCGGGTGGTTTGCCAATCCTAAATAATCGTTGATACTCCAGTTTAAAATTTCTTTTCCGTGAAATTGCATTCTAGGTCCTAATTGTCCTTCCAATTTCGGAAATACATAATATCCTTCAGCCTGAGAAGCCCATTTTCCCAAAGGACCTTTATTACTTTGAATTCTTTCGAATAAATCTTTTACCATACTATTCTATGTTAAGTATATTAAAAACGTGCCAAAAGTAGTTATTTATTATATGCCATCATAATAATTTGGGATTGTTTTACGGCAGTATCCGGTTTTTATAAAAAATAAACAGAGCCGGGAAAACCCGACTCTGTTAGCACCTAATTTATAACATATACTCAATCGTGTATGTTCAGAATTCAAAAATGACACAATAGCTTCCCAACAGTAACAGCAGTGCAATAATCACTCCGGCAAAGCCAATTTTTATCGCCTTTTCCCGATCGTACATCATTCCGTTAACGACCACCAGTCCGGAACATACAAAAAGGAAAACCAGCAACAGTAACAATACTAATTGTCCTAAATTCATCTATTATTGTCTTACATTGAAATAATGATGAATTCACTTCTGCGGTTTAGCTGGTGTTCTGCTTCGGAACATGGAACGCCATCGGCGCATTTGTTCAGCAGTTGTGTCTCACCATAACCTTTCCCGGTTAGACGGGAAGGATCAATCCCTTGTTTCACCATCCAGGCAATAGTCGATTTCGCCCTTCTATCGGACAAACGTTCATTATATTGATGCGTCTGACGGCTATCGGTATGCGAACGCACGTCGATTTTCATCTTCGGATAGTCTTTCATTACTTCCACAATCTTCGCCAGATCTACCGCAGCATCCGGACGGATATTCCATTTATCCAGATCAAAATAGATGATTTTGATTCCGAATGTTTTTGCCAGATCGTCTCCGGTTTGTACCGGTTTAACCGTTTTATCCAGCGCAAGCGGTACGTTTGTTGTTCCGGAGGTTTCCGGTATGATCACACTAATTTCACGGGTATTGTACGCTGGCAATTCACCTTTTACAAAATATTTGCGCTTGCAATCCACTTCCCCGAAATTGTAGTTTCCGTTAGCATCCGTTGTGATTGTTTTTACCATTTTAAAGTTTTCATCAAACAAGGTAACCGTAGCATTTGCCAAAGGAGCACCCGTTTCCGAATCGGTTACGACACCAGCCAACAACTGTTCGCAGGCATATTGCAACGGAATATTTTCGATAAAGGTGTAAATATCATCCGCCCCTTGTCCGCCCTCGCGGTTCGACGTTAGGAATCCTTTTTTGGTTGTTGTATTGATCAAAAAGGCAAAATCATCCTTCGGACTATTCGCCGGTGCGCCGATATTCATTACCTTTTTATAGGTACCAGCGTTTGCCGGTTTCGATACAAAAATATCGAGTCCTCCCAAACCTAAATGTCCGTCGGAAGCGAAATACAATTCGTTATTTTCCGATACAAACGGGAAGGTTTCACGCCCCGGTGTATTGATGGTTGGCCCCATATTTTGTGGTGTTCCGAAACTTCCATCGGCTTTGATTTCCACTTTAAAAATATCCGACTGTCCCAAGGTACCGGGCATATTCGAAACAAAGTACAATGTTTTTTCATCCGGACTTAAAGCCGGGTGTGCCACACTATAACTATCGCTATTGAACGGCAACTCTGTTACATTTGTCCACTTTCCGTCTTTTAACGTCGCTCTGTAAACTTTTAACAAGGTTGTTTTCGCATTATCTTTACCTTTCTTTCCGTTGTTAAAGTTATTACGGGTGAAGTATATGGTGTTACCATCTTTGGTAAAAACCGGCGTGGCTTCGTGAAAACGAGTATTGATCTCCCGTGCGAAACGTTCGGGTTCTGACAATGTACCGTCCTGCTTGATCGTTACCGCATACATATTGGTAAACGATTCGCCCGTCCAGGTGTGTACTCTTTTGCTAAAGACACCGGAGGTATCCCGAGCCGAAACAAATACCATTTTATCACCGGAAAAAGCACTCCCATAATCGGAATATTGCGAATTGATTCCGGCATTGTCGATGGTAAAGCGTCCCGAATTTCGTTTGATCACCTCCAGATAATCCGTTTGATTCTGGTACATTTTTCCGCGGACATCACTGGCATTTTTTTCATGGAATTTTGCCAGCATCTGGTTTGCCTTTTCATAATCGCCAACCGATTTTAGCGATTGGGCATAGCGGTAGTAATATTCCGCTTCTACCTCCTGAGACAGCGCAAATAACTCGCCATACCATTTTGCCGCCTGATCCAACTTCCCATTAAAATAATAGGAATCGCCCAGTTTTTCCAATACTTCCACCGATTTATAGCCTTTGTCGGCTATTTTCTCGTAGGTTTTGATCGCATCGATATAGGCATAATTATCATATTCCTTATTCGCTGTTTTTATTTTCCCGCTTTGTGAATAAACTCCGGTCGAAACCAACATCATCAAACCGAATTGCAATACTATTTTTTTCATAATCCTTTTATTAATTAGAAGAATCTCGGAGACGTTATTCTGTTATTTCTGTTAAACAATTCGAATCTCAGGAAAATCTCATGCGATCCTGAATTATAATCCGCCAGTTTTGTGGTTTCCATATCATATGCATATCCGGCAAACAGACCGTTTGTAATCTGAAAACCAACCAGAGCACTACAAGCCGCATCCCAGCGGTAGGCCAATCCAGCGGTAAATTTCTCATACAAAAGGAAATTGGCTGAAACGTCTACCTGTAGCGGTGCTCCTTTTACGATTTTGGTCAATAAAGCCGGTTTGAATTTCACATCGGAACCCAATTCGAACACATGTCCGGCAATCAGGTAATAATGCATATTTTCTTTGGCTGTTGATTGCGAACTTTTGTCGTAGTGTTTGGTTTCCAAAAAATTCGGCACCGATATTCCCACATAGGTTTTATCGGAATGCAAATAAATACCGGCACCGAAATTGGGAGAAAACTTATTATCGATATTGTTCTGAAAACGCGGATCCGCTCCGTCGTAAATATTCAATTTGGTAAAATCGACATTTAATAAATGGGCCGTTGCTTTTAAACCGAAAGACAACTTAAAACGTTCGGACGTATTTACGGTATATGAAAAATCTGCTGAAATCGCATTTTCATCCGCCGGTCCGATTCTGTCATTTACAAACGACAATCCCAAACCGAGATTACTATTATTCAGCGGCGTATTTAGCGACACGGCATTGGTTACCGGCGCACCTTCCAATCCTACCCATTGTGTACGGTGTAATCCGAAAATACTCATCACGCCACGGGAACCGGCATAGGCCGGGTTAACATTAATGGTATTGTACATATATTGGGTATACTGAGCATCCTGCTGGGCAAATCCACCGATACCGGCTAACAGTAAAACGAAAAGTATAAATTTTGTTCTCATTTTTATTTTGTTTTATAAACCCGGGGTACTGTGATTTCCCCCGGGATTTCATTTATCTATTACTATACAGGTATCCGTTTTTCTCGTGTGTCGCCCCATCGGCAGTGGTATACTTCAGGATGTAGAAGTAAGTTCCGTCCGGTAATGGTTCCGACGAACTGATCGTCGCTCTTCCATCCGAATAGCCTTTGAATACTTTATCGGTGTTGTTGTATCCTTTGGTTTCGAATACCTGAATACCCCAACGGTTAAAGATCAATACTTCGTTATTCGGATAACACTCGATACCGGCGATATACAAGATGTCATTGCTTCCATCCCCGTTTGGAGAAATCGCATTGAACACATTGATCGTACAACCATCTACTTTTATTACGGTTGGATTGTTTCCTACAAGGTCATGATCATCCGAGCTGTCGGTTACCACTTCACCCTGTGGACTTGTTCCGTTTACAAAAGCCTGATTACTTACCGAACCTGCGATAATATCCGCCTGAGTGATCACATACACTGCTGTAAATGTCGTACTGTCACTCGCTCCTACTGCCAGGTTAATCGGCCCACCGCTTACTACCACTCCCGGTAGCGGATCGGTTACCATTACATTCGTCAAGCTTGTATTTCCGGTATTGGTCACCGTAAAGCTGTACGTTATCGTTTCCCCTGCCTGAGCAATGCCATCGTGGTTGTTGTCGTTAAACACACCTGTTTTGATCAATGCAATACTTGGCGTTTGAAGTAATGGCGTTACCGTACAATCCGGACACGCAGGATCTACCAAAGGATCGTTCGGATTGATCGGTGTCGGATCTTCCGAATCCTCAACTACCGTACTACCATCCGGAGCCGTACCTTCTACAAATGCAAGGTTGTAAACCGCTCCTTCATCAATATCCGATTGTGTGATCGTGTATACGGCAGTAAACGTCGTATTATTGGTCATCCCTGGCTCCAGACTCGCTAAAGGTCCGCCCGTTACCGTAACAATCGGATCACTGATTGTGATGTTTGTGATCGTCACATTACCGGTATTGGCCACTGTAAATGTATAGGCAACGGTGTCACCAGCATTAACAATTCCATCACCGTTAGTATCCTGATATACTCCATCTTTATATAATGCTAACTGTGGATTTTGCGGTAATATCGTTACCGTTGGCGTATCATTCGTCGTACTGGTTCCAGACGTATCCTGAACCGGATTACCTTGTGGTGACGTTCCACTTGCGATAGCCGTATTAGTAATCTGACTGTTATTGATATCCGATTGCGTTAAGGTATGTGTAGCTGTAGCCGTTCCGATAGCGCCCGGTGCTAATGTCGCCGGAGTTACCGAAAGGTTCGTTACACCTAGTAACGCATCGTTGATCACAAGTCCGTTAACCGTTACGTTTCCGGTATTGGTTACTGTAAAGGTATAGGTAATCGTCTCGCCTACCTGTGCAAAAGTATCCGCATTGGTATCGTTAAATACCGCTGTTTTAACCAATGCAATCGCAGGGTTTTGTGGTAAAGTTGTTACCGTTGGCGTATCATTCGTCGTACTGGTTCCGGAAGTATCCTGAACCGGATTGCCTTGTGGAGACGTTCCACTTGCGATAGCTGTATTAGTAATCTGACCGTTATTGATATCCGACTGCGTTAAAGTATGTGTAGCTGTAGCCGTTCCGATAGCACCCGGTGCTAATGTCGCCGGAGTTACTGAAAGGTTTGTTACACCTAGTAATGCATCGTTGATCACTAATCCATTAACCGTTACATTACCTGTGTTAGTCACTGTAAACGTATAGGTAATCGTTTCACCTACCTGAGCAAAAGTGTCCGCATTGGTATCGTTAAACACCGCTGTTTTCACTAAGGCGATTGCAGGGTTTTGTGGTAAAGGTGTTACCGTTGGCGTATCATTCGTCGTACTCGTTCCAGAAGTATCCTGAACCGGATTTCCTTGTGGTGACGTTCCGCTGGCGATAGCTGTATTGGTAATCTGACCGTTATTGATATCCGATTGTGTTAATGTATACGTAGCTGTAGCCGTTCCGATAGCGCCCGGTGCTAATGTCGCCGGAGTTATCGCTAAGTTTGTCACACCTAGTAAGGCATCGTTGATCACTAATCCGTTAACGGTTACGTTTCCGGTATTGGTTACCGTAAAGGTATAGGTAATTGTCTCGCCTACTTGCGCAAAAGTATCCGCATTGGTATCGTTAAACACCGCTGTTTTAACTAAGGCAATCGCAGGGTTTTGTGGTAAAGGTGTTACCGTTGGCGTATCATTCGTCGTACTCGTTCCCGAAGTATCCTGAACTGGATTTCCTTGTGGCGACGTTCCGCTGGCGATAGCCGTATTAGTAATCTGACCGTTGTTAATGTCGGATTGTGTTAATGTATACGTAGCTGTAGCCGTTCCAACAGCACCCGGTGCTAATGTCGCCGGAGTTACCGAAAGGTTCGCTACACCTAGTAACGCATCGTTGATCACCAAACCGTTAACCGTTACGTTACCCGTGTTAGTCACTGTAAACGTATAGGTAATTGTCTCGCCTACTTGCGCAAAAGTATCCGCATTGGTATCGTTAAATACCGCTGTTTTAACTAAGGCGATTGCAGGGTTTTGTGGTAAAGGTGTTACCGTTGGCGTATCGTTAGTCGTACTGGTTCCAGAAGTATCCTGAACCGGATTACCCTGTGGTGACGTTCCACTTGCGATAGCCGTATTGGTAATCTGACCGTTATTGATATCCGACTGCGTTAAGGTATGTATAGCTGTAGCCGTTCCAACAGCACCCGGTGCTAATGTCGCCGGAGTTACCGCTAAGTTCGTTACACCTAGTAAGGCATCGTTGATCACTAGTCCGTTAACCGTTACGTTACCCGTGTTAGTCACTGTAAACGTATAGGTAATTGTCTCGCCTACTTGCGCAAAAGTATCCGCATTGGTATCGTTAAATACCGCTGTTTTCACTAAGGCGATTGCAGGGTTTTGTGGTAAAGGTGTTACCGTTGGCGTATCATTCGTCGTACTGGTTCCAGACGTATCCTGAACCGGATTACCCTGTGGTGACGTTCCACTTGCGATAGCTGTATTGGTAATCTGACCGTTATTGATATCCGACTGCGTTAAGGTATGTGTAGCTGTAGCCGTTCCAACAGCACCCGGTGCTAATGTCGCCGGAGTTACCGCTAAGTTCGCTACACCTAGTAAGGCATCGTTGATCACTAATCCATTAACCGTTACGTTTCCGGTGTTGGTTACTGTAAAGGTGTACGTGATTGTCTCACCTACTTGAGCAAAAGTATCCGCATTGGTATCGTTAAACACCGCTGTTTTAACTAAGGCAATCGCAGGGTTTTGTGGTAAAGGTGTTACCGTTGGCGTATCATTCGTCGTACTGGTTCCAGAAGTATCCTGAACCGGATTTCCTTGTGGCGATGTTCCGCTGGCGATAGCCGTATTGGTAATCTGACCGTTATTGATATCCGATTGTGTTAGCGTGTATGTAGCTGTAGCCGTTCCGATAACACCCGGTGCTAATGTCGCCGGAGTTACCGCTAAGTTTGTTACACCTAGTAATGCATCGTTGATCACTAATCCATTAACCGTTACGTTACCCGTGTTAGTCACTGTAAACGTATAGGTAATTGTCTCGCCTACTTGCGCAAAAGTATCCGCATTGGTATCGTTAAACACCGCTGTTTTAACTAAGGCGATTGCAGGGTTTTGTGGTAAAGGTGTTACCGTTGGCGTATCATTCGTCGTACTGGTTCCAGACGTATCCTGAACCGGATTACCCTGTGGTGACGTTCCACTTGCGATAGCCGTATTGGTAATCTGACCGTTATTGATATCCGACTGCGTTAAGGTATGTGTAGCTGTAGCCGTTCCAACAGCACCCGGTGCTAATGTCGCCGGAGTTACCGCTAAGTTCGCTACACCTAGTAAGGCATCGTTGATCACTAATCCATTAACCGTTACGTTTCCGGTGTTGGTTACTGTAAAGGTGTACGTGATTGTCTCACCTACTTGAGCAAAAGTATCCGCATTGGTATCGTTAAACACCGCTGTTTTAACTAAGGCAATCGCAGGGTTTTGTGGTAAAGGTGTTACCGTTGGCGTATCATTCGTCGTACTGGTTCCAGAAGTATCCTGAACCGGATTTCCTTGTGGCGATGTTCCGCTGGCGATGGCCGTGTTAGTAATCTGACCGTTATTGATATCCGATTGTGTTAGCGTGTATGTAGCTGTAGCCGTTCCGATAGCGCCCGGTGCTAATGTCGCCGGAGTTACCGCTAAGTTTGTTACACCTAGTAAGGCATCATTGATCACTAATCCGCTAACCGTTACGTTACCCGTGTTAGTCACTGTAAACGTATAGGTAATTGTCTCGCCTACTTGCGCAAAAGTATCCGCATTGGTATCGTTAAATACCGCTGTTTTAACTAAGGCGATTGCAGGGTTTTGCGGTAAAGGTGTTACCGTTGGCGTATCATTCGTCGTACTGGTTCCAGACGTATCTTGAACCGGATTACCCTGTGGTGACGTTCCACTTGCGATAGCCGTATTAGTAATCTGACCGTTGTTGATATCCGATTGTGTTAATGTATACGTAGCTGTAGCCGTTCCGATAACACCCGGTGCTAATGTCGCCGGAGTTACCGAAAGGTTCGTTACACCTAGTAACGCATCGTTGATCACCAAACCGTTAACCGTTACGTTACCCGTGTTAGTCACTGTAAACGTATAGGTAATTGTCTCGCCTACTTGTGCAAAAGTATCCGCATTGGTATCGTTAAACACCGCTGTTTTAACTAAGGCAATTGCTGGAGTTTGTGTTAGAGTTGTCACGGTACACTTCGGACAACCAGCATCATATCCATTATCTCCAGGTTGCGACGGGTTCGTTGGATCTTCCGATTCATCCGTAACCAGACCTCCTGTTGGATCTTGTCCGGTAACAGTAGCTAAGTTTCGAACAAATCCACTATTCAGATCCGCCTGTGTTATCGTATGGGTTGCCGTAACCGTTACACTTTGTCCTTGTGCCAAAGTAGCAATGGTTGCCGGAGAAATACTACCCGTGTCCGCATTAGTATCCGTTACGGTAATATTGGTAACCGTTACATTTCCGGTATTGGTTACCACCAAAGTATAGTTGATCACATCACCAACGCTATCATACGTTCCGTTGGCTGCGTCTTTTGTTAAGGTTAATTCCGGTTCCATTACAAAAACCGTTACTACCGCTGTATCACAGTTCGTAGGATTTAACACCTCACAAATCTGGTACGTTAAGGTGTATGTTCCGCCAGGTGTTCCCGGAATCACGTCTACATTTCCATTTGGATTTAATACCAAGTTTGGATTTGAAACCGTAGTCGTTAAAATTACTTCCGATGGCACTACTGCTGTTCCATTTAAGGTATCATTCGTATAGACATTGACAACATTTGTTGCACCTGTGGTTCCGTTGATGTTGGTAGCCGAATCGTTATTCGCATCGATTGCCGGTGGAACTACCGTTACACTTACTACTGCTGTATCACAGTTTGTTGGATTTAACACCTCACAAATCTGATACGTCATCGTATAGGTTCCTGCCGGTGTTCCCGGAATTACATCTACATTTCCATTTGGATTTAATACCAAGTTTGGATTTGAAACCGTGGTCGTTAAAATTACTTCCGATGGCACTACTGCTGTTCCATTTAAGGTATCATTCGTATACACATTGACAACATTTGTTGCACCTGTGGTTCCGTTGATATTTGTAGCAGAGTCGTTATTCGCATCGATTGCCGGTGGCACTACCGTTACACTTACAACCGCTGTATCACAGTTTGTTGGATTTAAAACCTCACAAATCTGATACGTCATCGTATAGGTTCCTGCCGGAGTTCCCGGAATTACATCTACATTTCCATTTGGATTTAATACCAGGTTTGGATTCGGAATTGTAGTCGTTAAAATTACTTCCGATGGCACTACTGCTGTTCCATTTAAGGTATCATTCGTATACACATTGACAACATTTGTTGCACCTGTGGTTCCGTTGATATTTGTAGCAGAGTCGTTATTCGCATCGATTGCCGGTGGCACTACCGTTACACTTACTACTGCTGTATCACAGTTTGTTGGATTTAACACCTCACAAATCTGATACGTCATCGTATAGGTTCCTGCCGGTGTTCCCGGAATTACATCTACGTTTCCATTTGGATTTAATACCAAGTTTGGATTTGAAACCGTAGTCGTTAAAATTACTTCCGATGGCACTACTGCCGTTCCATTTAAGGTATCATTCGTATAGACATTGACAACATTTGTTGCACCTGTGGTTCCGTTGATGTTGGTAGCCGAATCGTTATTCGCATCGATTGCCGGTGGAACTACCGTTACACTTACAACTGCTGTATCACAGTTTGTTGGATTTAAAACCTCACAAATCTGATACGTCATCGTATAGGTTCCTGCCGGTGTTCCCGGAATTACATCTACATTTCCATTTGGATTTAATACCAGGTTTGGATTCGGAATTGTAGTCGTTAAAATTACTTCCGATGGCACTACTGCTGTTCCATTTAAGGTATCATTCGTATATACATTCACGACATTTGTTGCGCCTGTGGTTCCGTTGATATTGGTAGCCGAATCGTTATTCGCATCGATTGCCGGTGGAACTACCGTTACACTTACAACCGCTGTATCACAGTTTGTTGGATTTAAAACCTCGCAAATCTGATACGTCATCGTATAGGTTCCTGCCGGAGTTCCCGGAATCACATCTACATTTCCATTTGGATTTAATACCAGGTTTGGATTCGGAATTGTAGTCGTTAAAATTACTTCCGATGGCACTACTGCTGTTCCATTTAAGGTATCATTGGTATACACATTGACAACATTTGTTGCACCTGTGGTTCCGTTGATATTGGTAGCGGAATCGTTATTCGCATCGATTGCCGGTGGAACTACCGTTACACTTACAACCGCTGTATCACAGTTTGTTGGATTTAACACCTCACAAATCTGATACGTCATCGTATAGGTTCCTGCCGGAGTTCCCGGAATTACATCTACGTTTCCATTTGGATTTAATACCAAATTCGGATTTGAAACCGTAGTCGTTAAAATTACTTCCGATGGCACTACTGCTGTTCCGTTTAAGGTATCATTGGTATACACATTGACAACATTTGTTGCACCTGTGGTTCCGTTGATATTGGTAGCCGAATCGTTATTCGCATCGATTGCCGGTGGAACTACCGTTACACTTACAACCGCTGTATCACAGTTTGTTGGATTTAACACCTCACAAATCTGATACGTCATCGTATAGGTTCCTGCCGGAGTTCCCGGAATCACATCTACATTTCCATTTGGATTTAATACCAGGTTTGGATTCGGGATTGTAGTCGTTAAGATCACTTCCGATGGTACAACTGCTGTTCCGTTTAAGGTATCATTCGTATACACATTGACAACATTTGTTGCACCTGTGGTTCCGTTGATATTGGTAGCGGAATCATTCTCAGCGTTGATCACACTAGTTGCACGTGTTGGCGTAATCGTGGACGTGTTATTAGCCGGATTCGGATCACTTTCGTTACCTGAAATCACCGCGCTATTGGTATACGTTCCTGTTGCGTTTACCGTAGCTGTAAGCGTTAAGGTATACGACTGTCCGTTTGTCATAGTACCAATTGTCCAAAGACCGGTTCCGTTATTAAACGTTCCTCCGGTTGTAGATGCCGATACATAGGTGTATCCGTTTGGCAATTGTTCCACAACCTGAACACCGGTCGCATTTCCGGCGCCGTTATTGGTTGCCACAATGGTAAAGACAATCTGATCTCCTACCGATGGTGTCATCGTTGGAGTTGTTTTGGTTACGGCTAAATCGGCCGAAACTGCCGGCGTAATCGTATTGTATTTAATATTATTACAATTCTCCACAGCCGTACCGTTTAAACATTCCAAATGCGGATCCGTTGGTGGATTCGTTCCCGGATTGGTTGCATCCGGATCGGTCACGTCTGCCGGTCGGATAATACTGGCTTCTACCGTTACTGCTTGTCCGCCTGCAGTTGCGCCAACGGTTCCATTAATGGTGAACACCACTTGTCCGCCATTGGTCATGTTCAGATTTGCCGAATAGTTGCCCGTAACCGGATCGATGGTTCCATTTACTACCACAACCGTTCCCTGACTGTTTACATAGGTTACCGAACTGATGGTAAAACCAGCCGGTACAATAAAGTTAAAACCGGCACCGGTTACAGCACTTGGTCCGTTGTTGGATACCGTTACCGTATAGTGCATATTTTGTCCGGCAATAACCGTAGTTGTCGACGGTACGATACTCACTACTTCCAGATCGGCAGCAGCAACTACAAGGTCCAGATTTTTCACAACAACAGCCCCCGGCACAAAACTCCAGGTATCCATTGATTTTTCGTTTCCAAAACTCGACGATCCCGTTCCACTGTTTCCGCTTCCGCTACTTCCGGAAGTATACAGCCCCCATTTATGACCGTTACTGTTACTGGAAATTCCGTTACTCCCCGAAGCCGTAGGATTCGATTTGTGTGTTGCCATACCTCCAGTGATATCGTTATCATCCCAATAGACCAGATCTCGGTTTGGCGTAAATAAATTGTAGCTGTTATCCAGCTGCTCTATAATAATTCCTCCCGGGTTGATCTCCATATCGATAAATGGAAAGTGTACTTCTGCCCCAAATAATTGTACACGAATTTCCCCGATATTTGTTCCCGCCGGAAGGATGTTTCCATTTCCGTCTCTACCATCCCAAAATACGGTATTGGTACCTACAATACAGTTTCCGGTGATTGTCCGTGTTGGAAAACCGCCCAGAATTTCAATTTTGTACGTCCCCGCAAGATTGGAATCGAACCCGATATAAGCCCCTTTATTACCCGACAAATCCGGTGTTCCTTCTACTCCGGTATAGGTAATATTGGAAGCTGTTGGCGTTAAAACCGCATTTTTTAACCAGGTTGTGGTACCTCCACTCATACTGGCGCTTGATGGTAAATCTGACGCCGGTTTCGAGTAGAAAATTTTATGTGTTACATTCGACCCGGAATCGGCACTTCTCGGATCATGAATCCGGAATTGCGCATCAGTCGGGTCTGAAATATTCAAACTTTTATACGACGGATTACCTGAAGCCGTCAGGAATCCTTTATTGTTTACGAAGAAGGTGAACCCAACTCCATTCGATCCATTATTACTCACACGATACGCAATACCGTCGCGTGTTAATACATACATGTTTCCATAAAAAGCCTTATTGGCCAAAAAGGACGATCCTGAGATATGCAGGTTTAGGATGTTGGTGTACACCCTTCCGTTAACCCAGGCCGAATTGGCACTGTTTCGTACCGATACATCCCAGGCAGCAATAAGCTCGGTATTCGTTCCCTGTGTCCAGTTGGCATCGGCTGCGATATCCGTTACACTCGGTGATGACGAACTAACATCCGATCCCGACGGTAGAAATTCAACCTTCCAGATCCCTTCATTACCGGCTGGTACAACAGTATTATACGGCTGATAGCGATTGGCTCCCGTTGCCTGTCCCGAATACAAAGGCCCGGCCAACTCTTCGGCTCTGCTCGCAATTCGACCAATGGCATTGTTTGCCGAAAGGTATATTGTACCATCCGGAGCCGTTAGTCGTATTCTACCATTCCCCATACCTTGCGCACTGGACGCGGCGGCGATGGTTTCGCCTACTTTGGCATACACATAATGTGTTCCCAGTGTTTTAAAAGGCCAGGATCGTATGGTTGACCCTCCCGTTTCATACTGATTACTGTATAAAAACGCACGGTTTCCGGTGGCACCCGAAGGATAAAAATCCTTACTACCATCGGCAAACATTACATTCCATAAACCGGTAATCATAAAAATAAAGAACAAGAAGTAGTATTTTTTCATGTTGGAAAGCAACAATGGAATACAACTACTTCGCTGTCGATAGGACAAATCCTTGTCGCTATAACTGTAATTTTCGTTCATTTTTTTGGTTTTTAATTTTACTCTCTTGTAAGATTTTGCAAGTGCGAAATTCTAAAAACCAAAAGGCTAAAACGTTTCAATCGTGTGGCATGACGTACATCCCACACGATTGAAACGTTTTAAAATTAACATAAATCACTAATTATTAAATAGTTACAAATAAACCGTAAAAAATCACGTAGAAATACGGGGCCAAAAAAACCGGATTTTCGATCCGGTTTTTGACTGTCTATTTTAGATTCTTTTTTTACAATTGTCGGTATTCCGATGGGGTGCATTCCATCTGACTTTTAAAATAACGATTGAAGGTTACTTTGGAATTAAATCCGCTTTTAAATGCGATTTCTTCCAGATTCGTTTCTGGCTCTTCCAAAAGTAATTTACAGGAATGATGTATTCTGTAGGTATTGATATATTGATAAAAAGTCTGATTAATTCTGGTACTGAACAATTGTGTCAGATGGTGCTTTGGAATTTTAACTTTCCGCGACAAGCTTTCCAAAGAAAGCTCGGTATCCAGAAAAACGTGTTCCGTTTCCATTATTGTGTTGAGTTTTTGTTCGTATTCCCCTAATATCTCAACGGTGAGTGCCGATTTTTGATATTGCCGTGGAGCCGAAAGTGGAACCGTTTCATCCAATTCCTCTTCCACACTTGCATGGACCAATAAATTATTGATGGAATATTTAAAAATCAGAAAAGACACAAACAACATCGCCCCGTATATGATGATTCCCGGCAATAACGACCCGATATCTTCTTTTCGAAGTATTTTCGAAACAACAATACTGGCAAATAAACTGGCGATTAAAAGCAACCAGGTAGCTCCGGAGTTGATCAGTTTTCTGATCCGGTTATCGGAAATGGCCTTTTTATGGTTTAAAAAACTATACAATACATACCCCACCATCGACAACACCACTCCGGAATAGAGTATTTCGAAATAATACAATCCGTAACTCCTACGCCATTCGGGAGAAATCAAAAAAAACAGATAGAAAACCGTTGCGATTAAAAACGGACTACCGTGAACAATCACATATTTCCGACGCAACCATTTTTCATGATTCGAAAACGACAGAAAATACAACATCGGTCCGTACAATAATCCAAATGGCGCGGCACGGTCGACAAACGGGAGTTCTTCAAAATAGTAGCGGGACAAAAAGGCGTAAAACGAATGAAACAAAGAGATCCAAACCACATAGCGGATAACTTTATCAAACAATTTATCCGATTTGGTTTTCAGAATTACATATAAGGTAAGGGCATTACAGCCGAATACCAGCGTCAACAGTAAAAAGAGCATAATATCGTCGGCTTATAAATGTTGTACTTTTATTTTATAATAAGACGGTAAATAGCCGGTATACTCTTTAAAATAGCGGTTAAAGGAGGTTTTCGAGTTAAATCCGCAATCATAGGCCAACGATTCGATCTTAATTCCGGAGTCTTCTTTCAGACAGGAAATGGCATATTCAATTCGCAGTTCCGCTATATATTGGTAGAAATTTTTTCCAAGGCAACCGTTTAACAATTGCGACAAATGATGTTTCGGAATGGTTGTTTCAACAGAAAGCATTTCGAGCGAAATATCCGGATTCCGATATATATTGGTTTCGCGGACACATTTTTCGAGGGTTTCCATATAAACCAACGACATCGAGTTATCAACACCTGATAGTAGCATCGGATTGCTTTTTAGCTTCAGTTGCTTTCTTCCTTTTTCCTTTTTCCCGTAAAACACCAGAAATATCAGAATCAAAACACTAAAAAGTCCCAATTGAAAAAACAACATCGAAACCGGATCAAATCCAAAATCCAATATTCCAAAGCCAACACGAAGTGCAAGGAGGACCACTAATAAAGCCGCAAAGTAACACCCATAGGACAACAATTGTAAAAATTCTTTTTCAAAAACCGGAGCCGGATGTTCTTTTTTGCTGACAACCGTCACTACTACGGCATAGGAACACAATGAAACCGCCAAAGCCAACAGGTACATCGTATAATACAATTGCCAACCTCCAAATGCAACAGCATCCACTTTAAAAACAAGATATACTCCGCTAAAAAGAAAAAAAGGAAGTGTGTGCATCCAAAGCGTAGTCGGCTCCATTTTGCGTACAGTCAACAGCAATAACGGCCCGTATAACAGTCCGAACGGCACACGCTGGTTCCAATAGAAACACGCAACGTGTACAATCGATATTATTAAAATAAGCTTTAAAACACCTTTTAATCGGGCATTATCAAACAATATTTTGATATACATAATGTTGTATTTAGGATTGACTGTATCATAATCATAGCACTAGTATCAATTCTAAAATTTGGGGAATACAAATATCCGTAGTTCAAAACGATTCCTTTGTACGGATTCTTTATCGGGCATGTAGAATTATTTCTACAAAAGCAGTCTGTAAATCTTGTATATTTTTTTGTAATATTGGACCTTCCCGGCAACCCGAATAGCATCTGCTTGTCCAAACCGTTCCTATGACTCTTTTTTCACGTCTTTTAGCACTAGTTATACTCAGCACGTTACCGGTATTTGGGCAACAGGAACGCCCTTATAAATGGTACACTTCCGACAATGGGGAATTGCCGCAAAACAGCGTTAAATCGATTGTCCCGGACAAACTCGGTTTTATCTGGCTCGCCACCGAAGACGGTTTAGCTCGTTTTGACGGACAACAATTTAAGATCTACAACAGCGAAAACATCAAAGGGTTGAAATCCAACCGGATGAAATTTGCTAAAAAAATATACAACGGGGAAGGGTATTATGTCCCGAATGACCTCGGTCAGATTTTAAAAATTGAACCCAATCCGAAGTTATACTACAAAAACGGAAAAGATATTCATCCCTTAAACGAAATCGGGCGTTTGTTTAGCAACAATGTCAAAATATCCGCTTCGTTTTTTAAATATTACAGCCGTTATGAAGTGTTGATCAAAGATAAAGTATTCCAGTTTTATCCGGATAGCATCAGCTATTATTCGATTACAAACAAAAAACGGATCAGTGGTTACCCACATAAACTGTCATTCGATTCGGAATTGTTTATTTTAAACAATAGACTATACCTAAAAAGTAAAAAACAATACTTTGAAGTAACGTCACACAAACTGCTTCCGGTACCCATTGACAACCTCCTACAGGCACAGGAAGACGGCATTATCTATATTAATAATACAGTGGATCAGGCTTTTTTATATTCTGATAAAAAACTGTATTTTCTGACGGCCGATCAAAACGGTTTGCACAAAAAGCTGGTATTGGATCATTTCGATATCGTAGCGGATAAGATTTGCGCCTTATATTATGATACCCAATTAAGTATTCTCTACCTGGGTAGTCTCACCAAGGGCTTTTTAATTGTCCGACCGGAGTATTTTAAAAGTTATGTCGACAAACAGGATCCGGTTACGTATTCGAATATATTATTCGATTCGACCCGTGTGCTCACCGGACACGGGCAGATTATTGATTATAAAGGAAACATTACCCATTTACAATCGCCTTTACAAGGTGAGAAATATTCATCCCTGATCGACAACAACGGCGATATCTGGACCCTGAATATCCGAAACCTGCACCGCTATAAAAAAAGCACGAATTATACCACTTCCGACCGTTGGACGCTTCAATATTTTATGAGTGCGATTTATAAGGACGAAAAAGGTCAGATTTGGATTGGTGCCACCGATAGCAAGACGTATAAAAAAGGGCACTTGTACGTTATCGATCCGAATGCTCCAACGCCCAAACTCAACTTTATTACGTATCTGGATTTTTCGCCGAATAACATCTATAAAGATGGAAACTCACGAGTATTGATCGGATCGCCCTCGGGGTTGTATCATATGGATCTGAACACCAAATACATTACGCGAAACAGCGTTATCGACGAATCGTATGTTCGTGGCATTCATTGCTCCGATGGAAAGAATATTTGGGTATATACCTATAATAACGGTTTATTTCTGATCCGAAATCACAAAGGAACCACCCACTTTCCATTCGACAAAAACAAGTATATGCGTACGGCACATTGTGTGGTGGAAGATCCGAAAGGTTTTATCTGGATTCCCACCAACAAAGGTTTGTTTCAGGTGTCCCGGCAAAGTCTGTTTGATTATGCCGATAACAAACAACAAACCATTTATTATCATTACTACAATAAAAGCTCCGGATTTAGCACCAACGAATTTAATGGAGGTTGCTACCCTTGTGCTACCAATCTTCCCAATGGCTATATCGCTTTACCGTCGTTCGAAGGGCTTACGTTTTTCGACAGTAAAAAGGTTACCCCTATCCTACCCACCAATCCGATTTATAGTAACGAGGCCAAAATAGACGATCGTTCGGTTATTTTTAAGGATACCCTCGTGATAAACCGGGATTTCAGCCGCGTGGTTATTTTCTTTAACTGTCCGTTTTACGGTAACCCGGAAAACCTGAATATTGAAGTCCGCCTCGACGGAAACGATGTCCATCAGAACTGGACCAAAACCAGTGATAATCATACCATTTCCTATACCACCTTATCCCCTGGCGAGTATACCTTAACCGCCCGTAAACTAAGAGGATTCGATTCGAAATACGATTATAAAACCATCACCATTATAGTTCCTCCGGCATTTTGGCAAACCCTCTGGTTTAAGAGTCTGCTAATATTGGCGGTTTCTTTACTGATTTATTACGGATTCCGCCAGCGTACCAAATACATCCGCCATCGGAACCTCTTACTCGAAAAACGGATTTCACATCGTACAGCCGAATTAAAGAGTACGATTACCGCACTTACGCAAACCCAAACGGATCTGAGCGAACAGATTCACTCGCATAAAAAACTCATCGGCTCCATTACCCACGACATCAAAAGTCCGTTAAAATACATGGCCTTAACCGGAAAATACCTGTATGAAAACCTGGATCGCGATCATCCCGATTTTCAGGAGAATATCAAAACCATGTATACCTCGTCGTTCGAATTGTATCACTTTGTAAATAACCTGTTGGAATATTCTAAAATCTACCTGAATAAAGACAATTTACAAAATGAGGTTTTTGCACTTCGTGATTTGATCAACGAAAAAATAAAACTCTTTGATCCGATTGCAAAATCAAAACGCAATGTATTGGAAAACACCGTTTCCGATGCTATTTATCTGAATCTGAACAAACAGCTTTTTACCATTATACTGCACAATTTGTTGGATAATGCGATCAAAAATACGGTTAACGGAACCATTCGTTTTAGCGCAGTTGAGGATCAGGATTCCATCCGTATCCGTCTTACGGATACCGGATGTGGCATGCATCCGGAAATGTTGGAATACTACCAGACGTTGGCTCAGAAGATGAAATTCGAAAGCGACCGGAAACAATTCACCAAAGGAATCGGTTTCCATATTATTATCGAATTATTACATCTGGTTCATGGGGATATCACTTTGGAAAGTGAAGTCGGAAAAGGCACCACCATTACTTTGAATCTAAAACAGTAGTGCTAACTATTTTCTTCGTAAAGTTTAAAGAGATCGGCCAGAGAGACAACATTTTTGATATCCAGTTTTTCAAAAATCCGGCCTTTATAAGTACTGACCGTCGACATCTGTATATTGAGGTGATTGGCAATTTCAAGGCTTCCGTAACCATTTACCAACAGACGGCTTATTTCCAGTTCCCGGTTGGAAAGTCGTTCCAGCGGATTGGCTTGTGAAACATTATTCAACAGGTCGTTAATCAGTTTGTCTTTCAGACTGTCGCTGATATATTTCCCGGTAGTCAGGACTTTTCGAACCGCTTCGACGATTTCTTCTTCGTTCCCCAGTTTATTCAAATAGCCATTTGCCCCCGAATTCAGGTACCGCATGGCATACAAATCTTCTTCAAAAGCCGAAAACATCAGGATTTTCACGTTCGGATCGATCCCTCTGATTTTCTCAATCATCAGGACATTATTACCTCCGGGTAAGTTAATATCCAGAATAATCAGGTCGAACGTCGCAACCGCCATTTTTTCCAAAACCCCATTTAAGGTATCGGTTTGGTTGATCTGAATATTCGGCAGGGAATATTTCAGGATCAGCGATACGCCCTGTCTTACCACACTATGGTCATCGGCTATTAGTATGTTATATTCGGAAGTCATGCGGATGGGAGGAAGTTGGTTTCCTTACAAAGATATATTTTTTTATTCCGTTCTTTATATAAGAAACGGTAAAAAAGTACAGTCCGCAATTATCCGATCATTTACTGCAAATTGGTAAAATAACTGGCATCCGGATTTTCATATTCGGCCAGCAACAACTCGTATTCTTCGTTTTTCATTTTATGCACATACTGATTGAGTTCCCGGGTATATAAATTCAATAGATCTGCCGATTCTTTCATTCCTTCGATCAGCATTCGCAATTCATCCTGATTCAACTGAGTTTCTTTTAACAAATCGGATACCCCTAAAATCTGAGTAACCGGCTGTCGCACTTCGTGGGAGATTTTAAACAGAATTTTCTCCAGTCTTCGGATTCTTTTCTCGCGTTGTTCGTCCAGTTTCTTTTTTTCGTCAATCGGAACACGGATTGAAAAGTACTGTGTAATTTTATTTTGGGCGTCAAAAACGGGGAAGATTATCGAATATACCCAATAATAACTCCCGTCTTTTGCTTTGTTTCGGATTTCGCCATCCCACACATTTCCATTACCGATGGTCTTCCACATGGTTTTAAAAAACGTTTTCGGATGATGACCGGAGTTTAATATCCGATGGTTTTCTCCCAGTAATTCCGTCTCCTCATATTTCGAAATTTCACAGAATTTCTGGTTGGCATAAATGATATTTCCTTTGATATCCGTGATTGAAGAAATGATATTAAAACTGCTGTCTTCCGAGTTCTTGTCCAGTAAGATCCGAAGATCTTTTATACTCTTTTGCATTATAAAAATCGTCGATTGTAATTTGCTCAATAATGAAGTTATACACTTCATCCCCTAAAAACAAATTTACAAAATGCAACCACTGTCCGACTTAAAAAAGGCGTTTTTTTAACGATTATTCAACGTAAACTTAAAAGAACGATAATCTGTTATATTTCTTCATTTTTTTTAAGATAAAAAAAATATTTTATAAAAAACTAATCTTAAAATTACAGCACAACGTTTTACAAAAAACATAAAAATCAGGATAAAAAGTCCGACACATCCTCAAAATTACTTTCCTAATCGTCTGTTATTTAGTCCCGATGATGCGGACAAAGTTTGCTCGCGTGTAAGGTTCTGTTTTTACATTGGCTTCCTTTTTGGGTTATTCCGTTACAACGCACCGAGAAACCTTTTAATTCACCACTATAACATTCCTCCAGCGTTGCGAGGATACTAATCCGGTATTCCAATCCATTGGTCTGAAATTCGGTAAATCGGTCCTCATTAAAAAAGACCCCCTGAAAGTCTTGCATCACCGTATGATCTTCATTCCGAATTTCTTTTAGATATCCTTTTTCCACTTTGATTGTCAGATTGTGTTTGGAAGCATTTTTGGCCTCCGGATCATTGATCGATACCGTGGCACAATAGTCCCCGTTGAGGCTCACATCGGGTTCGTTTACCGCGACTACATTCGAAGGCGTTGCCATTAGTCCGACAAGAGTGGTTTCGGTATCTTCGTTGGGCCGGACAGCTTTATCCTGACAAGACATCAGGATGATCAGGCAGAATAGATAATAGCATAATTTTGTTTTCATGGGTTTTGTTTTTACTTGGTAGTATCTGTTATCGGATAACATCCCTAAACTCACAATATCAAAAAGGTACATCCAATTGGAATATGATCGGAAACTTTTCGCGCCAGTGCCAGACTTTCAAATTCCGTATAAAAAAGATGTGCTTTTTTAGTGAGCATCCGGATCTTTTTGGTATCATAAAAAATATTATCAAATTCCGATGCCAGGCAATCCTGCGCGATACAACGTTGTCTCAGTGAGGTTTTCTGATTTCGAAACACCGGTTGAAACCCTATTCTTTTTAGCGGGTTAAAAACAGTATGGGATTCCGGACAATTAAAGTCACCGGCAAATACCAAATTATGCTCCGGGTAATGCCGTGGAATTTCTTTAAAATGTTTGATTTCGGTTTCGGGTTGCCTACTTTTAGTAATTGCGTGAAAATTGACCACCGTAAACAACTTTCCTTTATAGGCAAACGTACCGTAATAGGGCTCCCGATCGATTTCGAGTTGAAAAACCGCGTCCAATTCGACTTTTATCTTCCGAATGCGGGCTGTTTTCCAGAGAAAGGCATAGCGTTCGGTTTTATAGGACGAACCGGTCGTTGGCGCACTCACCGCATAATCCCATTTCTCCCCACTGCGATTGAGTGCTGCCGCCAACCGGGCAACAGCCTGTGCACCTCCATAACCAGCCACAACTTCCTGAAGTGCCACCACATCATAATCCCGGAGTGTATTCGCTATAAAGGCAATGGTTGCCGACTGTTTTCGTTTTCCGAAATCGGATACATTCCAACTGCAAAATTTTACCTGCCCTGTAGCAAGACAGGTGTATAGCAGCATAAAAAAGAAAACTTTATACCTCATCTAATTTTCAATTAAAAAACCGATACTACACCGATGTGCGGTTATTTTTTCGGACTGATATAGTCTTTTATTATTTTTTCCATATTCGACGGTAATTCCGCCCCTCTGACTTTTGGATTTTTCACCTTCATTTCCTTCAGCCATTTCTCCCAGTATTCGATAATAACCGCTTCTTCATTCGTATTTTTCGTATCCGGATTGATCCCTAAAACCAAGACTTCCAGATCCGATAAATTGTTTGCCGCTTTAATAAATCCGAAATTACCGGCCTCCATTTTTTCTTTCCACTTTGCATCATTCAGTTTATTATTCCGAATGGTCTTTGAAAGCAGGTAATTCGTTCGGTTTCCGTTTTTCAACTCGGATCCTTTATTAAAAATATAACCGTCGGTTAAAATGATCAAAATATTACGGCTATTGGCCTCAATACAATAATCGGCCACTTTGTTTTTAAAGAATCCCCAAATATCCGACCCTACATAGGTTTTATCTTTTATCGCCAATTCGTAAATCTGGATGGGATAATCCGCATAGACTTTTCGGACCTCCTTTAATTTTTCTTTCGAGATCGTGTTTCGATCCAGTTTGATTTTAAGTTTTTCGGATATCGCATTGATTTTGGTATTTTTAGGTTCCGGATCAAAAAACAACTGTAGTTTATCGTTAACCTGGTTTATTTTTCGCTGACTGGCATGATCTGCAAAAGCCTCGGAAATCGCCTTAATATAGCGGATATCCCTTTGGTAATATTCCATCGTCTTATTGGCATGCTTGGTCGGATCGATCCGGTCGGACAGGTCCAAAAAGATACTGATATTATAATTTTCTGCCGGCTTGGTTCTTTCCGGTGTTTCACTCGCAACCGGTTGTTCTTTTTCGGTAGTATCGGAGGTATTCTCAATACAGGACATCGAAAACAAGGATAGCATCAGGACTATCGAAAGTATTATTTTTTGTTTCATGATTTAGTAGGTTTATGTTTCAATCTCTAGCTGTGGTTGCAGTTCGGGCTCCCCCAATCCGATATCGTTTAGATGTTCTTTGGAAATGATCTCGCACAATTCCAGTAAAACAGTTTTTTCCCGGTGTGGCAAAGCGATCTCAGCCGATACGGCCTGAAACCATCCTTCTTTATATTTGTGGTGATGGTAAAAATATTCCTTAATCGGGATAATAAATCCATCGATTTTGGTTTGCAATTCGGCGATGATTCCGTTTATGGCCGTAACTTGCTGCTTGCTTTCATTTAATTTTTCGGTATTCGCATTTTTTGCAGCTTCCAGATTCACCAGCTCTTCTTTTTTTACCTTAATAAAGGTTTTGACTTTATCGAGGCTTTCATACTCTTTCATCATACTATCCAAAACCAGTCCCCAAATGATATATACCATAAAACCCGCGAAGATGATCAGCCAGAATTCGGCTTCAAACAAAGCAATCTTAAGCGTATAAGGTTCCGACGACGTCGTTTTATTAAAATCGTAGATCTTCTTTTCGATCTGATAGGCCAATATGACATCAAATAAAAACGTTACCAAACCCAACAGTCCGACTTTTATCCATTTCACCTTTCCTTTTTCTTTTAACAACATATGAATCAGGTAGCCCAATCCCATAAATACAAACGGGATTGTCATGATAAAAATTCCCTCCAGCCAACTGGCCTGAAAAGCATTTTTTAAGGCATCGGCATCGAAAATAGCAGCCGTAAGACTGGTGTCTTCAAATTCTTTAAAAAAAGCCGAATAACAGGCCGAAATGTAGAATACCAACAGATACAACGTAATCGGAAACAAAAAAGCCAATCCCATATAAAACTGCACTTTGATTCCTTTTCCGCCTTCGATCCCGTATTTTTCAGGTTGCTGACGTACCTCAACCATATCTTTCCGGGTTCTTTCTATGGTTTCGTTTAGCTCTTTTTCTTTTGCTTCGGCAATTTCGATGGTAGTTTCGCACTTTTTAAGTTCCGAACGATTGCGCTCCTGCTCTTCTCTGTAAATCTGTTTTAAGGACTCCTGCTCGAGTTTTTGTTTGCGGCATTGCTCTTCAAAGCTCCTGAAAAGATTCTGCAAGCAAGCTTTAAATACGATCGGCTTCCCCATTGCTTTTACCGAAGCACCGAATCCGCGTTGATAATGCGTTAGGCGTACCAGTTCCCGGGATCCGGTTTGTGCCTCATCCGGTAGCTGCTGCGACACTTCATCATTTTTTAACCGAAATAATTGTTGTAATGACTTCATCATTTATGCATTTAACTGGTTTATAATTTCTTCTTTCCGAACCCCTTTTTGTACGCAATCGATAAAATAATCGGTTAGATCTTCGATATTCTCCTCCAGGAATTCAAACTTTCTGCAGTATTTTTTTAACGCTTCCCTTTCGTTACCGCTTATTCTGCCATTGGCCCAAATCATACGGGTCAGATCGTACAGGTACTCAATACGGGTGTCCAGACGTTCCGGCAGGATGACTCCGTGCATTACGGGATGTAGTAGTAGCGCGCCCAGATCTTCTTTTGTAACCCCTTTCTCTTCGGCGAGTTGGTGAAGCATTTCCAGCTCCGATACGGAAAAATGATCATCCGACATTGCGATCTGGTATAAACTGAGAAAATGACTTTTTAAAGCGGGTGATATTGTAGTAGTGGTATCCATCTTTATCCTTGTTTTCTATTGTAAAACATCACGATGTACATAACCAACCGTTGCTGTTTTTTCCGACTTCACTTTAAGCCATGGTTCGCGGGCTTCGATAAAAATCACCCGGCGTCCTTTTTTAACGGTTTCGACTATTTTGTAATGGGTTCCCGGACCTTCATATAAAGCAATAGATGTGGCAGTAATATACAGCGGTTGATCCTTATAAAATGCGCCATTTTTGGTTCCTCTTGCCGTTTTGACCTTTGTCCCGGAAGGGGTCTTTTTTTCATTTTGTTTGTAGGCGGTAAGCACTTCAGTACTTTCTGAACTTTTTGAACTTCTGTCCCTGCAAACCCCACAGGTTCCACCACTTTTGCAGTGTTTACATCCGGAACAATTGGTGCAAGCGGAACAATAATCGGAACCCTTACATGCTCGTCCAGCTGTTTCACAACTGGAAGCCAGGAGCTTTGCCGATTTTGTCTGTGCTGCACCATCATGGATCCCCCATAACAAAAGACTTAGCACAAAAATTTGTTTGATCATGTTTTTCATAAAATAAGAATTGGTTATAATTCCGGTTTAGACCCAACCGGATTTCGGATATGTATCAGTCGTGTAACTATTCGTTTTCATAAAAGCTAAGACTATCCAACAACGCCTCTTCAAACTGATAAATAGCGTCAATGGATGCTATCGGATAGCGGGTTTCGTTTTTGGCTTCATCAAATAGTCCGATATATTTTTTCCCGCCATTCAGGTGCAAGCGGCAAATTGGTTTGCGGTTGTTATCGTCCAACAATATTCCGAAATAGGACTTTGTGTCTCTCGGAACGATTCGGTCAACAGTTACTTTTCGTCTCAAAATAGCCACTACAACTCGGAAACCATCCATTTCCTCATCGGTAGTGATCACCTTACTCACCGGCTCTGCTTCTATCGTTTCGACCTGTTGTTTTTGCGCTTCTTTGTTTAAAGCCGCATTTAATCGGTCATTAATTTGATCATTAATCAACTGACCAAAGGCTTTATGGACCAATTCCTGAAATTCTTCCATCACACGTTCGGTCAAACGACCGGAATAAACCCGTTCGGCAAACTGGCGGACAAACTTATGCGAAGGTGTTTGCAATTCTTCGGCAATCAATTTTTTAATTTCTTTGGTGTACTTTAAAGCGCTGGCATTATCGGATATCTTTTCAACATCGAAATTCGATTTGTGAAACTTATTGATTTCCTGGATTACGTTATCTTTCAATTTTGTAATGTCAAACTCAAAAAATGGTTTTTCATCCATTTTATTCTTTTCGTCCAAATCGGTATAAAACTGATACTGAATCCCATTGGTCAGCAATGCAAATCTGGTTTTCGACACGTGGAAATACCGAAACAACTGGGAATTATGAACCGTCAGGTTTTCTTTCCAGTTTTTACATTCCACGATCAGGATCGGCTCTTCATTCTGAAAAATGGCATAATCGACTTTCTCTCCTTTTTTAAGGCCAATATCTGCGGTAAATTCCGGTACTACTTCCATCGGATTAAAAGTATCGTATCCCAAAAGGTTAATAAAGGGGAGTACAAAGGCGTGCTTTGTAGATTCTTCCGTTTCGATCTTATCTTTCATCCGATCGATTTTATCGGCTAATGATTTGAGTTGGCTAACTAATTCCATCCTATTTGTTTTTTTGAATGTTTATATTGTGTTTTTATACACTCCAAAACTAGGATGCCTGCAACGGACTTCATTACGGTTTTACGTAAATGCCAACAAACGGCAAAAAAAAACACCTCAAAAGAGGTGTTGGGGTGTTTTATCAAATCAATCCCAGATCTTTGGAAATCGAGACCAAATGCGGGTTATTTTTGGCTTTAAGCGATGTCTTTAAACGGTTGATTCTTTTTTCGATACTGCTACGGCTATAATGCATATCGTCGGCGATTTCGCCCTGATCAAAACCTTTGGACAGCAAACGAATAATCTGAATATCCTGTTCGTCGATCTCGTCCAGTTCCGAATCGGCTTTTCCGTATTTTAACTCCGGAGACACAAACTTTTCGTCACTGGCATAAATCGACCGAATGGCCTGTTTTAATTCCCGTATGCTTTCCCGGCTTTTATTGATATAGGCATTGCAATCCATCTCTTCCAACAATGTCCGGATTACATACGGTTTTGTTTCGATGGAATATACGATAACCTTAATATCGGGCTGCTCGCGTCGTACGGCTTCGATCAGTTCTTCGCCCGAATTGAGTTTGTTTTCCCGAAATTTATTTTCGACAAACGACAAGTCACTGATCAGCAAATCAAACGGATCGTCATCGATTTTGGCTCTTTTAACTTTTAATAAAGCGTCATCACAATACTGTACGTGATGAATACGGTCTTCCGTTACAAACTCTTCCAGCAGTTGTTTTACTCCTAAATTAACAGAATCGACATCTTCGGCAATTAAAATCTTTTTAAACATACTTCGTACAATTTACTTTGGAAATGAAAAACTTACTTTAAATCCCTTATTGGGAACAGAATCAAAAGTATAGGTTCCGGAAATGCTTTCGATACGGGTTTCCACATTTCGCAATCCGTTTTTTACAGCGAGTTTATTTTTATCGATTCCCACCCCATTATCGGAATAATCGATCTGAATCGTATTCGCATTGCGCTGGAAACGAATCACCACTAGTGAACTCTTACTGTGCTTCTTCATGTTGATCAATAATTCCTGCAATACGCGGTATACGATGATTTTTTTGGTCGGATCGACCTCGTCCCAGTTAATCTGATCCATACCGCTGGACATCACATTCACCCGTTCGCTTTTGTACCCTTTGATCACCTCTCTTAGTTGCTCCGGGTACGCTACTCCGGTATCGATGGTACTGTTTTCGCGGGAAATATTCCGGCTTCCGGTATAGATTTTATCCAACGATTCGAGTAGCATTTCTTTATTTTCGGTATTGGAGAGATCTTTTATTTCGGCGAAAGTCATCGCATTAAACACATCATTAGCCAATTCGTCGTGTACTTTTTTGGCAATACGGGTTTCCGTTTTATACGATTCCAGGAGCTTCTCTTCCCGACTTTTTTGTTGCATCCTTCTAATCACAAAAAAGATAACACCAGCGCCTGTCAGTATTAGAATTCCCAATCCGAGTTTTTGGGTTTCGGCTTTTGCCAATTGAGCCGTTTTTTGAGCTTCGCTGGCTTTACGGCGTAAATTTTCTTCCTGAGTCTCTTTATATTCATATTTCGTCTGCACAAAAGTGTTCACTTTTGATTGACGTACCCGGCTAATACTATCGTTTAATTCCTGAAATTGCAAGGAATAGGATTTTACCGCCGCACCGGAACTTAAAACCGTTAACCGCTTGAGCGCCTCCAATTGATCGTCGATCCGTCGCATTTTTGTCGCCCGATCGTAGGCTGTAGTCGCATATTGTCTTGCCAGTTCCGGATTACTGTTTTTATAATAATCGGAAAGATGCAACTCACTCACAATGCGATCGCTCGCCAACATCGGATTGTTAGATCGGATTTCATACCCTTTTTTATAATAATCCAGACTTTTCGGGTCTCCGGCTCTAAAATAGGCAAACCCCAGATTATCGTAGGCTCTGGCCTTAGTCTCATCGACGGTTGTATTTTGAATAACCGATTCGAAAATCGGGCGTGCTTTGTCGTATTCCGACAGATAGGTATAACTCAGTCCGATATTATTTTTAATAATCCATCGATGTTCCGGATCATCGGTACTATCGACTGCTTTTTCAAAATTTTCGATCGCCTTTTTATAATTATACATGGACTTATCGGAAATTCCCAAGTTATTTCTGGCGGAAACATAATAGTTTCGGTTATTGCTTTTTTTATTCAATTTCAGCACATCCACATTCAGATCGGCCACCATCCCATAATCGTTCGATCGTTCGACGATATCCGACATCATTAAGAGAATATACATTTCCTGCTCTTCCTCTCCGCGGTTGTCCAATAACTTTTTGGCATCTTTAAGTAAACCAAAAGCCAGCGTATCTTTTCCCTTAAAAGCATAATACCTTCCCAAATCACGTTTGGCTATTGCGATATAAAAAGTATCTTTTTTCTGTTCTGAAAACCGCAGAAAATCTTTTGTATACGATTCGGACTTATCCATATCATACCAAAACAAGGTTTCCGATTTTCCCGCGATGGCTTTTATCAGTAACGAATCAATTTTGGCAGCACCTGCGAGTTGTATCGCTTTATTAATTTCTGTAATTCGATACACGGCAGTACTATCGGAATCGGCAGCACTATTGTCGATATGTTTTTGTATCTGACGAACCACAGGAGTAGCACCACTATTTTTGTCAGATTCTTTAGAACAGGCAACTAATAAGATCGCAAAAAGCGATAAAAAAAACGGGGAATAAAACTTTTTAAGTATCATTCCCCGAAGTTAATAAAATTACAATAAGATTACACTCTCATTTTTTATGGTTTTTTAGGTGGCTTTACCGGAATTGTACCATCTTCTCCGGTACCTCCTCCTCCTTCCTGATTCGGCGGAATGGTATCACCGGGTTTTGCAACAATATAACAGGTCTCACCTTGATACAGATTTTGTAACAGTTCGTCCTGTTGCTTGGTGGACGGTGCAAAAAGTTCCTCTGCACTATTTTCTGTTGAACACGATACTAATAACGACAATCCCAGTACAGCAAAAGCTGTGATATAAATTTTTTTCATAATGTTTAGTTTTAAAAAATTTGACATGGGCGTGGCTGTCCGGGACCTTGTCCCGGAGATTAGCTTTTGTTACGCCACTGATTTATGTATGGGAAGTGTTGATGAGACAGAAAAAGCATAAGGTTATTATACTTCCCGGATAACGACATTACGTTTTTCCGTATCACCAAGTTAGAAGTAGTCATGTACATTTGTCCGTGAATGCATATCGGGACTGAACTAATTCTGAGGCAAATTAAAAGGCTATTTTTCAGACATTTATCAAAGATTCCGATTGTTCCGATTATTCCGAAAGATTCCGATTATTACTAATTAATTCTGATTATTACCGATGAAAAAAAATAGTGAAGACGATTATATTGCTGCAATCCGATCAAAATATGAGGAGAAAAAAAATGGCCCAAACCGTTTTAAAGCATCACTCGCACAATTACGAAACTCATGTATTCGCATCTTTGATGGAAATAAAAATCCTAGCGATATATTTTGGTTTAAAGCTTTTTGGAAATTTGATTTTAACGAAGAAAATGTCAACTTGATCAATAAAAACATTAATAAGTTTAAAGCAATCGGTAATTTTTTAAATGGGATAAATATTCCTCCCGATTGGACTTCGATAGAAATGGCAGCTATTTTAGTTGAGTTACCGGAAAGGCCTTATGGAAAATTTAGCGAACTAGACCTTACAGTCTCCCTTCCAATCGTTTCCAAAACTCCAACGGAAGAACTTGATAACGATACTGAGAATTTTTCTCAAAGTGACGAAGAAGCTCAATCCGGAGACAATAGTGATCATCTGAACATTATGGAGGCTGTTAATGAATCCGAAGAAAATGAGGCGAATAATGACGCTAGTTTACCTGAATCTGATCTAGTGAATACCAATCCTAAGGAGAAAGAAACGGAAAAAGCATTCGAAATAGAAGAACAACCCGAAGCAACGGATCCACCAGATACGAAAGGAGGTTCCGATCAAAGCACTAAAAAGGAGAATACAACACAAACGTCTATTGTAAATTCGTTGAAAAACAGACTTCATGTTCTTTGGAATACAATCCCTCGTTTTTTCAAAAAACGGCAATTAAGCAAAATTCATTACGGATTGGGTACTGTTTCGATTATGGTACTTTTAGTGTGGAGTCTGAACAAAACAATTTTTACGCCCAAAAACTGTATGGTTTGGTTGGAAGATCATTATGAGAAGATTGACTGTAATGATCCGGAAATTAATGGTGAGATCCAGTCATTGGACGAGCAACTATTGAAACACTTCCGAAAAGTTTCCTATAGCGACACACTCACATTTTTTGATCTTTATGGGAATCCGCTGATCTGGTATTCCAAGACAAACGGCTATTACGAACTGTTTACCCATCACGGCTTACATCCGGTTACCGAAAAAACACTAAAACCAATCACTCACACCATTATCAACAATTTAAACAGTGATCCGAATCAGTAATCGATAAAAACAAAAAGGCCTCCGTCGGGAGGCCTTTTTTAATACCAGTTTTGTTTTTTCTTTTTGGAAAGTTTCTTTCCATTGTGTCTTTTTACATTTGAGTCGCTTCCAAAACTTAATTGTTTTTTCCTGCTTCTTGTAAAAAACCTGATAATCGATCCAAGTAAATTAGACATGGGAGTTTAAATTTGCGGATCAAATATATAAAATCGTAACATATAACACATTTTAACAGATAGTATTTAAGACAAAAAGCACATAATAATCGATAAAATAACATTTTAACACAAAACTTTAAAAATACAACAATTAAAACCCATTCTAAATTAGGTAATTATACCCTTTCTTACGAGGTTTCTTACAACAGCACACCATCGTTACAATCCTGTTATTGATGCCTTATTTTGAAATTATGGAAAACCGTACTCCTATCCTTTCTTTTGAGCATAAGTTTGCCATACCACTAGAACATTTTGTATAATCAAACTTTAATTAATCATGGCATTTCTTTCAGACTTAGCAAAAAGTTTTGCGTATTCAGCAGCACGACAAGCCGGACGCAATTACAGCAACTCACAAAACTACTCCTATGTCGTTTCCTCAAACCAACCGCTCTACCAACAAGAGAGAGCAACGGGCAATAACGACTTAAAGCAAGTCAAAGAGTATATCGTTATTAAATGGTTTTGGGCGCTGACACTTGCTTTCCTTATACCATTTTTAGGTTCGGGAATTCTGTTATATCGGAGTTATATAAACTTTACTAAAGATTATCAATTAATGTATTATATGGAACGACAGGATGTTTATAAAAGGGATGCACGGTATCGGACAGGTTTAAAATCAATGGGCTACCGTGACGTGAGGGTCGAAACCAAAGTCGCCATTGATCAAAAACAAAAAGCCCGTAATCACATTAAGGCATGGGGTTATTTTATAATCGGTATTGCAATCATGTTATTTTATATCATTAGGTTTAGCTCATAAGCCAATCAAATAATCAATACAAAAGCTGCCACCATTTAGGGCGGCTTTTTTATGGTTACTCTCCCGACAAACTCATTTTAGTTATACGGTAATTTATCCCAACAAAAGCTAACATTTATCATATTTTATATTCCGGATACGGTTTTATTTTGCTCTTTCTAAGTATGTTAATCACAATGTATAACCTTAACACAATCCATAGTATGAAAAAGTTAATCCGTCTTTCTGTCTTTCTGAGTATCATCGCAATTGTTGCAGCCTGTAAAGATCGAAGCAAAGCAACCGCCCCTGAAAATACTCCGGTAACCGAACAAACTGAGACTATTTCTACATCTGAAAATATCCTGGAAATTGAATCTAACGATCAGATGCAGTATTCCACAAACGAACTAAAAACCGGAACCGGAACTATAACGTTAACGCTACAACATACCGGTAAGATGGACAAAGCCGTTATGGGACACAATCTAGTCATTCTTAAACCAGGTACGGATGTCGCAGCATTTACAGAAAAAGCCGCTTTAGCAAAAGCAACCGACTATATACCGGAATCAGAAAAAGCAAACATCATCGCCCATACCCGATTACTAAGCGGAGGGGAATCCGACACGATCGAATTTACCATTTCGGAGCCGGGAACATACGATTTTTTATGTTCTTTCCCAGGACATGCCGCTATGATGAAAGGAAAATTGGTTGTCGAATAAACCCAATAGCTTCAAAACCACTATTATGAACGAAGCAACGTTAATTGCCGAAATCAACCGGTTGCGGCAGGAAAAAAATGCCGTGATTCTGGCGCATTACTATCAGGAGAAAGCCATTCAGGAAATTGCCGATTTTGTAGGCGACAGTCTCGAATTGTCCAAAAAAGCCGCTACAACCGATGCCGATATCATCGTATTTGCCGGTGTGCATTTTATGGCCGAAACGGCAAAAATTCTCAATCCGAATAAAAAGGTAGTACTTCCGGATTTTAACGCCGGTTGTTCACTCGCAGACGGCTGTGATCCGGATGACTTTAAAAAATTAAAAGACCAATATCCGGATCATACCGTGGTGACCTATATTAATTGTTCGGCACATATAAAAGCACTGAGTGATATTGTATGTACCTCTTCGAATGCCAAAAAAATTATCGCTTCCATCCCTGCGGATCAGAAGATTATTTTTGCACCCGATAAAAATCTGGGGAAATACCTGATCCAGGAAACCAACCGGGATTTAGTCTTATGGGATGGTTCCTGTGTGGTGCACGAAGCGTTTTCGTTAGACAAGTTAATCGATTTATACAATCAATATCCCGGTGCTAAAATTGTAGCACATCCGGAATCGGAAGATCATATCTTAAAAGTCGCCCATTATATTGGTTCCACTTCCGGTATAATTAACTTTATCAAAGACGATCCGGGAACAGTTTTTATCGTGGCCACCGAAGCCGGAATACTGCATCAACTTTCCAGAGACGTACCGGATAAAACCATTATTGCCGCGCCATCCCATCAGGAAAATACCTGCTCCTGTAGTGAATGCGCCTATATGAAAGTGAATACGCTTGAAAAACTATTTCGATGTCTTCAAAACGAATATCCCGAAATAAAAATCAGTGATACACTGCGAACCGAAGCGCTAAAGCCCATCCATCGAATGCTGGCACTATCCTAATTTCAATTCTTAGTATATGGAAAAAACGGATATACTTATAGTGGGTTCCGGAATTTCCGGATTGTTTTTCGCAATTAAAATGGCTAAAAAACGTCCTGATCTTACCATTACCCTTTTTACAAAAGCATCAGCCGACACCACCAATACCCGCTATGCGCAGGGAGGAATCGCTGTGGTAACGAATACCGAAGAGGACAGTTTTGAACAACATATTCACGACACTTTACAGGCCGGAGGCGGTTGTTGTGATGAAGAAATTGTTCGCATGGTTGTGGAACAGGCACCAGAAAGAATACAGGAATTAATACGCTTGGGGATCGATTTCGACACCACTACTTCGGGAGCTTGGGATTTAGGACTGGAAGGCGGGCATTCCCATCATCGGATTCTGCATCACAAAGACCAATCCGGTTTGGAAATGGAACGAAAACTATTGCATCAACTGCGCCGGTATCCCAATATTGTATTATTTGAAGACTATTTTAGTATTGATCTGTCAACAGAAAACCGCTGTTGTACCGGTATGACCTATTATGATAAAATTCGTGGTATGATCAAACATATCCGATCCCGAATTACGGTACTATGTACCGGTGGATGCGGGCAGCTTTTCCAAAACACCACCAATCCGGAAATTGCTACCGGCGATGGTGTGGCGATGGCTTTCCGTGCCGGTGCTGTTATACGGGATATGCCGTATATTCAGTTTCATCCGACAGCTTTATACGAGACCGGCAAAAATCCGCTTTTCCTGTTATCGGAAGCAGTAAGAGGTTTTGGTGCCCATATCATTAATCACAATCACGAGCGTTTCCTTTTTAAATACGACACCCGCGGCGAACTGGCTACACGGGATATTATTTCGAAAGCGATCGGCACTGAATTACAAAAAACAGGCGAAAAACACGTTTATCTCGATTGCCGCCATCTGAATCCTCAACGTTTTTATGATCACTTTCCATCCATAACCGATTACTGTCGGAAGTCGGGATTTGATCCGGCCCGAGAACCGATTCCGATAGTTCCGGCAGCCCATTATCAATGTGGCGGTATAAAAGTAGACAAAGATGCCCGAACCTCGGTTCAAAACCTGTATGCCGTTGGCGAATGTGCTCAAACGGGATTGCATGGAAAAAACCGACTGGCCTCCAATTCGTTGCTCGAAGCTCTGGTATTTGCACATCAAGGGGCGCAATCGGTTCTTAAAACCATCGACACCATTCCGTTTTCAACAGTAATCACCTTAAATCAACAACCGATGGACCTGCATTCGGCATCACCAACTATTGCATCTTTAAAAGCACTATTACAAAAAACGATGACCGCATTCTTTACCACAGAAGTACCTGATGCCTATGCGACTCGGAAGATCCTGAAAAAACTACGCCAAAAAGCCGATTCGATGTTTTGCCATCGCGACAGGAATTCTTTCCCTTCTTATATTGAATTCAGGAATATGCTTACGGTTAGTTCCATCTTGTTAGAACAATCTTATAAGACTTCCAAAACAGTGTCATTCACTACAACCTAATTTTTTAACTTATGAAAATTAATCCTCAAACCACCATTGGCGATATTGTCGCTCAGGATTTCCGAACCGCGGCTTTATTCTCAAAATACAAAATCGATTTTTGTTGTAAAGGCAATCGAACTGTAGAAGCCGTTTGCACTAAAAAAGACATCTCCCAAGAGAAATTGATCAGCGAACTGGAAACGCTTTTAAAAGATTCCAAAACCCACACTACCGATTACCATCATTGGCCGCTGGATGTACTGGCCGATTATATTGAAGCCACACACCATCATTATGTGGAAGAAAAAACAACGGTGCTTCTTCAATTTTTAAACAAACTGTGCAAAGTACACGGCGAGAAACATCCGGAATTATTTGAAATCAATATGCTTTTTGCCGAATCGTCCGGGGAATTAGCGATGCATATGAAAAAGGAAGAACTGGTCCTTTTTCCTTTTATCAAGCAGATGGCAAAAGCACAAAAAGAAGGTTCCGAACTAAAGCGTCCTCATTTTGGTCCGGTGGCCAATCCAGTGGCCATGATGCGACACGAACACGATACCGAAGGAGAGCGTTTCGAGAAAATCGCACGACTTACAAATCAATATACGCCGCCTGCCGATGCATGCAACACCTATAAAGTTACGTATGCCATGCTCGAGGAATTCGAAAGCGATTTGCACAAGCACATCCATTTGGAAAACAATATATTATTCCCAAAAGCGATTGCACTGGAAAGTACTTTTACGGTCTGATTTTGGTTTAATTATTCTGAATCCGGTATTCGTTAGGTGATTGTCCTACCTGTTGTTTAAACGATCGGCTAAAATGTTGCGGATATTTGAATCCCAATTCATACGCAATTTCACTCACCGATTTGTTTCGGTCGAACATTCGCTCCTTAGCAGTATTGATCACTTTTGACTGTATATATTCCTGAGCCGACTTACCGGTTTCTTTTTTGATCAGATCTCCAAAATAATTCGCCGATAAAAACAGCTGTTCGGCACAATAGCCCACGGAAGGCAATCCTAATGTTTGCGGTTTCTCCGAATGGAAATAATCGTTGAGTACGGTTTCGAAACGCTCCAGTATTCCTTTATGAGCCGTATCCCTGGTAATAAACTGCCGGTCGTAAAACCGAACGCAATAATTCAGGAATAATTCGATTGTATTCACAATCAGTTTTTTACTGTGTTTATCGATTGGCTGTTCCAGTTCCTGTTGGATTTTCGAAAAACAATCAATGATAATTTTCCGTTCATTTTCAGACAAATGCAGTGCTTCGTGTACCTCGTATGAAAAAAAACTATACGCATCAATTTGACGTCCCAATGCCGTTCCGCGGATCAGATCCGGATGAAAAACCAATGCATATCCCTGTGGTTGATACAGTTCTCCGTTGTTTTCAATTCCCATAACCTGACCCGGTGCCAGAAATACGAGCGTTCCTTCCTGATAATCGTAATAATTACAGCCATATCGCAGGTTTCCGCACTTCACATCTTTTAGAAAAATGGTATAAAAGCCAAAATTCAAGCGGATATTTATTTTTTTATCCGACTTCGAAAGGTCGATGACACTCACCAACGGGTGCTTGGTATCCGTATTGTAATAGGCATTGTATTCACTTACAGTATCAAATCGTACGATATTTTCCATGGTTCCTTATTTCGAAAATCAAAGTTATTGCATAATTTTATTGTATGTACCATCCCATTATTAGAATCAGTGATATTGGTAGGTAATTCTGTAATTCATATACGCCCCGGTTTAAAAATAGATTGGAATTTTGCACGGTTCATAATCGTATCACAAAACAAAACAAAACAAAACAAAACAAATCACATAAAAACTAAAAATCACTATGGAAAAATTTAATGTAAAGGCATACGGTACTCATGCTATCGAAGCCGACCTGGAACAATTAACAATTCCGCGAAGAGAGGCGACGCCCAACGATGTGGAAATCGACATTTTGTACTGTGGTGTTTGTCACTCCGATTTACACACTGCGCGTAACGATTGGGGAGGTTCGGTTTATCCGGTTGTGCCCGGGCATGAAATCGTAGGTAAAATTACAAAAGTGGGCAGTGCCGTAACCAAATTTAAGGTTGGCGACCTGGCAGCTGTAGGTTGTATGGTAGACTCCTGCCGGGAATGTGAACACTGTAAAAATGACCTGGAGCAATATTGTATCCCGGGATTTACCGGAACCTATAACAGCCCCGACAAGCACCTTGATTTACGTACCTATGGCGGTTATTCCGAAAAAGTTGTCGTTGCTGAACATTTTGTACTAAAAGTACCTGAAAATCTGGATCTTGCTGCCACCGCGCCATTACTTTGTGCCGGAATCACCACATGGTCTCCATTACGTCACTGGAAAGTCGGAAAAGACAGCAAAGTAGCAGTAGTTGGTTTGGGTGGATTAGGACATATGGCGATTAAACTGGCAAAAGGATTAGGAGCACATGTAACCTTATTCTCCCGATCTCCGAAAAAAGAAAATGACGCTTTTGCCTTGGGCGCCGATGAGGTGATCATTTCAACAGATGACGCACAAATGGATACCGTAAAAGGAAAATTTGATTTGATCATCGATACCGTTCCTTATGTTCATGATGTCAACCATTATATCCCAAGTCTGACGATCAACGGAACCATTGTATTGGTTGGTTATCTTGGAAATCTGGAGCCGATGCTAAACACTGTTCCGATGATTCTGGGTCGAAAATCAGTAGCCGGTTCGGTTATTGGAGGCATCGCCGAAACACAGGAATTACTGGATTTCTGCGGAAAACACAACATCACTTCCGATATTGAGATCATCAAAATGCAGGATATCAACGAAGCTTACGAGCGCATGCTAAAAAGCGATGTACGCTACCGTTTTGTAATTGATATGGCTTCCTTGAAAAACGCATAAGCCAAAAAGCAAAAAGGATGGAAAATTGAACTGCCCCCAAAAAGTTAGACACTATTTGGGGGCATTTTTATGGGAAGAAAAGTCAAGTACAATTATGAATTTAAACTTCAGTGTGTAGAAGAAGTATTAAATAAACACCGCTCAAAAGGC
>Ga0206118_100057_pt1 | contig 186283 bp, 158 predicted proteins | sample 3A20Ametagenome_FD_177999 | JGI IMG/M metagenome (GOLD analysis project Ga0206118, IMG submission 177999) | Enriched microbial communities from leaf-cutter ant dump, University of Wisconsin, Madison, United States - 3A20A | ecosystem: Environmental > Terrestrial > Nest > Insects nest > Nest...
CATTTACTAAGGTATATGTAGCCGGTGCTGTTAATACCGGAGTCGTAATACTTCCATTTCCGGAAGCATCTAAAATAATTGTTGCAGTAGCCGTTCCATCACTATAAGTAACCGTAGCATTTGCAGGCCCTGTGAAGGTCACCACTGCCGTATCACCTGAACAAATTAACGCAGGAGCACTAATCGTTGCCGTTGGTAATGGGTTTACTGTAATCGTGGTACTTCCTGTTAATGTTGTCATACATGCCGGAGTTCCGGAAGAAACAACGCGTACTAAACTATAGATTGTTGTTGCTGTTAACGGTCCAACCGTTACCGTTGCATTTCCAGAAGTATCCAAGGTTACATTCGAATCAGCAGTACCATTATTATAGGTCACCACAGCACTCGGTGTTCCATTAAATGTTAATGTGGCCGTAGCACCGGAACAGATTGTTGCATCGGTTCCAATAGTCGCTGTTGGTGGATTGTAAGCCGTTATAGAAACAGAGCCCGTAACATTACGGGTACATTGTGGTGCCGTATCATTACTTACAACACTAACCAAACTATAAACCGTATTAGCCGTCACAGGCGGTGTTATTACCGATCCGTTTCCAGCAGCATCCAAAGTAATAGTGGCCGCATTACCGTCGACTGTATAATTTACCGTCGCACCCGGCGTACCTTGAAAAACAATTACTCCTGTACTTCCATTACAAACACCATCAGGTCCACTAATCGTTACCTGAGGTAATGCTTTTAAGATCAGGTTAAAACTGGTTGTTCCAAAAACGGTTGGATCTGCAGCTCTTTCCATACGAATATAAACCGTTTGGTTACCCGTAGTAAAAGCATTTGCCGGTGTAATTGGACTTACATCATTATCGGCATCCGCCTGCGTAAGGTGGAATGTTATATTATAATCGGAAGCATTTTGTCCTCCGAGGATAGTTGAATAAAATTGTGTCAGATCGAACGTTTCAACACCGTCGCTATCGATATCACAAACTGTTTGATCATCTGGACGTACCGGATCGGCGGTACAAGAAATTACGTTTACATTAAACTGACGGATCACATAACACGCATTTTCACCTGTAGAAATATTCACATAAATCGTTCGGGTAATTGGCGTTACAAAATTTGTCGGATCCTGAACATAGTTAGCCCCTTGTTCTGCTTCAGTCAAATCAGTATGATAGGTGATAATCGTACCCGGATCAAGACCTGCCAATATCGCAGCATGGTTTTCGTCTAAGTTAAAGCTAACCGGGGTTATTCCGTCGCCACACTTAAATAAATCCACAGGTGTTCCGGCCGCAATTGGCGGAAAGACTTCTACGGTAATCGGATCGGGTTGTTGCAAACAGGCTCCGGAAATATTGGTAATAATAACCCCGTAAGTCCCGGCTGCCGAAACACCATACGAAGGTCCGGTTGCTCCCGGGATAGGATTTCCTCCGTTAGTCCATTGGAAGGTATAAAAAGCCGGATCCAGTCCGGTAGACAAGGTTCGGATCTCACCCGGGCACAAAGCACCAAGGTTGTCAATCGTAAGGTTTCCACCTAAGGAAGCCTGACCTACGTTAAAACTACCCGCTTGTAAAAATACCGCCGAATCATAAGCTGTATCACTTGTATTAGGTGGTTGCCCTCCTCCATCAGCAATTACCATCTTAATTCTATAAGGTGTATTCGGAATAACCGTTGCTGAAGCATTCATCACAACCGTTCTTCCGTTAAAATTGATCGGAGCCGGAGGGAATCCGTTTTCCGGATAATACATTCCAAAATAAGCCGGATTCTGAGAAACACAGCTGGCATTATTTGCCTGATCACTTATTGTAAAAACTGAAATTGGAGTTGAGGTTCCCGGCACGACAGCCAGATTCGTACTTTGTCCCGTATTCAAGTTTGTTAAAATAAAAGCAAAAGCATCCGTATAGTCTGTTGTACATTGATACGTTCCATACTCTTCCGATGCAAACAGGAAATTGAAACTAAAACTATTAGTCAGCGGCGTAAAGTTAAACTGGATATAACTGGCATTATTATACGCATAGGAGTTTCCAACAACACCGGCATTGACCATTGCTTGTTTTAAATCGGCATCTCCGGTCCAGGAAGTAGTCCCCTGACTTAAAATTCCATTATTTGGCCCCGGAGCCGAAGTCGCTCTACCGGTACTTAGGATAACACCCGACTGAATTGGAAAGTTTGGATTGGTATTCTGAAAATAGCCAATACCGTTTTCTGAATTTTGCCCATTAGTATTTCCAGTCCTCCAGGTAATATTTGAAATTTGTGCACATTGTGAGTTGATCAAAACATCCTGTACCAATTGAGGAACCGTATATGTATTGGAATTCACAGTTATAGGCTGAGAAAATGCCACAACAGAGAATAGCAAAAACAATAGAGGGGAGAGTTTTTTCATGTTTGCTTAAGCTTGTAAAATATCTTATTTTTGGGTTAAAACAGTTCCTTAATGTTAATTTTTCCTTTAAAATTTCCAAATATACTTATTCAAACGATATATGTTCGTTAAATTTGCAAAAAATCACAAAAAAAATGTTAAAAGTAACAATACGAGATACGCAAAACCCTGCTATTGTGAAGTTTGAATTTCCAGATTTCATAACAAAAAGTGAAAGTTTCGAATTTAAAAACATCGACGAAACAGCACCGTCCCCCCTAGCAAAACAGCTATTTTACCTACCTTTTGTTAAGACGGTGTACATTTCGGGTAACTTTATTGCCATCGAAAAATATTCGATAGTAGAATGGCACGAGGTAAAAGAACTATTGGCCGAACAGATCGAAAGCTTTGTTGACAAAGGCGGAAAAATCATCAACATCGAAGAAAACAAAAACAAAAAAGTACCGGTTACGGTTTATGCCGAGACGACGCCTAATCCATCGGTATTAAAATTTGTCGCCAGTCGGTTGCTGACCAAAACCAGCGTGGAGTTTAAAAACATCGACGAAACGGCTGCTTCGCCATTGGCAAAAGAATTATTCAAGCTTCCGTTTGTAAAAGAAGTTTTTATCGACGAGAACTATATTTCGATTACCAAATACGATATTAACGAGTGGCAGGAGATCACACAGGAGGTTCGTACGTTTATCAAAAATTACATTGAAGAGGGCAAACAAATTATCGACGAAACCCAGATCGTAAAAACCGCTAATCACGAAAAACAACAGGAGGAGTATTTCAACAACCTGGATGTAACGTCACAGCAAATCATCAATATCCTGGACGAATATGTAAAACCGGCTGTAGCTTCGGATGGCGGAAACATTATTTTCGAATCCTACGACGAATCCGAAAAACGTGTAAAAGTAATTCTTCAAGGTGCTTGCAGCGGATGTCCGTCTTCGACATTTACATTGAAAAACGGTATTGAAAACATGCTAAAAGAAATGTTACACGATCAGAACATCAAAGTAGAAGCGGTAAACGGCTAATTCACAACAGCTTTCAAATAACTGCGGTTGTTTTTTACACTTTTATACACTACCTTTAATAGCTTAACCTTAAAACTGGCAAATTATGGGCGTACTAAAAGTTATTGAATTACTTTCCAGTTCCGAAACAAGCTGGGAAGACGCTACCCGAAAAGCGGTTGCAGAAGCATCAAAAACACTAAAACATATCCGATCGGTGTATGTACAGGAACAAAGTGCAGTTGTTAATGATGATCAGGTAACAGAATTCCGGGTAAATCTAAAACTCACTTTTGAAATAAAATAAAAAAATACAGGCGTTCGAATGAACGCCTTTTTTAAAACCATGAACGAACTCCAATACGAATCCAGCCCTTACCTACTCCAACATGCGCAAAATCCGATCTATTGGAAAGCATGGAACGACGCTACACTGGCAACTGCCAAAACGGAAAACAAATTGATGATCGTGAGTATCGGTTATTCGGCCTGTCATTGGTGTCATGTAATGGAACACGAAAGTTTTGAAGACACTGATGTCGCCAACGTAATGAATACAGGATTTATTTCCGTTAAAGTCGACCGGGAGGAACGCCCCGATGTGGATGCCATTTATATGAAAGCCGTTCAACTGATGACCAGTCATGGTGGATGGCCGCTCAATGTGGTGTGTTTACCCGACGGCCGACCGGTTTGGGGTGGCACCTATTTTAAAAAGGAAAACTGGATGGATATTTTAACCCAGTTGCAAAACCTTTACCAAACCAATCCCGCCAAGATGTTGGAATATGCCGAAAAATTACACGAAGGCATTTCATTTTTAGGAATTGTAAACCACGCACAAGCCAATCCGGAGGAACAGGATCCGGCGCGTATCAAAATACTGATCGAAAAATGGTCAAAAAGTTTCGACTGGGATTTTGGTGGTTATGCGCGGGCACCTAAATTTATGATGCCGAATAATTTTATTTTCTTACAACGATTTGGCTACCAAACGGCTTCAAAAGACCTCTTGGATTTTGTAGATCTCACCTTGACCAAAATGGCTCACGGCGGATTATTTGACGTATTGGGTGGTGGTTTTTCCCGCTATTCCGTCGATATGCGATGGCACGTTCCACACTTCGAAAAAATGCTTTACGACAACGGCCAGTTGGTTAGCCTGTATGCACAGGCTTATAAACGGACACAAAATCCACTTTACAAAGAAGTAATCGAAAAAACACTGGCCTTTGTTAAACGGGAATTATGCAATCCGGAAGGTGGTTTTTACGCCGCTTTGGATGCCGACAGTTTAAATGCAAAACAACAACTCGAAGAAGGTGCCTATTACGTTTGGCAAAAAGAACAATTGCAACAACTCGTACAAGACGATTTTGAGATTTTTGCCGCCTTGTTTAACATTAACGACTTCGGATATTGGGAACACGACAATTACGTCCTGATCCAAAGTCAGACGTTGGAAAGTATCGCCGAACAATTCGGTTTGACCGTTACAGCCCTTTCAGATAAAAAACAACAATGGGAACAGTTATTATTTAGCGAACAGCTAAAAAGACCCCAACCACGACTGGATGATAAATCGCTCACTTCGTGGAATGCCATTATGCTAAAAGGCTACGTCGAAGCCTATAATGCCATCGGCACGGATTCTTATTTGGAATTGGCACTTCAGAATGCTTCTTTTATCATCCAAAAACTTTGGTCGGAAGAAGGTCATTTATGGCATAGCTATAAAAACGGACAAAGTAGCATCGTTGGTTTCTTAGAAGATTATGCCTTTACGATCGATGCTTTTATCAGTTTATATCAGGCAACTCTGGACGAAACCTATCTGTATCACGCCAAACAATTAACCGATTATTGCTTTGATCATTTTTATGATGCAACGCAACAGTTTTTCCTGTTTAAAGCCAAAAACACCACCGCATTAATCGCCGAACATTATGAGATTGAAGACAACGTAATTCCGTCGTCCAACTCGGTTATGGCGAACAATCTGTATACACTTGGCATCCTGTTTCACAACAGTCATTATGAAAAAACAGCGATGCAAATGCTCAACCATGTCATTCCCAATATCGATTACGGCTCGGCTTTTTCGAACTGGCTGAATTTATGGATGAACCTATCGACCGACAATAAAGAATTGGCCATTTGCGGTACAGACGCCATTGCCGGAATAAAAGCGGTTCAACGTGCTTATTATCCGCATGTGGTTATCGCCGGAAGTACGACCCCTTCGACAATTCCATTTCTTCAAAATCGATTTGATGAAAAGGACACACTGTTTTATATTTGTGAAAACAGAAATTGTCAGTTACCCGTTCGCGAACTGACCACCGCATTAGAAGAATTAACAATTAAATAAATAGCCCCCTTATGGAACAAATGAATAACTTTTTTATTCACTATTTTAATGTTTTACTGGATTATTCCCCTAAAGTCATCTCGGCGATCATCATCCTGTTTGTCGGAATTTGGGGTATCCGTTTTATCCGAAAAATTGCCGAAACGGTAATGACCAAAAGAGAACTGGAACCCACATTGATCAAATTCCTGTTGGACTTCCTGATCTGGGCTTTACGTATCTTATTATTTGTATCGGTGATCTCCAAACTAGGTATCGAAACATCCTCCTTTGTAGCTATTTTAGGAGCCATCGGACTTGCTGTAGGTTTGTCATTACAAGGTTCACTTTCGAATTTTGCCGGTGGTGTATTGATCATCCTTTTCAAACCGTTTAAAGTAGGCGACACCATCGAAGCGCAATCTGAAAACGGAAAAGTATTGGGCATCCAGATTTTCTCGACCCGGATCTTAACGGCTCAAAACCAGATCATCTATATTCCGAACGGACTTTTATCTAACGGAAAGATTAAGAACTTTTCACAGAAAACAACCCGTAGAACTACACTTGTGGTTCCTACAGGATATGATTCGGATATCAAAAACATTAAAATCAAACTGGAAGAACTGCTAAAAAACCATCCTAAAGTATTACAAACACCGGCACCGGAAGTAGTGATCAGCGATATGGGCGAAAAGAATCTGATTTTTTCCCTTCGCGCCTGGACCTACAATGCCGATTATGGTACCGTTTGTTCGGAATTACTGGAAGAAAGCAGTAAGATTGTTTCCGTTACGACTTCTTAGGTTTTGTAGTCATTACAAAATCTTTCAAATAAAAAGGCTCAAAGTAAGCGACATCTACCGTGTCGCTTTTTTGATACTTTTCAAACGAAATCCGGCTCATTTCTTTTGCCGACGGATACACAATCGCATCGTGGTATACAAACCTCGGATCATTTAAAACCTCCTTACATTTTGCAGCGCCATCGCCCACCAAATGCAGTGTTCCCTCAAGCGTATCATAGGTAGAAGTTTCAATAATTTCCGCCTCCGTAGTGCGTAGTCGGTTATAAGACGAATCGAAAACAGCGGTAAAAACCTCCATTCTTCGGGCATCGATCATCGGGATAATCTTTCCTTCGGATACCGTCAACTGTCGCGCCAAGGTTTCCAGCGTATCGATTGCCATTAACGGGATATTGAGCGCGTAACACAAACCTTTTGCAGCCGAAACGCCTATTCGAAGTCCGGTGTACGAACCCGGCCCCTGACTTACCGCAATAGCATTCAAATCCTGAAACGTCAACCCGGCCTGTTGTAAAGCCTGTTCAAAAAAAACGTGTAGTTTTTCTGCATGGGAATATCCTTCTTCGGCCATCTCCAGACATACCTGTATTTCTCCGTCTTTTGCAAGGGTTACGGAACAATTCTTTGTTGCCGTTTCAATATTCAAAATGTAAGCCATCTTTAGTAAAATTATTGGCAAAGATAATCATATATTTTTTTGCCACGACTGCACTGTCTTTTCCGCTTTACAGCTAGAAAGAAATAGTGCAACCGTGGCAAATAGTTACCCGGGAATTAACCCGGCGGTAATCAAAAAACTACGTTATTATTTTTTATCTTTTCCTTTGTCGGATGTTCCGGCTTTCTTGATGATAACCTTATCTCCTGGTTTTAAATCTTTCGTAACCGTAGTATACGGTCCGGTAATAATCTCATCTCCTTTTTTCAAACCTTCGACAATTTCGATATTGGTATCGTCCTGAATTCCGGATTTAATCTTACGCAATTCCGCTTTATCCCCAACTTTTACAAATACACATTCGAATTTCTTTTCGGCAGAACCTTTTGTTTTTTCCTTTTCTTCTTTTTCCAGCTCCTCCATGATATCCTTTTTAGCACCCGACAAATCCGCATCGGTTTTCATCACTACCGAACTAATCGGCACGGCCAGAATATTTTCTTTACGTTTGGTTTCGATATCTACCGTTGCCGTCATTCCCGGACGGAAAGGGGAATAATTCGAATCTTTCCCAACCAAAAGATCTTCGTACGATTCCTTTAAAATACGCACTTTCACTTTAAAGTTTGTCACCTGATCGGCTGTAAGCGTCGAACTGGCCGAATTGGAAATACTCGTCACCACACCTTTGAATTCTTTTTTCAGATAGGCATCCACTTCGATTTTGGCCGGATCGCCGATATTTACTTTAACGATATCGTTTTCGTTTACATCAACTTCCACTTCCATATTGTTGAGGTTGGCCACACGCAATAATTCGGTACCCGCCATTTGTTGCGTTCCCAATACGCGCTCTCCCAATTCCACATCCAATCGGGAAATGGTACCGTCTACCGGTGCATAAATCGTTGTTCGGTTTAAATTATCATTTGCTTCCGTCACTGTTGCCGTAGCACTTTGCACATTGTAATAAGCCGATTGCTTCGCCGCCACCGCCACTTCGTAGGCCGAGACGATTTTATCCCATTCGGATTTTGAGATAACCCCTTTGGCAAACAACTGCTTGTTACGGTCGTAATTGGCTTTGGCTTCTTTTACCTGTGCTTCCGCCTGACTTAGTCCAGCTTTGGACGTTGACAAAGACGCCACCGATCGGTTCACGCCCGATTCGTATAAATCGCGTTTGATACGCACCAACAAGTCTCCTTTTTTTACCGTTTGACCTTCCTTAACCGGCAGACCAATAATCTCTCCGGAAACATCGGATGAAATTTTTACTTCAATTTCAGGTTGAATCTTACCGGTAGCCGAAACCGTTTCGACAATTGTCATCTGGTTGGCTGGTGTTGTTTCCACTTCCGTTCCATGTTCTTTGTTTCCGATAACACCTGATTTACTTAGGGCAACCAATACTACAACTAATAGAACAACACTACCCAATAGGATATATTTTGTACTCTTTTTCATAAATTTTTATTTTTGAATAATTGGCAATCCGAAATAGAATTCCAATATTTTCGTTCTGAATATATAATCATATTTTGTTCGCAACACTTCCGATTGGGCATTTACGAATAAAGTCTGCGCCTGTGTAAAATCGAAAACATTCATCAAGCCCACTTCATAGCGTTCTTTAGCATAGTTAAACGATTCCTGTCTGGCTTCCAAAGTTGCCACAGCAGCTTCGTATGATTTTAACGAGCCTTTGGTATCGGTATACGCGGTATAAACCGTTCGTTCCAAATCCAATTCCTGTTGCTCTAATGCAATTTTGGATCGCTCCAAGGCTACTTTAGAACGCTCTACATTATTGCGAACCGACAAACCATTTAACAACGGAATATTTAACGAGAAACCAAAATTCTGACCTTTGTTATTACTAAACTGATCAAAGATTGGTTCCGGACTTCCTAAAATCGGACGGTAATTGTTTTGCAATACCTGTAATCCGTTTTCGGTAAAATACTGCGTTGGAAGCGTCGGATTGGTAGTATCCAGTTGATAACCGGTAATTCTGTCGGCATAGGCCGCACGGGTACTGAAACTATAGAACCCCTGAATCGACGGATGGTATTTCCCTCTTGCGATGGATAAATCTTTTTCGGCTATCGAAACATTAGCCTCCGCGATTTTGATATTCGCTCTGGTTTCTTTTGCTTTTGAAAAAATATTTTTAGGATCCTCCAGTAACACACTACTGTTTTGTACCGGTGTTTCCGAATCGGCGATATCGAAATTCTGGAAATCATCCAATTGTAACAACTGCGCCAGACTTAGTTTGGAAATCAACAAGGCATTTTCGCCAGCGATCAATTTCTGATTGTCTGACATCACCGTTGCTTTCACATCCAACAAGTCACCTTTTGGCACTACTCCGGCATCAACAAGTTCCTGAGTACGTTCCATTTGTTTGGTATCGTAGGCCAACTGTTTCGTCTGTACCTTCAGATTTTCTTTATTGAAAAGGATTTGCAGATATGCATTCACGACATTTAAAGAAACATCCTCCTGCATTTTTTGCAATTGGTATTGTGAAGCGATAATCGAAAGATTGGCTTTTCGCAACTGATTTTGATGTTGTAATCCTTTATAGACATCAACTCCCACATTTAATGCCGCAGAAGTATACTGAACCGTCTGATTTTCCAAAAGACCGGTCGTGATATTCTGGTTAAGTCCGACATTCCAGGAGTGTGACGCTTGCCCATTAATGGTTGGCAAAAAATTACCCCAGGCATCTTTTTTAGAGATTTCGGCTACCTGTTTATCTAAAATCGACTGTTTGATCGAAATATTCTTCTCCATTGCGTGATTCACACACTCTTCCAATGTCCATTTTTTAGCTTGTGCCTTCATTTGGATCGTCACCATGGATAGGCCCAAAAGCAGCAATGTTGTGTTCTTCATATTATTGATTTTCCTACAAATATAAAATTTCTGTGCACATATGCGTTTTAATTCGGTACCGATTAGACGCAATTCTTTAACAAACGTTACATTTTTATTTCAATAAAAACCTACTTTTACCGAAGATTTTTAGACATCCTTTATGAAAACTTTTTTCTCATTCCTGGCACTGGTAGGCCTGGCAATGCTAATGACCCGTTGCGGAACCACTGCAAAAATCAACACCCTAAAACCGGAACCGAGCGACAACAAACCCGCGGTTTACGAAACCACGACTTCTTTTATCAACATGCCGATAGAGATTCCGTTAAAGGAAATTGAGATCCAACTCAACAAATCCCTAAACGGATTAATTTACAACGACAGTATACTGGCCGATGATAAAACGGAGATGAAAATCTGGAAACAGGCACCGATCAAACTAACGGAGAAAGATGGAAAAATCCGTTCGGTAATTCCATTAAAAATATGGGCCAAATTTAAATATGGCACCGACTTTTTAGGACTTAACGACACCAAAGAAATCAACCTAAACGGTCAGATTACCCTTTTGAGCGATGCCAAATTATCCAATTGGAAACTTTCGACTACTTCCACCATCGAAGACTTCGAATGGAAAGACAGTCCGAGTATTGTGGTAGCCGGTAAAAACGTACCGATTACCTATGTTGTAAATCCGACCATCCGCTTGTTTAAAGCCAAAATCGCCAAAACGATAGACGATGCGATCAACAAAACCACCGACTTCAAACCACAGGTATTAGCCGTTCTGGAAAAAATCAGTACGCCGTTTAAAACCAGTGAGATTTACGAAACCTGGTTTAAGATGGCACCAACCGAATTATACGTGACCGACGCCATCCTTTCGAAAAGCAAAATCACGATGGACATGGGCTTAAAATGCAAAATGCAAACCATCGTAGGTCAGGAGCCGTTAAACACCTTTAAAAAGGAATCTATTGTTTTAAAACCGGTAGCCAAAATGCCAAACAAGATCGAAGCTACGGTTGCCGCGGTTTCGACTTATGAAAGTGCATCGCGTATCATCACCAAGAACTTCCAGGGGAAGGAATTTGCTTCCGGAAGCCGTAAGATCACCATTCAGAAAGTCGACTTATGGCATAAGGATGGCAAGATGATCATCGCATTAAGCATGACAGGTAGTTTAGACGGGACGATTTACCTGTCGGGTATCCCGAACTACAATGCGGTTTCCAAAGAGATTTATTTTGATCAGATGGATTATGTGTTAAACACCAAAGGTATACTAACCAAAACGGCCAACTGGTTGATGCAGGGTTATATCCTAAGTAAAATACAGGAAAGCTGTCGTTATTCGATTAAGGAGAATCTGGAAGAAGGCAAGAAAAATATGTTGCCGTATTTAAACAACTATTCGCCGATGAAGGGCGTTTTTGTGAACGGAACCATCAACGATTTTATTTTTGAAAAAGTTGAGGTGACCGATAAGGCGATTATCGCTTTTATTAAAACCTCCGGACAAATGAGTATTAAAATAGACGGCATGGAATAGATCGATGATCATAAAAGGAAAACCCCGGACAATGTGTTCGGGGTTTTTACTTTTCCATAACCATATATATTAAAACCTGTAATTTATGTTTATCGTTAACTGTCGTTTTTAATAACCGTTCTAACGTTACCTAAATGAACAACAACAAAGAGATTGTTTCCGGCACCTTATTCTACTACTAAAAAGCAAAAAACCTAACCGTTAGGGTTAGGTTTTTTGCTTTATTAAGCACGGATTACAAATCCGCGCAATCTGGTGAGAAATATTACCCCCTCGAGTAGTCTAAGTACTACTAACTATCCGCCCTTTCAGTTCCTGCTTCTGATTTACACTCAGATTATTTGTAGAAACAATAATTTCTAAGACACTATTTAAAAAATCTCTAAACGATTTAAATTGATCATAACTAATTAGATTATCCACTAATCGGTAATATAAAAAAGGGGCTACATTTTCTTTAGTTAATCTTTTCAATAAATAATTCTCATATTTTACATTATCCCTTGGCAAAAGATTTATTGCTGCTTGAAAAACAACAATGTTATTAGAAGAATTACAAAAAAGATATTCACTCAGTTCTAAATAATCATTTTTATTTGAAATAAACGGATAAAAATGATTTAAATAGTCCAAAGCAGACAATTTAAAGATATAATCCCTCCTCATTTTAAGTTCCTCTCTAATTAACTTATCGATTTTTTTACTATAATAATTTATCTCAAATGCCAAATCCAACAAGTCAACCTTAAAATCGCTAGGTGTATCTAAATTGTAATTCGAATCAATAAAGAAAGCTATTTTTTCCTGGTTATTTCTATAAAAAAAATCATATTGCTTTATAAAAATTTGTCTACACTTTTTATCACTCAAAATTGTAAAGACTTTATTATCTTCGATCTCTCGATTGGAAGATAAAATCTCCAAAATCTCTATCTCATCCATAATTATCTATTTAATATCTCCTCTTCCTCTATTCTTACCTTTATTCCTATTACCTCTCCTCTTCTGTTCTTTAACTATTCTTTGCTTTAATTTATTATTAGAAGTAGCTATTGCCTCCTTTAAAAGCGCTAATAACTCATCGTCAGATAATGGTGATAATTCATCATCCCATTGTCCTTGAAATCCGCCTTTCCCCATCTGATGTATTAGTATCTCGGATGAAGCTTTCGCAGCTAAAATAGTTTCCACATCAAATTTACCCGGCTGGTATTCCGGCTGATATGCACTAGCTCCGGCTGTACTACTTATAGTTCCAGACGCAACAACTTCACTATATGTTTTCTTTGCAGCACCACCAGTTTTTGCTAGATAACCTAACATTGCAGCCGGTGTTAACATCATTATTCCTGCACCTCCTACCGTTGCTCCAGCCGCAACTCCACTTGTGCTTATACTCGTTGAAAATGTTATTGATCCGAACTCAGGAGCATATACCAAGGTCCCGACCATACCTAAAGCCAAATTAGGTGTATTTTGATTAACAACTACAGTAATTGGTGCTGTACTGGCTTGAGTCCATGTTCCATCTGCATTTCCAAAATAATATGTTCCATCTGAAGTATCATGAAAAAAGTCATCAAGACCAGTTGCACTGCGTGGCGGTTCTGTATCCATTCCCCCATCCGGGTCAATACGACTAATCGGGTTATTCCCCATCCCTAAATAAGGAGAGAAATATTGCCCCATTGGATCAACCGTAAGCCATCTTCCCAAACGACCGTCCCAAAGACGTAGTTCAAAGGTTACCATACCCGTTTCACCATCCTTTTCCTGTCCCTGGAAAGCATAACGGTAATTCTCGTCGGTGGTTTGTTTGTTCAGCTTCCCAACGCGGCAAGCTGGCTCGTTAACGCCAAGATTCGTTCCGTTGTTTTTAATAACCGCTCTAACATTGCCTAAATGAGCTACAACAAAGATATTGTTTCCGGCACCTTATTCTGCAACCGGAAAACAAAAAACCTAACCGTTATGGTTAGGTTTTTTGTTTTATTAGTTCGGATTACGGATCCGCGTGATCAGGTTTTTATCATTTCCCAAACATATCATCAAGAGTAATATCGATTATCATTTTAACATCAAACTCATCTGGCTCTTCATTAAACTCTTCCTTAACTTCCTCTCTTATCCAATCAGGTTTAAGCATTTCTCTTAAAAACTGATTTATAATTTCTTCTTTAAAATTATCTTTATATGTAAAATGTAACGTGTACTCTCCTATCCTGAAAGGGTCTTTTTCAATTATCCAACCTCCATACCCTAATCTATTTTTCATTATATACTTTCCAACAAAAACAATCAGATGAATATAATAATGATCATAAATATAGTCATAGCCGATTTCTTTCACCTTCTTATTAATCATCTCAAGGTCAGAATCTTTTATTGCATCAAATTCTTTATCAATATCCAACACTCTAAATAACTCTAACAGATATTCATCTATAATCTTTTCATTAAACTTTTGTAACCTGGTTCTTTCTTTAAAAAATGGTGACATTATATTCTTTTGTGTAATATCTCCATAGCTCTCATTTACAAAAAGGTCATGATAATTTTGAGCAAAAAACCATTTTTTATTTTCCGTATAATAAAATAAAAGATTAACGCTATTTTCAAAACCATAGAAAATACGCTTATCAAAATCAAAAAACAATTCATTTAGTTTTATTGCACTTCGAGATTTTATAATCTCTTTAGCTTCTTTTTCAGAAAGTTCACTTTTAAATGCTTTTGATTGTGAATACGACACAGAATAAAAAAAAATTATAGTTAAAAAAAAGACAAATCTAATCATATAATTATTTTAAAACAAAGGAACACCTTCATCACCAAATAACAAATCTATTTCATCTGCTATTCCAGAAAAATCACCTTTCCCACTTAGTGTCGTTTTAAAATACACATTACCTGTGTGTACATTATACATTGCTTTCATTTGTCTTACCTCTATATTATAAACACTTTTTACCCTATTAATAAAATCTGGCCTAATTCGTGTATCTGCAACAGTTGCATAGACTAAACGTAACATACCTTGCTTTTGATATTTAGTATTTTTATGCATTAGATACAATGCCGACGCGTGTCTTATTCCTTGATCTGATTCGCTTGTTCCTCCAATAGCAGTCGCAGCGCCCGTTGTCTTAACATCATAAGCTACTAAATTTGGTATATAACCTCTTTGTCCATTTGATGCTAATATTCTTCCTCCTGAAAAGCCATCCGGATTAGAAGTCCTTCCAGCCCATTCTGTCGGATACTCAGCATTATTTCTTAAATAATTTAACTTGATATATTGTTTTTTCATAAAACGGTCAAATGTATCTTCGAATTTATTTTCAATTGCTCTTTGAGAGTAACCTTTTTCAGTTGCTAGCTGAAGTAAATATGTTTTAGTTAGAGGCATCCATCCTGATGATATCTCACTTGTATTTAATCCTCCATAATTATCATCTGTAGGAAAGAAAACGCACCCCTCAACTACAGGTGGATCACCAGGTCCGCCATCAGCCCCCCCATCCGGGTCAATACGACTAATCGGGTTATTTCCCATCCCTAAATAAGGAGAGAAATATTGCCCTTTAGGATCTACCGTTAACCAACGTCCCAAACGACCGTCCCAAAGACGTAATTCAAAGGCTTCCATACCCGTTTCACCGTCCTTTTCCTGTCCTTGGAAAGCATAACGATAATTCTCGTCGGTGGTTTGTTTGTTCGGCATCGGCATACCAAACGGATAATAATCCGCTTTACTGGTTAACGCCAATATTCCCGTTCCGTTGTTTTTAATAACCGCTCTAACGTTACCTAAATGATCCGTTAGCTCATACAACGCATAACTACCCGACTTTCCGCTTTTTTTATAAAGACCGATACGGCCGTTACCGTATATGGTTTGTTCTGCCAATCCGGCTAACGAAGCCATTCCACCAGCAATCGGTGCATCTTGCGTATATACTGCCATAGTATTACCACCGGCATCCCGAACATAGAACGTTCGGTAAATCTTACCGTCGGTCGCATAACTGTCCTTACGCGTCCGTTGTCCTCTTTCGTTATACTGAAATACCACCTTAGTGGTTGCGGCCACTTCCAAACGTAAATTATCAATAAACGCCTTTTGAGCCAATCCGATAGAAGCACTCAAGTTGTTGTTCGAACTAACCACCTCTAAAGTAATATTATTTTCGTTACCGGTTACAAACTCATGCATAAAATGTTCGTCGAAGTAACGGCCGCAATATTTCGCCGGTTGCGAATTGATATCCTGTGTATAAAAAATCGTACCCAATGCGGTAGCCGTACCCGGTTTGCGCAAACGAATCGTTAGTTTCGGTTCTACATTTACCGCCGTACCGTTATAATCGACGATCTTGTCCAGAATCGCATCCAGATTTAAACGGTACTTCATGTTCGGCATCACATTTAACTGGATTCCAACCGATATTTTCCCGGTAATCTGAAGCGCTCTTCCGCCATACAACTGATTCGTCGCCCCAAATTCCGGACAGGTTGCCAGTACACTTTCCGGGAAACCTTGCGACAACGGCACTAACGGTTGTTCGACTCCCGGTCTAAAGGTACTGATCATACCCCACGACCCCCATTCATAATTGGTAAAATCATCCCAATAAGCCGTTTGGTATTCCGTACTCGTTGGCTCGGCCACACTGATTTTATCCACAAGACCGGCCGCATTATAGTGGTACATGGTTTTATCCTGTTGGTTAATCACCATTTGCCCTAAATCGTTGTAAATATAATTCGGAAAATTAACAAGCTGGTATTGCGAAGTTCCGTTTACATCGGTTTTTACAATAGTATAGCCCGTACGCGTCTGATCTTTCAGATCGTTATAACGATTTACATTTGTATTGTCTCCGGTATCGGTTACATACCCCAACTGGTTTCCTTTGCTAAAATCCGGATATTTATACGCAAAATTATCCATTGCGTTATTACCCGCGCCATCGGTATATCCGTTACGCTTTAGGGTTTGCAGGTTTCCGTTGGCATCATACGTAATGTTCGACACTTTATAATCGCCGGAAGCATTTGCGGTAAACGCTGCCGAAGCATTTGCCGTCCCGAAATCGGCCTGTGTTAACCAATTGTTTTTATTGTACTGATATGTATAGGCATTCTGAGTCGCAGACGGAACCTGAGTATTCCAACGGGTCGCTTTAATGTTACCGTTAAACTGATCGACCCCTTGTGGCGTCGTCGTAATGGCTTTTGGTGTTCCGGTTCGGGCATAATCCCCGGTATGATAGTCGATCGCCATCCCGAAAACATCGGCAGCAAAACCATTTGCCCCGTCGTTCCCCGGATCGTTTGCCGCCATTAGCGACGGATGGTTGATCGCTTTTAACTGTCCGTTTAAATTATAGACATAATCGATCCCCTGAAGTTTGTCGGCCAGTTCCGTACGAACCAACGCCCCGGATTCGTTGTATTTGTATTTCGCCTGACGCGTAAAATTCAAATCGTCGGTCGATAAATACACATCTGTTAATTGTCCGGCTTTGTTATAATCGTATTTATGAATCAACGTTTCGCCCGATCGGTTTCGCTGATAATAAACTTTTACCAACTGACCGTCGATCGGATTGTATTCATAATCGACCGTTTTAACGCACCCCAACTGATCCAACGATTGTATTACCCAGGTTACACGACCGTACGCATCGTAGCTGTACCATGTTTTTGACGTAAACGGATTGGCCGTATACGTATAGGATACGTTTCCGGACAGGAAGGTTTGTTTAAAAATTTGCTCATTAAGCGAACAAAACTCAATCTGATTTTCCAGATCCGCATCGGGAACATCATATACCGTAAATACCTGCTCGGTTTTACCCGTTAGCGGCAAACCATCCGAGTTATCGGCAATGACGCTTAACTGTGCGAAAGTGATCCCCAGTCCGGTATAAACCCCGCTTTCCACCGGTCGACCCAAACGATCGTAATTCGTATACGAAAAACTATTTCTGGATTTTTGTTCCGAATTTTGTGAAAAGCGAATTTGTCCGTCCGAACGGTATACAAACTCCGATTCCCCCTGTTCGGAATCCTTAACCTTTAACACTTCCCCTAAGGTATTGTATTCGTAGGTCGTTTGCATCGGAATCATCGGCTGAGTCGATTTCAGTAATCGTCCCGCCTGATCGTATTCGTTAAGTACCAGATCGTAATAATTTACTCTATAGGATATCGAAACCGGATTTACCGGGTTCGCATCGGTATTATTTTTCCCGTAGTAATTATTGATATCCTCAATCCGGTAAAAACCGGGTGCAAAGTTTAAGGCCGTTCCCGCCGTGATATTCGACGCGATCACTTCTTCCGTGATCAGATCGAATACCCGAACGTTATGATTGCTGTTCACAGCCGATATCGCATACGAACCACCACATCCTTTCGGGATATGAATGTCCATATAGCCTTTATCCAATAATTTCGAGATTACCAATGTTCCGCCAGTCGCCTGGGTCTCTTCGTTACCGCTTCTCACAGCACCGAGCATATTGCCGTCGCTATCCGAAAAAGTAACCGATTCCACCCCGTGTACATCGCGGGTTACCGTTTTCATTACCCTCTTCCCACTAAAATTATTATAAAAAGGATTAGGCGGACCGGTTTCTATCGGCATCGTAAACGAATAGGCCTGCGCCCATTGTTGTTGTCCGTTAATTGTCACTTTGTTTCCACCCACCACAGCTTTTACCGCTCCCGGATTCAGTTCGCTGTAAACGGCACGGGTATACGGATAGGACGTCACATCCTGATACGGATCGAGATTGTTCGCCGTACTATAATACCATCCGAGGGAATTCGCCTGATTAGAGATTGTTGGCGGTGTAGCAATTCCGGCGGGCGAATCGAACAAAGCGGTCGTCATCACACCGCTTCCGGTCATCGTAAAATCACTTTTATACCCCAGATAAGTTCCAATCGGCGCGCTTAATGTTTGCAACGCCGGTCGGTTAAAATAATCGTATTTGATTTCCGAAGCCCAAACGCGTCCGGTTAGTACATCCCAGTTTTGCTGTTGTACTGCTTTTCCTAAAATATTAAAATACGAAACCCCCTTGGAGATGGTTGCTCCGGAAAAATCGTAGTTAATGCTACTCACCCAGTTCCGGTCCTGGCTTACCACCGGTACCGGTTCGACCTGCGTTTGCGAAAACATTAGTGCCGGTATAAAAAAGGCAACAGCAAAAATTCTGTTTATAAGGCTTTTAAACTTCATATTATTCAACTGCTTTAATGTTTGACTGTCTTACTACATTTCCTTGTTGGTCTAACTGCAAGGCATTTCCTTCTTTTACATAATTGTTATCGATTGTAAAACTTGCATTTTGTCGGGACAGTTCCCACGATGAAGTCGAACAAGCGCCATAGAATATCTCCGGAAAATACGGCGTTACTTCGCCCGTATCCAGATTCGTAACCCTATAGGTAATATAGGCTATCTGTCTTGATCCCGACGGGCAATTTTCGTCCGGTATATACGAATAAACCGGACAGAATCGTCCCTGTGTATCGGTTACATTGATAAAATTAAGGTTCTGAGTATGGAACGTGTCCAGTTGCGCCGGATCGTAATACGCATATTCATATTTATAGTTTCCGGAAGGATTCGGATCTCTAACAAAAATTTTGTACGAATTAGTATCCGGGCCACAGAACTTACTACATTCTTCCATGGTGATTTCGGCCCATTGTTTCCCATTGTATCTATACATACAGGATGTTTCTCTGTTTTGTAACGGCAGCTCAATTTCTTCACCGGTAATCAAATCCTTTACTTTTACCATATACGACCATCGTTTAGCATAATAGCCCGGATCGGCCGAACAGTTGTAAACCGGCGCAAACGGAATATTTTGTATTGCGGTACCGTTTACATAGTTACTAAACGTATTGTTTTGTGCATTGATCAGCCATTTATACTGATAGCCATATTGTCCGGAACCACCTTTTGCAACCACTTTGAATGTTCTTTCGTATTCCGATTTACATTGTTCCGAAACGGTCGCTTCCAGGTCTTCATAAACATCACCGTCCGGTAAACAGTTTACAATTGTCGGAGCAATTTCAAAATTAACCGGAGTCGCACCTTTATAACTTTGACGGTTCTGACTTACGAGTTTAAATCCGCCCACAAACGATCCGCTGTTAAGCGTTTCGGCATAGGTTGCAATTACCCTTCCTGCCGGATCATAACGGAACGACGCCCCCAAATTGTTCGCATCCAAAATAGTAGCCACTTCATCTGTTTCCGGATCGTACACATAGGTTTTCACCGAAGCTTCAATCGGATGCATACGGAAATCGTCGAAATAGTTATAACCGTTAACATTGGTCGTTACGAGTTTAACCAGAACATCCCCGTTTGGCGGCAAATCGAAATAATAGTTTAACTGTTCCCAACATCCGGCTGCTACAATATCTTTCGGTTTTATGGCCACACCATTTACCTGCAATTGTGCATTGGATGCCGCATCACCTTTTTTATACGCCCATAAGGAAACCTTATATTTCCCCGGTCGGAATTTCGCGGTATAGTTCGACGCCGTATAATAATCGGTCCCGCCGGTAGTACCGCTAATCTGAAGTATCGTTTGTCCGTTCATATAGCCTTTAAAAGAGGATTTTCCGGTGTGCGCGATATCGTAATTTCTGTTTTTCGCACCGAATATTTCCCCTTCAAACCACTGATCGTTCCCCGGATCGACATGTTCTCCACCGGTATAATAGATCTCGGTAAAACGGGCATTTCCGGAAATAGAAACCTTCGTGTTCTTATCGACCATTTTCGAAGCCATTGCATTACCGTTGATATCTTTTACCTCCAATGGTATCGAAGCACGGGTATAACGTGTAATCTCACTGGTTTTCTTCCAGGCCGCATTAGTGGGCAAACCGGTTGACCAGTTAAAGAAATAATTATTGGCTGCCAGATTCTGAGTCGTATAGGCTCCTAATACCGGATCGCTAATATTTTCTTTCCAGACAAACGATTTGTGTTTACGCCATATTTTTTCACCGGTATTTACCGGACTTACCTCGTTCCCCAGATTATCTCTGTAGGACCAGGTATCGTTCCAACTGGTAATCGCTGCATTTAAAATTTTCCAGTTATTGGTATTATCCATTACCGAAGTAACGGTAACCGCATCCTGCGTCAGCATATTTTTATTGGCTGCATTGGTCACTTTCGATCCCATCGCCGGATATTTGGTATAAGCCGGAATTCGTTCGATTTTCGACTTACGTCCGTCGGCTTTAGTCGAAATCACCGTATTGAAAGTTCCCGTCATCGGATCGGCATCGGCATATTCCTCCACGGATTTTCCGAACGCATTGGTGGTTACCACACTTTTCAGGATACTGGAATATTCTTCTTTAGTAGCGATCGACAACAAACGTTCTTTTAGAACCGGATTCTGATCGGCAGCATTGGTTCTGAAAATCGATTTCATCGACTGGAAAGATTCCATCACAGATCCTCTGTTGTTGTTTGCAAATTTTAAGGCTTCCCCGCTCAGGTATTTCTTTTCCGATTTGGACATCAATTGTCCTTTGTTGTTAAATTCTTCCACCGATCGGAATTGACCAACCAGAGAAGTATTGACATTCAGTTTAATCGACTTCGCCTTAATTTTTTTATTGGCATCCGGATTCAGGTATTCACTTCCGGACGCTTTATGATCGGTTACTATGGCTTCAAACATTTTATTTCCGTCGTCGTCGAACATCTTGATATTCGGATCGAAAATATCGTAAACCGGTCGTAACACGTAGAAACGGTAACGGGTTTCGCCCAATGTATTTCCTTGTGTATTTTCGGCGACCATAGTCACATATTCGTACATTACCCCTGCCGAAGGTAATTCCGATTGATACGGAATAAACTTCGCACCGTTTACCGGACTAAACGAGGTAATTCCCGACGATTTATAATTTCCGGTTCCTTTCGCTTTAGACGTTCCCGGCATATTATAATAATAGCTGGTTTTGTACTTGTTGTTGCTTTCATCGTTTAACGTAATGGATTTCACACGCAAACCACCTCCTGTTTCATCTTCCGGCACTTTGTTTGCTAACAGGCGGTAATTCATGGTGTGATTATCCGATTTATTAGAGCCACAACCGCCCGGTTTATCTGTACATTGTCCTCTTTGCATTTGTATATACTCATTCGTCACTGTTGAACCTCCAATCCAAAAGGTTTGATTCCACAAATGGTTTTGTGCATTACCTCCCTGAACAGAATATGGCACTTTAATCATAACACTTTCGTTAGAAACCGATGAAACAACACTATTTGTATTTGCTGTTACATTAATAAATTGCTCCCAGAAATTAGACGACACTAGGCAATTTTCTCTTTCTGCACGACATAACCATAGATCCAAGAATACTTTTTCGTTAACACTGAAATACTTTCTGAAATCAGTAGGATTTTGAGTATATCCATCTACATTACGGATATCCAAATAAATCTCGTTATTCCACAGAATAGGCTTGATCTTTAAATCATTCGTCCAGAATCTTCTGGAAAATGCTTCGGTATAATAATCATCCTGTTCGTGTTCGAAAGCAATCGAAGCACCGGTAGGTGTGATCACTTTTGTCATGGACCAGGCTTCCGGTCTTAGCTTGTTAAAGCCCCACTCGTCTTTGGCTTTTACATTCTTTAATGCAATCGGTTCACCGGAATTATTTTTAATAAATCGGTTCGCCGGATAAGGCACAAACGGTTGGCCTTCGCCTTTGTATTCACCGTCATATTCAAACTGGTACGGTGGCATATAATCGTAATTATTACGTCCCAGAATTTTGATTCGTTTTAACGTTAGTTTTCCGGCATTCGGATTTTTAACCGGATGCAGAATCGTTCCCGGACTTCCTTTTGACAAGGCCGGATTGTTTGGATCGTTGTGATTGTTTCGTCCTGCCAGATTATAATTGTAATCGAAATCGACCACCTTAATGGCATTGTTATAATTAAAACCTTCGAAATCTTTTACATCGATGACCTTATGTTCCTGGTTGATCAAAATCGTATTGCCGTTTTCGATAAAACCACCGTTCGGATTATAGTTAATAGCGTAGCTGTTTACATAATCGGACAATCCGATTTCATTTAACCGAAGCGGATTGGTTGCACCGCCGGTAGTAACCGTAGCTTTATCGTTTCGTACCAAAACGATTTTTTTCAGCATCAGTTGTTGCTGTCGTTTATAGGTAAAGTTTTCATACGGATAAATGGTTCCACCACCGGTTCCTTCGTTACTGGTTCCACCGGATTGTGTAAAAAAGAAATTCAGGTCACTTCCCACCGAATCATATCGCAAATCTTTTACGAAATAGGCCGTATGCGTTGGCGATACAATTTTATCGAGATAATACAATTGTTTTCTTCCGAACTGGTAGTATCCGAAATCTTTATCGCCAATATTTCCTTCGATATTCGCGAAGTAATCTTTCAGTCCTTTATCCGTTGGCGTACGCCATACATAACCGTCCGACCATTTTCCGTGATCAAGACGTACCCAATAGCCATAATCGCCCGGATCGGCCATATTATTACCGTTTGCATCGTAAAAATCCGGACCGGTAATTGCCGTTAACAACCAGTGCGTCGCATAAGGCGTATATTGTCTTTTGTCACTTACGTGATCTTCACTGTTATCCTTATACAACGTTCGGTCTACCTGTTCGTAATGGTATACCGGCAAAGAGAAATGGTATACTTTTCCGTCGGGCGCCGTGATTTTATAACCACCGATACCGTCTTTGATAAATTTATCATTCGTTCTGGCACTATTCGGCACACCTTCGGGCGCTAACAAACCTGTCGCGCTTCCGTTACGGATTTGTTCGTTTGTATAGACCTCTACAAAATTCCCCTGTTGTAAACGGGTAGTATTTAACGCCGCTCTTGTCGATAAAATATTGTTAAGGTTGTTTCCCGAAGCCACCGCATTACTGATCGGTGCCAAAGGTTGCACCGCTCTGTTTTGCGTAAACTGTCCGTCGAAATAAAAACGGATATCGTTAGTCGTATTGGTTCCGAACGATTTATCGGTTGTATAACCGTTATGTCCGTAGATTCGCATTTTGGTTTGCGGATTATCGACCGATAACGGATCGGTACCATTATAACCCAATCCGAAAAGCGTACTGTTTTGTAATACTTTCGGCTTAACGATTCCCGATATTCCGGACGCATTTACATCGTAGGCATCATACCCGGCAAATGTAAAATTCAGTTTTTCTCTTTCGGCATCATAATCCCCGACAAATTGCGCTTCGCTCACCGGCAAGGATTGATCATATGCATCGGTATAACGGTAACGGTTTTGGTAATCGTTAAATACATTATCGCCACCCGCATCGTTTTCGACTACATCATTGGCATTAGAAAGATTGTTTGCATATAAAATACCGAAACCTTTCTTTTTAAATCCTTTTTCTAAGGTATACGTGATTTTACGTTTTCCGAAACCAAACGAAAGAAACTTAATTTGGATCGGAATGTACCATCCTTTCGACTGCACATCCCAGTCGCCCATAGAGAAGCTGCTCATCGACAACGCTCCGCCACCGGCAACACCTTTACTGCTCAATCCGTTACTTTCGTGATTTCCATAGCCCAATGAAGCCGAAACACCATTTCCGGTAAGGCTTGCTCCCATACCAACACTTAATCCGCTGGCCGTTTGCGCGCCTACACCTACACTCACATCTTTTTTTCCGCTGTTTAGATTCCCGGAAACCGACACTCCACCACCATAGGCATTTCCGCCTCCGTCTTTTGCACCAAAACTAGCCCCTAGGCTGTAATTCCCATCGGTGTCAATTCTGGCACTGGCTCCGGCATTAGGCGTAAAACCGACACTGGCAAATACGGAACCCGACAGACTCTTATTAGATCCCCACGACATTCCAACGCCTACTTCGACCGCTTTAGACACACCAACACCTACGTCGATATTATATTGTTCTTCCGCCTGAAAATACTTGATGTAATCGATTGAGTTACCACCGTTCCAGTCGTCGGGAGTAGCATTCATACTTCGGTTAATTGCACCGGTATTAAGGTTCCATCCCAATCCGGTCCAGGACGATTCCAGATCCAGTGGAACACCACCGTGGTAGGACATCGTAACGGGAAAACCGCCTACATCCATAACGGGTAATACATACGACATATCCCCTGTTGCGAGGTTAACCATGTCGGTTGCCGTTACCGGTTCGAAACCAACAGCTTCAGGAGCATTCGGTCCGTTATTCGATGCAAAAAGTGCATTTCCCGGTAAAAGCGTAGGAAAAAAAATCGTCAGAAAAAAAATGGCGATCAGTCTGTGAGACTTTCTGGTTTTATTCATAATGGTTTTATAAACTAGAGTCTAAAAATTAAGGGTCGGTTCTTTTTTGATCCTTTTCGGATCCAATTTAAATTTCACATCACCGGTTTCCATACCGAAATCCAGTATTGTAAAATTCAGATACGGTTTGTCTAAAAACTTCGGATCTCTGGGAAAAATGAGTAACAGATTGGTACTTTTACTCATTCCGTACATTCTGGGATAGCTATAATCCAACATTTTCAGAGTATCTTTTTCCGGAGAAATGAGGAATATTTTTTGATTCATTCCAAAAACCAATTGATTGACCATCGTATTGTATCGCTGTCGGTCTTTGATTACCAAGGATAACAATTCGGCATTGTTCCCCGACATAGAAAGCGAGAAGTACAGATTATCTTTATACTTATTTCTCAGTTGATCAACTTTTTTCGGACTGATACTATCACCAATTTCCTGCTGTACCATCATATCCGTTGGTTTGTATTGCAGGGCAAAATCAATTCCGTTGATCGTTTTTGATGCTTTATACTCGTTTTTTTCGTTTTGCACAAAAGCATTCAACTCATCGGCATTTCCGAATTGTTTATTGCAGGAGCCCAGAAAAAATAACAAGACAATACAACATCCCGGCAGGAGTTTATTTTTTCTCATATTCTTTATTCAGGCCTATTAAAACATCGTTGGTTAAATCGGTTCCTTCGCTAGCATACATAATATTTCCGGTTCCACTCGCTCCGAAAATCATTTTATAGCCATGTATTTTTCCGTATTCCTTGATATAATCATTAATATCGTTTACTACCGTTTGCGTCATTTTTTTATCTTCGTCCATGGCCTGTTTTTGCAGGTTTTCCTGATAGGCATTTATCTGCTGTTGTTTGGTTCCCAGCAATTCCTGCTTTAGCTGAAGTTCTTTTGGTGATAAGGCAGCTCTTTCCTTTTCATAGTTTTTTAATTCTTTCTGCCAATTGCTCATCATCGAATCCAAATTCACTTTCATATCCTTTGTTTTCTTTTCAAATTCTACTTTGGCATCCTTTGTACGTCTATAACCTTCAATAAGCTTATTCACATCCACATAAACCAGGTCAGAACCTGACTTCGCAAAATACACTGCCACAGCACTTAACAGAACAGCAATAACACCTAAAACTACCGGTACTTTTCTCATATTACAGGGATAAAATTTTGCGCAAGAATACAGCTTTAATTCAGCTTCTGCAACCTGAAAAGCCTTTTTCCCCAAAACATCACACTATACTTAAAAATCTGCAAAATTCTCAAAACAACAATAGAATTATCAACATTTAGATAATAAAAATGCCCGGATTCCTCCGGGCATAACATATTGTTTAAAAAATCACATTGACTACTTTTTCTTAGTCTTTAACCGATAAATCGCATAACCTAACACTCCAACCAACACATACGGAATCACCATCAGGTATACAATTCCGTCGTTTACGGCCTCTGCTTTTACACCACCTTCTTCACTTTCCAAAGCCGCCCGACACATGGCACATTGTGCATTTGCATTTAGCGATAACAACATTGCCACAGCTAAAACAAGCAATGCCTTTATATTCTTTTTAATGCGCATAATACGGAGCAATCATAAGGTAAACAATCACACCAGTCACCGCCACATACAACCACATCGGGAACGTAATCTTCGCAATCTTTTTGTGGCGATCAAAACTACCGGCCAAAGCCCTTACATAGGTAATCAACACAAAAGGAATGATGATCACCGATAGCAGAATGTGCGTTACCAAAATAAAATAATAAATATAGCGGATCGCACCTTCACCTCCGAACTTCGTTGAATCGGATGTCATATGATAGGCCACATACATCGCCAGAAAGGCTACCGAACAGGCAATCGCTACCTTCATCAGGTTCTCATGCAGGTTTCTTTTACCGTTTTTAATCGCCCAAACGGCCGCAACCAACAATACGGCTGTAATTCCGTTGATCGTCGCGTAAATAGGCGGTAAAAACGAAAGTGGCTGTACGTCGTACCCTAATTTTCTAAGATTCACACCAAACAACAAGGCTACCACTAACGGTATCGCCACCGAAAGCACCACAATCCATTTATTGTATTTTTTCTCTACTGAATTTTCCATTATACTTATTCTTCTAGCAATTTCTTAATATCTTCTTTTATCGCTTTAATTCCCGCTTCTTCCAAACCATCGTAATACAAAATAGGGTTATCAAAACTATCTTTTCGACAACGGATATTTCCTTCTTTGTCGATTAACGCAAACAAACCGGAATGTTCAAATCCGCCCGCCTGTTTGTCGTTTTCCCCGGCATATAGGTTAAATCCTTTTAACGCCAGATCGTAAATATATTTTTTATCACCGGTAAGGAAATGCCAATTGTAATTCTTCACCCCCAACTGATCGGCGTGCGCTTTTAAAACTGCAGCGGTGTCGTGTTCCGGATCGATCGTAATGGACGCAATTCCAAAGTTCGGATTTCCATAAAACTCCTCTTGTAACTTCAGCATATTCTGATTCATGATCGGACAAATCGTAGGACAGGTCGAAAAGAAAAATTCCACCACATATACTTTACCGAGGTAATCGGTATTGCTTATTTTTTTATTGTTCTGATCGGTTAGTTCAAACTTCGGCACCGGTCCGATGGTTACTAAATCTGCTTTTTGAAACTTGGCCAGAATTTTCGGCACCGCCCAGATCCCGAAGATCAGCACGATAAATGAAATTCCGATATACGATTTGTTTTTCATGAGGTAAACTTTTTAGAGTATGCGGATTATATTTTGCGTTTGTTATTCTTTTTCAGCGCCAGTCGGTATTCGGCTAAGATGATTTTAACATCGTCGCTCATTTCATTGTGCAAATCGGCTGCTGAAATCGTATTATAACCTTCTTTGTATTCTTCCTCTCCTTTTTTATTCTTGCCTTTGCGGCCTCTTAAGTTCAGGTCTTTATCGATTATAAAAACATTTGGTGTACGCAGGTTTTTATCCAGCTTTCCAACCAGTTTCAGCGCGTCGTAATAGGCCTGAATTTCCTCCGGTTTGGCAAATACATAATGCCACACCTTTAGATCGGAAATTCCGCTTAATTCCGTTTTTAACTGGCGGGCCTGCTCTTCCGTTCCTTCGGGCGCAATCATCACCACCTGGAAATCGGCAAACTCTCTGTTTTTATTATAGATTTTCTGATCGAGATTAAAGGCATCCCCTTTATTGAAGAGGATTTCAGTTCCGGGGAATCCCAGAATCGTGATTTTATCTTTTAAGCGAACCGTATCGCCATCAAGCGATTTCCAACTGGAAAGTTCCTTGATATTGGGTGTAACGGTAGGTAATTTTGCAAAACTGTTTACGCCGGATGCGAAGAACAAATAAGCGCAGATTGGCAATGCAAAAAGAACGGTGAGAACAATGTATTTTTTCATGGGATATACCAGAATTTTAGTCTTCACAAAATTAAAAAAAGGCGGTTGAATAACCGCCTTTTTTATAATTTAATATGCTATTAAAAAATCCATCTATAATCGGAATTTTTAAACACATCAAAGATATAATTACCTTCTACCAGTAAGATGAACACTAAATAGATAATTAAAAAAACCAGTGGTCCAACAATCGACCATCTGAAACTTCCTTTTTCTCCTTCAAGGTGCATGAAGGCCCACATGATATAGTAAGCTTTCACAACGGTTAAGATAATGAAAATCCAGTTAAGCAAATTCATAGACAATAGGTTTGTCATGTATAATGCTTTTGGTTTATCGATACCTAAAATAACTTCGATGATTGTAATTACGGAAAGGATTCCGAAAACAACCCATATTCTTTTTGTATTTGATTCGTGCGCGGTATGTGCCATGATATACTTATTCTTTTAAATCAATTAAACTAAATAGAAGAATGTAAATACGAACACCCAAACTAAATCTACAAAGTGCCAGTACAATCCAACTTTTTCAACCATTTCATAACTTCTTCTTTTCTCGTAAGTTCCAAGGATCACATTAAAGAAAATCAAAATGTTGATCAATACTCCGGTAAATACGTGGAATCCGTGGAATCCGGTAATAAAGAAGAAGAAGTTTGCGAATAATTTATGACCATACTCGTTACGGATCAGGTTAGCCCCTTCCACTACGTATTTCACGTCAGTTAATTTTTTCAACGATTCTTCTCTGGACAATACGGTTTTCGTTTTGTCTTTGGTATTGAATTCCGAACGAATCAATAGATCCGGATTGGCTTTGAATCCTTCTACAACCTGTTCTACAGAATAGGTAGGAGTAGCATGCGATTCGCTCATATACCAAACCCCTTTATTTCGGGTTAACTGTTCTCTTTCTTTAGGCAGGTGCGCAGCAAAATCACCCAACGCTACTCTTTTTCCGTCTTTATCGACGAACTGCAGGATTAAACCTCCTTTAGTTTCCACAGCCCCGTAAGTACCCTGGATAAAGTTTTTCCATTCCCATGCCTGAGATCCCAAGAAGATAAAACCACCAATAATGGTTAAAAGCATGTAAACGGCAACTTTTGTTTTTTTCATATGATGTCCTGCATCAACCGCCAATACCATGGTTACGGATGAGAAAATCAAAATGAATGTCATCAATGCCACGTAATACATCGGTGCATCAACGCCATGCATGAACGGGAAGTGATTAAAAACCTCGTCCGCAATAGGCCAGGATTCTATAAATTTAAATCTTGAAAAACCGTAGGCTGCTAGAAATCCAGAAAAAGTCAAGGCATCCGATACGATGAAAAACCACATCATCATCTTACCATAACTTGCTCCCATCGGCTCATTACCGCCGTCCCAAGTTTTTCCATTAGTAGCTGTTGTAGTAACTGTCGCTCCCATTATAAAGTAATTAGTTAAAAAGTTCCCAAATTTACATTTTTTTTCTATTTGTAGAAATAGAAAAATAAAAACAAATACACCCAAAGAAAATCAAGAAAGTGCCAAAACATCGCACCTAGCTCTATACCAAGGGTTTGACCTGAATTGTATTTTTGTTTAAAATGATTATAAATTATGATCAAAAGTGCTATTAAACCCCCGAATAAGTGCGCCAAATGGACAATCACCACCACGTATAAAAACGAAGTTGTAATCGTACTCTCACTTCCGGTAAAGAAATAACCGCTTTCGATAACCTGTGCAAAACCTTCAAATTGCAATACTACAAAAGCGATTCCCAAAGCCAATGTAAGTAGTAAAAAATTGGTTGTTGCTTTTCTATTATCTTTTTGAATGGCTTTTTTAGCCAGATGAAAGGTCACACTACTCAGCAACATCACCACCGTACTGGCAACAAAAGCACTTGGCAAGGTAAAATCCTTTAACCAATCTGGTCTGGACTTACTCACCACATAGGCACTTGTTAAACCGGCGAACACCATCACAATGCTGATCATCGCGAACCAAAGCATCATCTTATACGATTTTGCTTTTCTTTCGTTATGTTCTTCAACTGACATTTTTATACTATCTGTCGTACTCATACTCTCCTATCGTAAAAATTTATCTATAACATATACCAATTGCAGCAATGAAATATACGAAACGCTCACCAACATTAATTTGCGCGCTGCTTTTTCGTCCATTTCTCTATATAATTTCACCGCAAAGTACAACATCCAAAATCCTAAAAGCAATACAAAACCGGCTGCTACATAACTTAGTTTCAAATCGCCTGTGAACCCGACAACCGGAATCAACGATGCGATGATCAACCAAACCGTGTATAAGATTGTTTGCAAGGCGGTTTTCTTATCCTGTTTCCCTGTTGGCAACATAAAGAATCCGGCTTTTTCGTAATCTTTATACAAGAACCAGCCAATAGCCCAAAAATGCGGGAACTGCCAGAAAAACTGGATCAGAAACAGTGTTCCGGCTTCGATACCAAACTCGTTGGTCGCCGCCACCCATCCCAACATAAAGGGAATAGCACCCGGAAAAGCGCCTACAAACACCGAAAGCGGCGTCATGGTTTTTAAGGGTGTATACACACTGGTGTATAAAAATATGGATATTGCGCCGAACATGGCTGTTTTCGGATTGATCGTATAGAGAATAGCGATCCCGATAACAGTAAGTACGGCTCCTAAAATAAAGGCTGTTTGTTTGGAAATTCTCCCGGAAGGAAGTGGTCTGTTTTTGGTACGATCCATCAACGCATCCAGATCTTTTTCGATAATCTGATTAAATACATTGGAAGCACCCACCATACAATACCCACCAATTCCAAGCAGTACAAAAGTAACCCAACTAAAAGGCGCTTCGTCCGAAACTCCTAATAAATAGCCTACTATAGACGAAAATACAACACTAATAGCCAGTCCTGCTTTGGTGATTCCTTTAAAATCCGCAAATAAAGAGGTAAGTGAAATTGTTTTTTCTGAAGCGTTCAAGGCAGTTTTCATTATTATTTATAAAAACGGTGCGCAAATATACTTCAAAAATTAGTTTTCATCAAAAGTAAAGCCTTAAAATGAACCCCAAACAGCAGTTTTAACAAAAAAGAGAGGTGTTTCCACCTCTCTTCGTATTTTTTTATTGTTTTTCAAGTATGCCTTTCAGATCCTTAAGTCCGGTATCCAAAGCGCCGCCCAATTCTTTTTCCATATCCATAAACAGCAACATCAGATTCATCGGATAGTTTATCGATCCTTTAAAACCCCACTTTACTTTGGTTTGGTTTTCCGAAACGGCCTCCGTGGTCATATACGCATCATCATCGGCTTCGAAAGGTTCTTTAAAACGCAACTTCATATCCACCCGGTCACCATCGACAATACGAACAATTTCCTGCTCACCTTTTCCGACTTCCTTATTCGTACTTTCCCAGGCATAAACGAAACCTACTTCACCGTCGTTTCCTTTATAGTCTTTTTTCATTGTCGGATCTTTCTGATTCCAAACACTAAAATTATCCTGATTTTTAATATGTCTGATATAATCGAACACTTCCGCCTTAGGCTTATTGATCACTATTCCTCTTTCAATGGCATATTCCTTTTTCACAAACAAACCCGCCACGAGTAATAACACAATAATCGCCAGAAAGAACAGTATAATATTTTTTATGATTCTCATAAGTGATGTTTTTTTTTAGTAGTTATAATCTTAAAATTACAAAAAATAATTAAAAATCATAATACCAATTAAACAAATCTACACGCAAACCAACTGAAAACCAGGTTGTCGAACTTTTGACCGTGGTTGGTGTTTCGGTAGCCGGATCGAAGTTTCTATAAATGACGTTTCCAAATATTTTCAGATTCATTGCCGGATTTACCAGATAGCCCGCCTGAAGATCGGCGATTAAAACATTGGTCTTATTCCCTTGTCCGGTTACGACTCCAGTGTCGAATGGTCGGTCTTCGTCATAATTGCGGTAGATGTCACCGCCGTAATTATAGGTATTATCCGCTGTATTAAAATCGAGTCCGCGTTGTCCGTAGATCAATTTTGCATCGACAAACCAACGTCCGTAATAATAACGGGCAATACCAACCACTTCTTTAAGATTGGCACCCCAAAGATGCCCCATGCTTTGGTTGTTATGTCCGTAGTTTGTTAGCACATTACTATGCGAATACACATACGGTCGCACGTAATTGTATTCGGCTTGCAACATCAGATTTTTAATTTTAAAGGCATCGTAATATTTCCCGCCAATCTGGAAACCGTATTTATTTTTCCAGCTTCCGTTACCCGCTTTAATATCACTCAACGAAAACTCATCCAGCAGGAATTGTCCGTAGATGTTCATTTGGTTGCTTAGTTTGTACTTTGACGTAAGTCCCAAAACGGCATTTCCGCTTTTGGAAGACGACGTAAATTCAACCGCGCGGTAAAAAATGATCGGATTCACAAAGCTAAAATCAAAACCACGATCGTTCGCATTACTCCAAACCACCGATTCAAAGAAGCCCATATTCCAACGCTTCGACACATTCCAGCTCAGGTAATGGTTGGCCATATATTTGGTTGCATAGGTCTTTTCGGCCGTTACGTCGGTACGAACATCTTTCAGCCACATATAGGTATTGGTATATTTGATTTTCCAGAACGTCGTATTGATTTTAAAATAGGGATACGGACTAGCTACATCACTAAAAATCAACGAGCGGTATCCGTCTCCTATAAAATTCCGACCATAACCCAATTGTAAGTTAATAAACTTATTAGGCGTATACGATATATTGGCTTCCGCTAACGGAAAATCGTAGCCATCGCCATTAAATTCTTTTGCAATACCGATACCGGGAATAATCGCCGGATTTCCACCCGATGGTTTGATCGATTCGGCATAGCGGTTGTAATAATCTGCAAAACGCCCCTGACTTTCATAAACCGAACTCGAGAACGTTAGCTGTTCGCCCAACGCCCCCTGAACATGAAGCCCACGGGTATTCACATAGGTATATTTGAGTTCGCTATCCATATCTTTTCCAACGCGAAGGTCAAAGATCGGATTGATTGTAAACCAATAGCCATCACCTTGAATGGCAACCATGTTTTCGTTCCAAAGTTTTCGTCCCCACCAGGAGGTTTTATTTTTAAGCAATTTTTGCTGTTCTTTCTCGAAATCGTAATATTTGGCTACTTCCGCGTAGGAATACGGTTTAGAAGCCGAATGATTATTACTTCCCACCTGATTTACGGCTGCATCGAAAACGGCATAATTCTGATGTGAAAAAGGAATGTTCAGATTGCTTTTAAACTGTGGATTTCGGAATGGTTTACTCACAATTTTATCAAACTCATCCAATTCCTTTTGCACTGTCGGATTGGTTTTATCCGAAGTCATTACTACAGTTGTTGTTCCTTCCGACATCGGTTTTTCCAACGGAATAGCAATCCGCACCGTATATTTGGCATAGGTTGCCCGACCTGCGAATTTTGCCGGTTCTACTTTTTCGAACTGTGTAAAAACGCGTTTGGCTTCCTCTTTCAGTTCGGGATAGGCCGCATCAATATACAGCGGTTTAAAGGTCCCGGTCGAATCGACTTCAAACAGAGCGATAACCGTCCCTTTGTAATTCGCAGCGGTTACTTGTTGCGGCACTTTAAAATGGGAATAGAAAAAATCCTGGACTTTAGCATTAAAGCAGGATTCCCGATCCTTTTGGGGTTTATCCTTACAGTCTTTAAAAACCGGAAACTGTTCGTTTTCGGTTTGTGAAAACACATTTGTCAATCCGAGTGACAAGAACAGAGCACACCATAAATACCTCATGCAATACCGGTTTAATAGTCACTATTTGATTGTTCTCCGCTGGCAATGGCTTTGGCCGAAGAGGTTCCGATTCGTTTTACCCCCAAACGCACCATTTCCAGCGCTTCTTCGAAGGTACGCACGCCGCCGGCAGCTTTTACCGGTAACGGGAACGAATTTTCCAGCATCAGTTTTACAGCCGGAACCGTAGCCCCATTTGGTTTTCCTTCTTCGGTTTTATAAAATCCGGTAGATGACTTCACAAAAACCGATTCGTATTGATTTTCTTTAAAATTGGCAATCACCACATTTTTGATCAACGCCGACAATTGTACGATCTGATGATCGTTTAAGGCCGCCACTTCGATAATCCATTTTACGATTTTGTTATGCGCTAATCCCAAACGGGTGCATTCCAGGACTTCTTTTTTTACTTTGTCGGTTTCACCGCGTTTAAATGCCTCATAATCCACTACAAAATCAAGATCGTCTGCACCATCCTGAATCGCCTTTGTCGCTTCCTCCTGCTTCTCTTCCAGTGTTCCGTTACCGTTTGGAAAATCGATAACCGTTCCGATCGTAACGGCCGAATTATTTTCGGCGATCATCGTTCTGGCCATAGCCACCATATCCGGACGAATCATAATCAGTTTGAATTTTTCCCGAATTGCCTCCGCAACATAATCCGCTACAATTTTTCGGTTTTCCGTTTCTGATACACCAGCCTGTTCGGCGGTTTTTAAATAGGTCGAGTCTAAGTAATTTCTAATATCCATGGTATAAAAATAAAAAAATCCCACAAAAGTGGGATTACTATCTTGTAATTAATTTAGCCTTTCAGCTTTTGACTTCTGTTTAGGTACAACAATACAATTGCTATAATTCCTCCTGCGGTATTGGCCAGCACATCAAAAATGTCGGCCGATCGTGTTTCGGTAAACACACTTTGGCAGACTTCAATTCCAACACCATATAAAAACCCGAAAAGAAATACGATTCGCAGTTTTTTAACCAATGGTTCTTTCGGGAATTTACTGTCAAGTGTCCGAAACCACAGAATTGTAAACAGAAAGTAAAAAAGGAAGTGTACAAACTTATCTTTAAAAGGAATTTTCCCACCCACATCGGTATTAATGGTTATCAGACAGGCAACACCTATCACCAACGACCAACCTAATGCGAGTAAAAGATTAAGTTTACGCACCAATCAAGGCTTTATAATCGTCGCTAGACAAAAGTCCGTCCACTTCTGCCGGGTTGCTGATTTTAACTTTGATCATCCATCCTGCTCCGTAAGGATCGGTGTTCACACTTTCCGGTTCTGACTCTAAGTCTTCGTTAAATTCAACGATCTCTCCCGTTAGAGGCAAGAACAAATCCGATACTGTTTTAACCGCTTCAACGGTTCCGAAAACTTCGTCTTTGTCTAGTGTCTGATCCAACGTCTCTACTTCAACATAAACGATATCTCCTAATTCTTTTTGTGCAAAATCAGTAATTCCAACCGTTGCAATATCGCCGTCAAGGCTAACCCACTCGTGATCTTTTGTGTACTTTAAGTTAGATGGTATATTCATTGTGTTTATTTTTATTGACAAATGTAATTTTATTAGCGGTAACTTTAAAATGTTTTGCTTATTAATTTCCGAAGTTATATCGCAGTGTAAAACCAGAGCGGATATTCGTCATCGGGAACGAGGTCGAGATCACCGCTTGTGAGAACGAATGGTCGTAATAGAAAATCGCTGTCAGGTTTTTACTGAACATATAATCGGCTGTTAATTTTAGCGACCAGATATCCTGACCACCAGCCAACTGGTTGTTATCGTAATCCAGATAACGAACGATTGTCTGATTTTGACGCAACGTCAAATTCGCTTTCAGGTTAATATCACTACGGATCACACCCATCGGGTTATCGGCCAGTTTGGAGTTGATCGTAACATCTTTAAAACGATATCCAAATTCCAACGTATATTCATTTCCTTTTACCTCGGTTAACAATCCGTTATCAAAACTCAACGACAAGCTTCGGTCTTTTTTCATTTCAGCAAGGATTTTAAATGAGTTTTTCATTTCAAAATCCACACGCATTAACGGGTTAAATTGCTCCACAAGGTTGACATTGGCAACGATGGTTTTCACCGGATAGTTTCCTGTTGTCGGGTTTATAGTATTCGGATCGGCATCGTAATCGAAATTCGAACGGAACGAGCTCACCGTATACGACGCACGGTAGCCGTGTTGTAAGGAGAATCGTTTGAAGTTTTCTTTAAAGAATCCATAACGCATCAATCCGGTATATTTTACATTCCAGTTCGGGATTGGTATATCACGGAAAATTCCTGTCGACACACTCGAAGCGCTTGTTCCGGTATAGGCTGCAAGGAACGCCGGTAATAATACCGCCTGACTGTTTCTTCCAAACCCAACCGGATAACCGTCCGGAGTCGTGTTATTCGGATCCAATCCTCTTTCGGTTGCCAAACGTCTTGCAATGGTCAAACGGTTTTCTCTAAAATCATTAAAGGCATCCGAACCGGTTTCGTCACTTCTGGAAAACGCCGTTTTAATCAACACCGTTGAAATCGAGAAGTTACCAAAATCGTAAGGCGAACGGGCATTATAATTTCCAAAGGCATCCACATCATACTGTTCTGAAAAATTCTGCGAGTACGTACGGTTTGCATTTAAGTCGATTTTCAAATCATTGAACGGTTCTACCTGCGCGGTAATATCCAATAATTTATTGCGCACCTGAGTAAAGCTCTGGTTGAATTCCGGATAGTTCGTTAACCATCCGTTTCTTGCAGCTTCATAACGAATATCCGACTGGCTACCCATGATAAATCCTAACGACGGCTGCATGGTTCCGAAGAAACCTACTTTCGGCAAATAACCTGGAAGCACCGTACCACCATTATCGGTATAGTTGATCTGAATATTTTTCACACTGGTTACCACTCCGATCAAACCGTCGATAATTACATTTGGTTTCTCTTCCGGAGCTTGTTGGATCTGAGTTATTTTCTGACCCGGAACCGGAGCTTTCGGAGCTGGTGTATTGGCCTTTGGCGCTGCTTTTCTACGTTGTTTTGTCAGACCGATATACTTATAGAAGTTATCCATCGTCAATACCGTATTCAATCGGTGCGACGCCGCATTCTGGATCGTGTTCCCCAAATCGTAACCATCGATCGACGAGAATGCATCCGACGAACGTTGCCAGTTGTAATCACCGGTATACGTATAGGTTGATTTCACAAAACTTAAAAACGGTAATTTATTTATCGGCAGATCGTAATTTACATTTAGCTGCTGCGTATGATTGTTCGGTTCTCCAATATCGAAATAGCTATCCCAAATGGTATTGGTTGGATCCGGAATTTTATTCTCATCCAGGTAATTTCGTACGATATTATTCGATGACGCACTATAATTGATACGCAACGATTTGGTTAGATTATAATTAAATCCGTATTGGTAATTGAAGAAGTAATTTCTTCGGTACAGCGGATCGATCGCAATACCTTCAATACCATCCACTTGTCGGAACTGTTGTCTGTTATACTGACGTAAGATAGTCGAACTAAATGAAATGGTTGTTGGCAAATAATTAAAGTTAAAATCACTCAACATTTTCCAATAGCTGCTTTTCTTCATAAACTTCGTTTTTTTAAACGGCTCCACAGCTTTTGGTTTGAAAGTATAGGCATAATCGGCTGAGGTTTTCACCTGTTGATCCACCAAACTTTCCACTTCAAAATCGTGGTGTTCCATTTCGTTAAACGAGTACGACAGCGTTAAGTTTTCCACATCGTATACGTGTTGTTTTTGTTCCGGCGCACGGTCTTTTTTCACTCCGATAAAGTTGATACTTTTTCGTTTGGTATAATCGATGGCACGGTTACGGATATTGTCTTTTTCGGCGCTATCAGCGGTTATATCCAACAACTGCTGTAATTTAATATCCTGATTAAACGGATCGTATTCCGGAGTAATAATTTCCTCACCCACACCGTAGTTAAACGGCAGGTTGATTCCCCATTTCTTAGGCAATAACTTTCCTAAGTTAATATTGGTAACGATGTTGTATTGTTTTACATCTTCACGGCTTCTTTCGTTTGGTCCTTGTTCCAGTGTTCCGAAACCAATGGTACTCATTCTACCGGTTGCCGAAATATTCATCAGGTCGGCAAAGTTGGTATCCAGGTTGGCAATAGCCGCCATACCACCTTTGTTATCCATTTCGGACATACGCAATTCGTTAAACCAAACTTCCCCGCGTACTTCCTGAGTGGAGATATTTTTCACCCCGACCATTAAGGTACGCACCAAACCAAAGTTCGGGTTACCTTTAATACCTAAGGTCAACATATTTGGTTTTCCAGACAATGACGGATCTAAAACATCCTCACGTGCATATCCGATACCGGTTAACGGATCCACCGGATTGGGCAAATTCCCTTGTAATGCGAGTACTTTTAATTTGGTTAACAACTCCAGACGCAAATCGATTTCGTTATCCGAAGGCCAGATTTCTTCTGCCGAACGCGACGAGAAAGCCGACGGTTTTAACGGAATCTCCACCTGGTAGAAGTTTTGCGTAAAGTCGTTACCAAAACGGATAAACGCCACCATCTGATCGGCCATTAACGGTTGTGTTTCGGCCGGTGGTTGTAACGCTTCCGCGTGAAGGAACATTCGCAGTTTTTTAAACTGACGCATATCCACACTTACGTTTTTAAACACCGCTCTGGCATCGCCCGGTTCCAAACCTCCTAATCCCGGAAGAGCCGAATCTTTTTTGTACACACGCAACGATAACGATTGCTCGTTTTGGTTGATGATCGTGTTGTTGTTGTATAATTGTTCGCGGGTTACTCCCGGTGGCGTTACATATGGAATTGGCAAACGGTTACCATTCTCCTGAATGTTTACAGCCACTACGTCAAACCCGGTATTGTCATTTTCATTTTGTTGCTCCGTTTCATTCGGATCCAGTGTACCGGTATAACGTCTCCATTCACCACGTACTAAGTCTAAGGCACCGAAACGCAGGGTAATCTGATCGGAGAAGTTCGACATGAACATTCTCATAAAACGAATCGAACGGAAATCGGAAATCGAACCTTCCTGATTCGCACTGGTTGCTTCCAGAATTGGAATTTTATATAAGATCCAACGTACACGACCGGTTCCGCCATTGGCAAGGTCTACGTTATTGTTTACCCGAACGTCGGCAATAAAATCCTGTCCAACCGGAACGTCACCCGGATAATATTTTACCGGAACTTCAAACTTCCAATACGCATTGATCGTATTCATCGTGTTATCACGATTGATATCCTCTACATCCGGTAAGGTTGTTGAACCGCGGTTGGTATCCGAAACCGCAATTGGCGAGTTCCCCTGAACACCGTTATAATTTCGGTAACGCTGGATAATATTTCCTTGTGCGTTTAGGAAGTACTGATAGTTATCGGCAGCCGGATCGGGATTACTTGCAAAAGCAGGGAATTTTGCTGCTTCTTCAGCATCATTCAATCCATCCAAACCGACATCCTGTGCTTCACGATTCCCTTCGTTGGTATCGAACGCATAGATTAACGATTGCGATGCCGGTACATTCCCCCAAGGTCCTTGCGGTTGTACCAAAACCTGATTCGATCCTAAACCGTTTTCATAAAATTTTCGTCCGTCTTTTAAGATATCCTCCGAAATCTCACCAATATTAAAGGTTAATTTCCCTTCATTGGTCGTAATCCCCTGAACATCGGATCCATAATACGGGTCCATCATCCAGAACTGGATATACTCCACATTCGACTGTTCGAAGTTGGTCGAGTTGATCGCTCTCATAATACCACCCCAGTTATTTTGTGGGTTGGCTAAGGAGTTATCGGAAGGATTCGCCAGCGGGCTAAAGTTATACGGTCCTCTTTCTCTTGGATAATAGGTTAAATCGAGTGTATTGACCACCGTACTTTGTCCCTGTGCAATATCCGTAACTGGATACAACTCCTGACTATAGATACGACGGGTACGGTTAGAAGAAATATCATCTACCGATAAACCGGCTGGTAATTGCGACGACGCATAGAATGTTGGGTCGATCGAATACCATGATAATTTTGCTCTTCGGAAACCATAATCCGGAGCCGTCAATTCGTCTCCATAGCCAACCGGCGTACTCGCCAACGACCAGGCCTGAGCCGAACGCATATCGATGGTCGTCTGCGAACCTTCGAAGTCATCGATATAAGTTGTCGCTTCCCCGTTAAACTGATCCGCGGTAGAAGCACCCGGCTGTAAATAGGCGATCTCTCCCCGGAAGGATAAGTTCGACGGTACATCGGTGTCTACGTTTGGAAGTTTGTTTACCAAACGGGTAAAGAAGGGTACTTCGGTAGAGAAATTGGTATTTAGACCATAAATGGTATTGTTTACCGACTCCTGACCGTAGTTTGATTTTTGTGTAAACGGACGTTCTGATAATCGTAGGAACGTACCTCCTACCAAGAATTTATCCGAGAATTTGTGCTCCACGTTTAAACCGTAAAAACGGCGGGTCTGCTGACCAAAGATGGCGTTGTTTTCCAACGACACTTCGATTGGAATACTGGATGCCTGTAACGACGGATCCAGGATTTGCACCCGACCTCTCTGGTAATCGACGGTATAATCTACCCCTTCCACCAAACGACGCCCACCGGCGGTTACAACAACCGATCCCTGTGGTACGTTAAAGGCTCCAATGGCAATCCCATCACCACCCGAAGATTTGAATTTACCTTTTAACTGGAATTTATTTTTATCACTATCCTGTAACGCACCCGCTTGAGTGGTTTTATACAGGTTACGGAATACGTATTTACGTTGGTTGGCATTATAATCGATACCGCTTGTTGCGTCTCCATCATAATTTTCCGTACCGTTGGTTCGCAATTTTTCAAACAGGTGATCCCCAAACGGCTCAACCGTGGTAAAGATAATGCGTCCATTTTGCTGATCAACTGTAATACCCGGTACAAAATCGAAGAAACCATCTCCCCCCACCTGCGGGTCATTAGTAAAATTCAATCGGTCGACATTGAAAACTTTGATCAACGGTGTATTTTCTACATCCCCCGGTAATGGAACCGCGGGCTGTGATCCACTTCCCGGACCGGCCGGAACAATATAGTTTAACGGCGATGGGTCGGTGTATAAGATATTAAAACGGAAATCATCCTGAGACAACTGGTAAGCCCCCGGGATTTGGTAGATGTTTTTCATCATCAAATTCCAGATTGGCTGGTTTACGTTGGTCAGGTTACTTTTTAATAATTTTACGATAAGACTTTGTGTCGATGGGATTCCGTTCTGAACCTGTGTCGCATCGATACCATCGGTTCCGAATTCTCCAACCTGATACACTTTATCACCAATGGTATATTGGTAGGCTACCGCCAATACTTCGTCGTTGGCCAAACGCTGGTTTAACGAGATATATCCCAATTGCTGGTGGTAGGTATATTCATTGGATGATAATTTACGCGCATTTTCCAATTTGGCGTAATCTTTTCCTTCAACAACATTATAAGCTGGCACACTAAATCCGGCACTTCCGTTTACAATTTCACGAATTCCCGAGTTCAGGTAGTTGGTTCCGATCGCTCCCGGATCAAATTTGTTATTTCCATTATCAACAGGTGATCCCGGTGGCTGGTTAAAAAATCCGCCGGTAGGTATTCCGATGATGCTGGCATCAGTTACACCAATTTGCTGTGCCTCCCCCAAATCCTGTAACGCCATAATGTTACGCAGGTTGTTATCGGTACCACTAACACGGTTTTGTTTGTTGGTGATCCAAACTTCCACACGGGTAATTTGTACCCGGCTGTTAATTTGCGGATACGGTTTTAACGCTTCGTCATAACGATTGCGGAAATACTGTGATAGGAAATAGTGTCGGTCGGCATCATAATCCAACGCAAACAACTGGAATTCCTGGATGGTTCCCCCACCTTGCGCCGTAACAGTTTTGGTTTGTGATTTTTGTTCGGAGAAAACCCCGGTAATGGTTGTCTTACCAAACTGGAATTGTGCTTTCACCCCGAAAAGGCTTTGCGCCCCGCGAATCAACGAACTGTTTAAGGGTAAGCTCACGTTTCCGACTTCGATCTTTTTAATGATATCGTCTTCGGTTGGTGTATATTCTAATTTAATTAAATTCTGGAAAGCAAAAGTCGACTGGGTATCGTAGTTGGCGTTTACGTTTAAACGGGTTCCCACTTTCCCTTGTAAACTCAAACTGATTCGCTGGTCGAAATCGAATGTAAAAGTAGATCGGTTTCGTGGTGAAAATGCCGGGTTATCCTGTTTGGTATAGCGCATTCCTAAATCCACTTCGACGGAACCGAGTGGTTTTACGTCGATTGTATTTCCTCCGAAAATAGCTTCGAAGAAATTGGAATTCACATAATAGCGTGGTAATAAATCTTTTTTTGCGTCTTCGCTACCTGCTTTTTTACCGTCGATAGCACTTGATTTCTTCTTGAAATAGTCTCGCATGGACTCTCGCAACACCAATTCTTCGTATTCTTTTGGCGTTAGGATGATCGGATAATTAATATTAAAACCATCGAACGTTTTGGTATAGATATACCGGTTGGTCACCGGATCATAGGTATAGGCCTCTACAATACTTTTCGGATTGGAGATATTTAGTTTTCCCAATGAAGAACCGGTTTTAATAGAATCCTGTTCTTCTTCATCAACCTGAGCCTGGACAGAAAAACAAAAGAATAAAACCAAAATCGTAAGTCCGGTCTTTATCTTCTTAAAAAAATCATGCGAGTAAAATGTTTCCAAGAATTATAAATTTTTTAAAGCTAGTTTAATGATTGATTCCACAGAAGCATCTGGATTATCTTTAACAATTTTATCAACTACTTTTTCGGCTGATTTCCTCAGGAATCCTAAAACCTCCAAAGCTGATAACGCTTCATTTTTATTTGTATTGCTTTCTACTGCCGAAACTTCCTCCAAATTATAAACTTTGAGTACTTTATCTTTCAGATCCAGGATAACGCGTTGTGCTGTTTTCGCTCCGATTCCTTTAATGGATTGGACCGTTGCGACATCGTTATTGGCTATGGCGTGAATGATTTGTTGTGGAGGAATAGACGACAACATCGTCCGTGCAGTTCCCGCTCCGACACCGGAAACGGAGATCAGCAGTTTAAAAAGTTCTCTTTCGGCTTTTTCGACAAATCCGAAAAGCGTATGTGCATCTTCTTTAACCTGAAGAAAAGTATAGAGCTTAATATTCTCATTATCTGGCAATAACGAAAACGTATGGAGCGAGATATGGATCTGATATCCTACGCCATTACAATCTATAATTACCTCTGTTGGCGACTTTTCGGCAAGCCGTCCCTTAATATGTGCAATCATATTGACCCGTATTCGTTATTACCAAAAATAAGAAAAATCTTTTACTATCCTAATTTTATAGTGCAATGTGACTATTTTGTCCGTTTCGACACTTATTTTTTTACCGCTTGTTGCTTAAATCGCTTCTCTTTTTCCTGAGCATCGACAACCGCAACAGCCGCCATATTTACCATTTCCTCCACGCTAGCTCCCAACTGGAAAATATGCACCGGCTTCTCCAATCCTAACATGATCGGTCCGATTGATACGGATTTATACAATTCCTTTATCATCTTATAAGTGATGTTGGCCGCATCCAGATTCGGAAAAATAAGGGTATTTACTTTTTTATTAACCAGTTTTGAGAATGGGAATTTGCTTTTCAACATTTCCGAATTCAACGCAAAGTCGGTTTGAATTTCACCATCTACAATCAAATCCGGGTGGTTTTTATGCAAATATGCCACTGCTTCGCGCACTTTGGAAGCACCTTCATTTTTAGACGATCCGAAGTTCGAGAACGACACCATTGCAATAACCGGTTCCATACCAAACATTTTTACTGTTTTAGCGGTCATCAAAGCAATTTTAGCCAAATCTTCCGCTGAAGGATTCGGATTGATTGCCGTATCAGCCAGGAATAATGGTCCGCGTTTGGTCATCATCAGGTTGGTTGTTGCAACTCTTGAAACACCAGGTGCTTTTTCAATTAGCTCCAACATTGGCTTTACCACTGTTGGATAACTTCTGGAATATCCGGTTACCAAAGCATCGGCTTCTCCTTCGTTAATCATCATCGCAGCAAAATAGTTACGCTCACGCATCCATTTCTGAGCGTCCAACAAGGTTGTTCCTCTTCTCTGACGGGCTTTCCAATATACTTCGGCAAAACGATTTCTTCGTTCTTCCTCGTCTTTGGTTTTCGGGTCAATAATCAACACTTCTTCTTCAAAACCGATTTCTGCTTTTAATTCCAAAATGGTTTCGCGGTTCCCCAATAATATTGGTTGTCCGATACCTTCTTCCAAAACAATCTGCGCTGCTTTTAACACATCCAAATGATCGGCTTCGGCAAAGATGACACGTTTTGGATCTGTTTTCGCACGGTTAAGTAATAATCGCAACATTTTGTTTTCCGATCCCATACGCTCCAACAATTCCTCACGGTATTTATACCAGTCGGTAATTGGCGCGGTTGCCACACCCGATTCCATAGCCGCTTTGGCTACAGCCGGCGGAACTTCGGCAATCAATCTTGGATCAAAAGGTTTCGGAATGATGTAATCTCTACCGAAAATTAATTTGGTTTCGCCATAAGCGATATTTACCTGCTCCGGCACGGATTCTTTGGCCAAGTTAGCCAAAGCCACTACCGCAGCTTTTTTCATTTCTTCGTTGATTTTGGTCGCACGAACGTCTAAAGCACCTCTAAAAATAAACGGGAACCCGAGTACGTTGTTCACCTGGTTAGGATGATCCGAACGACCAGTAGCCATAATAATATCTTTACGGGTTGCGATTGCTACGTCGTAGTTGATTTCCGGACGTGGGTTTGCCATTGCAAAAACGATCGGATTATCGGCCATTCCCAACAACATATCCGGTGTTACGATATCGCCCGAAGACAAACCGATAAACACGTCGGCCCCTAACATCGCATCGCCAAGAGAAGCGTATTCTTTGTCGGTTGCATATTTTGCCTGCATTTCGGAAACTTTAGGATCTCCTTTTCGCAAAGCCCCTTTACTGTTAAACATTACGATGTTTTCCTGTTTCACACCAAACGACACGTATAGGTTAGCACAGGCAATAGCCGCCGAACCGGCTCCGGAGATCACCATTTTCACTTCCCCCATTGTCTTACCGGCCAATTCAACAGCATTTAGTAAAGCTGCCGCCGAAATAATCGCTGTTCCGTGTTGGTCGTCGTGCATCACCGGAATATTCAATTCTTCCACCAATCGGCGTTCGATTTCAAACGATTCCGGTGCTTTAATATCTTCCAGATTGATTCCACCAAAAGTGGGTGCAATATTTTTTACAGTTTCAATAAATTTATCTACATCTTTGGTATCCACTTCAATATCAAACACATCAATATCGGCGAAGATTTTGAACAAAAGTCCTTTTCCTTCCATTACCGGTTTTGAGGCTTCCGGTCCGATATCGCCCAATCCCAAGACAGCCGTTCCATTGGAAATCACCGCTACCAGGTTTCCTTTGGCCGTATACTTATACACATTGTTTACATCTTTCTCAATCTCCAAACATGGCTCTGCAACTCCCGGAGAATATGCTAGCGCCAGATCGCGCTGCGTTGCATATTTTTTGGTGGGTACTACCTGGATTTTTCCGGGTGTAGGTTTCGCATGATATAATAAAGCCTCTCTTCTTTTGCTGTCTTTATGCATAGTTTTTTATTTTACTAACTCACAAAGATAACGGTATGCAGATAATTTTAGAAACTTTTAACAGCGAATATTTTAAAAACAATGGGTTTCTAGGGCAGATCAAAAAGCCCCAAAAACAACAAATCACTGATTCACAAAAAGATAAGCAGCAGTATTATTTAGAATTATTCTTTCAGGAATTTCATATTGCGGATTAATCCTTCGTATTTCGTCCTTTTAACAGCCGAATCTTTAAAAACCTTTCGGAAGGTTTCATCGGTTATTTCTTCCCAGTCTTTTTTGGAAAAGGACAATATAGACTCATTGGGTTTGAGCAACGGCTCCTGATGTGGTTTTGAAAAACGATTCCAGGGACAGACATCCTGACACACATCACAACCAAACATCCAATCGTCGAATTTTCCTTTTACTTCTGTCGGGATATTTTCTTTTAATTCGATCGTAAAATAAGAGATACATTTACTCCCATCCACTACATAAGGCGCCACTATGGCCTGTGTAGGACAGGCATCGATACAGGCGGTACATTTTCCGCAATGATCGGTTGTTGCGTTGTCGTAATCCAATTCCAGATCGACAATTAATTCAGCGATAAAGAAAAACGACCCTACCTGTTTGGAAAGCAGGTTGCTGTTTTTTCCGATCCATCCCAAGCCGCTTTTCGCCGCCCAGGCTTTATCGAGAACCGGAGCCGAATCGACAAACGCCCGACCGGAAACGTCTCCGATTTCATTTTGAATAAAAAACAACAATTCCTTTAGTTTTTCCTTGATCACATAATGATAATCCTGACCGTAGGCATATTTGGAAATCTTATAACTCCCCATATTTTGTTTTGTCTCCGGATAATAATTCAACGTCAATGAAATAATACTTTTGGCATCGTCGACCAACAAAGTCGGATCCAACCGTTTGTCGAAATGATTTTCCATATACCCCATTTTCCCGTTCATTTGAGCGTTAAGCCAACTTTCCAGTCGGGGCGCTTCCGCTTCTAGAAAACCGGCACGGGATATGCCACATGACAAAAAACCGAGGCGTTTGGCTTCGGTTTTTATCAATTGGGTATATTTTTCTGAATTATTGATCATGGTTATTAAAACAATCCTCCCTGAACACCGGGACGGGTTTTCCCCAGATGGTGGTAGGCTTTTTCGGTCACTTCACGACCTCGTGGTGTCCGGATGATAAATCCTTCCTGAATCAGGAATGGCTCGTATACTTCTTCGATCGTCTCACCACTTTCGGATACCGCCGTTGCCAATGTCGACAATCCAACCGGTCCTCCTTTAAACTTATCGATAATTGTATTTAGTATTTTATTATCCATCTCATCCAGTCCGTGCGCATCTACATTCAGTGCCTTAAGCGAGAAACGGGCAATTTCCACATCGATTCTTCCATTGCCTTTTATCTGCGCAAAATCGCGGACACGACGTAGTAATGCATTCGCAATACGCGGTGTTCCCCTACTCCTACCGGCAATTTCGATAGCCGCTTCCATGGTGATTGGCATTTTTAAGATGGAAGCACTACGTTGTACGATGGTGGTTAACAATTCGGTATTGTAATACTGTAACCGACTTTGGATTCCGAAACGGGCCCGCATCGGCGCGGTAAGTAATCCGGAACGCGTTGTCGCGCCAACCAATGTAAACGGACTCAGGTTGATCTGAACCGTTCTGGCATTTGGTCCGCTTTCGATCATGATATCGATTTTAAAATCCTCCATGGCCGAATACAGGTATTCTTCCACTATCGGACTTAAACGGTGAATCTCATCAATAAACAAAACATCACGTTCGTCCAGATTGGTTAACAAACCCGCCAAATCACCTGGCTTGTCCAATACCGGACCCGATGTGATCTTGATATTGACATCCAATTCATTTGCCAGGATATTTGCTAAGGTTGTTTTCCCCAAACCGGGCGGCCCGTGGAATAACGTATGATCCAGTGCTTCCCCTCTAAGATTGGCAGCCTGTACAAACACCTTCAGGTTTTCCAGTACCTGATCCTGTCCGGTAAAATCGTCAAATGACAGCGGTCTTAATTTTTTTTCTAAATCAAGTTCCTCCGGATTGTATCGTTGGTTAGTCGGATCTAAATGCTCATTCATGCGACAAAGATAGGAAATGTTTGGCTGTGACCAACGGTATTCTTACTACGCAACAATTGCCTCCCATTCCGGGTGTCTTTTAATATAGGCCGCTACAAAAGGACACAACGGCACCACCGCATACCCATTGTCTTTGCAATACTGCAGGGTTTTGAGCACAATCGCATTTCCGACTCCTTTCCCTCCCAGTTCGGCCGGCACCTCGGTATGGATGAGGTAAATTTTTTTATCTTTTATTTTATAATCGATAAAGGCGGTATAACTTTCCACTTCCAATTCAAACCGACTTTTCTCCTGATTATTAATCAGTTTCCCATAATCTTCCATATCGTTATTTTTTATTATAGTAAAATGACAACGCTCCGGAAGGGCATTTTTGTATTTGCGTCATGATATCATCCGAACCTGCTTTTCGGACTTCAATCCAGGGTCTCACTTTGGCCCGGAACACTTCAGGCAAACCACGAACGCAATTCCCGGAATGCTCACATAATTGCTGCTTCCAAACCACCGTAATCTCGCCATTGGTATATTCTTTTGGACTTTCCATAATAAATTGTTTTTGTTACTATGAAAGTTACAAAAAAAAGCACAATAAAACGCATTTTTCCTATATTTAACCCCAATAAACAAACAACAACACATGCAAAAAGAAACCCCTACATTAAAACGGGAATTAGGCCTGTTGGACGGAACCATGCTGGTTGTCGGTTCCATGATTGGCTCCGGAATCTTTATCGTCAGCGCCGGGATCACACAAAACATTGGTAGTGCCGGGTGGCTGATCGCCATCTGGGTTGTATCCGCCTTAATTACAATTACCGCCGCGGTGAGCTATGGAGAACTCAGCGCCATGTTTCCACACGCCGGCGGACAATACATCTATTTAAAAGAATCCTACAACAAACTGATAGCCTTCCTGTATGGATGGAGCTTTTTTTCGGTTATACAAACCGGTACCATAGCCGCTGTTGGAGTAGCCTTTTCCAAGTTTACCGCCTATCTGATCCCTGCTGTAAGCGACACCAACATCCTGTTTGAACTGGGTTCTTTTCAATTAAATGCCGCGCAACTGGTTTCAATTGCGACTATTATTTTCTTAAGCTACCTGAATAGTAAAGGCGTCAAAAACGGAAAATACATTCAGACTATATTTACCATAACCAAGATTGCGTCTTTATTCGGATTGATCATCTTCGGCTTTATTCTAGCTGCCAAAGCAGAAATCTGGAATGCCAACTGGACCGATGCCTGGAACGCTCAGACGTTTAACAAAGACACCAATTCGTGGGTTGCCATTTCCGGATACACCTTGGTTTCGGCCATTGCCGCTTCGATGGTTGGTTCCTTGTTTTCGAGCGATGCCTGGAATGGCGTTACCTTTATTTCGGGTGAGATCAAACGACCGGAACGCAACGTAGGACTGAGTTTGTTTTTAGGCACACTGATAGTGAGTGTAATTTATATTTTGGCCAATGTGATGTATGTAGCCGTAATGCCGTTAAACGACATCGCTTTTGCACCATCCGAACGGGTTGCTGTAGCGGCTTCGCAACATATTTTTGGGGCTACCGGTACGATTGTAATCGCGGTAATGATTATGATTTCGACTTTTGGCTGTAATAATGGGTTGATCATGGCTGGATCGCGAGTATACTACACCATGGCCAAAGACGGCCTTTTCTTTAAAAAAGCGGCCGAATTAAACAAAGCAAGTGTTCCAGGCTGGGGATTATGGATTCAGTGCATCTGGGCGTCCTTTTTATGTCTTACCGGCAAGTACGGGGATTTGTTGGATTATGTAATGATCATTGTAATCATCTTTTATATCCTGACCATATACGGTATTTTTATTTTACGTCGCAAAATGCCGGATATGCCACGTCCGTACAAAGCATTTGCTTATCCGGTTTTACCTGCATTATACATCATTGTCGCCTCTGCAATTTGTGTTGCCTTATTGGTCGACAGAACCAGTACCTGCGGTTGGGGCGTATTGATTATGCTGGCCGGAATCCCGGTTTACTATCTGACGAAATTAAAGGAGCGTAAAGAGTAAAGAACAAAGAGAAAAGATACAAACCTGCCGGGATAAAATTCCGGCAGGTTTTTTTATATAGGTAGCAAGATTCTTATTTTGCGTTACACCTGACAGGTTTTTGAAACCTGTTAGGTGTAATACCCAGCATCGGTCGGATATACTATTAGCTATAGATTATACCGATTTGCTATCTGAGCGCATTCTTGTGAGTAAAACCTTGTTGTGATAAAATAATAAAGCCTCCGCAATGCGGAGGCTTTATCTATATAGAATCGTATATAATCCTAGTGGTGTAATTGTTCTTCACCTGGTTTCATCGGTACATTCTGAGGAACGAAATCTTCATCATGTCCTGGCTTGCTATAGTCATACGACCATCTGTAGACTTCAGGAATTTCACCTGGCCAGTTACCGTGAATGTGCTCCACAGGAGTAGTCCACTCTAATGTATTGGATCTCCATGGGTTTTGTGTTGCTTTTTGACCTTTGAAGATACTGTAGAAGAAGTTCCATAAGAATACCAACTGGAATGCAGCTCCGATTAAGGCGAACATTGTGATTAGTACGTTTACATCTGCTAAATCATCAAATAGCGGGAAAGCCGTGTTCGTATAGTAACGTCTTGGAAGACCTGCCATACCGATAAAGTGCATTGGGAAGAAAACCCCGTACGCACACACTGCCGTTACCCAGAAGTGAATGTAACCTAAGTTTTTGTTCATCATTCTTCCGAACATTTTAGGGAACCAGTGGTAGATTCCGGCAAACATTCCGTAAAGAGCAGAAATACCCATTACTAAGTGGAAGTGTGCGATTACGAAATACGTATCGTGAACGTTAATATCCAATGTACTATCTCCAAGGATGATACCTGTTAAACCACCTGTAATGAAAGTCGAAACGAATCCGATACAGAATAACATGGCAGGGTTTAACTGAAGGTTACCTTTCCAAAGTGTTGTAATGTAGTTGAACGCTTTTACAGCCGAAGGGATTGCAATTAATAATGTTGTAAAGGTAAATACCGATCCTAAGAAAGGATTCATACCGGATACGAACATGTGGTGTCCCCATACGATTGTTGATAAGAAAGCAATCGCTAAGATTGACGTAATCATGGCACGGTAACCGAAGATCGGTTTACGAGCATTCGTCGCGATAATTTCAGATGTGATTCCCATCGCAGGTAAGATTACGATGTAAACCTCAGGGTGACCTAAGAACCAGAACAAGTGTTCGAACAATACCGGAGAACCTCCCTGGTAATGTAATACTTCTCCGGAGATAAAGATATCCGATAAGAAGAAAGACGTTCCGAAGCTACGGTCGAAGATCAATAATAAAGCGGCAGATAATAATACCGGGAACGAAACAATACCGATAACAGCCGTGATGAAGAAAGCCCAGATCGTTAATGGTAAACGTGTCATAGACATTCCTTTTGTTCTAAGGTTGATAACTGTTACCACATAGTTCAATGACCCCATCAATGAAGACGCGATAAAGATTGCCATCGACACCAACCAAAGTGTCATACCTGTACCCGATCCTGGGATCGCTTGTGGTAATGCACTCAATGGCGGATAGATCGTCCAACCAGCAGAAGCGGGTCCTGACTCCACAAAAAGGGAAATGATCATAATAACAGAAGAAAGGAAGAACAACCAGTATGAAACCATGTTCATAAATCCGGAAGCCATATCCCTTGCTCCAATTTGAAGCGGAATTAAAAGGTTACTGAACGTACCGCTCAATCCGGCCGTCAATACAAAGAATACCATGATGGTACCGTGGATCGTTACTAATGCCAAATAAATATCATTTCGCATTACACCGCCCGGGGCAAATTTATCTCCTAAAAGGACATTGAAAATTTTAAAAGACTCTTCCGGCCATGCAATTTGCATACGGAATAAAAGAGACATTACAATACCGATGATTCCCATTACAATACCTGTGATCAGGTATTGTTTTGCAATCATCTTGTGATCGATACTAAAGATGTACTTTGTAATAAAAGTATCTTTATGGTGGTGTTCGTGACCGTGATCGTGTTCGTGACTGATATCGTGTCCTACTGCTGACATATTTTTTAATTTATATTAAAAGCAATTATTTTTTTACTACTTGTGCCAAAACTTTAGTGGTATCGGCAGCCGGAGCTGCTGCTGCCGGTGCTTTTGCTGGAGCTGCAACTGCAGGAGCCGGAGCTGCTGCTTTGTTTGCATCCTTAATAGCGCTAGCTAAAGTAGGTTTTTCTTTTAACCATTTTTTATAATCTGCTTCGCTTTCTACAACGATTTTCATCTGCATGTTGTAGTGAGACGGTCCACAAATTTTGTTACATAAAAGTAAGTAATCAAAAGTATACGGATCTAAAGCAGTTTCACCTTTGGCAACAAGTTCAGCACTTTTCTTTGCTCTAATGATATTAATGTTGGCCACTTTTTCCACAATTGCAGGATCCTGACGCATTTGATCAGTAGTTACTGTCGGTGTGAAAGCAAATTGCGTTACCATACCCGGAACACAGTTCATCTGCGCTCTGAAGTGTGGCATATAAGCGGAGTGTAATACGTCCTGAGAACGGATTTTGAATACCACTTTTTTACCTACCGGTAAGTGTAACTCATTTACAATTTTATCATCCTGAGCATTTGGATCCGACATATCCACACCTACCGTGTTGATACCTTCGATAAAACGAACGTTCGCTTTACCTAATGAATTGTCGTCACCTCCGTAACGTGCTTCCCAGCTAAATTGTTTTGCGTATAATTCGATATTGATTACTTCCTCCTCTTCGTCAACAAACATGATGTTTGTCCAAGCATATAATCCATAAAGAATCAAACCTGCTAAAACGATAACCGGGATAATCGTCCAGATAAACTCTAATTTATCATTATCAGCGAAATATAACGCTTTAGTATCTTTTTGACCTCTGTATTTGAATGCAAAGTAGTGCAATAATGCCTGTGTGATCGTCTGAACGAAGAAAATCAATACCATTGAAATCATCATCAGATTATCGTAATCCTTACCGTGTTCAGAAGCTGGTGTACCTAAAACCAGGTGCCCCCATTTCAATAAAGAGTAAATAGTGAATATGTAAATAAACCCTAAAAACCCGAACATCAAGTAACCATTAACATTATTGTCTTTTTCGTTGGCGATTTCTGATTTATCAGCAACACGTCCAACCTGGGTTAAATCGAATATCTTAGTCAATTGCCAGATAGCAACTCCTAATAAAACTACAACTATAAGTATCAATAAACCTGTCATTTGTTTATTACTTTAAATATTAATAATGAAAATGTTTACTTTCTTCAATTAACGGATTACGTTTTGCCAATAATGGAGCCTTTGTTAAAGCTGTAAATACGACAACGATAAATAGTCCGAAGAAGAACATTAATGAACCGATCTCAGATACTCCGATGAACCACTGGTCACCAACCGTAGCCGGCATAATCATATTGAAGAAATCAATATAGTGACCGGTTAAGATTAAAAGACCTGCCATTACTACTACCCAACTTAAACGTTTGAAATCAGTGTTGATCAAGATTAATATAGGGAATACGAAGTTTAAGGCCAACATTCCGAAGAATGGTAATTTATAATGTTCAATTCGCGTAATGAAGTAGGTTACCTCTTCCGGGATGTTAGAATACCACATTAACATGAATTGTGAGAACCATAAGTACGTCCAGAATACAGAGATACCGAACATGAATTTCGCCAAATCGTGGATGTGACTTGTGTTCACGTGCTCTAAATATCCTTTTGATTTTAAGTACAAGGTAACGAAAGCAATAGTTGTGATTCCGCTCACGAAGAAGCTTGCGAATACATACCATCCGAATAAAGTACTGTACCAGTGTGGATCAACCGACATAATCCAATCCCATGAAGCGATCGATTCGGTTACGATAAAGAATACTAAGAATCCGGCTGCTAATTTGAAGTTCTTTTTGTAGAAAGAATCGTCGTTAGCATTATCCTGAGCCAATGAATTTTTTCTTGATAAATAACGGTATAAGTTCCAACCTGCTAAGAAGATTGCCGCTCTGATTAGGAAGAACGGTACATTTAAGAACCCTTGTTTCCCCTGGATTAACTCATCGTGTTTTACCACTTCAGGATCCATCCAAACGAAAAGGTGATTTAAATGCATTCCACTAGCTACTAAAAGGATAAAGAAAATGATTGATCCTGGTAATAAATAGCTGGTGATCCCTTCCATAACGCGGAATAATACCGGAGACCAACCTGCCTGAGCCGCCCATTGGATTGCGTAGAACGCTAATACTCCAACAGAGATCAACATAAAGAAGATACACGCTACGTAAAGCGCTGCCCAAGGTTTGTTTTGCAATTGGTGCAATACATGCTCCAGATGCTCTTTGTGATCGGAATGTGCTTTTGCTTCAGTATAATCCTGACCATGTGCTGCTTCCGCTTTGTGATTATCGTGATGATGTGCATCAGCTACCGGAGCAACTGCAGCTACAGTATCGTTTTCTGTTTTTAGTGAATCGGCAACAACAGTTTCCGTTTTAGCTTCCTCATGGTGAGTCGCCACAGCAGCATGTTCGTCGTGCGATTCGTGCGCCACAGCTTCCGTATGATGACCGCCATGATGACTGTCGGCTAAAATTTTCTCTACGTCTTCGATGGTCTTAGGTGCAGTCAAAAAACCAAAAGCAATTCCCACAAGCCCTAAAGCCATCATGACGAATGCAAAAGTTTTTAATTTGCTTGAAAATGTGTACATATCTAATACTTTCAAATGTGTTCTACAATTATAATCCTGCTTTTAATTTCATCACGTGATCCACAACCTGCCAGCGTTCTTCCTGGGTTAATTGGTTGGCGTGAGAACCCATGGAGTTTAATCCATAAGTAATTACGTGGAAAACACTTCCTTCCGTGATCGGTCTGTCAGCATAACTAGGTACCCCTAAGAACTTCTCTCTTTTAACCAGTTTTCCTTTTCCGTCTCCGGCTTCACCGTGACAGATGGCACAGTAAATATTAAACAGTTCGGTTCCTTTTTTAGAATCAATTTTAGTAGAATCCAAAGGCGATTTTAAGTTTGCTTTTGCTAATTCATAGCCAGCAGTTGAGTTTTCGTACGCATATGGTTCGAAACCTCTAGGAATAGAACCTTTTGCAGGTAACTGACCTTCTTTTCCATTTTTGAATGCACCGGACTGTGAATACGTTTCGTAAGCCACAGACTCATACATATTAGGAAAGAACTGATAGTTAGGTTTTGATTTGTTAAAACAAGATGTTGTAACAACCGATACACCTACTAATGCTACTATTTTATATAAGGCTTTCATATCTTCAATTAATGCTTATCAATTACTTTAACTTCTACAGCACCTGTATTCTTGAAGAACGAAATCAAATCTTCTTCGTTTCCGTGAAGTGCCACTTCCATCAAGAAGTGATCGTCTGTAGTTCTTACATCCGGGTTTTCAGCAGCTTTGAACGGCCATAATCTACTTCTAAGGTAGAACGTGATTACCATTAAGTGAGCCGCGAAAAATACGGTAAGCTCAAACATAATAGGCACAAAAGCCGGCATGTTATCGATAAAACTAAAACTTGGTTTTCCACCGATATCCTGTGGCCAGTCAACAATCATTACATAGTTCATTAATGATGCCGCAACTGATAAACCAACTAAACCGTAAAGGAAAGAAGCAATCGCAATTCGTGTAGGCGCTAACCCCATTGCTTTGTCCAACCCGTGAACCGGGAATGGCGTGTAAACTTCTTCAATATGATGATGTGCCGCACGGGTAGCTTTAACAGCATCCATCAGGATGTCATCATCATTGTATATAGCATGTATTACTTTATTACTCATGATCTATTAATGATTATGTGAATTGTGTCCTTCTTGTTCTCTTTGTCTCTTGTAGTTATCACCCGATGTTTTTAAGATCGTTTTAACCTCTGCCTGTGCAATTACCGGGAAGCTTCTTGAATATAATAAGAATAATACGAAGAAGAATCCGATTGTACCGATATAGATACCAGCATCAACAAATGTTGGCTGGAACATAGTCCAAGAAGATGGTAGGTAATCACGGTGTAATGAGGTAACGATAATTACGAAACGCTCGAACCACATACCGATGTTTACTACGATAGAGATAATGAAAGAGAACATGATACTGGTTCTTAATTTTTTGAACCACATGAACTGCGGTGAGAATACGTTACACGTCATCATCAACCAGTATGACCACCAGTAAGGACCTGTTGCTCTGTTTAAGAAAGCATATTGTTCGTATTCTACTCCTGAGTACCAAGCTACGAAAAGCTCAGTGATATACGCGATACCTACGATAGAACCTGTAATCATAACTACAATGTTCATCAATTCGATATGCTGTACGGTGATATATTCTTCAAGATTTGACACTTTTCTCATAATGATCAAAAGTGTGTTTACCATTGCGAATCCAGAGAAGATCGCACCCGCAACGAAGTACGGAGGTAAGATAGTGGTATGCCATCCCGGAATAACGGAAGTAGCAAAGTCAAAGGATACAATCGTGTGTACGGAAAGTACAAGAGGTGTTGCCAAACCAGCCAATACAAGAGATACCTCTTCAAAACGCTGCCAGTCTTTTGCTCTACCACTCCATCCGAACGAAAGGATTGAATAAACTCTTTTTGTAAATGGTGTTACCGCACGGTCACGTAGCATTGCGAAATCGGGTAATAAACCAGTCCACCAGAAAACCAATGAAACCGATAAATACGTAGAGATCGCGAATACGTCCCAAAGTAAGGGTGAGTTAAAGTTAACCCAAAGTGAACCGAATTGGTTCGGGATTGGTAATACCCAGTATCCTAACCATGGACGACCCATGTGGATAATCGGGAATAAACCCGCCTGAACTACCGAGAAGATAGTCATCGCTTCTGCAGAACGGTTAATCGCCATTCTCCATTTTTGACGGAATAATAATAGTACGGCAGAAATTAGGGTTCCGGCGTGACCGATACCTACCCACCATACGAAGTTGGTAATATCCCATGCCCAACCAATTGTTTTATTTAATCCCCATGTTCCAATACCAGTAGAAATGGTGTAGATCATACAACCTAATCCCCAAAGGAAAGCGGTTAACGCGATAGAAAATACTATCCACCATAGTTTGTTCGCTCTTCCTTCAACAGGTCTAGCTACATCTACTGTTACATCGTGATAAGTTTTATCACCTATAACCAAAGGTTTTCTAATGGGTGCTTCGTAATGAGACGACATAATCCTTTATATTGATTCTTAATTAATTATTTTACTTGTTTAGGTATTTCTAACTTTTACGTGGTAGAATACATTTGGTTTTGTTCCGATGTGCTCCAGTAAGTGATACATTCTGTCGTCTTCGGCCAATTTAGCAACCTGACTTTCTTTATCATTTACGTCACCAAATATCATCGCTCCGCTAGAACAAGCTGCCGAACATGCTACCTGGAACTCGTCTTTACCTACTAATCTTCCATCGCGTTTCGCTTTTAAGATCGTAGCCTGAGTCATCTGGATACATAGTGAACATTTTTCCATAACCCCTCTTGAACGAACGTTCACATCAGGATTCAATACCATACGTCCTAAATCATCATTCATGTGGTAGTCGAACTCACTGTTTTTGTTGTACAAGAACCAGTTGAAACGACGTACTTTATACGGACAGTTGTTTGCACAGTAACGCGTACCCACACAACGGTTGTAAGCCATGTGGTTTTGTCCCTGACGACCGTGAGATGTAGCCGCTACCGGACATACTGTTTCACATGGTGCGTGGTTACAGTGCTGACACATTACCGGTTGGAAAGCAACCTGTGGATTTTCTGACGGATCTTCCATACCAGTGAAGGTATCGATAGAGTTCATTAATCCGGAAGCGCCTTCTTTTAATTCCACATCTCCTTTGAAAGTATCCTGAGAAGAATAGTAACGGTCGATACGCAACCAGTGCATATCACGGCTTCTTCTAACCTCAGATTTACCAACTACCGGTACGTTGTTTTCGGCGTGACATGCGATAACACATGCGCCACAACCTGTACAAGCATTAAGATCGATCGATAAATTAAAGTGGTGACCTACAGTACGGTCGAAAGAATCCCAAAGATCTACAGAACTAGCTGCCACTTCTTTGTGATCTAAAGATACAACCGGAACAATGTTCCACTCTGCAGCGTCTTTAGTATTGAAGATTTCAAGGGTAGTTTCTTTGATGATATCTCCTCTACCCATTAATGTTTTTTGCAACTGAACACAAGCGAATTCGTGGTCACCGTTTGCTTTGGAAACTTTAACCGGCTGATCCGATTTTTGGTTTGCATAAAGCGTATAAGCGTTAACCCCAACTTGCATTTCTTGTTTCATCGCTTCTTTACGGCCGTAACCTAAAGCAATACCGATAGTACCAACAGCCTGACCTGGTTGAATGATTACCGGAACGTTTTCCAACTTCGCACCACCTACTTCAATCGTAGAGTAGCTTCCGTTTAATCCACCGTTTGCTACGTTATAGTTTACTAATCCTAGTTTTTCAGCGTCTTTTTTAGAAACCGTTACGTAGTTATCCCATGATACACGAGTGATCGGATCCGGGAACTCTTGTAACCAAGGGTTGTTTGCCTGCTGACCATCACCCATACCGGTTTTAGTATACAATACTAATTCCAATCCACCTAAGTTTTTAGCTTGTGCTAAAACTCCGGCAGCAGAAGCGAAATCAACATTAGCACCACCAGCGGCAGCAGTAACCGGAGTTACATAGAAACCGTCGTGAACTAATTTATTCCAAGTTGCTCCACCCGCTACTACAGCAGTACCGTGTGCTTTAAGGAAATCATAGTAAGAAGCCGGATTTCCTGTCCAGGCTAATAATGCCTCCTGGAATTGTTTTGTATCAAACAAAGGACGGATCGTTGGCTGCGTAATACTATAGTGCCCTTTTACGATGCTAACATCTCCCCAAGACTCTAAATAGTGTGGCGTTGCAACGGCAACCTTTGTTTTTAAAGCTGTTTCATCTTCTTTTAATGAAAACGCAACAGACATTTTTACTTTACCAAGACCTTCTACGAAGTCGGCTGCATTTGGTAATGTATACACCGGGTTAACACCATTCATAATCAACGTATGAACCGATCCCGCTTTCATATCTTTTACCAATTGTGCTACTGCTTTCGCATCCCCTTTACGGATCAAGCGAGGCGTAGCCGCATTAAAAGCTTCAGCATTTAATGCTCTGTTGATAGCCAACACCAATAATTGTGCGTTAACATCGTCCAGACCAGAAACCAAAACTCCTTTTCCGGCAGCAGCTTTCAATTGTTGTGCTGCTTTCATTACCGCTTCTTCGTTTGCCACTTTCGGAGTCGAAACAGAAGCACCAGTAATTACATTATATATTTTTACTAAAGCGTGTTTTTGCTCAGTAACCGTCATTGGGATACGCTTATCAGCGTTTGCACCCGCAAGTGACATGTTCGATTCGATTTGGATGTGCTTCGACATTTTCCCGTTTTTAGGAATACGTCCCTGTGCATATCCGGCATCGTATCCACCACCTTGCCAATCTCCTAAGATATCGGCACCAACAGAAACAATCACATCCGCTTTTGAGAAGTCATAATCCGCTAAAGCTCTTTCTCCATATACCGCTTGAAAAGCATCAAGAGCATCAGAACTAGAAACCGCATCATACACTACATGTTTAGCAGTAGGGTTTTTTGCGATAAAGTCGGCAATCAATTTATCCGTAGATGGACTTGCCATTGTTCCTGTTAAAAGAACCACTTGTCCACCTTTTGTTTTTGCCTCTGCTAATGCAGCCGTTACTTTAGCATCAACATCTGCCCATGAAGCATCTTTACCTTCAATTTTAGATTGCTTTAAACGAAGGCTATCGTAAAGCGATAACACAGAAGCATGAACTCTTGCATTCGCTCCGGTTTTTGCATTCGGTAAGTTATTATTTTCAACCTTGATAGGACGACCTTCACGCGTTTTGATAAGGATATTCGCGAAATCGAAACCATCGGCAATAGTAGTTGCATAGAAATCTGCAACACCTGGAATGATCTCTTCAGGTTGAACTACATAAGGAATAGACTTGATTACCGGACCTTCACACGCAGCTAAAGAAGCTGCTGCTGTAGAAAATCCTACGTATTTCAAAAAGTCACGACGAGTAGTTGACGAAGTCGATAAGGTATCCTTATCACCAAGAAATTCATCGGTAGGAATTTCTTCAACAAACTCATTGTTTCTTAGCGTCTCAACAATAGAACTATTTTCGTTTAGTTCTTCAACACTTTTCCAGTATTTTTTGTTTGATGCCATTGTATATAGATATTAGCTTCTTAATTTATTTATTAATAGTGACATTTACCACACTCTAAACCTCCCATTTGTGCAGCTGTCAATTTATCTACACCATATTTTTTGGATAGTTCTTCGTGGATTTTTTTGTAGTACTCATTACCTTCCACATTAACATTGGTTTCTCTGTGACAGTTCACACACCATCCCATAGTTAACGGAGAATGTTGTCTCATAATTTCCATAGTCTCAACCGGACCGTGACATTTCTGACACTCTAATCCTGCAACAGACACGTGCTGCGAGTGATTGAAGTACACAAAGTCAGGAAGATTATGAACACGTACCCACTTAACAGGTTTCACTTTTCCTGTATATTTTTGAGCTGTTTTATCCCATCCTACAGCATCGTATAGTTTTTGGATTTCAGCAGAGTAGAATTCTTTAGTATGCTCAACATACGTTGAATCAGCATCCCCTTGGAATTCATTGATGTTTTTATGACAGTTCATACAAACATTCAACGATGGAATACCAGAAGTTTTACTAACACGAGCAGAAGAGTGACAGTATTTACAATCGATACCGTTGTCACCTGCGTGAATTTTATGCGAGAAGTGAATTGGCTGAATCGGCTCATACCCCTGATCAACACCCACTTGCATTAAGTACCCGTAGATAAAGTATGCTCCAACTAAAAGCATTACAATAACCGATACCAATACCAGGAATTGATTTCTGGCAAAAGCAATCCAGATTGGCAACGACTTCTCTTTTACAGGAGCCTCGATACCGTTCGCTTTCGCAATTTTGTTCAGTACGTTTTTCACAAATAACAACATTGCTACCAACATAGCAAGCACTACCGCTAAAACACCTAAAACCAGGTTATTAGAAACCCCACCTTCCTGAGCACCGGCAGCAGCTCCACCACCCGCAGCAGCAGCCTTAGGCTCCTCTTTAGGCTGTGACGTATACGCTAAGATATTATCGATATCGGCATCAGACAATTGCGGGAAAGCAGTCATTACTTTCTTGTCATTCTCCTCGAACACCTTAATAGCTTTGGCATCACCGGATTTAATCAACTCGGAACTGTTTTTAATCCACTTGTGCAACCAAGCCACATCATGTCGTTCTGTAACACCACGAAGCGCAGGCCCCGTCATTGCTGCATCCAACTTGTGACAAGCGGCACAATTAGAATTAAAAAGCGCTTTACCTGCAGCTGCATCTTGTGCATTCGAGGTAAAAGAAAAAGATAGCACTAATGCTAAACTGAACAATAAAATCTTTGAAAACGATTTATGGTTACCCACTTTTTTCATAGTTAAAATGATTATCAACTAAATTTGGCACGATTTTGTCTGGAATTGTCCTAGGACAAAAACCTACCTTATTTATAAACTCCGACAAAAATACGACTTATGTACTATTCAAAAAACCTTAAATTTATCTTAATTGCAATTTATACCCATTCTAAATAAACTGCGAAAGCCCGTTTTCACGGAATAATTGTATTTTTGCATCAAACATACTTCATTATGAGAATCTTACCCGGAAACAAAATCCATTTTTTACCTTTAATCGCTTTATTATTAAGCCCAATCGCACAGGCACAGACCTCAAAAATTAACATTGATCAGGATCCGAAATTTGAGCAGTTATTAAATGAAAAACGAAAAATAAACAGCTCGATAACTGTTAACGATCGGTATAAAATTCAAATTTTTTACGGTACTAATGACGAAGCCAAAAAAACGTTGGTAAATTTCCGAAAAGAATTCAGAAATATGGACGGAACCATCGTTTACAACAACCCTTCTTACAAAGTTTGGATCGGTTCGTTCAAAACGCGTATCGAGGCCGAAAAAAACCTTTTGGACATCAAGAAGAAATACCCGAATGCCTTGCTGATAAAGCCAAACAAACAATAAAAACAAAACCCCGAGAAACGGGGTTTCCAATAAAAAAAAGCCCCGCAATTGCGGGGCTTTTTTTATACTTCCAGCAAACCTGACAGATTTTAAAAACCTGTCAGGTGACCGGATTATTTCAGTTTCTTTTTCACTTCCACTTCCTGGAATCCTTCAATGATATCGTATTCTTTGATATCGTTGTAGTTTTTGATCTGCATACCACAGTCATATCCTTTGGAAACTTCTTTTACATCGTCTTTAAAACGTTTCAGCGTACTCAATTCACCAGTGAAGATAACCACACCTTCGCGGATAAGTCGGATTCTCGAGTTACGGAAGATTTTACCATCGGTAACCATACATCCGGCAATCGTACCCACTTTCGAGATTTTGAATGTTTCGCGGATTTCGGCAGTTCCGGTAATTTCTTCTTTTAATTCCGGCGATAACATACCTTCCATCGCATCTTTTAAATCGTCGATCGCATCGTAAATGATCGAGTAGTTACGGATATCGATTTCTTCTTTATCAGCCAATTGTTTCGCACTTCCGGAAGGGCGCACGTTAAATCCGATGATAATTGCATCCGATGCAGAAGCCAGCAATACGTCGGATTCAGTAATAGCACCTACCCCTTTGTGAATGATACGGATCTGAATTTCTTCGGTTGACAATTTCGAGAAGGAATCCGATAATGCCTCAACCGATCCATCCACGTCTCCCTTAAGGATGATGTTTAATTCTTTAAACTGACCTAAAGCGATACGACGACCGATTTCGGCAAGTGTAATATGTTTCTGCGTACGAACCGACTGCTCACGTAACAATTGTGCACGTTTTACTGCAATTTGTTTTGCTTCTCTTTCATCTTCAAATACACTAAACTTATCACCAGCAGTTGGCGCTCCGTCAAGACCTAAGATTGAAATCGGCGTAGAAGGACCCGCTTCTTTAATATTGTGTCCACGCTCATCGTGCATTGCTTTCACCTTACCGTGGTGTTTACCTGCCAATACATAATCTCCGATTCGCAATGTTCCCGCTTGTACCAATACAGTCGACACATAACCACGTCCTTTATCAAGGAAAGCTTCCACTACAGTTCCGACAGCCGGTTTGTTTGGATTCGCTTTTAAATCAAGGATTTCAGCTTCCAACAATACTTTCTCAAGCAATTCTTTCACTCCCAATCCTGTTTTAGCAGAGATATCGTGTGATTGGTATTTACCTCCCCAGTCTTCAACCAATAGGTTCATACCGGCAAGTTTTTCTTTAATTTTCTCCGGATTAGCCGTAGGCTTATCCACTTTATTGATTGCAAAGATCAACGGTACACCTGCAGCTTGCGCGTGACTGATCGCCTCTTTTGTTTGCGGCATGATGTCATCGTCGGCAGCAATCACAATAATTACGATATCCGTAACCTGAGCACCACGGGCACGCATCGCGGTAAACGCCTCGTGACCTGGTGTATCTAAGAATGCGATACGCTGACCGTTATCCAAACGTACTCCATAAGCACCGATGTGCTGCGTGATACCTCCAGACTCCCCTGCAATTACATTTGTTTTACGAATGTAATCCAACAAGGATGTTTTACCGTGGTCAACGTGACCCATTACCGTTACAATCGGTGCGCGGTGTTCCAGATCTTCCGGTCTGTCTTCCACAACTTCGATCGCCTCTTCGATATCGGTTGTAATAAATTCTACTTCATAACCAAACTCATCGGCAACAATCGAAAGCGTTTCCGCATCCAATCGCTGGTTCATGGTTACCATGATACCCAACGACATACAGGTTCCGATAACTTTTGTGATTGGCACATCCATCATAGTCGCAATTTCACCTACCGTAACGAATTCCGTTACTTTAAGCACTTTGCTTCCTTCTTCCATCGCTCTTTGCTCGTCATCTGATTTCTGACGGTGCGAATCTCTTTTATCTCTTCTGTATTTTGCCGCTTTAGACTTACTTCCTTTACCTTGAAGTCGCTCTAAAGTTTCTTTAATTTGGTTTTTAACTTCTTCTTCCGTAGGCTCAACTTTAGAAACAATAGCCGGACGGTTTCCTTTTTGGAATCCCGGTTTATTATTTCCGAATCTCGGATTATTTCCTCCGCCACCTTGACGGTTGTTGTTGTTTCCACCTTGCTGTGGATTATTACCTTGTTGAGCACCTGGCGTTCCCGGTTTTGGCGGGATACGTTTTCTTTTGCTCTTGTTGGCATTGTTGTTATTATTTGAATTCTGACCACCCTGACCGGCATTGGCTGTATTTCCTGTGTTCGGTTTGTTGTTGTCTTTTTTGAATTCTTCTTTTTTCTTTTTCGGCTTATTAAACTGAGAAAGATCGATCATCTGACCGGTAAAAGTTGTTCCGGAAAGTTTTTGGTATTGGGTCTCAATACGTTCTTCCTCTACAGGTGCATCGGCAGCAGCAGCAGGTTTTGCCGGTTCCGCTTTTTCAGCTTTTTCCGTTTTCTCCTCTTTAACTTCCTTAACCTCTTTAACTTCTTTAACCTCCTTGATTTCTTTAACCTCTTTCGGTTCCGGCACTACTGGAGTTACCTCTGGTGTTTTTTCCACGATTTTTTCTTCCACCGCTTTATGTTCTACTTCCGGCTTCGCTTCCGGAGTGTTTACGATTTCCGTTTCTTCTGAAGAAGGTTTTTCAGCAACAACATCAGTTTTTTTCGGGTTCAGGTCGATTTTACCAATAGCTTTTGGCCCCGAAAGGGTTGCTTTGGCTTTGATAATATCCTGACGTTGTTTTTCTTCCTCTTTGCGTTTCTCTTCCATCTCACGTTCTCTTTCCACTCGCAGGGCCTCTTTTTCTTTCTTTTTCTCCTCACTCACCTCCAGAGAAGCCACCTTTTTACCTTTATCAGCAGAGAATTGACCGCACAAGATAGAATATTCCTCATTAGAAATTTTAGCATTCGGACTGGATTCAATTGTATATCCTTTATCTTTTAAATAGTCCACAGCTCTATCCAGAGAAATGTTTAATTCCCTTAAAACCTTGTTAATTCTTATTACTCTTTCTTCAGACATATAATCTTTTTAATATTATCGTAATGCGTGTGTTGTTGTTTAGCTGGTATTCCTTATTAGTCTTCGAACTCTTCTTTTAAAATTCGGATAACATCTAAAACGGTTTCTTCTTCCAGATCCGTTCTTCTCACTAAATCGGCTACATCCTGATTCAGGATACTTCTTGCTGTATCCAATCCGATTTTAGCAAACTCTTCGATAACCCATCCTTCGATTTCATCGGAGAATTCTGTTAATTCCACATCATCCTCTTCTTCCAATGTATTTCCTTCACGGATTACATCCAGCTCGTAACCGGTTAACAATCCAGCCAATTTAATATTATGTCCACCACGTCCGATTGCTTTTGACACTTCTTCCAATTTCAGGAATACTTCGGCAGATTTATTTTCTTCGTCAATTTTTACCGACGACACTTTCGCAGGGCTAAGCGCTCTGGTGATATACAATTGTGTATTGGATGTATAGTTGATCACATCAATATTTTCATTACCCAATTCACGAACGATACCATGAATACGAGAACCTTTCATTCCCACACAAGCTCCAACCGGATCAATTCTGTCATCGTACGAATCTACGGCAACTTTTGCTTTTTCACCTGGGATACGCACCACTTTTTTCACGGTAATCAAACCGTCGAATACTTCCGGGATTTCCTGTTCGAATAATTTTTCAAGGAATTTTTCGGAAGTACGGGACATAATGATTTGCGGCTTATTCCCTTTCAACTCTACATTTTCAATGATTCCGCGTACGTTATCTCCTTTGCGGAAGAAATCGGACGGGATTTGTTTTTCTTTTGGCAACACGATTTCATTACCTTCATCATCCACCAGGATAACTGCTTTTGGACGCACATGGTGAACTTCCGCCGTGTAAATATCGCCAATTAAATCTTTAAATTGCTTATAAAGATTGGTATTATCGTGTTCGTGAATTTTAGAAATCAGGTTCTGACGCAATGCTAAAATAGCTCTTCTACCTAACTGGATTAATTTCACCTCTTCAGATACTTCTTCGCCTACTTCGAAATCCGGCTCGATTTTACGGGCTTCAGACAATGAGATTTCGGAGTTTTGATCTTCCACTTCACCATCGGCAACCACCACTCGGTTTCTCCAGATCTCCATATCTCCCTTATCAGGATTTATAATAATATCGAAGTTATCATCCGAACCATATTTCTTCTTCAATGCATTTCTAAACACATCTTCTAAAATTGCCATTAAGGTAACTCTGTCGATTAGTTTATCGTCTTTAAATTCTGAAAACGATTCGATTAATGCAATATTTTCCATGCAAACTTTTTATTTAAAATGTTATTATAACAATTGCTTCCTTGATATCCGAATACGGAATTTCCGCTTTTTTCTGAACGGTTTCTTTTCCTTTACCAACTTGTTTTGGTTCTCTGGCTTTCCATTCCAAAACAATAAATGCTTCATTGGCATCTGTTAGTTCCGCCTCGATTTTTTCGGTCGCGGTAGTCACTTTCAGTTTTCGTCCGATATTCTTTTTGTATTGTCTCGGGGTTTTAAGCGGCGTAGAAGCTCCTGCAGAAGCCACTTCCAGCGAAAAATCCTGTTCTTCCCGATCCAGGTTATGCTCAATAGCCCGGCTGATGTCAATACAGTCCTGAAGACTTACACCATTATCACCGTCTAAAGTTACAATAATTTTGTAAGTATCGGTTATTGTTAAATCAATTAAAAAAAGAGACGGCTTTTGAGACAACCCCTCATCCAGCAACGCGCTAACTTTATCTTTAAATGCCATATTAGTATAAAAAGAGGGGACCTACAGCCCCCTCATTATTTAGTTCATTAATAAATAACGGCGCAAATATAGTATATTTTTTTTAATTATTGAAAATCAATTGTGTATTGTAATTTAATTTCCTATCTTTATGAATAACAAGTACAACAAATAAAACACCAAAAATTCACACCCCTAGTATTATGAAAAAAATTTTAGTCCCTACCGATTTTTCCGATCATGCCGAATACGCCTTAAAAGTAGCCGCACAAATCGCCAGAAAAAACAATGGAGAAATCGTTTTACTTCACATGCTGGAATTACCACATGAAGGAAGCGATGCTATTGGAAGCGGACATGACATTCCCGAAATCATCTTTTTCAAGAAAAAAGCCGAAGAGAAGCTGGACGACATCGCCAATTCCGATATCTTATCCGGAATCAATGTCACACAAATCACAAAACTTGAACGAGCTTTTGACGGAATTCTAAATTTTAGCGGCAAAGACGAAATCGACCTGATCGTTATGGGTTCTCATGGAGCAAGCGGTTTCAAAGAAATGTTTATCGGATCCAACACCGAAAAAGTAGTACGCCATTCCGAAACACCAGTATTGGTCATCAAAAAAGACTCCGATAATTTCACAGTTACCAATTTTGTTTTCGCATCCGACTTTACCGACGAAGCTAAGAAACCTTTTAAAAAGGTGATCGAATTCGCCAATGAATTCAATGCCAAAATCCATTTATTAATGGTAAACACACCTAATAATTTCAAATCGACTTCCGTAGCCGAAAAAATGATTACTGATTTTATTGCTGCATTCGACATCAGCAATTATTCCACACATATCTATAACGATGTAAACGTAGAAAAAGGAATTTTACATTTCGCCAAAAGCGTTAACGCCGATTTAATCGGAATTAGCACACACGGCCGAAAAGGACTTTCTCACTTCTTTAACGGAAGCATCAGCGAGGATTTGGTAAATCATGCCAAACGCCCGGTGGTCACTTTTAAAATCTAAGACATTGACACCAACAAAAAACCGCTTCGTCCCGAAGCGGTTTTTTTATTGATTCAACCGATAAAACCGATTGCTGTTTTCTTTAAACCGCAAACCGATATAAACTAAAAAAGCCTCTCAAAATTGAGAGGCTTTTTGTTGACCCACTAGGACTCGAACCTAGAACGACTGAACCAAAATCAGCTGTGTTACCATTACACCATGGGTCAGTAAAAGCGGCATCGTTACTGATTTCCGGGTGCAAATGTAGGACAATTATTTTACAATCCAAACTTTTGATAAAAAAATATTAAAAAAATATTTTCAGCGGTCTTTCTCCAAAAAAATAGTTTCTTTGTAAAAGATTTAATACGAAAAAATTACACGGTATTATATGGTAACATTTAACTTTAAAAAATGGAACACTATCCTTGGATGGTTCACATTTGCAATTGCCTTAATCACGTATTCACTAACCGTAGAACCTTCATTAAGTTTTTGGGATTGTGGTGAATATATTGCCACTTCAGCCAAACTGGAAGTAGGTCACCCGCCAGGAGCGCCTTTATTCCAAATGATAGGTGCCTTTTTCGCTATGTTTGCCGCCGGTCCGGAAAAAGTAGCGCTGATGGTAAACATGATGTCGGTATTTTCGAGTGCTTTTACCATTTTGTTCATGTTTTGGTCGATGACCCTTATCCTGAAAAAAGTTGTTTCCAGCTATACCGAGTTCAATAAAAACAATGCAATCGTAGTTTTAGGAAGTGCTTTAGTGGGTTCACTTGCCTTTACTTTTTCCGATAGTTTCTGGTTTAGCGCCACCGAAGCCGAAGTATACGCTATGGCTTCCCTATTTATAGCTGTGCTATTTTGGCTGGCATTGCGTTGGGAAGAAGACATGCACAGTCCGCGTGGCAACAAATGGTTATTATTGATCTCATTAATGATCGGTTTATCATTTGGTGTGCATTTCATGGCCTTATTAACCATCCCTTCCATAGGCTTGCTTTATTATTTCAAAAACTATAAAACAGTAACCGTTAAAAACTTTATCATTGCCAATATTGTTATTGTCGTGATCCTGTTCTTTGTTTTCAAATTCTTATTACCGTATACTCTGGCGTTCTTCGGAAAAATGGAAATCTTCATGGTAAACTCCTTAGGATTACCATTTAACTCCGGAACAATATTTGCCGCTTTATTGATTGTACTTTTCTTCTATTTCGGTTTACGTTATACCAAAAAGAAAGAAAAACCATTATACAATACATTATTACTTTGCATTCTATTTGTACTAATCGGATTCTCCACCTGGTTAATGTTGCCGATCCGTGCAAACGCCAATGTGGTAATCAACGAAAACAGACCGTCGGATGCGGCAGAGGTATTAGCCTACTATAACCGGGAACAATACGGAGAACAAAAAACATTTTACGGCCCGTTATTTACCGAGGGTTACGTAGGACTTGACGAAGAAAATCCGTATCAGGATGAAAAACCAAACTACGAGCGGGATTATAAAACCGGAACCTATAAAATCGTAAACAACTACGTAAACGCCCGTCAGAACACCAGCGACGACCAAAAAGGATTCTTACCAAGAATGTGGAGCACCGATAATGCGGTAAACTACATGACCTTTACCCGTCCGGTTAAATTCTCAATCAACCCGGAATATTCGCACGAAGACGAACTGGTACAAATCGTATCCGAGTTCCGCAATGCCTACGGTAGCGGTAAGTTAGGAATCGAAGAATACGACAAATTCCTAAAAGCCTATGGCGAATACCTGATTATCGAAAAACCATCGTTTATCGACAATATGCAATTTATGTTCGAATACCAATTCGGCTATATGTACTGGCGTTACCTAATGTGGAACTTCACCGGCCGTCAGAACGATATACAAGGAAAATACGACACCCAAAACGGAAATTGGATCAGTGGTATCAAATTTATCGATGCCATCCGTTTAGGCTCGCAAGACAACCTTCCTTCAGACGTAGTAAACAACAAAGCGCGTAACACGTATTATTTCCTTCCGTTTATCTTAGGAATTATCGGAATGGTTTTCCACGCCAGAAAAGACTTGAAAAGTTTCTATGTATTATTGGTATTATTCCTTTTCACCAGTTTGGCCTTAAAAGTATTCCTGAACGAACGTCCGTTTGAACCACGTGAAAGAGACTATGCCTTAGTAGGATCTTTCTATATTTTCGCCATGTGGCTGGGCTTTGGAGTCTACGCTATTTACGACGGAATTAAAAATTATTTACAACCAAAAATCGCCGGCCCTGTGGTTATCACAGCCTGTTTATTAGCCGCTCCGGTATTGATGGCCAAAGAAAACTGGGATGATCACGATCGTTCGCACCGTTATACCGCTGTTGCGATGGCAAAAGCATATCTGGATTCCTGCGAGCCAAACGCCATATTGTTTACCATTGGCGACAACGATACGTTCCCACTTTGGTATGCTCAGGAAATTGAGGGCTACAGAACCGACGTACGAATCGTTAATACGCAGTTATTCACGCAAGACTGGTATATCGACCAAATGAAGTCGAAAGCATACAATTCGGATCCGTTACCGATCTCCTTTACACACGATCAGTATGTCAAAGGGAAACGCGATTATATGTTCTTCCAGGAATTAACCAAAGATCGTATCGATATCAAACAATTCATCGACTTTATTAAGAGTGATGACGAAAGAACCTTGTTTACCATCCCGAGAAGCGGACAAAAAATTCACTTCTACCCGACCAATAAAATCCGTATTCCGGTTGACAAAGCAACCGTAATCAAAAACAAAGTGGTTAATCCGGCTTTAAACGATTCGATTGTTCCGGCTATTGATTTTGAAATCAAAGGAAGTGCCTTATACATCAACCGATTAATGATGTTGGATCTGGTTTACAACAACAACTGGAAACGTCCGATTTACTTTACCGGCGGAAGCTTTGGTGACGACGATTATATCTGGATGAAAGACTACCTGCAATTGGACGGAATGGTATACAAACTGGTTCCGGTTAAAACACCGATTCCAAAAGACGGAAGTCCACTGGATATGGGGAATATCGACACCGAAAAAATGTATAAAATTGTAATGTCATGGGATTGGGGTAATAGTGGTGATCCGAGAATCTACCACGATCCGGAAACGCGTAAAAACAGTATTTCCTACCGTACCAATCTAGCACGTTTAACCGAAAAATTAATCGCCGAAGGCAAAAAAGACAAAGCCAAAAACATTATTGATTTGGCGATGCAAAAAATGCCAATCGATGAATTTGGTTTCTACACCTTTGTGGAACCGTTTGCTTCCGGATATTATGAAGTGGGCGAAACAGCTAAAGCGCGTGATATCCTGAACAAGCTATCCAAAAAATACCAGGAAAACCTGACGTACTACAAAGGATTAAAAGCCGTCGAGCAAAACGATATGTATGTGGACATTGTAACCGATATCGAACGCTACCGTGCTTTACTCGACATTATGAAGCGCTACGATAAAGACTTCTTTAACACGAACAAAACGAAGTTTAACAGTTACAACAAACTGTTTGAACGTTTCGGAAGAGATATGGAATAACAAACCAAATATGCCCATGATTACATGGGCATATTTCTTTTTAGGCTATTTACAATGAGTTTCTGGGTAAAAACAAACAACATCGTCAAAAGACTATTCTTCAATCAGGTTTGGGATATTCCGAATACGGAACAAAAGGTATTCCTTACGTTCGACGACGGTCCGACACCTGAGATTACCGAATGGGTTTTAAACCTACTTGAAACGCATCGGATTCGGGCAACGTTTTTCTGCATCGGTAATAACATCGAAAAACACCCGGAAATCTTTAGAAAAATTATTGCTGCCGGACATAAAATCGGCAATCATACTTATAATCATTTAAAAGGCTGGAAAACACACAACAGCGACTATATCCGTAATACCAAAGCCTGCGAAGCTGCTATTGTAAAACACTCGGAAGGTCAAATCGATTCCCGATTGTTTCGTCCGCCATACGGCAAGATAAAACCGTCCCAATCCCGCGCATTACGGAAACAGGGCTATAAAATTATTATGTGGGATGTTATCAGTATGGATTTTGACAAAAACAGCACACCGGAAAAATGTCTCCAAAATGTAATCGAAAATGTCGAGCAAGGAAGTATCATCGTATGTCACGATAGTGTAAAAGCATTCGGGAATCTCGAATACCTATTGCCAAAAGTCATTCAGAACTTACAGGAACGCGGCTTCCGTTTTGAAGTCTTGCATTAATATTGCTCCTGAACCAGTGCAATGATCGTATTCGCATCCAGTTCCCCGGATTGGCGCCATACCATTTGCCCTTCTTTATAAATCATTAATGTCGGCAAACCTTTTATCCGTAGCGCTTCGGCCAGCTCCTGATTTTTATCCACATCGATTTTGATCACTTTTGCCTTATCTCCTAAAGCAGCAGCGACATCCCGGATAACCGGATGCATGGAAACAGAAGGCTCATTCCAATCGGTATAAAAATCGATCAGTACCGGCACTTGTGCATTGATAAGTTCTCCAAATTTTGACATAGTTTACAAGTTTAAGATTTTTAACTAAACTTTTACGATCAATTAGCTATACAAATGTAGCATTTTTAACGAATTACGCTACTTTTTCACCTTTTTTTAGTTCAATAACGGTAATTTCAGGCCAGATACCCACACGTCCGGGATAGGCATGAAATCCGAAACCACGGTTCACATAGATATATTTTCCCATTTCTTCATAAAGTCCCGCCCATTGTTTGTACACATATTCAATTGGACTCCACTTGATTACACCCGGAATTTCGATTCCAAACTGCAGTCCGTGTGTATGCCCGCTTAAAGTAAGATGAAAATGTTTGTCGTATTTTTTCACTTCCGCATCCCAATGCGACGGATCGTGGCTCATCAGGATTTTAAAGTCATTTTCGGTCAATCCTTCCGAAGCTTTATGCAAATCGCCCGCCTGTTTAAACTTCACACCCCAGTTTTCCACGCCTACCAAGGCGATTTCCTCATCACCTTTACGGATCTTCACATGTTCGTTTAACAGCAACTTAAAATCGATTTGTCGGTGTAGGTCTTTAATCGCTTTAAAGTTGTCGTCTTTTGCTTTTTGCGACGGCCAGTCGACATACTCCCCGTAATCGTGATTTCCCAAAACCGAAAACTTACCCAAAGCCGGCGTTTCGATCTTTCGAAAAGTATCGATCCACGGGTGCATTTCATCGGCATGCGTATTTACGATATCCCCCGTAAACAAGATAATATCCGATTTTTGTTCATTGATCAAATCGATCGCATAACTGATCTTCTCCGGGTTATCAAAGCTACCGCTATGCACATCGGATATTTGTGTAATCGTAGTTCCATCGAAACTATCCGGCAGATCCGGAAAAAAAATCGTTTGTCGGATGACCTTAAAATTATATTTCCCTTTGGTCATTCCATACAACAGCGATGTAAACGGAATCAATGCCACCATAAGCGCCACCTGACTCACAAATTTTCGCCTTTCGGGAATGGCTTCCTTGATATTATCGGCTTGTGTAAAATAATTAATAGTGGTAGCAAACAATCGGTATATATCTTCCGTTAGCAATATAATCGCGATTAACAATTTCGGGATCAACGTAATCAAAAGCAAACCCATCGTAAACAAGGTCTGCTTTGTTTGACCAACACTGCGGTCAAATTGCGCAAACGAATAAATCAGATATATAAAAATGGCCAGGCTCACCAACTGATAACTTATCAGTATCCATCTTTCCTTGGTGATGGTTCGGAATGCCTGAAATGCATACAATTCCACCAATAGTAAAATTACGCCTATAAAAACTAATCGCATCTTAATAAATTAAGAAGCAAAGAAACAAAGAAAGCCATTACCGATGGATTTTCATTAGCAATAATTTAACTATACCCTATCGTATGGAAACACTGAATGATTTGATGGTAAAAGTCTGGTTACCACTATTGAGTCGTTTCGCCCATATTTCGATTGAATCACCGGTATCCAGCATTACTGTTCCCTGAACCGGAAACGACTGTACATAACCGGCATTCGTATCGATAAACGTTTCAGAAGCCGCTACGGCCGATGTTCCTCCGGCTGCCGGAATTTTCACAACATAAAACACATAAGTAGTATTAGTTGTTCCGGTAATATCGCCAAACGAAAGCGCAGTATTTACCGTAAAAATTCTGGATTTACGTCCCTGATACGTTAGCCTGTTATTCGACGAGGTAAAACGGAATAAATTATTATTTGCCGTATTCGGAATATCGAGTTTAACACCCGAAGTAGAAGGTATTGGTGTAGCCGCTTGTGCCAGTGTTCGATCGTAGAAAATATTCCCGGTCGAAACCGCATCCCCTTCCACAGGAATACCCGAACTGTTTACCACCCAACGGTTATCGAAATTAAATCCGGTATAACTTCCCGTGGTATACCGTTTCACGTAGGTTCCTGCCGTACCGGTAGTATAAAACACCACATCTTTTAAAAGCGCATCACCCGTTATGGTAGGATTAGCCGACACATCAATTCCCGTTTTTCCGGAATTGACCACACTAAAACCACCGGCGCGTTGCAACATATTAAAAGTTCCTTTAAAAGTTTCGAACGTACCCGAATTTGTTTCCTGCCACCCCACATTACTAATCAGCAACTGGTTCACATTTTCGTAGGTAATCCCGGTTGTATTGGCCGCAAACTGAACGATCGTTAAAAACACCAATCCGAAGTTTTTAATATCACCAACCGCTGCGGAACCCGCTACAACACAATCCCTAAAAATCAGGTTCGGACTACTAGTTCCATTCAGATCGAACACCTTAACCGAAGCCGTCAATGTAAGATTACGAATACTTCCACCGGTAGCTCCGGTAAAAATCGTACCGGTACGCACCAGCTTATCGTTATTAGTATCCAGTCCGGCAATATAGGCGCCGTTTAATTCGATTGGTTTGTCCAGATTAATCGTCCCGTTGATCTCATAAAGCGTCCCGGCAGTTAATTTATAGGTTGTTCCACCACCGGCTGTCGATTCGGCAGCCAAAACCGTCGCAAGGACATCCGTCGATTTGATTCGTTTAAAATTTAATCGCCTGTCGGCATCATTCAGCATTTTAATCCAGCTAGTTGTTGGCAAGTCATAATAATAGTACGCTTTATTATCGGTATCGTATACCTTTAACCCATTTGCAGGACTTGTGATGGCTATTCTTTGCGCTGCTGTCATTCGGGGCATTAACACCCCTTTTGAGGTTGAGGTCATATCCAGAAGCGAACTCGCATCTGGCGTTGTGGTTCCTATTCCAACCTGAGCCACAATCGGAGCAGCAAACAGGATCGACACAATGAATAGGAAATTTCTAAAGAATGTAAGGGCTATTCTTTTCATAGAGGATAGATTTGGGGGTAGTTGTTTATTGCAACTAAAAATACTACATCCTAACAAAAAAAACAATACTAAAAAACCAAATTTAACACAGCAAAAAATAAAAAATTAACATCTGTAAAGCATTTATTACGATTACAATCACAAAACACTTACACACTACGTAATAACACTGATCCATACCTTACCCTTTAGAAGCGTTGTGCATTCCAACATCCAAGAATATTACAAATACACTATTATCTGTTATATTTCAAACAGTACGTTTTAGACATACTAAAATTATTACCGTTATTTTTTTTCACTCCACAAATCATTCGTTAATTTTTTTCGCATTTCGAAACTCCGGCTGCCAAAAATCTCAAAAACTATCAAAAAAACCGGTCAGTTATTTTTATTTAATCTAAATAAATACCTTTGTGCCAACTTATTCAAAATTATCATGAAGAAAATATACTTACTAATTACGCTATTTTCCATGGCACAGGTGGACTGTAATGCGCAATTACTTACCCCAAGCAACTCGGCCTTTACAGGAGCTTTCTACGGGGATTGCGTGGCAGCCGACTTTAACGGTGATGGAATAAAAGAAATCCTTGTATCCGGAGCACTTCCCGGCTACGATGGACATACGGCTTTGTATGTCAATCAAAACGGAACCTACGTTCCCAACACGACAACCGCATTTACCCAGATTATGTATTCGGCGATAGGAACCGGCGATATCAACAATGACGGGCATCTTGATTTTGCCATTTCCGGTACCCGAACCGATACCGACGAACAGGTTTTCGAGATCTATTACGGAAACGGCGACAATACCTTTACAAAAGCTACTGTAGACAACATTCAGGCGACAATTTACGGAGCGATCGAAATTGTCGACTTTGACAAAGACGGTGATATGGATATTCTGGTAAACGGAATGCTGGACAGTGGCGACAAAATATCGACTATCTATCTTCAAAACGGCACTACCGGTACCTTTACCGCATCTCCAACAGCACTTTCGGGAACCTATTTTAGTGCGGTAAAAGTCTTTGATGCGAATGCCGATGGCTGGCCAGACATAATGATCACCGGTTACACCAATGCTTACGTACCCGAAACAAAATTCTACCTAAACCAAGGAAACGGACAATTTGTAGGACACAGTAGCGGATTGGGCAATGTTTATTTTTCATCGATCGACACTGCCGACATCAATGGTGACGGGCATCCGGATGTACTATTATCCGGCATGAGCGATTCATTCGAGCCAACCCTGACAGTCTATTTAAACAACGGTTCGGCACATTTCACACCAACCGGAGCTTCTTTTATGGGAACCTACTACGGTAGTTCTCGTTTTGTAGACTATGACAACGACGGAGATCTGGACATCCTAACCTTGGGATCGAATGCCGATGGAGACAATAAGGCTTTGCTCTACCGCAATAATGGCGCCGGTGAATTTACACTCGATACCGAAAACGCCAACCTTTTAACAGCCGTTACCATGTCGCGCGCTTTGGTTTTTGATTATGACAACGACGGTGACACCGATATTTTCCTGATGGGATATAAAGAAAATGACGTTGCATCTGCGATATTGTATACCAACAACAGTGTTCAGAATTGCACGCCAACCTATCAGTATAATGCCGATAGTAATATGATTACCAATGTGTCTTTTGGAAGTATTAACAATCCATCACCATTCCAGTCGGGAACCACACCAACTTACGAAGACTTTACAAACATTAGTGCTACCGTAACAAAAGGACAAACCTACCCGATTGCCGTTAAAGGACCTTCGAGTTCTTTCCCGAGTGATGTGATGGTTTACATCGACTTTAACGGAAATGGAAACTTTAACGATGCCGGCGAAGGATTTTACATCGGTCAGTTAGCTCCGGCTAATCCGGCCAATGCCAATACCGTGACCGCCAATATCGCAATTCCGACCAATGCCGCTAGTGGTACTACCAAAATGCGAATCATTAAAAATACCAATGTAGCAGCATTGAGCAATCCGAATGCACCGAATACCATTACCGATCCGTGCGACACGACATTAAGAGCCGGACAAACGGAAGATTATACCCTTACCATCGAAAACAGTACGGTTTGTAACCAGGAACCGGGACAAGCTATAGGCGACCTGGGCTGTGTTACATTCACCTACCAGGGGCAAACCGTAACCTATACGACCGTACGTGGTGCCGACAGAAACATCTGGTTACAACAAAACTTAGGAAGTCCGGCTGTTGCGACTTCATCAACCGATGCAAGTGCTTTTGGTGATCTATTCCAATGGGGGCGTTGGGACGACGGTCACCAATTGCGTACTTCCACAACAGCTGGAGCACCGGTTAACAACAACCCTACTGGTATTGGAGTAGGAAATGCAAACTTCTTTACATCATCGCCGGCCTGGTGGAATGACCATCAACTTACCGACACCTGGAGTGCTGCAACACCGGCCGCTGTAACCGCAACCGACGGATGTGACCCATGTCGTGCTTTAGGAGAAGGATGGAAAATGCCATCGCAAACCGACTGGGAATTGATCATCGAAAAAGAAGTAATCACTTCTCCATCAAAAGCCTTTGACAGTAATTTAAAATTAACCGTAACCGGAAGCAGAGACAGTGGAGGTGCTTTTAGTTTCACAGGAGTACGCGGTTATTACTGGAGCCGTACAACAAGTTCAACCGGAGCAAAAAATCTATATTTCAGTAATGCAATCACCAATCCGGCTGCCGGAGCTCTAAGAGGACAAGGTTCAGCAGTACGTTGTATAAAAGCGACTGCAGCACTTGGCTTAAACGACAATCTAAAATCAAAATTCAATATTTACCCGAATCCGACGCGTTCGCAAATAACCATTGCAACAACTCAGACGGATATTACGGTAAAATTATTCAATGCGATAGGACAACAGGTATTAACGACACAATCGAATGTGATCAATATGTCTGATATGGCCAGCGGTATTTATATCATTCAGATACAAACCAAAAATGGCGAAACCTATTCTCAAAAAATCGTGAAGCAATAAGTAAGGTGCAAGCGAACACCTAAAATAAAAGAGGCCGGTGATCTACCGGCCTCTTGCTATTTTCAGACTATTTTTTGTCGCTTTTCATTTTTTGGCTGTCCATTTTGGCATCCCCTTTTTTTGCTTCTTCTTTTTTAGGCTCTGCTTTTACTTCGGTTTTAGCATGATGCTCATGTTTTTTTGTGGTAACTGTTTTTGCAGGTGCTGTTTGAGCGAAAGCCATTGCTGATGATACTACCATCACAGCAACTAACATTAATTTTTTCATGATTTCAAAGTTTTACTGATTAATTTATGAGTCAAAGTTACCAGCTGAAAATGAAGACAAAATGAAGATTCCGCCCTATCCGAAATTTTAACATTTAATTAATTTTTTCCGATGACAGAAAACGAAGCGTAAACGTACTCCCCTGTCCCACAACGGAACGCACTTCGATATTGCAATTGTGAAAACGCGCAATACTGTTGGCAATAGCCAAACCGAGTCCTTGTCCTTCCACTTGTAAATTGATACGCGTAAAGCGATCGAACAAGGTTTCCATCTGATCGGCTGGAATCCCTTTTCCGGTATCGGTTACCGACAACCAATACTGGCCGTCTTTAAAACCATCCCTCAACACAATTTGTCCCGCTTCCCGATTGTATTTAATCGCATTTCCCAACAAATTAAACACCAATATATGGATCAGGGTTTTATTTCCTATAAACCGATAATCGTGGTGTAATTCCGAAACCACAGTGATCCCGCGATCTTTAATCCGGTCGTCGAGTTCTGCTAGCAGTTCGTCCAGTAATTCCCGTAATACGATGGTTTCGTCCGACAGGAATTTATGGTGTTCGATTTTTGAAATCAACAGTAAATTATTGATAATCTTTTTCAGATTATCCAAAGTCCGGAGGGAACTTACAATTTTCTCCTGCCCTTCATTATTGATCGAATCATTTTGCAGCAGGTTTTCGAATCGGTTTTTCAGAATCGCGATCGGCGTTAACAACTCGTGCGACACATTCGCTATAAACTGTTTTTCTTTTCGGATGGCATCCTGCATCCGCTCCATCATCTGATTCAATGCCAGATCCAATTCCTTAAAATCGTCGGAATGCGTCTGAATCGCAGTCTTATTATAGATATCCGGATTATCGATATGTCGGATTTTCAGATCAATAATTTTATAAAACGGACGAAGAAGGTAATCGATATAAAAGGCTTCCAATAAAAACGTAAGTAACACTAGCCCGATCAAAACGGCAACCGTAAAAAAACGGATCACAAAATACAGGTCTTTTACCTGTGCCAGATTATTCCCAATTTCCAACAAATAGGATTTCCCACCATATTTAAAGAAATACTGTAAAATACGGTATTCATTTTGTTCTTTTTCGATAATTCGGGGTTCGGTAACAAAAACCGTACGATGCTTTACAACCTGATGATCCGGCAATCGGGACAATTGCAAAAACTCACTGTGCAACTTCGAAAAACTGGCATAAGTATCGTCCGTACTGTTATCCGAAAGAAAATTGGTGATTTCTTCGTTATCGAGATTTCGGATAAACTTCTCCTTTTTTTCCAGCAAACTGGTTGTAATATGTCGGAAGACCACTTTTTCGACCAATACCGGCAATACAAACCACAAAACCACGATCAGTACGATTCGGGTAAGAATACTAAAAACGGCTACCTGATGTTTAAATTTCATAGGTTATTCATTGATACGATATCCGACATTCCGAACGGTTTCAAACCAGTCCAGTTTTTCATAGTGTTCCAGTTTTTTCCGCAGATTCCGAACATGTACGTCGATAAAATTCGAATCGGCATTTAATTCCAGAATATCACCCCAAAGGTGCTCGGTTAACTGCAATCGGGTTACTACTCTATTTTTATTCAATACCAGATATTGGAAAACATCGAACTCTTTTTTGGTTAATCCTACGACATTTTCGCCATGCTTTACTTTATAATCCTCTAGTTGAATACAAAACCCGTGAATACTCAACTCATTTAGTACAAAACCGTGCATTCGGCGGACAACGGCAAAAATACGCGCCCCGAGTTCTGTCAGCGCAAACGGCTTGGTCAGATAATCGTCGGCACCCTGCTGAAATCCATTAATCCGATCGTCCAGTTCGCCCCGGGCGGTAATCACGATTACGCCCATTTTATTATAATCTTTCCGAACAGACTTTAGCAGCTCCAATCCGTCGCCATCGGGCAAACCCAGATCCAGCAACATCAGATCGTAGGAATTTCGGTCGATCTCCTCCAGTGTTTCCCGACAACTTTGTTTTATTTTACAAAAATGGCCCACACTGCTGAGGTAGGTTACCATTTCCCGAGCCAGTTCGTCATGATCTTCTACGATAATAATATTCATAGCTAACAAGGTTAAAACCAATTAAAATTACAGAATATTCGGAATCGTTCGACAGCCGGTTATATAAATTTCCATCGAAATTTCGATCGTATCAATATCGGATTCCGTATTTTTACAAGCAAATAGCAGTTATCATGTCACAACAAAAACGCCTTTTTCTTCTGGATGCCTACGCACTAATTTTCCGTGGGTATTATGCCTTTATTAAAAACCCACGCATCAACTCCAAAGGATTGGATACCTCGGCCGTTATGGGATTTATGAACTCCCTGATGGATGTGATTAAAAGAGAAAAACCCGGTTATCTGGCCGTTGCTTTCGACAAAGGAGGTAGCGAACTCAGAAGCCAGATGTTTCCCGAATACAAAGCCAACCGCGACGAAACGCCGGAGGCAATCAAAATAGCCGTTCCATATATTCAGGAAATCCTGAGAGCCATGCATATCCCGATTATCGAATTACCGGGTTATGAAGCCGACGACCTTATCGGAACCCTGGCCAAACAAGCCGAAAAAGAAGGCTATACCGTATATATGGTTACGCCCGATAAAGACTTTGCGCAATTGGTATCGGAAAACATTTTTATGTACCGACCGGCACGTATGGGGAATGACATCGAAATCTGGGGTGTTCCGCAGGTATTGGAAAAATTCGAAATCGAACGTCCGGAGCAAGTGATCGACTTTTTGGGAATGATGGGTGATGCTGTCGACAACATTCCGGGGCTTCCGGGTGTGGGCGAAAAAACCGCAAAAAAATTACTAAAAGAATACGGATCGATGGAAAACCTTTTGGCCAATACGCATGAACTAAAAGGAAAAATGAAAGAAAACATCGAAGCCAATACCGAAAAAGGATTGTTATCCAAAACCCTGGCGACCATTTTACTGGATTGTCCGGTGCAATTCGATGAAAAAGATTTCGAATTATCCCGTCCGGATGTCGAAAAAACCGAAGCCATTTTCCAGGAATTGGAATTCCGTAGAATGAAAGAACAGTTTGACAAATTATTTGCCGACGGTTCCGAATTCGACGAAATCAACACCAACAATCTGGAGCCATCGGCTTCGACCGTTTCCAAAACCCGAAAAACGGTAAAAAATGAGGATCAGACGTCTTTATTTGACGACGGTCAGGTAGAAACCACCAGTACGCACAATAGTTTTTACGATACGCTGGAAAACACCAGTCACAATTACCAGGTCGTACAAGGCGATTTGGGAATCCGTTTGTTGGTTCAAAACCTATTGCAACAACCGGAAGTTTGTTTTGACACCGAAACGACCGGATTGGACGCTTTACATGCCGAATTGGTTGGTATTGCCTTCTCTTTCGAAAAAGGAAAAGGATTTTATGTTCCGTTCCCGGACAATCAGGAAGAAGCGAAAGCGCTATTGGAAAAACTGTTACCATTCTTCGAAAATGAAACCATCCTTAAAATAGGACAAAACCTAAAATACGATCTTAAAGTACTCGCCAATTATGGCATTACGGTAAAAGGTCGTTTGTTCGACACCATGATTGCGCATTACCTGATCAATCCGGATATGCGTCACAATATGGATGTTTTGTCTGAAACCTATTTAAAATACGCGCCAAAATCGATCGAAACACTGATTGGTAAAAAAGGAAAAAATCAGAAATCGATGCGTGATGTCGCTTTAGAAGATATCAAAGAATATGCAGTAGAAGATGCCGATGTTACGCTACAATTAAAAACGCTTTTTTCGGAAAAACTCGATAAAACCGGAACCAAAAAACTATTCGAAGATATCGAAATTCCGTTAGTAGCCGTATTGGCCGATATGGAACGCGAAGGCATCCGATTGGATGTCGAATTCCTAAAATCCTTATCTGGCGATATGGAAGGTGAAATCAAAACATTGGAACAAAAAATCTACGAAATTGCCGGAGAACATTTTAATCTGGCCTCGCCAAAACAATTGGGTGATATCCTGTTCGAAAAACTAAAAATTGGTGGCGCCAAACAGAAAAAAACCAAAACCGGTCAGTATGCCACCGGTGAGGAAGTTTTGAGTTACCTCGCCAACGAACACGAAATTGTTCAGAGTATTCTCGACTGGCGTCAGTTGGTTAAATTAAAAAACACCTATATCGATGCGTTGCCAACACAGGTCGACAAAGACACGCAACGCGTTCATACCGATTATATGCAAACCGTTGCCGCAACCGGTCGTTTAAGTTCGAACAACCCGAACCTGCAAAACATTCCGATCCGAACCGAAAGAGGGCGCCAGATTCGAAAAGCGTTTATTGCCCGTGATGAAAACTATACGTTGGTTTCTGCCGATTATTCGCAGATTGAGCTTCGTATTATCGCTGCCTTAAGCGGAGAACCGAACATGATCAAATCGTTCCAAAACGGAGAAGACATTCACGCATCAACCGCGGCCAAAGTATTTAACGTACCGTTGGAAGCCGTAACCCGCGAACAACGTAGCCATGCCAAAACAGTAAACTTTGGAATCATCTATGGTGTTTCGGCATTCGGATTAAGCAACCAAACGTCGCTAAGCCGTTCGGAAAGTAAAGAACTGATCGACGCCTACTACCAAACCTATCCACGACTCAAAGCCTATATTCAGGAACAAATGGAATGGGCGCGCGAGCATGGATACGTACAAACCGTATTAGGACGCCGTCGTTATTTAAAAGACATCAACTCCGCCAATGCCGTAGTGCGCGGAGCGGCCGAACGAAATGCGGTTAACGCACCGATTCAGGGAAGTGCCGCCGACATCATCAAGATTGCCATGATCAATATTCATAAACGATTGATTAATGAGAACTGGAAAAGTAAGATGTTGCTACAGGTACACGATGAGCTTGTGTTTGACGTTCACAACAGCGAACTGGAACGCATTCAGCCTATGATTAAACACGAAATGGAAGAGGCCTTTAAACTGGATGTACCGTTGGAAGTGGAGTTAGGACATGGAAAAGACTGGCTTCAGGCGCATTAATCATTTAAAAAACAATTTGTTATATCTTTTTATATCATATTTATAAAAATTTAATATCAATCCAAAGATTTTGCTAATTTTAAATCGTCCAATCTGACCTTTTATTAATAGCAAAATCTTTTGTTTTGAAGATATTAAAGCCGATTCTGTATTTCTCTATTTTCAACCATCCTTTAAAATTAGAGGAAGTCTATTCCTTCTCCGATCACGAGAGCAGAACGGATTTTGACCTCGAAATCGAGCAGGCTTTACAACAAGGCATTATCCTCAAAACCGATAGCTATTACCACACCAACCTAACCACTCCCGAACACATCCAACGTAGGGAAACCGGTAACCGAAATGCGGAAAAGGCTTTGGAAAAGGCACAGAAAAAAGCACAGTTTATTACTTCCTGGTTTCCATTTGTCGAAGCCGTTGCCATCTCCGGATCGTTATCCAAAGGTTATTTCGACAGTAAATCGGACATCGATTATTTTATCATCAGTAAACCGGGTTATTTATGGACCTGTCGAACGTGTCTGGTGTTGTACAAAAAATTATTCCTCTTTAATTCCCGGAAATATTTCTGTATGAATTACTTTATCACCGCGGATAATCTGGAAATCGAAGAAAAAAATCGTTTTACAGCTACAGAAATTGTAACTTTAATTCCATTATACGGAAAAGAAAAACTCACTGCTTTTTTTGAAAGCAACGAATGGGTGCATTCCTTTTTCCCAAATAAAACCCGAACGGATAACGACAGCATTCGTCCGATAACAAAGAAAAAAATAACGGCGGCTTTCGAACGTTTTTTATCCGGTTCGTTTGGCCGCAAAATAGAACAGTTGACCTTTAGAACTACTTTTTGGTTTTGGAAATTAAAATTCGAACGAAAACTGGCTTCCGAATTTTCAATTGCCTTTAAATCCTCAAAAAGAGTATCCAAGCACCATCCGTCCAATTTCCAGAAAAGAATCATTGATGCTTTAAACCGGAAATACGACGACCTCAACGCTACGCATCATATTCAGTTAACCAAAGAACATGTCTGATATTTTATTTTCACATTCGTACTACTACCGGCTCGATCCGAAGCAATGGAAAAACCATACCCCTTTTCCGCCTTTAGGAACGCTCTATGCTGCGTCGTTGTTACGCGAAAACGGCTATCAGGTCGATTTGTTCGACACCAATCTGTTGGACAATCCGCATGCCATTACCGGAAAACTGGAAAAGAGTTCGCCGCGCTATCTGGTGATCTATGACGACGGTTTTAATTACCTGACCAAAATGTGTCTGACCAATATGCGGGAAGCCAGTTTTGAAATGATCGCTATCGGAAAACAACATCAGTGTACCGTTATTGTATGCAGTTCCGATTCGACCGATCAGTATCAGAAATACCTGGATAAAGGCGCCGACTATATTTTACAAGGCGAAGGCGAAGCCAGTCTTTTGGAACTGATCAATACTTTAGAAAACAAAACATCCGTTGCTACGATTAGCGGAATTATTTATACCGATCCGAACACCCATCAAATTCGGATCAACCCCAAACGTCCGATTCTGCAAAATCTGGACGAATTGCCACTTCCCGCCTGGGATTTAGTCGACATCGATTCGTATAAAGCCCAATGGCAAAAAAGCGGTCAGCCGTTTACGCTAAACATTGCTACCACACGCGGTTGCCCGTACAAATGCAACTGGTGCGCCAAACCGATCTACGGAAATCGTTACAACGCCCATTCGCCGGATTATATCGTAAAACAAATTGCCCATCTAAAGTCTGCATTTGGCGTAACCCGATTCTGGATGTGCGACGATATTTTCGGATTAAAACCCAACTGGGTACAGGAATTTGGAAAACTATTGGACGAACAACAGCTATCGATCCGTTACTATATCCAAAGTCGCGCCGACTTGCTTTTAAAAGAAGATACCATTGCCGTATTGGCTCGCACCGGATTGGAAGAAGTCTGGATTGGCGCCGAAAGTGCTTCCCAGAAAATTCTCGACGCGATGGACAAAGGCACCACAGTAGCTCAGATTTATGAAGCCACCCGTTTGTTAAAAAAGAACCACGTTCGAGTTGCTTTTTTCCTGCAATTCGGATATCTGACCGAAGATCAGGACGACATTCAAAAAACCATTGCCATGGTCAAAGAACTGTTGCCCGACAATATCGGGATTTCGGTTTCCTATCCGTTACCGGGCACCAAATTTTACGACAAGGTAAAAGAAGACCTCAAACAAAAAGCCAACTGGACCGATTCGGACGATTTGGACATGATGTTTCAAGGCACCTATACCTCCGACTATTATCGCAAATTACAGCGATTGGTTCACAAAGAATACCGTATCAGTCAGGGGATTTATTTTTTAAAAAACCTGTTTCGCGATCCGGTACGAACAGACAAATTAAAATCCATTCTCAAACTGGGTTATTATATTCCGAGTGCCGGAATCGACCGTTATCAGATCAAAGCTTTAGCAAAACCATGAATGCCTCTTTCGACATAGCCGCTGCGACGTACGACCAGACGTTTACCCATACGGTAATCGGCCGGTTGCAACGCGATTTGGTCTATCGTCATATGACGGAAGCACTACAGAATAGTACGATCCGCTCTATATTGGAAATCAACTGCGGAACGGGCGAAGACGCGCTTTGGTTATCCGAACAAGGCTATCAGGTAACCGCCACCGATATTTCGGAACAAATGATTCTCACAGCTCGGCAAAAAGATACAATCGGAACGATTACTTTCCGTCAGGCGGATATCAATACGCTTCCCGCTACGTTTCCAAATAAGACGTTCGATGCAATTTTTTCCGATTTTGGAGGACTTAATTGTCTTTCCGAACCGGAACTTAAAGCCTTTTTCGAAAACGCCAATCGGTTGCTAACATCAAACGGTCGGTTATTTTTAGTGATCATGCCAAAAAACACCGTATGGGAACAGTTTTATTTTCTGCTAAAAGGTCAATGGAAAACAGCCTTCCGTCGTAAACGCGAAAAAGCAATCGCCAATGTCGACGGAGAAGCGGTGACGACCTATTATTACAATCCATCCGACATCAAACAAATGGCACAACGCCATTTTACCATAAGCGAACTAAAACCTATTGGTTTTTTTATTCCGCCCTCCTACCTGGAACCCTTTGTAAAAAACAAAAAACGCGTAACCGCCGTTTTGGGTTCTTTGGAAAACACTATTCGAAACGTTCGATTCCTGTCACGTTATTCCGATCACTATTTTATTGCTTTGGAGAAAAGATGAGTATACTGCTGACACACGGATATTATATATCGGACGATCCGAAGGAGCAAAAGATCATGAAGCCCTATCCGCCATTGGGATTGCTTTATATCTCAGGTTATTTGCTGGAACGGAATATTCCGAATTCGGTTTACGATAGTACGTTTTATTCCCAACAGGAACAACTGGATTATATCATCGGAATGCAACCGGATGTGATTGCGATTTACACCAACCTGATGACCAAAGTTGAGGTGATCCGATTGATCCGAATGCTAAACACCGAGCCTCGCTACGGTTTTCCAAAAATCATTTTGGGCGGGCCGGATGTGACGTATAATTGCGAAAATTATCTGAATGCCGGTGCCGATTTCCTGATTATAGGCGAAGGCGAAGAAACGACCTACCAGCTTTATCAGGCCATCATGGAGCAGTTGGATTATACGGCTGTAGATGGTATTGCTTTTTTCGACAATGGTAAGCTAATCAAAACAAAAGCCAGAACCAAATTCAAGGAATTGGACGAACTTCCGTTACCCAACCGGGAAGCGGCTCCGATCGAAAAATATTTACAAACCTGGAAAACGAATCACGGGAAAAGCTCGATGACGATTTCCACGCAACGCGGCTGTCCGTATACCTGCAAATGGTGTAGCACGGCAGTCTACGGTCAGAGTTACCGCAGAAGACCGGCACAACAGGTGGCAGCCGAAATGCGCCTTTTAAAAGACCAATACAACCCGGACACGCTTTGGTTTGTAGACGACGTATTTACCGTGAGTCATAAATGGCTGACGGAATTCCATAAAGAAGTAATCGCGCAAGATGCGCAAATTCCATTCGAATGCATTACCCGTGCCGAACGACTGAACGATGCCATTCTGCAACTTTTAAAAGAAGCCGGCTGTTATCGGATCTGGATTGGCGCGGAAAGCGGTTCCCAGAAAATCATTGACCTGATGGATCGTCGAGTGGATGTCTCGGTTGTAAAGCAAGCCATTCAAAAAACCAATGCGCTTGGGATCGAAACCGGAACGTTTATCATGGTGGGCTATCCCGGCGAAACCGAAGACGATATTCATCAAACCATTCAATACCTGAAAGAAGCCAACCCTACGGAATATACCATTACCGTAGCCTATCCGATTAAAGGCACTTCTTTGTATGACGAAGTGGAAAGTCGGATCACCGTACAACCCGATTGGGAAACCTCAACCGACCGTCAGATTGATTTTAAAAGAACCTATTCCCGTAAGTTTTACGATTATGCCGTAAGCAAAGTTGTAAACGAAGTGGAATTTTACCGGGAACGGATCAAAACCGAAAACCGGAATCCGATCAAAATACTGAAATTAAAAACCAAATCCATTTTGGCCAGCGGCCTGATGCGGATTAGTAAACAGTTATAGCGATGAACCAACCGGCCGAAAAGAAATACTTCATTTTTATCACCCTGCTTTATTTTACGATAAGCCTGCTGGGTATTTTACATCATGAACTATGGCTGGACGAAGCGCATCATTGGTTATTGGCGTTGGACAGCGGTTCTTTTTCGGAGCTGTTTTACAACATGCGCCACGAAGGTCATCCGATGATCTGGAATATCCTATTGTTTTTACTCACCCGAATCACCGACAATCCGTTTTGGATGCAATTCCTACATATACTTTTATCCACGCTAACGGTTGGCATTTTTCTACGGAAATCGCCTTTTTCGACGCTTTTTAAAGTACTGTTTGTCTTTGGTTATTTTATGTTGTTCGAATACAACCTCATCAGTCGGAATTATATTTTGGGCTTATTATTCCTGTTTCTGGCTTTGGGCATATACCGTCAACGGAAGGAAAAATTCCTGCTCTACGCCTTTTGGCTCGCATTGGCCGCCAATATCCACCTGATGTTTACCGTAATTGGTCTGGCGCTACTTTTTTTATTTACCCTTGAAAACAAGAAAAACATACTCCGCTACACTAGCGGTTACCTGATTTTTACAGTGGGACTTTTTGTATTGGTCTTACAATTATTCCCATCTATCGACAGCATCTTCCTTACGCGAACACAGGACATTCCGATATACGAACGCTTTTCGAAAGGTTTTATCTCGCTTTTTAAAGGATGGATCACGATACCCGATTTCCGAACCATTCATTTTTGGAATTCCAACTTATTGATCAACTATAGCAAACCGATCTCGGCCGCCATCGGGTTGTTGTTATACGGACTTCCGCTATTGTTTTTTTACAAACGGAAAGCCACTTTGCTATTTACGTATACCGCCTTATTTGGCGTACAATGTTTTTTCTTTATTACCCAATTGGGCGCTACCCGATTCGACGGGATTAACTATATCATATTGATCACCGCTTTATGGATGGATCATTATCATGTTTATCGCATCCGAAACAACATCAATCGGGATTTTGCACGGAGAACAATCCTCTATTTATTATTATTCATCCAATTCAGCAGCGGAATCATCGCTTATCTATACGACTATTGGAAACCCTTTTCGTCCGGGAAGCAGGTCGCCGCTTATCTGGTACAACAGCGTTTATCGGATCTGGAAACGGTCACCCAATTTTGCGAAGGAACCATTATCGCTCCTTATCTGGAAAAGCGTCCCTTTTTTCTATGTACCAACCGAAACCAGGGATTGTGCAATTGGGAACAAAACTGTAATACGGCCATCTCCGATGATGAACTTAGAACCTTACTCGCAACGCATAGCGAACAAAATAGCGATTTTATTTTTATCACGTCGCGGAATATCATCAGAAGACCGAAAATTCCATTTCATCTCAAAAAACTAACGCATTTGCAACCTTGTATTGTCCGAAACACGAATTATTATATCTACCGCGTTACCCGCATTGTTACCAAACCAGTCCCGCATGAAAAAACTATTGCTCGTTTTTAGTCTGTTCTTTATCGCCTGTGCCAACGATTCCTATTCCGATCTGATCGAAAAAGGAGACGATGCGCTTGTCCTACGATGGAATAAGGCGTATGATGACGATGACATTCACAAATCGCTAATCGGATTAAAATGGGCTTTGTCTTATATTGGTGCGAAATTGCCTTCCGATGTATCCGGTGTGTATAGCAATGGCGATCGGATTTATGTAGACAGTAAGGCGATCGGGTTATCGGAAAATGCACAAACGATATTGAACCGTTTGCATCAAAAGATTAAAAATTCTCCGGAATACCAACAACAGCAAACCATCGATTTGGGTCGGTATGTTACGTTGTTATTGGGTGCTTCCGAACATTACTATGCATTAGTCGGCGTACCCGAACAACTGGACGTACTGATGAGCCGTTATACATTACAACCCGAAAAAGGCTATGTAGACAATTCGGGCGTTTCATTGGAACATCGTATCATCCGGTTTTCCGAACCCAACGGATTAAACCAGTTATTTCTGTCAACCGAAATCAATCCGACCGACGGAACGGTTTTCGAATACGAAACAATTGAATTACTAGACAACGGTCAGCTTCGCTTTGGAATATTCGACGTGAATGGAATCCGGAAAAACAATGCCGATCCGGCGCATTCCAATGCCGGGAAACCCGCCAAATGTATGTGGTGCCACGAATCGGCCATACAACCCTTATTCACCGTTCAGAACAATCATAACGGTTTTTTGCCGTATACCGATTTCCGCGACCGACTTTTAGATTTTCGGACTTCGCATAACACGCTAAAAAACAACCTTCCAATAGGTGTCGATTTTTCGCAAACGCAACAACACACCCTAACGGAACTACTTTATATTTCCTTTATGGAACCCTCTGCCGAACGTTTAAGTCGGGAATGGAATCTTCCGTTAACCGAAGTTCAAAACCGCCTTGCCGGACTACCGACGCATACCTACGATGAGTTTCCATTTCTCGGAAATCTGTATCATCGCAAAGATGTCGAATCGCTGGCACCCTTTCAGGGATTAAGCGTTTCGGATCACGTACGGGAATCCTCACAAACCGAAGTCAACCACCTTAACTGATATGGTATACAATCAAAAAATAGTAGTCGTACTTCCGGCTTATAATGCCGGTAAAACCATAGAAAAGACCTATAACGAAATTCCTTTCGATATGGTCGACGACGTTATCTTAACCGATGATTTTAGTAAAGACGATACGATTCGGATTGCCCGCGAACTGGGAATCGAACATATCATTGCGCATGATCGCAACAAAGGTTACGGCGCCAATCAGAAAAGCTGTTATCAAAAAGCATTGGAATTGAACGCCGATATTATTATCATGTTGCATCCGGATTATCAATATACGCCCAAACTGATTCCATCGATGGTCCATCTGGTTGTAAGCGATTTGTATGATGTCGTATTGGGTTCCCGGATATTGGGCAAAGGCGCCTTAAAAAACGGTATGCCGGTTTACAAATATATCGCCAACCGTATGCTAACGCTATTTCAAAATCTGATGATGAACCAAAAATTATCGGAATACCATACCGGTTACCGTTGCTTTAAAGCCTCTGTTTTGCAACAGATTGACTTTGAAAGCAACTCCGATGATTTTGTATTCGACAACGAAATACTGGCTCAGTTATGCTACCACAACGCCCGGATTGGCGAAGTTTCCTGTCCGACGCATTATTTTGAAGACGCCTCTTCGATCAACCTGCAACGCAGTATTGTGTACGGATTGGGTGTTTTACGCGTCTCGTTGAGTTATGCACTGCAAAAAACCAGAATGTTTCATTTTGCCTTATTTTCCAAATGATGAAAAACAAAACAAGCTGATAGCAACTATTATTTTTCACTATCCCAAAATTCATCCCATCGGATTACCTCAAAATTGTGTTTGATAATGGTCGCAATTGCGGAATCCATATCATAGCCGGGAGCAAAACCATACCTTGACTCGATGTAGAAATCATCCGTATCAAGGTCGGTCGTTATTTTAAAAATGCGAGAAAAACCAGGTGTTTCCGCTTTCCCCACATATTCGTTCCAAATCGCCTTAAGGATCGCAAAACCGGCATCACAATCTTCATCGCTTATGGGCTTTTCATCCTCAAATTTTGGTCCTTTATCTTTAAATGATCGGTCATAGATATAGAAAGGGGAATCATAGACCGTTTGGGAAAGGTTCGGAATCGAGATCCCATACGTTTGAAAGAATTCCGATAGATGAAACACCAACACTGCGGGTTTTTCGGTATTATGTAGTAAATTTTCGTTCATATATATTTTTGTTAAGCACCAAATCTCACGGCTTTCGCGCTGTCATTTACGTTGAATTCGCTTGCTCCCAAAGTCAATACGTCAGGGATTTTGTAACCTGATTCCGAATATCCGCCTTTGGAAAAAGAAATGACACTATAATAGTCATCGCCTCTAGGCACGAGTATTCCGAATGTTTTTATCCCGTTTCGACCTAAAGCGAAAACGGTTTTGAACAGCAACTCCTCGAGTGTGGATTTATTCAGGTCGGCTCCGGAAAGTTTGGTCGAACGTCGGTACGATTTTTCAGTGTAGATCGGAATAAAGACTTCCTTCGGCCACAAACTGTCGGTAGCTTTCAACGTTTCTGATTTTACCAAAACCCATCCACCGCTATTGGCATAATCGTCAGAGAAATCAGGTATTTCATTAGACGGATCAATCGGCGCACGGTCGACAAATTCAACTGTAGCAGGATAAGCCGAACTTCTCCAATTCGATTTTGTGTTTAGATGTTGCATCCACAAAGAACTCGCGAAATAAACTGTTATCATTGCACTGGCATTGTCGGTTTCACCACGCCAATAGGCTTCTTTTCCATTATTCTTGATTTCCGTCTCCCCGGATGCGCGTACTTCATTGAGTTCACATTTTGTGATATAACCCCTAGCGTTCTCCTTAAGCCAATTGTTGTCAAACAGGCAGTTCATGTCGAAACTCTTCGCAATCGGAGAATCACCCAAAGCTGCATCCCGGATCAAGCGAATCGCAAACGCCAGATTGTTACTAAAATACATCGCATCCGGATGAATCGTGTCTATATCTAAAATCGCTGTTTTGTTCGCGACATCAATCGATTTTACTTTTACGTCGTATAAATATGCCATATCCTTATTAAAATTTAAAGAAGAAAAACGCTAACACCGCTGGTTTACCGATGTCCTGTAATACATTTTCGAAACACAATACCAATTCTATAACCTGTAATTAAAAAAGTATTATTTTTCTTTCATATTCCGAGTGGAAAAATACTACTTTATTCTTATAAAATTCTAAATATTTGAATAAATACGGATTGGATTTTGCAGTTTAACAGTAAAGAGGATATTTTTTAAATACCTAACAACCTGTTTAATAGGTCACATTATTAATTGTGTACAGATTAAGTGTTTTCGCGTATCTTTGAACTATGCCCTGCAAAAAAAACAGACCGTTTTGTTTTGCTTTATTTTTCGTACCATGAAAAAATTGTTTGAGACCTACTATCCTTTGCTCCCCATAATTGCACTGTGCGGTTTTTACCTCTATCAGGCAAGTGGTTTCGTTTTACATGATTTTGCGAATTACTATTTTGGCGGCTACTTTCTTTCGGAAGGTGATTTAACATCCGAATTGTATTTCCCGGCTATTTTTAATGAAAAGATCGCCGCCTTGGGCTACACCTCCGTTTTTACCAGTTTTGCACCCAACACGCCTTTTCTGGCATTGTTCTTTTATCCGTTTCATATTTTCGATCCGTATACGGCCAAAATCGTATTTAATGGAGTCAGTTGTGTACTGTTTCTCTATAGTCTGAGGCGAATTTTCAAACAGTATTCCATCCAACCGATTTATTTGGTTTTGGTGCCGTTTGTCTTTTTTATCCCGATTAAAAACAATCTGCTGTTCGGACAATTGTATTTTTTGCTTTTCTTTTTGCTAACAGAAGGTTGGTTGGCGTACAAAAAAAAGCAACTTTCCCGAATGAGTCTGTTTTGGGGGATTGCCATCCTACTCAAAATATTTCCCGCAATACTAATCCTGTTTTTACTTTTCCGAAAAAGTTTTAAAGCCGCCCTATATCTCATCGGAGTTTGCGCAGGTCTGACACTACTTTCGGTTGCTATAAGCGGATTCGATATCTGGGTTTTCTTTTTCAAAGATGTATTCCCTAAGGCTTCGAATGGTGAAATCGCCACGGCTTTTGTCGACAATTACCAGTCGTTCCATATGTTCGCCAAACGACTATTGTTTTTTGATCCGGTCGAAAACCCGAATCCGTTATGGGATAGTCCGCTATTTTTTAAAATCGTATTGATCACTTTTAAGCTCAGTATGCTTTATATTGGATTTTATTGTTCTCAAAACCGCACAAAACTATTTGCGTTTTCCTTTTGGATTATCGCATCGATACTGCTCTCGCCCTACGGAAGTACCTATACTTTTATTTTACTGCTATTCCCTTTTATCTTTTTGGCTAAAGAACGCGGCACGCCCTCTACAAAAATCGCTCTATTCGTATTGCTCTTTGCGATTTGTAATGTTCCGCTATCGTTATTTCTAACCCAAGTATTTCCGGTTTCCTATATCCGGTTGGCGTTTGTTTTGTTCTTTTTTGCGCTGTTTCTTTTTCCGGAACGAAAAACAATCTCCCGCAAAGGAATACTCTTACTTCCGATAATCATCATACCAATCGGTTTTGTGGGTTCCTATTCCAAGCCGACCGAAAGCAGCAAAGCGGTACTCCCAAAAGACAGTCCGATATTAATTTATGATTATACCGTTTCCGGCAACGAACTTCGTTATTTTTATCGCGATGAAAACGGCACACATGCTTCGGTTTTCCCACTTCCATCAGTAGCAACAGACAAAGCCGACATTCAAAACAACCAGATTTTTTATAACGGACAACAACAAACCGTTGGCAGTGATCACAAACAAAAGGCCATCGTATTAGATCATAAAACGATTCTTTACTTATCGGATTATGGTCGTGGTATCGGATTTTATACCTTGCGAAAAAACACAGTCCATTGAGAGCAAACCATTACAACCGAATTGCACATATTTCGAGCAATACGCTACGTCAAATCATCGTATCGGCGTTTGGTATGGCTATTCCTTTTCTGGTGATTCATTTTGCGCAAAAAGAAATTTGGGGTGCGTTTGTTTCGATTCTGTTGTATACGTTGTTCGCTACTCAAGTGATCAACTGGGGAAATAAAGAATATCTGCTGCGACTCTTCAGTATACTCCCAAATAAAATCAAAAAAAATTACAGTCGGATACTACTTACCCGCTTACCGTTGGTTTTTCTGTTTTCGATTGGAAGCCTGTTTTTTTTCCCGGTTTCCTACACCTTTTATATTTTGATATGGCTCTTGGGACGCTATTTTAATCATTCGACCGAAGCTTTGGTCATCTACGAAAAGAAATTCAACGCTTCCATCGCGATTGAAGTCATCAGTTTTTTGGTATTCCTATTTCCTTTTTACTGGCTAAAAGACGATTTCGGGATTTATTCGTTATTGGTTAATTACAGTTTTTATCAGTTTATCCGCGGAACCGGTTATTTTGTCTTGTTTCAGAAATACCTTTCTTCCGGGAATTCCAAAATGGATCTATCCTATTACAAACAGGCTTTTCCGTTCTTTTTATTATCGGTTTTGGGATTTTTCACTTCAAAAATCGACTTATATATTATCGATTATTTCGAAAACCGAACGATTGTCGCCAATTATCAGGTGCTGAATAGCTTGCTGGTTTTCGCCATGTCGGTCGCAGCTTTTATCTATGCACCATTCACCAAAAATATTTACCGGAATACCACATCGGTGGTTCATCAGATTCAGAAGCAATTAAGTGTATTGGGATTATTTCTGGTGCCGGCCGCCTTGCTTGTAATCCATCTGATCGCGGTTTTTTATCTCAAAACCAGTCTTTCCATTTGGTTTTATATGATTGCTTTTTGGTATGTCTATCCTTCGTTTATTTATGGTATCAAAATTGTGGAACTATTCCGAAATCACCGGGAAAAAACCGTTATAAAAATTTTATTCATCGGAACGTTGATCAATGTTGTACTTTCAACAATATTAGTATATTTAAACTATGGAATGAGTGGTGCTTTATTGGGTGCCGCCATAGCACAACTGGTTCAATTAGTACTTACCTCAAAACCCTCGTTATTGCGATAACATGAACACGAACAAGGTCCTATTATTCAATCCCCGAAGTGCCAATAGTAAGCACCGGATACCGAATTCCATTTTACAGGTAGGCGCCTCTATTCATGGGCATTACGACTATGTTTTTGTAGATGGCAATCTGGAAACCGACCCTTGGCAAACCATCGAAAGCTATCTGGCAACAGGCGAATTCAAATACTTTGGTTCAACGGTGATGCCTGGTCCACAGCTCAAACAAGCCATTCCGTTTACCAAAAAAATAAAAGAACAATTTCCAAAAATCACAACGGTTTGGGGCGGTTATTTTGCCTCCAACCAATATAAAGTTGCTTTGGATTCCGGTTATGTGGATTATATTATCAATGGTCCCGGCGACAAAACCTTTCCATCGCTTTTAGCTGCCTTGGAAAACAACGAGCCCGAAACCATCGTTTTAATCAAAAACCTGATTTATAAAAAAGCGGACGGTACGATAACCAAAACTGCGACCGAAGCCTTATTGGATCAGGATACCTTGCCCAAATTTCCGTACGACTACTTAAACCAGTTTTACCCGGTACGCAACTATCTGGCCAAAACCTTTATGGGATCGAAAACACTTTCCTATCATTCCAGCATGGGATGCCCGTTTAGCTGTTCGTTTTGTGCGGTTGTTCCGATTTACAATGCGCGTTGGAAAGGCATGTCGGCCGCACGGATTTACGAAGATGTTCGTTATTTTAAAGACACCTATAATATCGACGCGATCGAATTTCACGACAATAACTTTTTCACGTCGAAAAAGAGAGTGTTGGAATTTTCGGAACTCATTTTAAACGACAATATCAGTTATTGGGGCGAAGGCCGTATTGACACCATTAATATGTATACGGACGATGAACTCCGACTGATGCGTAAAGCCGGTTGTAAAATGATCTTTTTAGGTGCCGAAACCGGAAATGATGCAATCCTCAAACAAATGAACAAAGGCGGTACGCAATCCGGGCAAATGATCAAGGATTTCGTATTACGAATGAAGAATGTCGACATTGTTCCGGAGTTATCGTTTGTATTGGGCATGCCGGCGGCGACCGAAAAAGAAGTCTACGATCAGATTTTATGGGATATTAATTTTATCCGGGAGATCAAAACAATCAACCCGAAATCAGAGATTATCATTTACCTCTATAGTCCGGTTCCTACCGAAGGATCGGAATTGTACCAACAAATTCTGGATGCCGGATTCTCGTTTCCGTCACAACTGGAAGATTGGATTTCCCCAAGCTGGGAAAACTTCGACCTTCGAAAAAATCCGATTACGCCGTGGTTAAAACCATATATGATCGATACGATCAAAAATTTCGAAACGGTATTAAACGGTTATTATCCTACGGTTTCCGATTTCCGAATCCGGGGCGTTAAAAAAACACTATTACAAACCCTTTCGGGATTGCGGTATAAAACCGGAATTTATCATTATCCTTATGAGATTAAGGCTTTGCATAAAATCTGGCGCTACCGCCAACCCGAAATCGAAGGTTTTTATTCGGAATAATGAGAAAACTGATCCAACGTATCGTCAGTCCGTTTTTGCAAAAAGCCAGTGCGATCTATTTGTCGAAACCGCGAAACTACCGTTATAAAAACATTCGTGTTCGCGTAGCACCGGGTGTGTTTCCGCCTTTTATCACGATCAGTACCAAACTGCTGTTGCAATTTATCGAACCGCTTCCGTTGCAAAACAAAACCTTTCTCGAATTAGGTTGCGGTTGTGGTATCATTTCTATATTGGCCGCGCAAAAAGGCGCCATTGTAACCGCATCCGACATTAACGAAACCGCACTCGAAGCCGTTCCGCAAAATGCGACCACCAATCAGGTGACGCTATCCGTGGTCTATTCCGATTTGTTTCAGAATTTATCCGATCGCACATTCGATTATATCGTGATCAATCCACCATATTATCCGAAGACACCAAAAAATGCTGCTGAAAGCGCCTGGTTTTGCGGCGAAAACTTCGATTACTTTGACAAACTATTCGCGCAACTCCCGGAATATCTTACCGAAACCAACAAAACGTATATGATCCTTTCGGAAGATTGCGATTGCGATACCATCCAAGCCATCGCCGCCCGGAATGGCGTTCGAATGCAAGTGGTTCACACTGCAAAAGTGTTCCGCGAACAGAATTATATTTTTGAAATCGGAAGCCAATAATTTTTGGTACCTTTCGGACGTTATTTATGATAACCAAAAGTCCGCTTTTTATGAAAAAAATAATTGCATTTTCACTACTACTCCTATCCTTTTCGATCGTTGCCCAGGAAAAAACGCGTTTCAATAAAATAGACAGTTTGCTGACCTATTTAAATGAAAACAACAGATTTATGGGTGCGATAAGTCTTCGGGAAAATGGGAATGTGGTTTTTGAAAAGAATTATGGTTTTGCGGATGCAGACAATACGATACTTGCTGATGCCAATACCAAATACCGGATCGGTTCTGTTACCAAAATTTTCACTGCGGCTATCATTTTCCAATTGATTGAAGAAAAGAAACTGACGTTAGACACGAAACTTTCCAAGTTTTATTCTGAAATCCCAAACTCCAAAGCCATTACCATCGAAATGATGCTGAATCATAAAAGCGGTATTCCCAACTATATCGACAACACCTTTGATTCCTATAAAACAAAACCGCAAACCAAACGCGATATGCTAAAACGGATTGCGGCATTACAACCGATTTTCGAACCCGATACCAAAGCCGAATACAGCAATTCGAATTATCTTTTATTGGGTTATATCATCGAATCGATCACCGGAAAAAATTACGGTGATAATATCGCCACCCGAATTGCAGCCAAAATTGGTTTAAAAAACACCTACTATCCTAAAAAAAATGTTCCCGGTAAAGACGAAGCGTTTTCTTATTCTTTCGTCGACAATAAATGGAAAAGAACAGCCTCCTGGGATTTAAGTGTGGCCAATGGCGCCGGAGCTTTGGTCGCGACACCATCGGATCTGACCGAATTTATCAATGCGCTTTTTACCGGAAAAATTGTCAAACCGACCTCATTAGCGCAAATGACCGCCATGGAAAACGGCTATGGAAAAGGATTGCTGCAATTTCCGTTTAGCGACAAACGCTTTTTAGGTCATAATGGAATTATTGAAGATTTCCGATCCGTTGTTGCATACCATCCGAGCGATAAAATGGCGGTTTCCCTTATCGTAAATGGAAACAATTATAACGAAAACGACCTTTTACTCGGCATATTGAGTATTTATTACAAAATCCCATATCGTTTCCCGAACCTGAAATCGGTAGCCGTTGATCCGAAGATTTTAAAAAGCTATGAAGGCGTATACAGCACCAAGCAGATTCCGTTACAACTCACGATTCGTGTCGAAAACGGCAAATTGCAAGGTCAGGCGACCGGACAAAAACCGTTTCCGCTAAATGCACTAAGTCCGACCGAATTCATTTTTGACCCGGCCGGTATTGAAATCACCTTTAAAGACAAGGGATTACTCTTAAAACAAGGCGATAGCAAACTCAATTTCACCAAAGAATAGTATCAAAACCGGTATTTAATACGATAACGATTACCCGATCCGTCCAAAAAAAGGGTCAGAATCGACAACGATACTCATAAATCGTTATAAAATGATTGATAACTCAACTGATTATCAATCGATAAAATATTATTCGACAGACATTTGTATTTAAAATAAATATTTGTACTTTTGCAACCCCTTTATTGGGGATGGAATGTTTAATTAAAATAAATTATTGTGAACAATTTAAGCTACAAGACAGTATCAGCTAACAAGGCAACTGCTCAAAAAGAGTGGATCGTTGTAGATGCTGAAGGTCATAACTTAGGTCGTTTTGCTTCAAAAGTAGCCATGCTATTAAGAGGTAAATACAAGCCAAGTTATACACCGCACGTGGACTGTGGAGATAACGTAATTGTTATCAACGCAGAAAAAATCAACCTAACAGGTAACAAACTTGAGGATAAAACGTATATCCGTCACACAGGTTACCCAGGTGGTCAAAGAAGTTTATCTGCTAAAGTAATGCAACAAAAAAACCCTGCATTATTAGTAGAGAAAGCTGTAAAAGGAATGTTGCCTAAAAACAAATTAGGAGCACAATTATTCCGCAATTTAAATGTATATGTAGGTTCTGAGCACAAACATGATGCACAACAACCTAAAACCGTTAACTTAAACGATCTAAAGTAATGGGAGTTATTCACAAAATCGGTAGAAGAAAAACCGCTGTTGCTCGTGTATATGTTACAGAAGGAACTGGAAACATCACGGTAAACAAAAGAGAATTCACAACTTACTTCCCAACGGCTACATTACAGTACAAAGTGATGCAACCATTAGCAATGACTGAAAACGCTGCTAATTTTGACATCAAAGTAAATGTATACGGTGGAGGAACAACTGGTCAGGCAGAAGCTGTACGTATGGCAATCGCAAGAGCTATGTGTGAAGTAGAAGCTGAGAACAGAGCAATCTTAAAACCAGAAGGATTACTAACAAGAGATCCTCGTATGGTTGAGCGTAAGAAATTCGGTCAGAAGAAAGCTCGTAAGAGATTCCAATTCTCGAAACGTTAATATTTATTTATTATTAAAAAAACTAAGTTTTTGTTGCTCTCCTGCTGAGGTAGGAATTAGTTTAGCATCTAAATGGCGAAGACCTGAGTGTTAGTTTACTAACCCATCGCTACTTCACCATTGCTAATACAACAGAACGTAAACTATTACAAAATGGCAAACAAAGTAGAAGTTAAAGAATTACTAGAAGCAGGTGTTCACTTCGGACACATGACTAGAAAATGGGATCCAAACATGGCTCCTTACATCTATATGGAGCGTAATGGTATTCACATTATCAACCTATATAAAACTGCAGCTAAAATCGAAGAGGCTAATGAGGCTTTGAAAAAAATCGCTGCATCTGGTAGAAAAGTACTTTTCGTAGCTACCAAAAAACAAGCAAAAGATATCGTTGCAGAAAAAGCTGCAGCAGCAAACATGCCGTACATCACTGAAAGATGGCCAGGTGGTATGTTGACTAACTTCGTAACTATCCGTAAAGCTGTTAAGAAAATGGCTTCTATCGATAAAATGAAGAAAGACGGTACTTTTATGACATTATCTAAAAAAGAACGTTTACAGGTAGATCGTCTTCGTGCAAAACTTGAGAAAAACTTAGGTTCTATTGCCGATATGACCCGATTACCAGCTGCGTTGTTTGTAGTGGATATCAAAGCGGAACACATCGCTGTAAAAGAAGCACAAAAATTAAACATTCCAGTTTTTGCTATGGTAGATACCAACTCTGACCCACGTCAGGTTGATTATGTTATCCCAGCTAACGATGATGCTTCAAAATCAATCGACAAAGTTTTATCTTTAGTAAGTGGTGCTATCATTGAAGGACTTTCTGACAGAAAATCTGACAAAGAAGAGCAACCAGCTGGAGAAGTAGCAGCTGCTCAAACAGAAGCTACAACGACTTCAACTGAAGAATAAAAATAACATTATGATAAAGTCGTTATGCTGGTGGATGCTTACTTTTGGGGCGACTATCAACATAACGACTTCATTTTTTTAACCTAAAAATAAAACACTTTCAAAATGGCAAATATTACTGCTGCAGACGTAAATAAATTAAGACAAATTACCGGTGCCGGTATGATGGATTGTAAAAAAGCTTTAGTTGAAGCTGATGGAGATTTTGATTTAGCAATCGAAAACCTACGTAAAAAAGGTCAGAAAGTTGCTGCTAACCGTTCTGACAGAGAGTCAACTGAAGGAGCTGTTATCGCTGTTGTAAACGCTGACAAAACTGCTGGTGTTGTAATCTCATTAAACTGTGAGACTGACTTCGTAGGGAAAAACGAAGGTTTCGTAAAATTAGCTACCGATTTAGCAAATCAAGCAATCAACTTCGCTACTAAAGAGGAGTTTTTAGCTTCAGATTTCAACGGAATTACTGTTGCTGACAAATTGATCGAGCAAACAGGAGTTATCGGAGAGAAAATCGAAATCGGTTCTTTCGAGCGTTTAGAAGGAGCATTCGTTGGATCTTACATCCATGCTGGAAACAAAATCGCTACATTAGTAGCGTTATCAGCTAACGTTGAAGGTGCTGAAGAAGCTTCAAGAAACGTAGCAATGCAAGCGGCTGCTATGGCACCAATCGCATTAAACGAAGAAGGTGTTGATGCTGCTATCATCGAAAAAGAAATCGAAATCGCTAAAGATTTATTACGTCAGGAAGGAAAACCAGAAGCTATGTTAGACAACATCGCTAAAGGTAAATTAGCACGTTTCTTCAAAGACAACACTTTAGTAAACCAGGATTATATTAAAGAACCAAAAATGAGCGTTACAGAATATGTAAAATCAGTAGACGGATCTTTAGTAGTAACTGGATTCAAAAGAGCTGCTTTAGCATAACACATATTCCTTTGGGAAATCCTATAGCAAAACCCTGGTCAATGACCGGGGTTTTGTTTTTTATACGCCTACTTCGATGGCCAAATCGACCTCACAAATATTTTTGCATCCAGAATACGCAAAATCATTACCTTTGATAGACATCAAAATACTACCCCAAAATGTTTAAAACAAAAAGAGACCTGGTCTATATCATCTTAGCCGGGATCTTTATAGCCAACGCCGTTGTAGCAGAATTGACCGGTGGAAAACTGATCCAGATAGGACCATTCATTATGAGTATCGGAATCATTCCGTGGCCGGTGGTATTTATTACTACCGACTTGATCAACGAGCATTTCGGTCGCGATGGTGTAAAAAAACTATCGTTTATCACCGCCGGACTTATCGCCTATTGCCTACTAATCCTATTTATAGCCATACAAATCCCGGCCGCCAAAGGCATTAGCACCGTAAGCGACGAACAATTTAAAGCCGTATTCGGGCAAGGAATCTGGATTATGATCGCCAGTATCATCGCGTTCCTTATTTCGCAGCTCATTGACGTATCCATATTCTGGTTTTTACGCAACAAAACCGGTAAAAAGATGATCTGGCTCCGAAGTACCGGATCGACCGTAATTTCGCAGTTATTCGACAGTTTTATCGTTTCTGGTATCGCCTTTTGGATGACGGGAAAAATCACCACCGCCGAATACATTAACATGGCCACAACCGGCTATACGTTTAAATTGATCATTGCGATTTGCTTAACGCCGATGATTTATTTAGGACATTATATAATCGAAAAATATTTATCAGAAGACCCAATATCCGATGGAGACTAAAGAACGCTGCGGATGGTGCAAAAATGACGCACTATACGAAAAATATCACGACGAAGAATGGGGCGTACCCGTTTATGAGGATCAGAAGTTATTCGAGTTCCTTATTCTGGAAACTTTTCAAGCCGGTTTGAGTTGGATTACCATTTTGCGAAAACGGGAAAATTTCCGCGAAGCTTTTGATCAGTTCGATTATACAATCGTTGCACAGTATACCGAAGACAAAATACAGGAGTTATTGGAAAATCCCGGCATTATCCGCAACAAACTTAAAGTTCGCGCCGCCGTTTCCAATGCACAGGCCTTTATGCAGGTGCAACAGGAATTTGGCAGTTTTTCCAAATATATCTGGGGATTCACCGGTGGCGGTCCGATTATCAACACCCGCGGTACCTTGCGCGATATTCCGGCCACTACACCCCTATCCGATCAGATCAGTAAAGATCTGAAAAAACGAGGCTTTAAATTTGTCGGATCTACCGTAGTATACGCCCATATGCAAGCCACCGGCATGGTAGACGATCATATCGAAAGCTGTTGGAAACGTAGCTAATTCGCATTATATCGAATGTTAAATCCGTACTTTCCGGATTTACATTTCAAATTTAATACTACATTTGCTTCACTTTAGGGGTGTCTATATACCATATAGGCTGAGATTTTACCCTTTGAACCTGATCCAGTTCATACTGGCGTAGGGAAAAGTGCAATGACTTCATTTTATGTAGCCATTCCTAAAGTATATACCTATATCTCAACTTTAAGGAATGGAAATTACAATCAACAATCAACCCGTAACAATACCCGACGGTCTAACCGTCCAGGATTTGCTATATCGCGAACTTTCCGATAAGCAAAACGGCATTGCACTCGCCATCAACAACACGGTTATTCCCAAAACCGAATGGCACAATCACTACATCAGTGAAAACGATCATATTCTGATCATTTCTGCAACCCAAGGAGGATGATAACCGACTAAACCCTACATAAATGAAAGAAAACCAACAGCAAATTTCGAGAACACCATTTCCGAATTCAAAGAAAGTCTATATATCGGGAGCCATCCATCCGATTAAAGTCGCCATGCGCGAAATTGCCTTACACGATACCAAACTGAGTAATGGCGGCACCGAACACAATCCGCCGGTAACCGTTTACGACACTAGTGGTCCGTATACCGATCCGAACGTAACGATCGATGTTCGCAAAGGACTCGAACGCCTACGCGAACAATGGATCCTCGATCGTAATGATGTCGAAATTCTGGACACCGTAAGTTCCGACTATGGAAAAGAACGACTCAACAATCCGAAACTGGATCACTTGCGTTTCGAATACCTGCACCAACCCAAACGCGCCAAAGCGGGACACAATGTAAGCCAATTGCATTACGCCAAAAAAGGCATCATCACACCGGAAATGGAATATATCGCCATACGCGAAAACCAACGCATCGAACAACTCAACTCCCAAACTACCGCGATGCAACACCAACATAGCGGCGAGAGTTTTGGCGCCAACACACCCAAAAAACACATCACTCCGGAATTTGTGCGTAGTGAAGTTGCCGCCGGACGTGCGATCATCCCGAACAACATCAACCATCCGGAAAGCGAACCAATGATTATTGGTCGGAACTTCCTGGTAAAAATCAATGCCAATATTGGAAACAGCGCAGTGACTTCCAGTATCGAAGAAGAAGTTGAAAAAGCCGTATGGGCCTGTCGTTGGGGAGCGGATACGATTATGGATTTATCCACCGGAAAAAACATACACGAAACCCGCGAATGGATCATTCGGAATTCACCCGTTCCCATTGGTACCGTACCGATTTATCAGGCATTGGAAAAAGTAAAAGGCATCGCCGAAGACCTGACCTGGGAAATCTTTCGGGACACCCTGATCGAACAAGCCGAGCAAGGTGTTTCCTATTTCACCATCCATGCCGGCGTACTACTTCGCTATATTCACCTCACGGCAAATCGGGTAACCGGAATTGTATCCCGAGGTGGTTCCATTATGGCGAAATGGTGTTTGTTTCATCATAAAGAAAACTTTTTATATACTCATTTCGAGGAAATCTGCGAAATCATGAAAGCCTACGACGTTGCTTTCTCTCTTGGCGACGGACTACGTCCCGGATCGATTGCCGATGCCAACGATGCCGCCCAGTTTGCCGAACTGGAAACCTTGGGCGAGCTGACCAAAATTGCATGGAAACACGACGTTCAGGTTTTTATAGAAGGTCCCGGACACGTGCCGATGCATATGATCAAAGAAAATATGGACAAACAGCTGGAACATTGTGCCGAAGCACCATTCTACACCCTTGGTCCGCTTACGACTGATATCGCTCCGGGATACGACCATATCACATCCGCTATTGGTGCCGCAATGATTGGTTGGTATGGCACCGCAATGTTGTGTTATGTTACACCAAAAGAACACCTTGGTTTGCCGAATAAAAAAGACGTTAAAGATGGTGTGATCACCTATAAAATTGCAGCCCATGCCGCCGATTTAGCCAAAGGACATCCGGGTGCACAATACCGCGACAATGCACTGAGTAAAGCCCGATTTGAATTCCGCTGGGAAGATCAGTTTAATTTGGCTTTAGATCCGGATACGGCAAGGGAATTCCACGACGAAACCCTACCGGCCGACGGTGCCAAAGTGGCGCATTTCTGTTCCATGTGTGGACCGAAATTCTGCTCAATGAAGATTTCCCAAGAGATCCGCGAGGTGGCTGAAAAAGGTATGCAGGAAAAATCAGAAGAGTTTATCGAAAACGGAAAAGAAATCTATCTGTAATCATGATTGTAATCACCAGTCCGGATAAGGTAACCCACGAATTCGAGATCATTTCCGAAATGTTCCGGGAAGGATTGGCAATCATACATATCCGAAAACCGGATTTTTCGGTAGTCGAAATGCAACATTATCTCGATCAACTTCCGGTTGCGTTTCGGGATAGACTGGTATTACACAACCATCATAAACTGGCGGAAGCTTGCGGAATTAACCGGCTACATATCCGGGAATCGGATCGCGCTACACCTGACAGGTTTTTGAAACCTGTCAGGTGTTACTCCACGGGAACACATACCGTTGAAGACTTTAACAACTTGCAAGACCATTACGCCTATGCCTTTTTAAGTCCGGTTTTCGAAAGTATTTCCAAACCCGGTTACCGATCGTCCGAAAACCTATTGGAAGCTGTAAAAAACAGAACCAATCACGATATCAAACTGGTTGCTTTGGGCGGAATTACAGTTTCAAACATGGCAACAGTGTTCGAAAACGGCTTTGACGACATCGCGCTTTTGGGAACGATCTGGAACAATACTGATCCAGTGCAACGCTTTCGGGAATGTCAACATCAGTATAATACCATCAACAAAAACTAACGTTTTATGCTTCATAAACTCCAGTATATCTCACAAGGCCATACACTAAGCGAACAATTGCATCATATCGAATCCGTTTTGGACAATGGTGGCCAATGGATTCAATTGCGCTTTAAAAACGGAACCGAAAAAGAGCAGTATCTTTTAGCCGAATCCGTCAAAAAAAGCTGTCAGCAATACGATGCAACCTTAATTATCAACGACAATACCGAAATCGCCAAGCAAATCGATGCCGATGGCGTTCACCTCGGATTGGACGATATGGCCGTGTCCAAAGCCCGACAACTTCTCGGAGCTGATAAAATAATTGGCGGTACCGCAAACACCTTACAACAGGTTTTCCAGCGCTATCACGAAAAATGCGATTATATCGGTTTGGGACCGTTTCGCTTTACCACAACCAAACAAAAATTAAGTCCGCTATTAGGTCATAATGGGTATTCCGACATCTTACAATCGTTAACCGAGCAACACTACGATATTCCGATATATGCCATCGGTGGCATCACCTTAGATGATATTGATTCCCTACTAGAAACCGGTATCCACGGAATCGCCGTTTCGGGAATGATCAGCGAACATCCAAATCAAAAACAACTACTCACCCAACTCAATCAAAAACTATATGGAACCCTTTAAAATCGCAGATAAAACCTTTCGCTCCCGCTTATTTTTAGGCACCGGAAAATTCGGATCGGCTGCCCAGATGGAAGCTGCAATTCTGGCTTCGGAAAGCGAATTGGTAACCGTAGCCTTAAAACGCGTCGACTTTCAAAAAGAAACCGACACCCTTTTAGCGGCATTACAACACCCACATATCCACCTTTTACCCAACACCTCCGGCGCCCGCAATGCCAAAGAAGCCGTATTGGCCGCACAACTGGCTCGCGAAGCTCTGGAAACCAACTGGCTGAAACTGGAAATTCATCCCGATCCGAAATACCTGTTACCCGATCCGATCGAAACCCTAAAAGCAACCGAAGAACTCGCCAAACTTGGATTTGTGATTCTTCCGTATATTCATGCCGATCCGGTTTTGTGCAAAAGACTGGAAGATGCCGGAACCACAGCCGTAATGCCATTGGGCGCGCCGATTGGAAGCAACAAAGGACTCAAAACGCTCGATTTTTTAGAAATCATTATTGAACAAAGCAAGGTTCCCGTTATTGTCGATGCCGGAATAGGTGCACCATCGGATGCCGCCAAAGCGATGGAACTCGGAGCCGATGCCGTGTTAGTCAATACGGCGATCGCTGTGGCCGGAAATCCCGAGCGGATGGCCGAAGCCTTTAAAGAAGCGGTAATCGCGGGACGTAAAGCCTACGAAGCCCGTTTGGCACCTATTGCAAACAATGCCGCTGCCTCGAGTCCGTTGACGTCTTTTTTATATGAATAAGTCGGTTATGGAAACAACATTCAAATCTGTTTTCGAGACGTATGACTGGGACACGGTTCAGACAAAAATCTACCAAACCCAAGCCAGTCGTGTCGAACAAGCCTTAGCCAATCCCAAACGAAATCTGGACGATTTTATCGCGTTGCTTTCTCCCGCCGCACACCCCTATTTGGAACAAATGGCGCAAATGAGTCATACGCTGACCAAAAAGCGCTTTGGAAAAACGATACAGATGTACGCGCCAATGTACCTCAGTAACGAATGCCAGAATATCTGTACCTATTGCGGCTTTAGTTTTGACAACAAACTCAAACGACGTACACTTACCCCGGCTGAAATCACTCAGGAAACCGTTGTTTTAAAAGAAATGGGATTTGATCATGTATTGTTAGTTACCGGTGAAGCCAATTATACCGTAAATATCGATTACTTTTTAAAAGCCATCGCACAGATCAAACCGGCTTTTTCGAATATTTCCGTAGAAGTACAACCGCTTTCGGAAACCGAATACCAACAATTGCACGAAGCCGGCGTTTATTCCGTATTGGTGTATCAGGAAACGTATCATCGAGGCGTGTACAAACACTATCATCCGAAAGGCAAAAAATCGAACTTTGACTTCCGGCTGGAAACGCCCGATCGGATCGGAACCGCCGGTATTCATAAAATCGGGCTTGGTGTGCTACTTGGTTTGGAAGACTGGCGAACGGATAGTTTTTTTAACGCGCTCCATCTCGATTATTTGCAACGAACGTACTGGCAAAGCAAATTTTCGGTTTCCTTTCCGCGGTTACGACCTGCCGAAGGGATTATCGAACCGAATTTTATCATGGACGACCGTGATTTGACACAGCTTATTTGTGCGTATCGCCTTTGGAATGAAGATCTGGAACTTTCGATTTCCACGCGGGAAAATGAAAAATTTCGCGATAATATTATTCCTATTGGAATTACGAGTATGAGTGCCGGATCGAAAACCAATCCCGGCGGTTATGCCGTCGATCCGCAATCGTTGGAACAATTTGAAACCAGCGACGAACGACCGGCCGATATCATTGCGCAAATCATCACAACGAAAGGATACGAACCCGTTTGGAAAGACTGGGATAACAGTTATAATTAAAACATGATCACAATACAGGATTTTTTACGATACAACCGTCAGATGTTACTTCCGGAAATAGGCGAAGCCGGTCAGCTGCTTCTAAAAAACGCCAAAGTTTTAGTTATCGGCGCCGGTGGTTTGGGTTGTCCGATCTTGCAATACCTCGCCACCGCCGGTGTAGGTACCTTAGGCATTGTCGATTTTGATACAGTAGAAATTCACAACCTTCACCGTCAGATTTTATACAAAGAAGCGGATATTGATCAACCAAAAGCTGTCGTTGCATCCACTGTAATCCGACAATTAAATCCGGAAATCAATTGTTTGGTATTTGATGAAAAATTAACCACGGCTAATGCGAGTTCTATTTTACAGGATTTTGATGTGATTATGGATGGTTGCGATAATTTCACCACCCGTTATCTGGTAAATGACACCTGTGTTGCTTTGGGAAAGCCACTGATTTACGGCAGTATTTTAAAGTTTGAAGGACAACTGGCTGTTTTCAATCATCACGGAAGTAAACAACTCCGCGATTTATTTCCGGAGCCACCCGATCCGAAAGAGGTACCAAATTGCAGTCTGAATGGTGTGATGGGAACCTTACCCGGAATTATCGGTACAATGATGGCGCATGAAACTTTAAAGTTGATCATCGGTTTACCAACCTTGCGAAACGAACTAGTTCTTTTTAACACCTTGTCGTGGCAGTTTACGAAATTGAGCTTTTAACGCTAACACACCTGACAGGTTTCGAAAACCTGTCAGGTGTGTTAGCCTAATTAACTTACATAATACTATTTTATTAGCTTTATAGTTTTTGAAATATGTTTATTAGTAATTTTCAAAAAATAAACACCTTTAGGAAGTGCATCATTTATATCTAATTCTTCATTATGATATCCTTCTGAATAGTTTCTATCTTCAACGATCGTTTTTATAAGATTTCCGTTTGCATTATAAAGTTGAATTGTTAAACACTCATCCGTTTTTAAGTTAAAGTTGAACACCGTACTTTCTTTAATCGGATTCGGATAGACGCTACAAGATATAGCATCCAAATTAAAGGAATCTGTACTTAACGCAACATTATTAAGTCTTAACAATAATAAATTAGATTGATTGCTTCCCCCCATTAGAATTTTATTATCAGACAAGACAACCAAACTAAGAAAATCACTTTCCAGTACGGGAACAGTAAAAATTCCTTGTTCACCTACACTCATATCCGGTATACCATTTTGAGTATAACGTCCAAGAGCAAGATTTCTAGTCGCGCCAATCTTGATATACCCTGCCAAAATATGATTACTTGAATCAACAGCGATACTTATTGCCAACCAATTTTCCGTAGCGCCACCATCTTTAAGAATTATTCCATTATTCCCAAACGAACCATCTAAAACAGCAGCACTATTAAACTTTAATATATACCCCTGGAACTTGGAATTATTTGGATCATAAAATGCTTTAGTTCCCGCCACTACTATACTATTATCCGCTAATATCACAAAATCTCTGAATCGTACATCTCCAAAAAAAACAGGATCTGCAAAATCCTTAATTCCACCTGAACCAAAACTTGTATCCAAAGTTCCATCCATATTATACCTCGCAAATCCCAAACGATAATTTTCATTATGATCACCTCCTGGAGAGCCATAAGTAGGGAGCGTAAGACAAACAGTTCCTATCACCAATATCTTGCCATCATTGGTAAGTCTCATTTTTCCAAAATAATCGTATGCAACAATATTAGTATTAACCATACCTCCAACTCCAAAATCAGGATCCAAATCTCCATTTTGTAGCAATCTGATTAATCTAAAATTAGTTTCATAGGTCATAATATAAACAGCTCCTCCTATCAATATCTTACCATCTTCTTGAATCAGAACTTGTTGTAATGGATTCTCGGTAGCTGACACACCTAACATCATCTTAACACCCTCATTTCCAAATGAATTATCAAAAAAACCATTCGGATTATACCTTACAATTGCTACTTCATTTACTCCATCAGTATTTTGTTTTTGACCGAGACCTATAATTTTACCATCATTTTGCAACGCTATATCATTCAATGTAAAATCACTTATAACAAACCCCTGATTTCCAAAAATCGGATCGGGTATTCCCTCTGGTAAGTATCGCGCAATTACAACTTTCGTAGCATCAAAACTCGATCCATATGCACCTCGTTCACTTAGACAGAGAATCTTACCATCTTCTTGCTCAATTATTTTTTTAATTTTCCTTGTAGCAGCTCCACTTCCTAACAATTCATTAATATCCTTTCTTACTATTCCTTCGATCCCAAAACTTGGATCAAGACTTATCGACTGTGAGAAAGAATCAGCAGTAATCATTACATTGACTACAATCAAAAATAAAAGTAATAATCTTTTCATATCATTTTTTTTAATCAATTATGTACTAGCATTCAATACTTTCATAAAACTTTCGCGGTTCACTTCGAAAGCACCCAGACTTTCCAGATGTTCGTTATACACCTGACAATCCAATAGCAGATAATTATTCGCTTTTAGATATTCCACCAATTTGATAAAAGCTACTTTCGAGGCATTCGAGACTTTGGCAAACATACTCTCGCCACAAAAGATATGACCGAGATCCACACCATATAAGCCACCGACCAACTGATCGTCCTGCCAAACCTCAACCGATTGCGCATGTCCCAATTCGTGAAGCTTACAGTACGCTTCAATCATATCGTCGGTTATCCAGGTACCATTTTGTCCTTCGCGCTTTATGGACTGACAATTGGAAATCACCGCACGAAAATCGCGATTAAAAGTCACCGTAAACATATTCCGATTCAGAATGTTCCGCATGCTTTTTGAAATGATCAACTCATCCAAAAGCAGCACCATTCTTGGATCGGGTGCCCACCAGGTGATGGGTTCTCCGTCTTCAAACCAGGGAAATATTCCCGAATTATAGGCCAATAACAACCGCTCGGTCGACAAATCGCCACCAACGGCCAGGATACCTGAAAAATCCGTTTCGGTTACCGGAGGGAAGTAAAGTTCTTTGGTTAAAAAATACATGGGCTATAAAAAACAAATCCTGAAAGCTAGCACCATCAGGATTTTTATTTTTGGATTAGAACGGTAAATCGTCGTGTTCTTCTTCGTTAAAATTGGATGCCGGTTCAAACGCATCGGCTGCCGGAACCGCAGGCATTGGTTGTGCATATCCTGCAGGAGATTCCGCTTGCATTCTTTCGATACGCCATCCTTGGATTGTATTGAAATATTTCGCTTCACCCTGTGGATTCACCCACTCTCTACCTCTTAGGTTAATCGATACTTTAACCTGTTCTCCTACTTTATAACTATCCAATAATTCACATTTATCCTGAGTAAACTCAACCATAATATGCTGTGGATATTGCTCTTCTGTAGTTACAACCAACTCTCTCTTTTTAAAACTGGCACTGATTTGCTGTGTTCCGTTAATCACTTTTATTTTCCCTGTAACTTCCATAGTAAAAATATTAATTGTTTTTATCGTGAGGTTTATCGCTAAACCGCCTATTATTTTTTAGACAAAAGTACCTTCCATGCGGTCACTACTTCGTTATTGTCCAGATACTCTTTCGCCATCTGGTGTTTTTTAGTTTCATCGTCGGCGCTGATCACCGCTTTTACCCCAAAATCTTCCTTTACAAAGATAGCGATATCTTCGTCGGTTGGTAAGGCTTCCACATTTCCTAATTTTCCAAGATCATTCCCGTCGAAAACCGGGCTTTCTTTGATGAAATCCGGAATCGTATCGACTCCGATTCCCAATGTGGTCAGTGGTTTTTCCACTTCAAACAATCCCATATTGGCTCGGGAATACCAGTTGCCCCCCATTCGGGACACCAGGTCGATTTTATGCTGATCGATCGTTCCGTTTTCGTCCAATATTGCTTCATCGATATGGATTTTCACCACTTCACAGATGATCAGATTTCCGGCGCCACCTTCGGTTCCCAATTCGATGATTTCATTTACTTTACATTCAAACTGCACCGGACTTTCGCCCACGCGATACGGTTTTACGACATCCGAAGGAACCATTGTTAATCCGGATTTCACAAACTCATTGACCCCATCACCATATTCGGTACTTGATAACGACGCTTGTTGTACGATCGGGTAGTTTACGATATTGATCACTACTTCTTTGGTTTGTTCCGCGTTGATTAACGTGTGCTTCACCGTATTGTTACGCACTCTTCGTGCCGGCGAAAAAATCAGTATCGGCGGATTGGAACTGAACACATTAAAAAAGCTAAACGGTGATAAATTCGGATTTCCGTTTTGGTCCATTGTACTAGCAAAAGCAATCGGTCTCGGACCAATAGCACCTTGCAAATACGCTTGTAATTTCATCGGATTTAACTCCTTTGGATCGACACTAAGCATGATTGTAAAAGTTTTGACAAATATACTTTTTTCAACCGGAATCAAAACACAAAACCGTTCAGATAATCCGGAAAAATTTGACCCCAACGGAGCATTTCCCGATCTTCTTTTTGCTCCCTTATATCTTTTCCTTACTTTTAAACACAAATACTGTATCGCATGAATCTTTCCGAAAGACGTAACCTTATCCGCTGGATCATTATCTTAGGCTCCTTTAATTTTCTGGTTTTCATATTATGGAACACCTATACTTTTTTCCAGAAATTCAAGGACGAGGAACGTTTAAAGATGGAACTATGGGCTACGGCTACCAAGACGTTGAATAATGCCGATGAAAATACCGAGGTCGAACTTCCATTTCAAATTCTGAGTAACAATACGACGATCCCGATTATCCAGACGACCGATAAAGACAGTATTATTAATATGATCAACGTTGACAAAGAAATCAGTGTTGATGCAGCCCGTTCTAAAACCTATCTGAATAAATTAAAATCGGAAAACCTACCGATCATTATGGATTTAGGCGGCAAAAACCAATACCTCTATTACGGAAACTCTTCACTTCTGACCAAATTAAAATTCTACCCGATTGCTTTGGTGCTAATCGGATTGTTTTTCAGCGGTATGATTTTTAGTTTTTACCGCGCCAGTAAAATGGCCACCCAAAACAAATTATGGGCCGGTATGGCAAAGGAAACCGCACATCAAATCGGAACGCCCTTATCGTCGCTGATCGGATGGGTCGAAATTATGAAAGCAGATAATGTAGATGAGACGACCGTATCGGAAATTGAGAAGGATATCAATCGATTGCAGACCATCACCGATCGTTTTTCTAAAATCGGATCCGAACCGGTTCTCGAAGACCATGATCTGATTCAGGAAACGGAACAATCGTATGACTATCTAAAATCGAGAACTTCCAAACAGGTTGCATTTACGTTTCAGGCACCGGATTATCCGATCCACATCCTGATGAACCCGGCCTTACACAGTTGGACGATTGAAAACCTGGTTAAAAATGCGATCGATGCCATGAAAGGCAAAGGCAAACTGCATATTGCGATCGAAGACAGCGAACGCTTTGTAAAAATCAAAGTGAGTGATACCGGAAGTGGGATTCCGAAGAAATTATTCAACAGTATTTTTGATCCGGGATTTACAACCAAAAAACGCGGTTGGGGACTTGGTCTGTCGTTAACCAAACGTATTGTAGAGGAATATCACAATGGAAAAATCAAAGTAGCGCATTCGGAAATTGGAAAAGGCACCACGATGCAGATCACGTTTAAAAAGGCTATTGCTTAATCAGTTCCTTTTTTAACAGGTTCTTTCTAACAAACGTTGCTTTTTCACCATCCCAGGTATAGGTCTCTTTCCAGACCTGTTCTTCCATTACGGATTCGTTTTCATTGGATGATTCCTGTTCTTCGGCTTCTTCAACAACTTTAAAGATATGGCCTGCTTTACCACCCGGTTCGTTCGGAAAAATAAACGTTTCGGAATGATAGTAAACACCGGCATCGGAAACCGACATTTTTTCGGGCAATACCAATAGTTTTTTTCCGGTCCATCCGAAATAAAAGTAGTAGGTTGGAATTCCGCAGGCTTCACCACTAAAACTAATTCGGTAAATCTTTTGTATATTCTGAAGTCCGTAATTGCCCATCAAGTTTTGCTGGTGAAAATGACTTTCGATAATATTTTTCCGGATTTCTTTGCTATCCAACAGGACTCTATTTTGATCCAGGACTTTAATTCCGAGAACATATTCCGAACCCGTATAGTCTTCGTCAACCTTTTTCACATTGACACGCTCTAAAGCGGTCAGAAAAACAAGATTTTCGGTTGTTTTAAAATCGAGTGCCAGAAACCCGAGCCATAGGTAGCCTTTTTTAGTCAAGCCATCAGACATGTATTGGATTTCGACCCAATTCATATCGATACCTTTTATTTTCTGTGTCTTTTCAGTAAGTTTTTTTACCACAACGCTTTTCCCAAGTTGTAAGGAATCGATCAACTTTCCGGAAGTAGACGGTATATCGCGGACATAACAATTTGCAACGCCCACTATTCCTTCTTTTTCGATAACCGTATCATCAAACGTATAGCCAACATTTTTACCGTAAAGCCACAGCGCACTGTGATTACCCTGTGCAAAGATCACTCCTGAAACCAGAAGCAGTAAAAACAAGACTATTTTTTTCATCTTTAAAGATTACCGGCAATAGCTTCTGCCAGTTCTTCAAATTGTTGTTGGGTTAAACTGGTTTTGCGTTGGAAACGCATATCATCCATATCCTGAAGCGGAATAAGGTGTACGTGAACGTGTGGTACTTCAAGGCCCACAACGGCCATACCAATACGTTTGCACGCAACCGTTTTTTCGAGGGCTATGGCTACTTTTCTGGAAAAGCGCATCAGCTCCAGATACGGATCTTCTTCCATATCGAAAATCTTATTGATTTCCGTTTTTGGAATACAAAGCGTATGTCCTTTTGCATTGGGATTAATATCCAGAAATGCCAGGAAATTATCGTCTTCCGCTACTTTATGGCACGGAATTTCGCCGTTGATGATTTTAGTAAAAATGGAGCTCATAGGAATTAGTCTCTTGAGATTTCTAAGATTTCAAATTTTAAGGTTCCGTTGGGCACCTGGATTTCTGCGATTTCACCCACCGATTTCCCTAGTAATCCTTTACCGATTGGGGAAGTAACCGAAATTTTACCGGTTTTCAGATCCGCTTCGCTTTCGGCCACAAGCGTATATTTCAATTCCATGCCATTGGTTTGGTTCTTGATTTTTACAGTCGACAATACCAGTACTTTCGAAACATCCAGCTGTGATTCGTCGATCAGACGGGCATTTGCCACTACCTCTTCCATTTTGGCGATCTTCAATTCCAAAAGTCCCTGTGCTTCTTTCGCAGCATCATATTCGGCATTTTCGGACAAGTCACCTTTATCTCTTGCTTCAGCAATAGCCTGTGAGGCACGCGGGCGTTCCACACTCTTTAGCTGATCCAGCTCATCTCTTAATTTTTTTAATCCTTCGGCAGTATAGTACGATACTTTAGTCATATTTTCGTCGTTTATATAAATAGAAAAAATCCCATCAAAAACGGGATTTATGTCTACAAAGATATATTTTTTTATTTATTTCGTTTTTAATTATGCTCTTTATAGCACAAGTCAAAGTTAATTAAATTAAATTTGTTTTTCAATTGTTTTACCAGATTTTATATGAAAAAATACCTCTTTTTATTGTTTTTAACGGCTTTTCTTGGAAGCTGCAGCAAAGACAGTGTTGTAAACAACAATAACCCCTATTTACCCAACTATCCGGTTTCTTTAACGATTAACTTAAACCTTCCGGCTTATAGTTCATTAAAGTTTATGAACGGTTATGCTTATGTATCGGGACCGGGAGCCGGAATACGCGGCATTATTCTTTTTAAAGGCGCCAACGGGATTGTAGCTTTCGACCGTGCCTGTCCGAACCAGTCTTTAAGCGACTGTTCTACAATGGATGTAGACGGCATTGATGCAGTTTGTCCCTGCGACAATAAAAGATATAGTTTATACACCGGAATTGGCGGTGGCCCATATCCAATGAAACAATATCGCACAGAACAGGTTGGCGATATCGTTAGGGTTTACAATTAATATAAAAAAGGCTGTCTTTTCGGACAGCCTTTTTTATTAGCTAAAATACCTGACAGGTTTTAGAAACCTGTCAGGTATTTTAGAACTTCAAGGTTAAACCACCCATAAAATTGATTCGCGCCTGCGGATAATAACCAACACCTTCGATGGTCGTAACCTGATTTGCATTAGACCAATCGTCATCGTAAGTATAGAAAAACCCGTTCGACTGATATTTGGTATTGAATATATTATTTACCAAACCGGTAATCACAATCGATTTAAAAATCTTTTTTGGTTTGATTTCATAAATGATATTAAAATCTGACACCGCATAGGAGTTTAATACTGATTTTTTCGAATCGACATTCCCCATATACTGATTCCCGACAAATTTAGACAACAATGTAACTTGTAGGTTTTTTACCGGTAACCAGGTAATGGCATTTCCAGCAATAAAATCGGGTGAAAAAGCAATATTTGTTTTTCCGAAATTATGCAATTCACCATCTTTATTCGCTACAAAATCAACAATTTTGTTCTGACTGATCGTTGCATTCTGACGTAATACCCATTTCTCCGAAAGAAAAATACTCGCATCCAATTCCAATCCAACACGGTAACTGTTGTCCACATTAATTCGTTTTGACTCACCAACATCATTCAGCGCACCGGTTAACACCAACTGATCTTTATATTTCATATAATAGGCATTTACATTTAGCTTGGCAACGCGCGACGCATAACGCCATCCCAATTCATAATCGTCCATTTTTTCCGGCTTCGGAACATTCCCTTCGTAATCGTTACGATTGGGCTCCCGACTGGCTTTAGCATACGAAAAATAGAAGCTGTTTTTAAGATTCAGCACATAATTCAGTCCTCCTTTTGGATTAAAAAAACGGAATGTATCATCTACCAATCCGGTTTTAACCGCATTCGCTTTGTAATTCACCGTTCGATATTGCAAATCCCCGTACAAACTTAAACCCGATGTAATATCATAAGTCGCCTTTGCAAACACATTGACATCGGTTTTGAATCCTTTGTCATCGTAAAAAAGCTGACCGTAATCGTAGGCTGCTTTTTCCTTTACCCAAAGCAATTTTCCAAAGTGACCGCCTTCAAATTTATTGGCACCACCGCCGATAACCATATCCAGTTTGTCATTTTTATAATTGGATGAAAATGTAAAACCATAGAAATCATTGTCCAGCCATTTTTGGTTGATCAGATCCGATCTTGAAATAGTGTTTCCGTTATCCACAAACGGTGTTAATCCGAATTCTGAAAACTTTCCGCTGCGTTTATAACTTTCGTAATAGCCTTTTCCTTTGGTATAATGCGCCGCCAGATTTGTCGACCAGTTATCATTCCATTTTTCATTCCAATGCAACTGATAATGATCCTGATTGAAATTATCCGTCTGATTGTCGTAAAATTTTACTTGTCCGTTATCGTCAAAATACAAACCCGAAATATTAAACCTCGGATTGTTATCCAACATGTTTTCGTCCAAGCCTAAATCTTTTAGTTCCATACCATCCAAACCATTCCAGGACTGGTATGTTTTTTCCGATCCACCAAAAACCAATGCTTTGATCAAGGTTGTTTTCCCCACATAGGTTCCCTGAAGGAAATACGACTTCAGGTCGGAAGATGCCCGGTCGATATAACCATCGGAATTGATTTTCGACAAACGCCCGGCCAATTCAAATTTGTTATTCAACAAGCCCGAGCTGAATTTTACGGTATGTTTTCGGGTATTAAAACTCCCGAAGGAATTCGAAATTTCGCCATATCCTTTTTCCGAATAACTATCGGTTAGCATATTTAAACTGGCGCCAAACGCTCCGGCTCCATTGGTCGATGTACCGGCTCCGCGTTGCAACTGCAAACTTTCGACCGATGAGACAAAATCGGGCATATTTACCCAAAACGTTCCCTGCGATTCCGAGTCGTTATACGGAATTCCGTTAATGGTTACATTCACACGGGTGGCATCGCTACCACGCACCCGGATTCCGGTATAACCGACACCATTTCCGGCATCGGTTGTGGTTACCACCGACGGCAGGTAATTCATCAAAACAGGAATATCCTGACCCAAATTTCGTTCGGATAATTGTTTTTTTCCGACATTACTAAACGTAACCGGCGTTTTGTCGGCAGCACGAACCGCCGATACCAATACTTCGTCCAGTTGCTTGGTTTTTGTAGAATCAGCTACGGTTTTTTCCTGTGCGAAAAGCACAACCGGCTGAAGACATAGTAACGCCACAACGGATTGTAATACTGTTTTCATTCGTAAAATGTTACGAATAAAAGGGGTAATTATTCTTTGATTAATAAAAAATGATGTTTCCACGACACACGAATACCCTACGGCATTTGTGATGTCTTATTCCCTAAACAGCATTACCTGTTCCAGGTTCATTGGGTATGATCTCAGCTCGATTGTCCGGTTTTGAATCCGGATATAAGCACCCCTTTGAGACAGGACAAAATTATAAAAAGAAATTGCACAAAATCAAATTCGGATAGAAAAAACTCAAAAAAGAACGTTTTTTCACTTGTGTCATTACACAATTCCTATTTTATTCCATTCCGGGTTTTCGACGTGATTCTTTTTTTTGTGCCTGAAACCGTTTGTTTTGGATTCGTTTTTTAACTGCCGCATGCGGAATACGGGTTGCTTTTCGTTCTTTTTCGACCTGCAAGGCTTGTTGGATTAACGATAGAAAACGCGTTGTCACGATTTCTTTATTTTTAAGCTGACTTCGACTTTCGCCACAGCTCAACAGCAAAACGCCCTCTTTTGTAAGTCGGCTTTCAAGTTTCGTCCTTAAAAGCGCTTTTTCCTCATCGGCAAACGCCATCGAACCTGCGACATCAAACACCAGTTGGATTTTGGTCGCCACTTTATTTACATGCTGACCGCCTGCACCACTACTTCTTACCGCCTTATACCGCAATTCGGCAAACAGTATTTCTTTTTGCATACTATCGTGGCTGATGTGCCGGTTTTAATAAGTCATTTACAGTTTTCACCGGATTGAAAGTCAGAAGCGGCACCTCGACAAAAACCGTAATCCAGTTGGCCATCGCACCGTTCCATAAGCCCGGCAATTCATAGGCTTTAATATCAGCACATCCTTTGGTTTTATTAACAATAAACCCCGCATTGTGATCGACATAATTTTCGAGATTGAACTTTTCTCCTTTATAATCTTTCACACCGCAAACCAGATCCACCGGATTAAAATGTGTCGATCCACTTAAAATCAATGCCTGCTTTTTATTTTGAATATCTATTTGTGACGACTCCACAATTTGCAGGGAATGCATTCCTTCTTCACCCGTAACCCAAAACGGTCCGCCTCCTGGTTCTCCTTCATTTTTAACCATACCACATACCCGTATCGGTCGGTTTAAAAGTTGAAACAATTGATTTTTCTGATTCTCGAAGGTATATTTTGAAAAATTACGCGGTAATACAATATTCAATTCGTCCGTTGCAAAAGCGACTATTTCCTGAATAACGGCAGGATTAGTCGTTGTCTCCAACACTTTCAGGCTATCGAAAATTTGTTTCTGAAGTTGCATTAGCAATCCGCCTAATAATTTTTTATAGCGGACAATTCCCTCAAAATGATTGAAACAAACGTTATCAATATTTTTCACAAAAACAACATCACTGGTTAGCTGGTTCAGATTTTGAATCAACGCACCATGTCCACCCGGGCGGAAGAAAAGCGAACCATCTTCCAGTCGGAAAGGCTCATTATCAACACCTACGGCCAACGTATCGGTTGCTTTATCCTGAAACGAATAAGCAACGTCAACCGTATTATCACTATTTAGAACCACTTCCGAGAACCCCTCCATATGCTCTTCCGAAACCGTAAAATGGATATGACACTTCCCTTTTACATTAGTGTAAGCCTGCGCTTCTTTAAGGTGTTTATAAATTGGTGTCGTAATCGCTTCTTTTTCCTGATGAAAAGGCAAAACCCCTTTGGGTTTGTTCAGAAAATTGAATTTTGCCGGTGACAGCATGGTTTCGACAAAACGGTAATATTTTTCATCCTGAGAGAATGCGTCAAAACCTTCGTGTTCCGATTTTGTTTCCTGAAGCACATCAGTATAAAATGGGAATTTTTCTATTCCCACCAGAAACACTGACAATTCCGATGCTTTTTTCCTATTGACATACGCATTAATCGTTTCGCTATGTAATTTAAACTCGTTCAGAAAATCGACAAGAAATTTAAACATTCTGCTGGCAGCTCCTGAAGCCGGGACCAGTTTTTCTATTGAAAATTTGGATTGATGCGCTTCAAAATAATCCACCAATGCCTGCTCCTGATCTTCATCAAAAAGTCGGATTCCATCGCCTACAGTAGCAATTTTATGGAGGTTGATTTTCGCAATTCCTTCATTAAAAAACTTCAACTGTCTTTCGACGGCATCGATATTCGTTCCTCTATGCCACATTTGCAAGAAATCGGCCGATGTAAAACCAAGATTTCTGGTTTTGATCAACATCTCCACTGCTTTTACCGCTGTATCAAAACGCTGTTGTTTGTTTCCCGAAAGAACGATATAGGGTTTATTATTTTCGACTAAGGCTTTTTCAAAAATCCGGAAGGTTTCCTCCCGTTTTTCCGGTCGATCCCTTAAGTCATCTTTTTCCCAAGGCACATCGACATCGGTCAGAAAAAACAAATCGTAATTGTGTTCGCGTGCGGCATCGTCCAACACTTCATCACAAAAGCCATAATAGATTTCCGAAAAAACTTTGGTCACCATCAGGTTCGTATCACAAAACAGTAACTTACTGGCAATCTGAACCGCTTCATTTTCGAGTTTCATCTGACCAACAGCAATAGGAAGCATATCATTTTCGTCGCAAATTGCCTGTTGTTCTTCCCACTTTTGTTGCAGATAATTTCGCGCATATTCGGGTATCCAGATGGTTTTAAAATGTTCAGCCAACTGTTTCGACAATGTCGTTTTCCCTGTACTTTCAGGGCCGTACATGGTTACTTTTATATTTTTTGAGTAGCGTTGTTTAAGATCTTTCTCCATTCTAAATAGGCCGATATTGCCAATAATGTAAATATTAAATACTGTAACGACAACATCCCCAGTCCTCTATATGCATAAAGCGGTACCGCGATAATGTCGCCGATGATCCAAAGCGTCCAGTTTTCGATTTTTTTATTAGCCATATACCACATACCGGTAAAAAATAGCCCTGACGCCAATATGTCAACATAATTTTCGTGTTTGATCTGGTAATCAAACAGCTTATAGATTGCGAAAATTATAATAATTGTGATTAAAAACAAGAATACCCCGATAATTTTTTCTTTTGATGTTGTCCGGGATATGGCTAACGAATCGACATTGGTTCTTTTTCGAGCCCAATTGTACCAACCGTAAATGCTCATTATCGAGAAATATAAATTAATCATCATATCCCCAAGATAGCCCGCCTGAAAAAGCAGATACACCGTAATAGTTGTCGCAATAAGCCCGGTTGGATATACCAAAATATTTTCTTTTTTGGCATACCATACACTGGCAATTCCAAACACAAAGGCTATAAACTCCAGTACGATCTGCAGTGTTGACGCATTTTTATAGGCCTCTAAAAAGAAATCCACCATACCTTATAAATCTGAAAAAAAGTTGGCATCTTTTTCAAAAGCCGTACCGATCACCACCATCGTTGCTCCGGCCTGATAGACCTGCTCCATATGTACTTTCGAACGGATTCCGCCGCCAACAATAAGCGGAATGTCTATATTTTCGGAAACCAGGCGCACCATTTCCAACGGAACCGGCAATTGCGCACCACTACCCGCTTCGAGATAGATCATTTTATGTCCAATCATTTCCCCCGCAAGTGCGGTTGCCACTGCGATTTCCGGTTTATCATTCGGCACCGGTGTCGTTCCACTGATATAAGAAACCGTTGTCTGCTTTCCGCTTTCAATCAGAATATAACCGGTTGAAATCACTTCAAGCCCGGATTGTTTTAGTAGCGGAGCCGCCTGCACATGTTGTCCGATCAGGTATTCCGGGTTTCGTCCGGAAATCAGCGACAAAAACAAAATGCCATCAGCACGATTCGTGATATGTGCTGCATTTCCAGGGAAAAGCAAAATCGGCAACATCAGTTTTTCTTGTAATGCGTCAATAATCTTATCTTGTTGATCATTAAACAATAAACTGCCACCAATAAAAATATGGGTTGCTCCGGAAAGCGCAATTTTTCCGATTAATCGATCGAGCGTATCGCTATCGCAATCCACTTTATCCGGATCGAGTAAAATCGCCAGCAATCGTTTTCCTTGTTTTTGTGTCGTTATAATTTGTTTGTAAATTTCGCCCATCAGCCGCATGTGTTTTGTTCCAGAGCATATACCAGTGTAAAGTCTTCGATTTCCTCAAAATAAAATTCGAAATCTTTCCGGAAATTATCTTTCGTAACGGTTGCCGTTCCTTTTTTCGCCTTCATTTCAAACGGATGCACCGTCATATTATCTTTAAAACTAAGGCTACGCGAATTACACATTTTATATTTTGCTTCTTTTACCCCCCAGATCACGGTTAATTTCCGGATATAATCGGGTTCGGATTTATCGAGAAAAGCGAATTCCGGATCGATAAACTTATCGGCAATTTTACTGATCTTCTCCCGTCGCAGTTCCATATCGATTCCGACATTATTTTTTCCGACAATAATAGCGGAAAATTCATACGAATGTGTAATTGATATATTTTTCCCATCGCTTAGATGCGGTTTCCCAAAAGCGTCGTAATACAAATCCAAATCGGTATAACCGAGCTCCTCAAACAGATTCCGCACACTTAGAAATCCTCTTTGATGTTGTTCCGATTTCATTCCGTTCACGCGTACGCGACTCGATTCCCTTAACGGTTTATCGCGGAGTAATTCGTCTCGTGATTCTGTGATTTTCCAAATCAGAACCCGGGTATCAGGATCTATTTTTATCGTTTTATAAAGCGGCATTCGTGCGGATGGTTTAAATATTGAAGTGGTCTATTTTTATTTTTCTGATAACGAAAACGTTAGCTTTTCAGGCAAACACGAAATATCCGGTTATCCTTCCAATTTTAAAAACTAATTCCGTAAATTTGCACTAAATTTTTTGTAATTACAAATAATAAAGCAGATGAGCACAAAAACATTGCCTTTCGTGGCTTACAAAGTAAAGGATATTTCTCTGGCTGCCTGGGGAAGAAAAGAGATCGAATTAGCAGAAGCGGAAATGCCGGGATTAATGGCACTTCGCGCAGAATATAAAGACGAGCAGCCTCTTAAAGGTGCCCGAATTGCAGGATGTCTTCACATGACAATCCAAACTGCGGTTTTAATTGAAACATTAATCGCTTTAGGAGCTGAAGTTACCTGGAGTTCTTGCAATATTTTCTCCACTCAGGATCAGGCTGCTGCTGCAATTGCCGCAACAGGCGTACAGGTTTATGCATGGAAAGGCCTTAATGAGGAAGAATTTGACTGGTGTATTGAGCAGACGTTATTCTTCGGAGAAGACAGACAACCGTTAAACATGATCTTAGATGACGGTGGTGATTTAACCAATATGGTTATCGACCGTTATCCGGAATTAATCCCAGGGATCAAAGGATTATCAGAAGAGACTACAACAGGAGTACACCGTTTATACGAAAGAATGAAAAACGGAACGTTACCAATGCCTGCTATCAACGTAAACGACTCGGTTACCAAATCGAAATTCGACAACAAATACGGATGTAAAGAAAGTGCTGTAGATGCTATCCGTCGTGCTACAGACGTAATGTTGGCTGGAAAAAGAGTGGTTGTTTGCGGATATGGTGACGTTGGAAAAGGTACTGCTGCTTCTTTCCGTGGTGCGGGCTCTATCGTAACCGTTACCGAAATCGATCCAATCTGTGCTTTACAAGCTGCAATGGACGGTTTTGAAGTTAAAAAATTAGACACTGTAGTGGCTAATGCTGATATCATCATCACAACCACAGGGAATAAAGACATCGTTATCGGCAAACATTTCGAGAAGATGAAAGATAAAACCATCGTTTGTAACATCGGACACTTCGACAATGAGATCGACATGGCCTGGTTAAACAAAAACCATGGTGCTTCGAAAATCGAAATCAAACCTCAGGTTGACAAATACACGATCAACGGTGTAGACATTATCATTTTGGCCGAAGGTCGTTTGGTAAACTTAGGTTGTGCTACAGGTCACCCAAGCTTTGTAATGAGTAACTCGTTCACCAACCAAACGTTGGCACAGATCGAATTATGGAAACACAGCGACAAATACGAAAATCAGGTGTATATGTTACCAAAACACTTAGATGAAAAAGTAGCAGCTTTACACCTTGCTAAATTAGGCGTAGAGTTAGAAACATTAAATACAGAACAAGCGGCTTATATTGGTGTTGAAGTTTCAGGACCATTCAAACCGGAATATTACAGATATTAATCCCCAAAATATTCTGTAACAGAAAAGACCTCAAAATTGAGGTCTTTTTTTATGCCTGATCAAACCTGGTTTTTATTTCACTATGCAGCTAAACCTGTCAGGTTTTAATTCCTACACACACTAAACCTGTCAGGTTTTAATTCCTGCACGTGGTTAAACCTGACAGGTTTGTTGCCAGTAGCAACAAAAAAAGCCCGTTTCTATGAAACGGGCTTTTATATCTTTCTGGTAAGATAAGATAGATTCTTATGCTTCGAATGGAATTACAGAAACGAAAGATTTGTTATCTCCTTTTTTCTGGAATTTCACTACTCCGTCAACTTTTGCATGTAAAGTATGATCTTTACCCATGTAAACGTTTTCTCCCGGATTGTGTTTAGAACCTCTTTGTCTTACGATAATGTTTCCAGCAATTGCAGCTTGACCACCAAAAATCTTAACACCTAAACGTTTCGATTCTGATTCTCTACCATTCTTGGAACTACCGACACCTTTCTTGTGAGCCATGACGTATTAGTTTTAAATGTTAATTATTCTTCTGTAGCTTCCGCTTTTTTAGTCGCTTTTTTCTTTGTAGCTCCCGCTCCAGTGATACCACTGATTTGGATTTGCGTTAAAGATTGTCTGTGACCGTTTTTCTTTTTGTAACCTTTTCTTCTTTTCTTTTTGAAAACGATTACTTTATCACCTTTTAAGTGTTTTAATACTTGGGCTTCTACTGAAGCACCTTCTACAGCTGGGGCGCCTAAAGTTACGTTTCCGTTGTCATCTAATAAAAGAACTTTGTCAAAAGTAACTTTAGTTCCTTCTTCAGAAGCCAAACGGTGAACATAAACCTTTTGGTCTTTGCTTACTTTAAATTGTTGCCCTGCTATCTCTACGATTGCGTACATAACAATAATGTTTGATTAATTTTTTAAGTCTGCAAATATACAACTAATTCTTTATGAAACAACCATATACCGACAATTTTGCCGCACACACAAATATTAATCAAAAAAAGGCGCATATTTTCCACAAAACAAAACGATTACCTGTAACTTTTTACCGAAATTGCACACCTATATCGTTATCAAAAATAAATTACTAATTTTTATGAAAAAATCTTTAATGGCTTTGAGTTCACTTCTGATGCTTGGCGGCGTAGCTTCAGCGCAGAAAGTAGCGTTTGAAGAATACAATTTAGACAACGGACTTCATGTGATTTTACACAAGGACCCATCGGCTCCGGTAGTTGTTACATCGGTAATGTACCACGTGGGTGCCAAAGACGAAAACCCAAACAGAACGGGATTTGCACACTTTTTCGAACACCTTTTATTCGAAGGAACTAAAAACATCGCCCGTGGCGAATGGTTTAAAATCGTAACTGCCAACGGTGGAAACAACAATGCCAACACGTCGGACGACAGAACGTATTACTACGAAGTTTTCCCGTCAAACAATCTGGAATTGGCTTTATGGATGGAATCCGAAAGACTAATGCACCCGGTAATCAACCAAATCGGTGTGGACACGCAAAACGAAGTTGTTAAAGAAGAAAAAAGATTACGTGTAGACAATCAGCCTTACGGTAATTTATTTACTGAGGTTAAAAAGAACATCTTTACCAAACACCCGTACCGTTGGGCACCAATCGGTTCGATGGAACACCTGGATGCAGCTACATTACAGGAATTCCAGGCTTTCAACAAAAAATTCTACATTCCTAACAATGCTGTATTAGTTGTTGCCGGAGATTTCGATTCGGCTCAGGCGAAAGAATGGGTTCAAAAATATTTCGGACCAATCCAAAAAGGAACTCCGATTACTCGTGAGAAATTCGAAGAAGCTCCAATCACTCAAACGATCCACGCGACTTACGAAGATCCGAACATTCAGATTCCAATGGCCGTAACTGCCTACAGAACGCCATCAATGAAAACACGTGATGCCCGAGTATTGGACATGATCTCTTCTATCTTATCAGACGGAAAAAGTTCAAGACTATACAAAAAGATGGTTGACGAGAAAAAAATGGCTTTACAAATCGGAGCTTTCAACTACAGTCAGGAAGACTACGGTGTGTACTTTATCTATGGCTTACCATTAAGCCCGAACACTCCTGCTGACTTAATCAAAGGAATGGATGAAGAAATCGTAAAATTACAAACGGAATTAATTTCTGAAAAAGACTTCCAAAAATTACAAAACCAGTACGAAAACCAAAACGTAAACAGCAATTCCAACCTGGAAGGTGTTGCGGAAAACCTGGCATCGTACTATTTATTATATGGTGATGTAAACCTAATCAACAATGAAATTGATATTTACCGTTCTATTACGCGTGAAGAAATCAGAGACGTGGCGAAGAAATACTTAAACCCGAACCAACGTTTGATTTTAGATTATACTCCAGCAAAAGACAAAGCACAAAACTAAGCAGCCATTCATCATGAAAAAATTTATATATATAGCAGCGAGCTTGTTTTTATCGATTACTATGCAAGCACAAGACAGACCTCAACCGAAACCGGGACCAGCACCAACTATCAATGTTAAAAAACCGGAAACCTTTACTTTAAAAAACGGTTTAAAAGTAATGGTTGTTGAAAACCATAAATTACCACGTGTTTCCTATACCCTTACTTTAGACAATCCTCCTTATGCGGAAGGTGATAAAAAAGGTGTTGCCGATTTAACGAGCAGCATGATCGGAAAAGGAAGCAAAAAAATATCAAAAGACGCTTTTAACGACGAAACCGACTTTTTAGGAGCCAACATCAGCTTTTCTTCTAACGGAGCAAACGCCAGCGGATTATCTAAATATGCCGGAAGAATCCTTGAATTAATGGCCGAAGGCGCATTACACCCGGTATTTACTCAGGAAGAATTCGACAAAGAAAAAGCCAAATTATTAGAAGGCATCAAATCGCAGGAGAAAAGCGTTACTGCTGTAGCCTCTCGCGTTGAAAACGTTTTAGCTTTCGGAAAATCACACCCTAGCGGGGAATACTTAAGCGAAGAAAGCATCAACAAAGTAACCTTAAACGATGTTGTATTGAATTACAACACCTATTTCGTTCCGGGCAATGCTTACCTTGTTGTAATTGGTGATGTAAACCTAAAAGAAACCAAAAAAACCGTTGAAAAACTTTTCGGTTCGTGGAAAAAAGCAATCGCACCTCAATTAACGTATTCTGACCCTAAAAACGTTCAGTACTCACAAATCAACTTTGTGGATATGCCAAACGCGGTACAATCGGAAATCGCCTTGGTAAACACCGTAAACTTAAAAATGACCGACAAAGATTACTTCGCTACTTTATTAGCCAACCAAATTTTAGGTGGTGGTGGTGAAGGCCGTTTATTTCTAAATCTACGTGAAAAACACGGATGGACTTACGGAGCCTACTCGTCTATCGGAGCTGGAAAATATGTAACAAAATTCCGTTCATCGGCTTCTGTTCGTAACGCAGTAACCGACAGTGCTGTTGTAGAATTCTTCAACGAATTAAAACGTATCAAAACGGATTTGGTTTCAGCAGAAGATCTTAAAAATGCAAAAGCCAAATACATCGGAAACTTCGTAATGCAAATTGAAAAACCGGCTACTATTGCGCGCTATGCTTTAAACACAGCGACACAAAATTTACCGGAAGATTTCTACGAAAACTATATCAAAAACATCAGCGCTGTTACACCGGAAGACATCCGTAATGCCGCTAACAAATATTTCCTTTCTGATAACACTCGTATTGTTGTAGTTGGAAAAGCAGCGGATGTATTACCAGGATTAGAATCGTTAAAAACACCTATTTTCTATTTTGACAAATACGGTAACCCGACCGAAAAACCTGCGGTAAACAAACCAATCCCTGCCGGAGTTACTGCCAAAACAGTATTCGACAACTATATCAAAGCTATTGGTGGTGAAAAAGCGGTAACTGCAGTAAAATCACTTGCTACTGTTGCAACAGCTTCTATCCAGGGACAGGCATTAGAATTGATCAGCAAACACACTTCCGACAGCAAATCGTTAATGGAAATGAAAGTAGCAGGTATGTCAATGTCTAAACAAGTTGTAAGCGACAAAGCCGCTTATGCAGTACAACAAGGACAACGTAAAGACTATACCGCTGAAGAATTCAAAGAGAAAAAAGAGAATGCTGCAGCTTTCCCGGAATTAGCGTATGCAAAAAGAGCCGACCTTAAAATCAAAGGAATCGAGACCGTTAACGGAGCCGATGCTTATGCTATCGAAAACGGCAAATCGACCTTATACTATGATGTAAAAACCGGTTTAAAAGTTGGAGAAGCTAAAACCATGGAAAGAGGTGGTCAGAAAATGACACAAATGGTTACTTACAGCGACTACAAAGAAGTAAAAGGAATTAAAGTTCCTTACAAAACAATCATGAATGTAGGTATGGATCTTGATTTCACTACATCGGATGTAAAAATCAACGAAGGCGTTACTGCTGCTGACTTTCAGTAATCAATAACCCCATTCAAAATAAAAGGCCGCTAGTAGCGGCCTTTTTTATTTACGTGCGGAGAAATAAACCCCTATCAGAATGATCAACGCTCCTACAATCTGAAACAGTTCCATTTTTTCATTATCCAGTATTCCCCAGACAAAAGCAACCACCGGAATTAAATAAGTCACAGAAGATGCAAAAATTGGCGATGACATCTGGATTAGCCTAAAGAAAATAATATTCGCAATACCGGTTCCTACTATCCCTAAAACCGCAATATATAACGCCGACTCCTGTACTTGCGCCTCACCCATTACCTGGAAAAAATCGGTACAGGATAACACAATAAGCGCCGGAATCATTAAAACCAGAAAATTCCCCGTCGTAATACTCAGTGAATTCACATCCGACAGGTATTTTTTGATCAAATTTACATTCATCGCATAACAAACCGCTGCAATCACCACCAGAATCGCGAAATAATAATTCTGATTGGGATTACTCTTCGCACCGGAATAAATCAACACCACACATCCGACAAGCCCTATAATCACCCCAAAAAACTGTCGGCGTTGAAATTCCAATCCGAATAAAAAAGCCCCCAGCAACAATGTATTTAAAGGCGTCAGCGAATTCAGAATCGCACTGGTCGCACTACTGATTTCCGTTTGCGCAAAGGAAAACAAAAACACCGGCATAAACGTTCCGACAAAAGCGGTCAAGGCAACGTATTTCCATTTATGCGACGGAATTTTAGTAAGACTACGAAACCCGACAATCAATAAAAAAGCAGCCGCAAACAACATCCGCAAAGCCCCCAACTGAAAAGGCGTTAACCCAACAAGCCCTCTTTTAATCAGGATAAAAGAACTTCCCCAGATTAAAGAAAGTCCGATCAACAATATCCACTTGATCTGTTTTGTCATTTTAGTATTTTTTTAAGACGTAAAAGTCCAACAATAAAACGGGAAAACGATCCTTTTTTTATAATTTTGTAACGCGCTCCAAAAGAGCTTTTTAATTCTAAAAACAGTCCTTATGAATATCACTAAAAAAATCGCCGTATTTACATTTGCCACTTTTACATTGGTTAGTTGTAAAAAAGAAGCAAAAAATACTACCGAAGAAACAGTTGCAACCGAAAACACCAAAGACGTTGCTGCCAAAATGGAAACTGCCCGTTTTAACATCGAAGGAATGACTTGCGCCATGGGTTGTGCCGCTACAATCGAAAACAAATTAGGACGTTTGGACGGCGTGACTTCCGCAAAAGTTGATTTTGAAACCAAAACCGCTACAGTTGAATTCGACGCCAACAAACAAACGGCATCTTCATTAACACAAACGGTTGAAGGCGTTGCCGACGGAAAGACTTACAAAGTGTCGAACATGAAAGAAGAATTGAAAAAAGCCTAATCAAAAGCTTTGCGATATAAAAAAAGCGAACCAAACGGTTCGCTTTTTTATGTCTTTTATTTTTATTTCCAGCGCAAGCTTTCCATAATCTTACGCATATCATTTTTAATATAACTTGCCGCCGGCATAATCGAATCGAAATTGGGCTTGGTATAAAAATACACCGATCCAACGATAAAATGTCTGGTACTATCCGTCACATAAAACTGCGCGTTGGTTGCCGCATTTCCACCAACCTGATAAAACATCCCATATACTTTCTCCCTTCCATTGATAAAAGGCTGCTCCTGTATGTCATCGGCCTTAATCACGTGCTCGTAGGTCAGTTTTTGCGCATCCCGTAACAAGACATCAATATTATTATTCACCGGCTTATAATCGATATAAATCGTTCCTTTCATATTCGGATAATTGATATCGAATCCACACGCTCCTTTTTTACTAATTTTCGTCCGATTGTTCACATCAAAAGTAAAAGCACATCCGTCGTTGAACGGCGCATATTCCGGTTTTGGATATTCCAAACTCAGGTATGCTTTTGGCTTTGGTACCACATCCCCTTTACAAGCCGTAAACAGCGATCCAACAGCCAATAGTGTTGCAAAAGCGGTATTTTTAAGTATTCTATTCATCAAGTAAGGTCACTTTAATTTGTTTGACGCGGCGTTTGTCTACCGATTCGACGGTAAATATACAATCTGCAAAATTTATTTTCTGATGCTTTTTCGGAAAATTTCCCGAAATCTCCAAAATAAATCCGGCCAACGTTTCCGATTCGCCTTTGCTGGTTTCGAAAACCTCTTCGTTTACCGGTACAATCCGATAAAAATCCTTGAGACTAATTTTCCCTTCAAACAAAAAGTTTTTGGTATCGATTTGCGAAAATACAATATTCTCATCGTCGAATTCATCACTGATATCTCCTACAATTTCCTCTAAAATATCCTCCAATGAGATCACTCCCGAGGTTCCACCGTATTCATCCACTACGATCGCAAGGTGATTTTTCATACTCTGAAACTCCTTTAACAGATTGTCGAGTTTTTTATTTTCCGGTACAAAAAACGGCTCCCGAAGCAACTTCTGCCATTCAAAATCCGTTTTATCAATATAAGGAAGCAGGTCTTTTACGAACAAAACACCCTCAATATGATCGATATCGTCTCTAAAAACCGGTATTCGGGAATAGCCTTTTTCTACAATCTCCGTTACAATTTCCGAAAAAGAATCTTCTATATCCAGTGCAAACACATCAATCCTCGGAGTCATCACCTGTCGGGCATCCGTATTTCCAAAACTCACAATCCCTTCTAGTATCTTTTGTTCTTCTTTGGTTGTATCGCCATAATCGGTCATTTCTAATGCCTGCGATAACTGATCGACCGAGAAATTTTCTTTTTCCCGTCCTATTTTCTTATACAGATAGATGATGATTTTTCGCAGCGGAATACTAACCGGCGTAAGCAGTTTATCCAGAAAAACCACCAGACCACTTACTCCTTTGGCAAATTTGACATTATTTCGGGTCGCATACATTTTAGGAAGCACCTCTCCAAAGAAAAGAATCAATACGGCTACTATTGCAATTTCCAACAGGATTTTAGTACCGATTGCCATCAATTCCGAAAAAACACGGTCGCCCAGGTAGGAAAACAAAACGACGATTGTAATATTCGAAAAATTATTAGCCACCAAAAACGTCATCGACAATTTTTTGGGTGCTTCCAATAATCTTCCGATTTGTTTACCCCGGATAGCATCGGTTGCCCTCAGGGTTTCAATTTCTTTTTTAGTAAGTGAGAAAAGTGCGGTTTCGGCACCGGAAATCAGAGCAGAACAACACAACAGGAACAGTATTCCTGCGATTAGTAGTATCAGGTTAAAATCTATAGTACTTAGTAAACTGACGGGGCCTGGGTCCAAATCAAACAGAATTAGTTATACAATTAAAACGGCATATCATCATTTTGCATAGGCGTACCCGGTGAATCAAATGATGGTTTAGAAGTATCGCCCGAAGTCGGGAAACCCGGCTTATTGTTTTCGATTTCCTTTTTCGTCGTTAAGAAGGTAAACTCGGTCACCTGAATTTCGGTGGTGTACTTTGTTGTCCCATCTTCGGCCTGCCATTGTCTGGATTTGATTCGACCTTCCACATAAATTTTATCGCCTTTCGAAAGATATTTTTCGCATATCTCTGCCGCCTTATTCCGCACTACAAGATTATGCCATTCTGTAGAAGTGATCCTTTCGTTTGTTGTTTTGTTAATATACACCTCATTGGTTGCAAGAGGAAAACGCCCAATACAATTACCTCCTTCGAAATAATGCATTTTCACATCATCTCCCAAATGTCCAATTAACATGACTTTATTTACCGTTCCGTTCATGGCTCGTACCTATTTATTAACTCAAATATACTAATTCTATTTATTTTTTACGTACTCTGTGATAAAATTATGTATCACAATAGGAAATGGAAACTTCTGAACCTCATTCCATGACAAACCGCCTGATATTGTATCGATTGTTTTCAATTCCCAAAAATAGATGTGCAAATGTTGGTGCGAAAGCTTATGAAGAATCTGCTTTTCATTTAAAAGACGTAACGTCTTCAAACGGCCATCATCCGGAATTGCAAGTCTTCTCACAATCTCGTCCGGCATAACATCCCGATGAATGTCGGCCGTAGTTTCGACCAGCGGAAACTCATACAATCCAAACCAGATTCCTTTATCCTGTCGTTTTTGCACGATGGTTTTCCCTAGCGGATCTACAAACAGTATATAATTCAGATAGCGGTTTGTGACTTTCGTTTTCTTTAATTTTACCGGAAGGCGATCCACTTTCTTTTTTTGCAAAGCCGCACAACTCCCATTAAACACACACGAAGTACAATCCGGATTTTTAGGCACACATTGCAGCGCCCCAAATTCCATCATCGCCTGATTGAACAGCGAAGCTTTATCCACAGGCAGCAATTCGGCGGCCAACGCTTTAAATTCTTTTTTAGCAACCGGGGAAGCAATATCCGTTTCCACATCAAAATAGCGGGCCAACACCCGGAACACATTACCATCGACCACCGGAACGGGTTCACCATAGGAAATGGAAGCAATTGCCGCAGCAGTGTATTCCCCCACTCCTTTTAATTTTAAAAGTCCGTCGTAATTTTCGGGAAACAACCCATTTCGTTCGAAGGCGATGTATTGCGCCGTGGCATGCAGATTTCGCGCTCTCGAATAGTAGCCCAAACCCTGCCAGAGTTTTAACACTTTTTCTTCATCGGCATTTGCCAGATCAAAAACAGATGGAAAAGCCTCAACAAACGCTAAAAAATACGGCAAACCTTGTGCAACTCGCGTTTGTTGCAACATGATTTCAGACAGCCATATACGGTAGGGATCCGCCGTTTTTCGCCATGGCAAATCACGCTTAGACCGCAAATACCACTGGATTAACGAGTTAGAAAAATCCATTATAAAAAATTAGGAGACAAAAATAAAACTTTATGTAATTAAATTTTAATCGATTAAGGTTGAAATATTGTATTTTTAATTCCTATATTTGCAAACTCAAAAAATTACACATCAATATAAATACGAAAGAAAATGACGAAAGCAGACATCGTAGCGAAAATTTCCGAGAAATTGGGTCTAGAAAAAGGAGATGTACAAGCAACAGTTGAGTCTTTTATGGACGAAGTAAAAAACTCATTAGAAACTGGTGACAACGTATACTTAAGAGGTTTTGGTAGCTTTATCATCAAGACAAGAGCTGAAAAAACGGGTAGAAACATCTCTAAAAATACTACAATCAAGATTCCTGCCCACAACATCCCGGCTTTCAAACCAGCAAAAGTTTTTGTTGATGGCGTGAAAACGAATACTGAAGTAAAAGTTAACTAATTTATTAATCACTCTAAACACTACAATTTATGCCAAGTGGTAAAAAAAGAAAAAGACATAAGGTAGCAACTCACAAACGTAAAAAAAGAGCGAGAGCTAACCGTCATAAGAAGAAAAAGTAGTTTAAAACTACTTTTTTCTTTTTAAAGTTTAAAGTTCATTGAAATTGAAATCATAGAAAACGGAGTCAATCAGTGCGTTTTTTACTACAAACCAATGGTCTGTAGTCACTGAAATCGTATTCCGATTATGGTTTCCCGGGTAAAACCTGTAAATTTAATGTTTAATCCATCTGTACGCTGATAGTCTTATTTCGATAACCGCTATTGATGTATGGATAAAAATGTACCAAGTGAACAAGGAATTAATTATCCGATCCAGTTCAGAAGCGGTAGATTTTGCCTTATTAAAAGATGGAAAACTAATTGAATTACACAGAGAAGAGGGCGATAAAAACGGCTTTCAGGTAGGTGATATTTTTATTGCCAAAATCCGAAAACCGGTAGCAGGATTGAATGCGGCCTTTGTAAATGTAGGTTTCGAAAAAGACGCCTTTTTACATTATCATGATTTGGGTCCGAACTTATCTTCTCTAATGAAATTCATCAAACTTGTAAGCGCAGGTAAAATAAAAGATTTCTCCCTAAAAAACTTTCCTTTTGAACCTGAGATCGACAAAGATGGCGCGATATCCGACGTGTTAAGTGCCAATCAGTCAATTTTAGTTCAAGTAGTTAAAGAACCCATATCCACCAAAGGACCACGAATAAGTTCCGAACTTTCTCTGGCCGGGCGGTATGTTGTTTTAGTTCCTTTTTCGGATCGTATCTCGATTTCACAAAAAATCGAATCGAAAGAAGAAAAAGACCGCTTAAAACGCTTGGTTCAATCTATCAAACCAAAAGGATTTGGTGTTATTGTCAGAACAGTAGCAGAAGGCAAAAAAGTAGCTGAACTCGACAAAGACTTACAAAATTTGCTAGACAAATGGTCCACAATGTGTAAGCGAATCCCTACAGCTCATCATCCTTCCAAAGTATTAGGCGAACTCAACCGAGCCTCCTCAATACTACGCGATGTTTTTAATGATACCTTTACCGGTATCCATATCGATGATGAGGATCTGTATTATCAAACGAAGGAGTATTTGCAAGAAATAGCTCCTGCTAAAGTATCTATTGTTAAGCATTATCAATCGAAAGAATTACCTCTTTTTGAGAAATACAACATAGAGCGACAAATTAAGACGTCATTTGGAAGAACGGTATCTATGAGCAAAGGAGCTTATTTAATCATAGAACACACCGAAGCTTTACACGTAATCGACGTCAACAGCGGTAACCGCTCCAACAAAGCGCAAAACCAGGAAGACACTGCCTTAGAAGTGAATATGATTGCTGCGGCCGAAATAGCCCGACAATTACGATTACGCGACATGGGTGGTATTATTGTAATCGATTTTATCGATATGTCAAATCCTGATAACCGTAAAGTGCTCTACGATTTCTTACGAGAGGAAATGAGCGATGACAAAGCAAAACATAAAATCTTGCCTCCTAGCAAATTTGGATTAATTCAAATTACTAGACAAAGAGTCAGACCCGAAGTTAATATCAAAACAAGAGAAGAAAACCCGAATAATGAAAACGGGGAAATTGAAGCTCCTATCCTGATTATTGATAAAATATCGGCTGATCTAGAACGAATTTTTAAGGATCACAAAAAAGTGGTTCTGAATGCGCATCCCTTTGTGGCTGCCTATATAACTAAAGGTTTTCCATCATTACGTTCAAAATGGTTTTTTGAACATAAAAAATGGGTGAAAGTTATACCTCGTGACGCTTACACGTACTTAGAATATCACTTCTTCGACAAAGATGGAAGTGAAATTAAATAAATCCAAAACCGCACGTTGTGAAACGGAGCGGTTTTTTTATGCCTATAATTAACGTCTTTTCTGAAAAAAAGCCTTCATCAAAGCCGCACATTCAGACTCCATAACACCGGTAACTACTACCGTTTTCGGATGCAATTGCGCCCCCATTTTCCGATACCCCCGGTGTTCATCGTAGGCACCATAAACCACTTTGGATATCTGACTCCAATACAACGCACCGGCACACATCTGACACGGTTCCAACGTAACGTAAAGCGTACAGTCTTTCAGGTATTTTCCACCCAGAAAATTGGCCGCCGCCGTAATCGACTGCATTTCGGCATGTGCCGTAACATCGTTTAACAACTCCGTCAGGTTGTGACTTCTGGCAATAACCCGATTGTCGATCACTACAATAGCGCCAACCGGAATTTCGCCTTTTTCAAACGCGAGCTCCGCTTCCTGGAGCGCCTTTTTCATAAAATAATCGTCTGTGAAAATGTTTTCCATAAAAACAAAAATACAATTTCAAATTGTACCTTTGCACCATGGCAGCAAAACTCTTATCAAACATACTATCACCCACCGATTTACGCAAGCTCCCCATGGAGCAACTTCCGGATCTGGCACAGGAACTGCGCGAGTTTATCATCGATATCGTATCGACCAAGGAAGGCCATTTGGGCGCGAGTTTGGGCGTTGTAGAACTGACCATAGCCCTGCATTATGTTTTTAACACTCCCGACGACCAACTGGTATGGGATGTCGGCCATCAGGCATACGGTCATAAAATTCTGACCGAGCGTGCCGCAGTATTCCACACCAACCGTCAATTGGGCGGTATTTCCGGTTTCCCCAATCGCAACGAGAGTCCTTACGACACTTTTGGCGTTGGACATTCTTCTACGGCTATTTCGGCGGCTTTGGGAATGGCCATTGCCTCCCAGCTAAAAGGCGAAATCGAAAAACAACATATCGCCGTTGTTGGGGATGCTTCGATTGCTTCAGGAATGGCCTTTGAAGGACTAAACCATGCGGGTGTGACCGATGCCAATTTACTTGTCATTTTAAACGACAATGCGATAGGAATCGACCCTAGTGTAGGCGCATTAAAAGAATACCTTACCGCTGTAAAAGACGGCAGCAACCCGCGTGACAACAACATGATCCGTTCGTTAAATTTTGATTATACAGGACCTATCGACGGCCATGACATTCCATTATTAATCAAAGAACTGCTCCGATTAAAAGATAAGAAAGGACCCAAATTCCTCCATATTACCACCACAAAAGGCAAAGGACTCGAACAGGCCGAAAAAGACCAGGTTCGTTATCATGCACCGGGGAAATTTGACAAAACAACCGGAGAGATACTTCCCCGATCGGAAGAAAACTTACCACCAAAATTCCAGGATGTCTTCGGATTGACGTTAGTCGAACTGGCACATCAAAACGAACGCATTATCGGGATCACTCCTGCAATGCCCACCGGTTCGTCACTTAAATTTATGATGGACGAAATTCCGGATCGCGCTTTCGACGTGGGCATCGCCGAACAACATGCGGTAACGCTGGCTGCCGGAATGACCACTCAGGGAATGGTGGTATTTTGCAATATTTATTCTACTTTCCTGCAACGCGCCTACGATCAGGTCATTCACGATGTCGCACTACAAAATTTACCGGTTATATTTTGTTTGGACCGCGCCGGTTTGGTTGGCGAAGATGGCGCGACCCATCAGGGTGTTTTCGACATTGCCTACCTGAACTGTATTCCGAATCTGATTTTATTTGCCCCTATAAATGAAATCGAACTCCGAAACGGCATGTATACGGCACAATTAGGACTGGATCATCCGATTGCTATACGCTATCCAAGAGGAAGAGGTGTTGTTCAAAACTGGCAACTGCCGTTCGAAAAAATCGAAATCGGAAAAGCCCGAAAACTTTCAAAAGGCAGCAAAATTGCCATTTTATCCACCGGAACAATTGGAAACAATGTACTTCAGGCTTTGGAACAAACGGAGAACCGTGATTTATTTTCACACTATCATTTTCCATTTATAAAACCGCTGGATATCGAAACACTAAAAGCAATCTGTGACAGTCACGAGCAACTGATCACAATAGAAGACGGATCCGTATTAGGCGGTTTCGGAAGCAACATTGCAGCATTTGTAAGCACACATTATAGCGGCTTAAGTGTTAAAATACTGGGTATTCCGGACGAATTTATCGAGCACGGCACAGTTATTGAGCAGCAAAAAAAATGCAAAATTGATGTTAACAGTTTGACAACTATTTTTTCAAGTTACTGATTTCAACCACTTTTGCAAAAACTAAAGAAAATTAAAAACTAAATTTATCATGAAGATTACTCCGTATCTAATCGGATTACTTTTTATTTTAGCCATTCAGAAAAGTAATGCACAAGACGTAGTAAGAACTACAATTCCCGACACCACCTCCTACTGGCACAAAAAAAACAGCATCGGACTGGATTTTAGCCAGATTGCCTTTATCAACTGGAGCGTCGGAGGAAACAACTCTATTTCAGGTCTTTTAAAGGGCGCTTTTTTACGAAACTACATCAAAGGTAATGTGAAGTGGAAAAACGAATTAATCGTACGCTATGGGATTAACAAGCAGGAAGAGCGCGAACTTCGTAAAACCGATGATGCGATTCAGCTGAATTCGACTTTTGGTTACCGTCACGACAGTATTTCAAACTGGTACCACAGTGCAAAACTAAATTTCAACACACAATTTACCAGTGGATATGCGTATCCGAATACCGATCTGGCGATTTCGAAAGCTTTCGCACCGGCTTATTTATTCCTGGGTGTCGGAGCGGAGTATTCCAATAAAGAACAAAAGCTAAATGCTTATTTCTCGCCTTTAACACAGAAAACTACTTTGGTATTGGATCAGCGTTTGGCCGATCAGGGTGCTTTTGGGGTTGACAAAGCGATCTATGATGAAGCCGGAAATCTGATTACCCATGGTAAACGTTCGCGGACAGAAGTAGGTATTTTAATTACCAACCAATGGAAAAGCGAGATTTACAAGAATATATTCCTCGATCATCGCCTGAGCCTTTATACCGATTATATAAACCGATTCGGCAATATTGATGTCGACTGGCAATTACAGTTGGATTTGGTGGTTAACGAATATGTAAAAGCCAATATCGGTACGAATCTTGTTTACGACGATGACATCAAATCGAAAAAAGAAATCGATGGTGTACAGGTTACCCAAGGCCCTAAAATCCAATTCAAACAATTATTAGGCATTGGTTTGAGTTATACATTTTAAGACATAAAAAAAGGTTCCTTTTCGGAACCTTTTTTGTTTTAGAATTAATTTACGATAACCTTTTGAGTATGACTTAAATTATCACCCTCCACTTTAAGGATATACATTCCTGATTGCAATCCTTTCAGGTTGATTGTTTTTTCGATATTGAAATCGTCTACTTTCTGACTGTATACATTTCTTCCGTTCATATCAAACACCTGGAATGCCACTTTACCGGTATAGTTTCCGATAAACACATTAAACGTTCCGTTAGACGGGTTTGGATATACTTTGATCATATCTTTATCCTGGAAATAATCCACAGACATGGTACAGTTAGGTCCTTGCGGAGGCGTTGTAAAATCTTCCACCTGATCGTTGATTGCAGCTACACCGCTATTCATACCAGCAGATGCATTTACTCCTAAACCTCTTCTGGCAAAAACATCCCAGATCATACAGTAATTCTGTCCACCGGTTGAAGCCTGATCGGCTGCGATGATCGCATCTCTTCCGGAGACAAACGAAGGATTACATGGTTGCAATTTTAACGCATCGATGATCAACTGTAATACTTTATTATTACCTCCTGTTCCGTTATAGATATTCGGATCATATCCGTATTTATTGATATACGCCCATGTTAAATCCCATAGCATCGAAGCCCAAACCGTTCCTACCGCGTGAACATCAACACGTAAAGTCCCATTCTGATCGGTATAGGATAATCCATTGGTATCACCATAGGTAAGTGGGTTGATACCCATATCGGTTGAATATTTATACTGACGGATTCCCACACCATTTGTAGGCTGCCCCGCCAGGAAGGTTGCAATTCCTTTTCCGGTTACCGGAGAATCACCCGCTTTAATCTGTAGAAGATAGGCGAAGAAATCCGACCAACCTTCACCCATTTGCTCCGTACTGGTCAAACAGTTTGCAGCAGCAGGCCCACCTGTTAAACGGGAAGAAATACCATGACCATATTCGTGTGAAATTACACCATTGTCAAAATCACCATCCGAATTTACGAAAGTAGAAGCCTCATAGGATATAGTAGTATTAACCGCTCCGGATTGCATACCGGCAATTATCGCATTTCCTACCGACTGACTTACCAAAATAGCCGGGATTGTGATGCCTGCATTTGCCCCTCCCATAACCATGTATTCATCCAGGTTATTCACGACGATAACCGCCACGGCACCGGCATTTTGAGCAAACATTACTTTATTTACGAAATCACAAGATCCTCTGCGAACCAAAACGATTTTACCCGTTAACTGCGCTCCGTTGATGGCTGCTGTACAAGCATCGGCATTATCCGGAACACCATCATCAAAGAGAGCTAAATCAGCTGTAATTCCGGCTGGTGCTACTGGCACCGCAACGTGACCACTGGTAAAGTTATTATCTACGGCAAAATAGGCCCCAGCCAAAGACGCCGGTGAATTTATACGGAAAAAGTTAGGTCTTGGCCCTACATTCCACAAATACATTTGCATACGTGGTGACTGACCATCTACCGGAGTGGAAAAATTCGCATTATTTGTACCGCTTCCATCCTGAGAATCTGCCAGAACCGGATCCCCGTTAAAGGTTACCGTTCCGCCGCGTCCGTAGTTATTTTGCTGGAAGTTTCCATTAACCTCGTTAAATCCGTACTGATACATAATATCGTGCATGATATTATTCATATAGAACAGGTTCGTTGTAGCCGCACTGGTATAGGTCGATGCTGCCACACCTGTTCCACCATAAGGGAAGTCAAAAGTCAAACTTAAACCACCGTTCGGACTAGCTCCTGTAGTAGCATTCGTCCCGGCAATATCTTCTTTTGCCCAAACGTTATTACCTCTGGTCGTTGTAAATTCCGGACCGGTAACTCCGTTGGTATCGTGCCATCCGTAAGGCGAAGCTGTTGCATTATGAGGAGTCACCAGTAACTCACGGTTTCCGTGATTTGGACTTTCCACATTATACGGATATACTCGGTATGAACCAGATTGCACCTGTGCCAATGCACTTGCATCTTTAAAGGCTTTACTACTGAAGTTCATCGTAGTATGATTGTGATCTTTATGATTAGCATCGCCGAAGTTACAGCTCAATACCAGATCAAAGTTTTCCAGCATTGCACCCGTAACCGCATCGATCCGAACACTCCACAGATGCTTATAATCGGAGGTATAAAACGTATAATCCCAAGCCAGTCGCAGGGATGCATCTTCCATTTGTTGGAAAACAAGCTCTGCAGTAACCGGATCATCCGTTAAAGTTCCGTTGGTTAATTTGTATTCTTTATCGCTGATTTTAGTAGCAATCTGCGAACTGAAAGCAGGCACTTTTAAATGGGTTTGTGCTTTCGACAATCCGTCCGTTACCGATAAAACCGGTGTTACCGTGTTGATTTTTGCTCCTACATCACCTACAAAACGGTTTCCGACATTAATCACTTCTCCGTTTTTAACCGCAAAATTCGTAACTGCATTAAAGATTTCAATTCCTTTATAACGTTGTTTTACGTAGTAATTATTGATCTTCGTAGTCGAAGAACTCGCCTCACTCTCCACAAACCAATCCGCGACATCTTGTCGGGATAAGCCTAATTTTTGATGGTTATTGGTCAGATAACGTTGGATTTGCTCATTTTGAGATTGTGCAAACCCCGCACTACTAGCCAATAGCAGCATCATTAGGGTAGTTTTTTTCATAATTTTTTTAGTTAGCTTTTTTTAATTCAAGTTTCACAAAATTATAATTTTATTCAACTTAACAAAAAAATATTACTAACTTATCAACAATATCACACTTAACCTTTAATTATGTTAAAAATTTGTAAGGCTTTACCGTCAGTTAACATGGATATAAAATGACAGATGTGCATCAGACGTTCGTACAAACTCATTTTTTCGGTTACGAATTTCTCTGGTAGTAACTTCAACAACAGTTGATCATAATTTGTAGCCGCTCCTTCGAATTTATTATTATACGCCGTACAAAACTTATCCAGCAGTGCATTAATGATCTGATACCCCATAATTTCCTTTTCGATCACATCATTACTTTGGTAGATATTTTTAATACTGATTTTGATAATATCGTCCATTTGTGCTTTATACTGACTCTTATCCATCAGTGCCGAATGGAACTTCCCTTCGAGGATTGCTTCTTCATTTTCGAGAAACACACGAACTGCATCACCTATCAGACTACTAATCGCCAGTGCACGCAAATAACTGATCCGGTCTTCTTTTGTAACCAGGCTATTGTATTTTTTTCGATCCATGATATGCCCTACCAGCTTCACCAGATATTCCAGTGCAAAATCCTCATCCACCAATCCGAGGTTAATTCCATCTTCGAAATCGATAATAGTATAACAGATATCGTCGGCCGCTTCGACCAAAAACGCCAGCGGATGTCTTTCGAAACCAACATCCTCTCCATTTTTGTTTGCAATCAGCCCTAACTCGGCCGCCACATCATTAAAAAACACCTTATCCGTTTGAAAAAAGCCAAACTTTTTATCGGCTATATTAGCCGTCGGTTTTTTCGGCAGACTTTCTTTCGGGTATTTCATAAAAGCCCCTAAAGTCGCATAGGAAATCCGCAAACCGCCTTCATTCCCCGGACGCGAGCCCGTAAGCACCGAAAAACCATTGGCATTTCCTTCAAAATCGATCAGATCCTGCCATTCTTTAGCCGTTAGCTGCGCCTTATATTTACTCCCTTTTCCGGTTTTAAAATATTCTCCTATTGCTTTTTCACCCGAATGTCCAAAAGGCGGATTTCCGATATCGTGCGCCAATGCCGCAGCAGCGACTATGGTTCCAAAATCGTTCATATGGAAACCGTGAACCTCATTCAGATAGGGATATTTTTCCAGGATTTTCTTTCCAACCAAACGCCCCAACGAACGTCCCACAACCGATACCTCCAAACTATGCGTGAGTCGGGTATGAACGAAATCGGTTTTTGACAAAGGTATTACCTGCGTTTTATCCTGTAGACTACGAAAAGCCGACGAAAAGATAATCCGGTCGTAATCCACTTCAAATCCTAAACGGGTATCATCCTGTTCCTTACGCAAACGTTTGCTTGTATCACCCTGTCTTTTTAACGACAGTAATTGTTCCCAATGCATCATAGGAGTGTATTTTTAAATTCCCAAACGGGAGCTAGTTATTTTGTTGTTTTTCAATTTCAGCCTGAATAATATTATTTTTCACCGCTGTAAACACCTGATTTTTCGCTTCGGCAAACGACACCTCATAAATCCGTTCCAACGTACAGAATTCGGCCGGATATTTCGACAACAGTTTGTCATAATACATATCGAGTACTTCGCGCGACGGAAGTGTAAACTCCAGTTTTAGTTCAAACCGGCGTACCAAAGCCTCATCAATCATCTGAATCTGGTTGGTTGCCGCGATCAATATCGACTTTTTAGGAAAATTATCAATCAGCTGTAAGATCGCATTTACCACGCGTTTCATTTCGCTACTGTCTTTATTATCATAATCCCGTATTTGTCCCAACGAATCGAATTCGTCGAAAAACAATACGGCACTTTCATACAGCACTTCTTTAAACAGACCTTCAATATTTTTGGCGGTTTCGCCCAGTTTGGACGAAACGATACTCGCCAGATTCACGATAATAATCTTTTTGTCGAGCTTTTTAGCAATCGCCTTGGCTGTCATGGTTTTCCCACAACCCGTTTTTCCGTAGAGCAGCATTTTATTCACCACCGGCAATTCGTAGCGTTCCAGCACTTCGCGGAAATGATATTCTTTTAAAAACTGGTTGATCTGCGCTGATACAGCCTCGTTAAAAACAACATCTTCCAGATTCACATTACTTCTGTCGGTAAAATATAAAGTACTCAAGCGATATGGTTTTAAGTTCTATTGCGAACAAATGTACAAATACAATTTGGCTTAAAAAGAAAACAGCCATCTCAAAAGACAGCTGTTTTTATGATTGTTTTTCAGATTATGATCCACACATTTCACAATCGTCTGGTTCGGCATTTCTGGAACGCTCCAACATAGCACGGAATTCATCTACTGCGATTTCTTCCTCTTTTGCCGGTGTTTCCTGCTTCACCTCGTTGTTCAATGTAAATTTGATCGCATCGACAGCACTCTTCGTTCTCAGGTAGTACATTCCCGTTTTTAATCCGGACTGCCATGCGTAGAAGTGCATTGATGTTAATTTTGCAAAAGTAGCGCCTTCCATAAAAAGGTTTAACGATTGCGACTGATCGATAAAGTAACCACGCTGACGGGACATGTCGATAATATCTTTCATACTCATTTCCCAAACCGTTTTATACAGTTCTTTGATATCCTGAGGAATGATGTCGATATTCTGGATCGATCCGTTGGCACGCATGATTTCCTGTTTCAGGTTTTCGTTCCACAAGCCCAGGTTTACCAAATCCTGCAACAAGTGTTTGTTTACCACGATAAACTCACCTGATAATACACGACGGGTATAAATATTGGAGGTATACGGTTCGAACGCTTCGTTATTTCCTAAGATTTGTGACGTTGAAGCTGTTGGCATCGGCGCCATCAACAAGGAGTTACGCACTCCGTTTTGCATTACTTCTTTTCGCAAGCCTGCCCAATCCCAACGACCGCTTAAATCGCCATCGTTCAATCCCCAAAGGTTATATTGGAATTCACCTTTTGAAATCGGAGAACCTTCGAAAGTCGAATACGGTCCTTCTTCTTTTGCCATTTCCATTGACGACGTAAGTGCCGCAAAATACATGGTTTCGAAAATTTCCTGATTTAATTTTTTAGCAGCATCACCTGTAAATGGCAAACGCAATAAAATAAAAGCATCAGCCAAACCTTGTACGCCCAATCCCACCGGACGGTGACGCATGTTGGAGTTTTCGGCTTCCTGAACCGGATAGTAATTTCTATCGATTACTTTATTTAGATTACGCGTTACACGTTTGGTAACATCGTAAAGTAAGGCATGGTTAAACTCTCCGTTTTCCACAAACATTGGAAGTGATATGGACGCCAGGTTACAAACCGCAATTTCATCGGCTGAAGTATATTCCATAATTTCCGTACACAGGTTTGATGAACGGATCGTTCCCAGATTTTTCTGGTTCGATTTACGGTTGGCCGCATCTTTATAAAGCATGTAAGGCGTACCGGTTTCGATTTGTGATTCAAGGATTTTCTCCCAAAGCTCACGGGCTTTAATCGTTTTTCTTCCTTTTCCGGCATTTTCATAACCGATATACATCGCTTCGAATTCGTCGCCATATACATCGTATAATCCCGGACATTCGTTTGGACACATCAACGTCCACTGTCCATCTTCCTGTACGCGTTTCATAAACAAATCGTTCATCCACATCGCATAGAAAAGATCACGTGCACGCATTTCTTCTTTTCCGTGGTTTTTTCTCAAATCCAGAAAATCGAAAATATCGGCATGCCATGGTTCTACATAAATCGCAAAACTACCTTTGCGTTTCCCACCACCTTGATCCACATAACGTGCGGTATCGTTAAACACACGTAACATCGGTACAATACCGTTTGATGTTCCGTTTGTTCCTCTGATGTACGAACCGGTAGCCCGTACATTGTGGATTGATAAACCGATTCCTCCGGCCGATTGTGAAATCTTAGCCGTATGTTTTAGGGTGTCGTAAATTCCGTCGATACTATCATCCTGCATCGTCAACAGGAAGCAAGACGACATTTGCGGTTTTGGTGTTCCGGCATTAAACAACGTTGGTGTTGCATGTGTAAAGAACTTTTTCGACATCAACTCGTAGGTTTCGATTGCCGATTCGATATCATTCAGGTGAATCCCTACGGAAACACGCATCAACATGTGTTGCGGACGTTCTACGATTTGCCCGTTAATACGCAACAAATACGAACGTTCCAAGGTTTTAAATCCGAAATAATCGTAGTTAAAATCCCGATTATAGATAATTGTGGAATCCAAACGTTCGGCATTGGCCATGATCACTTCATACACCTCATCCGAAATCAATGGTGATTCCTGATTGGTTCTCGGATTTACATACTGGAACATATCCGTCATGGTTTCCGAGAATGATTTTTTGGTATTTTTATGCAGGTTCGATACGGCAATTCGCGCCGCCAACTGTGCATAATCCGGGTGTGAAACCGTCATTGACGCCGCTGTTTCGGCCGCCAGGTTATCCAGTTCTGATGTGGTTACACCATCGTATAAACCTTCAATAACTCGCATAGCTACTTTTACCGGATCAACCAAATCGTTTAATCCGTAGCATAGAATTCTAACTCTGTCTGTAATCTTATCAAACATTACAGGCTCACGTCTTCCGTCTCTTTTTACTACATACATCGTATTGAAAATTTATGAATTGATACAAATAATTTTATAGAAAACACTTTGGTTTTCGCCCCAATCGCCATTTCGCATGGCCGATTACAGTTCTTTAAAAATCAGCGTCGAAGCTAATTTTCTGCGAGTCGGTATCTTTGTTTAATACACCCGCTTTTTGGTATTCGGATACCCTTTTTTCAAAGAAATTGGTTTTCCCTTGTAACGAGATCATATCCATAAAATCAAATGGATTGCTCGCGTTATATACTTTTTCACAACCCAGTTCCACCAACAATCTGTCGGCTACAAACTCCAGGTATTGTGTCATTAGTGTTGCATTCATTCCGATCAAACTCACCGGTAATGATTCGGTAATAAATTCTCTTTCGATATTTAAGGCATCAGTAATGATTTCCTTAATTCTATCTTTCGGTACTTTATTCACCAAGTGGTGATTGTGTAAATGCACCGCAAAATCGCAATGCACTCCTTCGTCTCTTGAGATCAACTCATTCGAAAACGTAAGTCCCGGCATCAGACCGCGTTTTTTCAACCAGAAAATCGAACAGAAAGCTCCGGAGAAGAAAATTCCTTCTACGGCAGCAAAGGCAATTAATCTTTCGGCAAACGAATCGGATTCGATCCAACGCAATGCCCAATCCGCTTTTTTGCGGATTGCAGGAAAGACATCCAAAGCATGGAACAATTCATTTTTCTCTGCTTCGTCTTTCACATAGGTATCAATCAAAAGTGAATAGGTTTCACTATGAATGTTTTCCATCATGATCTGAAATCCGTAGAAAAACTTCGCTTCCGGATATTGCACTTCGTTTACAAAGTTTTCCGCAAGGTTTTCATTTACGATACCATCGGAAGCCGCGAAGAACGCCAAAATATGTTTGATAAAATATTTTTCGTCGTCGTTCAATTTTGTGTTCCAGTCGGTCAAATCCTGATGTAAGTCAATTTCTTCTGCTGTCCAAAAGCTAGCCTCCATTTTTTTATACCAATCCCATATATCATGGTGCTTGATTGGAAAAATAACAAAACGGTCTTTATTCTCTTGTAAAATTGGTTCGATCACCGACATAGTACACTGACTTTTAAAAGATTAATTTTATGCTTTTCTTTAGAAAAACACACTACAAAGATTGGTATTTGAAACGGAAAAAGAAAGACAAAACGAGTCAAACTTATTCACAATTAGGACGAGTTTTTAACAAGCGAAGAAAATTCTTTCAAGCTGAGTTTAAAAATATATACTTTTGAAAAACAATACGTTACGAAATAACACTGTATTAAAAAAAGGTACTTTATCCGGCGCTAACACACCAAGCAACACCTTTCCCACAGAAAACAGTTAGCCTACTTTTTAAGTTCTTCGGCCACTTTTTCAAGTTCGCTATACCATTCCTGGCCAAACTTACGAACCAACGCTTCTTTTACGAATTTATACACCGGAACTTCCAGCTCTTTCCCAAGCGAACACGCATCATCACAAATATGCCATTTATGATAATTTACCGCTGCGAAATCGGAGAAATCCTTAACCCGAATCGGGTACAAATGACACGAAACCGGTTTTTTCCAATCGACTAAACCCTGGTTATAAGCCTGCTCGATTCCACAAAGTGCCGTTGGCCCGTCGAAAATAACATAGGCACAATCCGCATTATTGATCAAAGGCGTTTCCAAATCACCATCCGACCCTACGATTGAAGTTCCCTGCGCTTCGATGGCAGCGATACCTTCGGGACGTAAAAACGGTTTTACAATGGGATAAATTTTCTCCAGAATTGCCACTTCATTTTGATCAAGCGGCGCACCGGCATCACCATCCACACAACAAGCTCCTTTACAAGCCGACAGATTACACACAAATTCTTTTTCAAGAATTTCTTCAGACACGATGGTTTTCCCTAACTGAAACATTATACTCGGAATTCATTAATTAGCCGACAAAGGTACAAATTAATACCGACTTTAAAACGGGGCAAAACACCCTCTTTCGTTGCGAAATAAGCAATAAACAAAGACATTTCGAGGTCAATTTTATTTTTATGTTAAAAATTAACCTTGTTTTTATGTTTTTTGTTATATTTTTATATAATTTTGCAGTCTCAAAAAAATAGTAGGTATGGGATTCGATTGGAAAGAAATTTTTACGGTAGGAATGGTTTTATTTGCGGTTATCGATATTTTCGGCAGCATCCCGATTATCGTTGACTTGCGTAACAAAGTAGGTCACATTCAATCGGAGAAAGCCTCCATTGTAGCAGCTGTCATTATGATTTCATTTCTATTTGTTGGAGATGAAATTTTAAAACTTATCGGAATTGACGTCAACTCATTTGCCGTAGCCGGTTCGTTTGTATTGTTCTTTCTGGCCTTAGAAATGATCTTAGGCATCACACTCTATAAAGATGACGCGCCCAATACTGCATCCATTGTACCGATTGCTTTCCCGCTGATTGCTGGTGCCGGAACGATGACAACCCTATTATCCCTGCGTTCCGAATACCAAACTATCAATATCATCTTTGGTATTTTGGCCAATATTGCAATTGTATACCTTGTTTTAAAATCATCCGCACGAATTGAAAAAACATTGGGTAAAAACGGGCTAGGCGTTATCCGTAAGGTGTTTGGCGTGGTTCTTTTAGCGATCGCTGTTAAATTATTCGCAGCTAATGTTAAAGGTCTGTTTGTTTAAGCAGATTTTTACTAATTTCACCGCCATAATTTAACTACTCGTAGTTCTTTTTTTATTTACAATGAAAATTTTCTCATACATACTAATCGCTGCCGCGTTGGGGTTAATTATTTTTAACGTAACGCTATTGGATTTTTCGAATCTTTTTGAAGGCAACAGTTTAGTGGCGTTAATCGGCATCGTGGCCTCATTATGCGCCGTTTGTATTTTATTAATCTTTAAGATGTCGAAAGCCATCGAAGAAAAAACAAAAGGAAACTAAGATCATGTTTGATGTTTTGTTAATTGGTGGCGGAGTAGCCGGGGTTTCGTGTGCCCTTATATTAGGGTCGGCTCATAAAAAGAGTTTTGTAACCGATAAAAAAATAGGCATCATCACCCACCAAAAAGCCTCGTCCCTACAAGACGCACTATTTAATAATGCCTATGGTATTCCGGCAGGAAAACTGGGCTCCGAAATTCTGACCGAAAGTACCGATCATCTTGCCGAAACCTATCCACATATCGTACAGATTCCGGACGAAAAAGTTATCAAAGTTGAAGGAGCATCCGGCGATTTTACCATAACAACGAACAAAGCGTCCTATAAAACCCGTGCGATCGTAGTGGCCATCGGTTCGTCCAACCTTTTCGGAATAGAAGGATTGGAACACTATATCGAACCACACCGCAAAGCATTACCGGAGAAAAACCGCATTCAGCTTAAAAATAATGATCATCTGGTTGCCGACGGAATTTATGTAGCCGGAACCCTCGCTGGATGGAGAAGTCAGCTTGCGATTGCTGCCGGAAGCGGCGCATCGGTAGCCACCGACCTCCTCACATTATGGAACAACGGTATTGAAACGCATTCGCACGACAGTATACGAAAATAAAAAGGGAGCTTAAAGCTCCCTTTCTTTTTATCTTATTTTTTAGCGGTTTCCAATACCGCTTTAATCATCGGATCTTCTTTTAGTACCAACTGATAATAATGTTGCTCATCGAACAACTGACGCACAAACTCAGCAGCCAAGTATTGCTTCACCTTATCTTTATGTTTATCCAGATTAAAAATCAGTCCGCTTTTTGACAAATGCTTGCGGAAACCATCATAATAGAAATCAGTACTTTTTACTTTACTCTCCACTTGCGGAATGGCTAACTTCTGAAACTGTGATCTTTCGTGATCCAGTTCTTCAAAAACAAAATAACTCACGATTCCGGATTGCATGATCATGTTCAATGCCTCATCCCCGTGCTTCCCTTCCATCGGCACAAAAATATCCGGAATGATGCCACCGCCGCCATAAACCGTTTTTCCTTTTTTGGTTTTAAACTTCAGGCTATCCGCCACTTTAATACTATCAAATGCATATAATTCGCCGTTTTCAAAACGCTTTTCAAAATCGCCGTAATACGCTTCCAATCCTTTGTTATACGGTTTTTGGATGGATCGTCCCGAAGGTGTATAATAACGCGCCACCGTTAGACGTACAGCAGATCCGTCACCCAACGGCATCTCCCGTTGTACCAAACCTTTTCCAAACGAACGTCTACCCACAATTAGTCCGCGGTCGTTATCCTGAATTGCTCCGGCCAGAATTTCACTTGCCGACGCACTGTTTTCATCGATCAGAATATATAATTTTCCGTTTTCAAAACTTCCTTTTGAAGTGGCATTACTAACATCCTCCACTCCTTTTCGGTTTTTGATTTTAACGATCTGTTCTTTATCTTTCAGGAACTCGTCCGCAATTTCCACTGCGCGTTCCATATAGCCACCTCCATTGTTCCGAACATCAACGATAAGCTCTTTTACACCGGCTGCTTTTAATTTTGACAACCCCTGATGAAATTCTTTAAAAGTGGTCTCAGCAAAGCGATTGATTTTAATATACCCCGTTTTATCGTCGAGCATCAATGCCACATCCACACTTTTGATCGGCACCAGGTCACGGGTCACGTTGACTTTAAACTTTTTATTTTCGGTTTTTCTAAAAATGGTAAGCTCCACTTTGGACCCTCTTTCCCCTTTTAGTTTAGAAAACAGCGTATCATTGGAGATTTTCTTTCCGAACAACTTCGTATTTCCGGCAAACAGAATACGGTCGCCCGCACGGATTCCGGCTCTTTCGGAAGGTCCTCCGGCAATCGGCTTGATCACCGCCACCGAATCTTTATAGGTATAGAAATTAACCCCAATCCCTACAAAGTCCCCTTTCATGCTTTGCGCCACGGATTCAAATTCGTTTTTAGCAATATAAACCGAATGCGGATCGAGTTTTTCGAGAATACCGTTTACGGTAAGATCCACAATCGAATCGGTATTAATCTCATCGACATATTCGTTATTGATAAAATCCAGTAGCTTATTGAGTTTATTTTTACTGGCATTAGAAGAAAAATTCGCCGTTGGGGCCGAAAAGTTAAGATAGCCCCCAATAAGCACCCCTACAGCGAGTGCTGTCGTGATGATTACCGGCAAGTATATTTTTTTAATTTTCATATCAATCCAAATCCGCTATATGCTCTACATCCACACCTGCTTTTCTCAGAAAATCGAGTCCGGCATCATCTTTATAGCCTTCAAAATACACCACGCGTTTAATGCCCGATTGGTGAATCAGTTTACTACAATCCTTACAAGGCGACAGTGTGATATACAAGGTTGCACCTTCGCAGGATTGTGTGGATCGTGCCACTTTCGAAATCGCATTGGCTTCGGCATGTAATACATACCATTTGGTATAGCCCGTTTCGTCTTCGCAGCAATTTTCAAATCCGGATGGCGTTCCGTTATAACCGTCGGATATAATCATCCGATCTTTTACAATGATCGCGCCGACCTGTTTTCTTTTACAATACGACAGCTGACTCCATTCTTTTGCAATTCTCAGATAAGCCTTATCGTATTTATTCCGTTTTTGTTCTTTCATTAAATGTATTAGTTACTTCCAAACCATTCCAAAAGGTAATAGCATATCCGTATAGCCCTGATGGGAGCGACATCCTTGTTGCGCCAACACGATACAGCGGACAGCAGGAATACGGAATACAAAAATACGCAAACGTTTCGCTACTGATACTGAAAAGATAAGCATTTTTTTTAGCGGTTCCAAATTTCGCTACTGATGATCATTGGTAATACCACACCGATTACAAAAGCCGACATCACCAGTGTCCAGTCGCGTTTGGAAAAGCGGAAAAAAGTCTGAATGATATAAGAAAGGATTAAAACCACCAGCACCACAATAATTTGTGCGGTTTCGATACCGAGTGCAAATTCGAGCAAGGGCAGTAATTTATCGGAAGCCGCGCCCGGCAATATGGTTTTAAAGTAATTGGAAAAGCCCAAACCGTGGATAATTCCAAAGAAAAGTGTCACAAACGCCACAAAACTGACGCTTTCGTTTTTGGACGATTTTCCGGCGGTAAACAAATGAAATAATGCGGTGACCAGGATCGTAATTGGAATCAGGAACTCCACCAGATTGGCTTTGATATATACGATTCCGTAAACCGAAAGCATCAACGACAAGGTATGTCCTAAGGTAAAAAGCGTCACGAGTAACAACACCCGTTTCCAGTCTTTAAACGCATACGGAACCACCAGAGCGATCAGGAATAAAACATGATCATAAGCATTGATATCGAGCACATGTCGCAATCCGATATTAAAATAGATCCAAAATTCAGACATAGTATTTCTTTTAATTTGACTTGGGAATCCAAACTTACAATTATTTTTGATATTTCAATAGTCCGCCAACAAAAGCTGTCATTTTGTTTTAACAGGATGGGAAATAAAGTATATTTGTACCTCCACAACACCATTAATTATAAAAATATGTCATTTTCAGATTTATTTGATAGCGAATTCAAGTCCCGTAACAAAGGACATTTTTCAGCTATTGTACGCGTTGCATTGGCAGACGGCGACCTGACTCAGGAAGAAAGAAACTTTTTAGACAAGTTGGCTATACAATTGGAGATTTCGAAAGAGGAGTATGAAGAAATTTTGGAGAATCCGTTAAAATATCCGGTTAATCCGCCCTATTTACACACACAGCGTTTAGAGCGTTTATACGATTTATCGCGTATGGTTTATGCCGATCACATTCTGGGCCCAAAACAAAAAGAAATCCTGATGCGTTTTGTATTGGCTTTAGGATTTACACCGAGCAACGCTTCTTACATTGTAGACAAAGCGTTTTCGTTATTGGTTTTAAATGTAGATCTGGATACATTTATATACGAAATGCAAAACATGAACAAATAATCCGGTTATACCGAATAAAAAAAGTCCTGAATTCTCAGGACTTTTTTTTAGACCTATCCGGTTTTCAAAACCGGATAGGTCTAGTTTCTTATTTAACAGCATTCGCCATAAATTCTTCTGCTTTTTCCACCATGTTCCGGCTTCCGCAGAAAAACGGTACGCGTTGATGCAATTCCGTTGGTTTGATTTCTAAAATACTGCCAAAACCATCGGATGCTTTTCCTCCGGCCTGTTCGGCGATAAAAGCCATCGGATTGCATTCGTACAACAAACGCAATTTTCCGTTTGGCGCTTTAGAACTGGTTGGATAAATATACACCCCACCTTTGATCATGTTTCTATGGAAATCGGACACCAAACTGCCGATATAACGGGACGTATACGGACGATCACCTTCTTCCAGCTGACAATATTTGATATAATCTTTAACCCCTTGTGGGAAATGGATATAGTTTCCTTCGTTAATCGAATAGATTTTTCCGTCCGGTGCGTATTTCATATTCGGGTGCGACAGATAAAACGTACCGATAGCCGGGTTTAACGTAAATCCGTTCACCCCGTGCCCGGTAGTATACACCAACATCGTCGACGTACCATAAATCACATAACCGGCTGCTACCTGATTGATCCCCGGTTGTAGAAAATCGTCCAGTGTTACCGGTGTACCCATAGGGGTAATTCTGCGATATACCGAGAAAATTGTTCCTACCGATACATTTACATCGATATTGGACGATCCGTCCAACGGATCCATTAACACGACGTATTTGTTATTATGACTGGCATCTTTCCCCTGAACGGTAATAAAATCATCGTTTTCTTCGGACGCAATTCCGCAGACAATCTCACGATTGATCAACGTTTGAATAAAAACCTCATTGGCATAGACATCCAGCTTTTGCTGATCTTCGCCCTGAATATTTTGTTCACCGGCCGCTCCTACAATATCGACCAATCCGGCTTTGTTTACTTTGTGGCTCACCACTTTTGCCGCCAGACGAATGGAATTGATAATTCGGGATAATTCCCCGGAGGAGTACTTGAATTCTTCCTGTTTTTCAATGATAAACTCACCTAACGTTTTATTGCGATCTTTCATTATTTATTAGAGTTGTTGTTGTGTTTTCGAGTACAAATATCGCTATTTTTGTGCAATGCCAATATTTTTTATTCCGGCAATCACAAAACACTTAATTTCCGTAAAATGAACATCCGAAAAGGACAAAAAGAAGATATGCCGGCTGTACTTGGACTAATCCGCGAATTGGCTGTATTTGAAAAAGAACCCGATGCCGTAGTAGTTACCGTAGACGAACTGATACGCGATGGTTTTGGCGACAGCCCACTTTTTAAAACCTTTATCGCCGAAGTCGATCACGAGATTGTTGGCATGGCTTTATTCTACTATCGCTATTCGACCTGGAAAGGAAAAACGATTCATCTGGAAGATTTGATCGTAAGCGAGAAAATGCGCGGTACCGGATTGGGACATGCTTTGTATGCCGAAGTGATCAAACAAGGCGAAAAAGACAAGGTGCGTCGTATCGAATGGGCCGTATTGGACTGGAATCAGAACGCGATTGACTTTTACGAAAAATCGGGTGCCAAAGTTTTAAAAGATTGGTATGTCGTACAAATGGACGAAGCCGGAATCAGCAATTTCACAAACAGTTTACAGCCGCGTTAAAGGAACTGTAATCACATATTATATAGGTCTAATTTTTAAACAATGAGAGTATTCAAATTTGGTGGCGCCTCTGTAAAAGATGCCAGTAGTATTAAAAACGTATACGACGTTTTGCAAAAAGTAGGTTTTGACGATGTTCTTCTGGTTGTTTCGGCAATGGGAAAAACCACAAACGCTTTGGAAGTGGTTATAAAGAACTATTTTGATAAATCGGCGGAGCTCAAGGCTTCCATTCAGGAAGTCAAGAAATACCACAATCAGATTTTACTGGATTTGTTTGAAGACGAAAAGCATGATGTATTTACTGCTGTAAACCGTCATTTTACGGATATGGAGCATTTTCTGGACCTCAACAAATCGCCCAACTACAACTTTGTATACGATCAGATTGTAGGATATGGCGAAATTGTATCGACTACGATATTGAGTTATTATTTTAATCATAGCGGCATTAAAAACCAATGGGTGGATGTGCGTAATTTGATCAAAACAGACAACACCTATCGTGATGCAATTGTCGACTGGGAATTAACGCAGAAAACCATTTCCAAAAACATCAAAAAGAATGTACTGAACATCACGCAGGGATTTTTGGGATCGGATGAAAACAATTTTACAACTACATTAGGACGTGAAGGCTCCGATTATACAGCCGCTATTTTCGCCTATTGCCTGAATGCCGAAAGCGTGACGATCTGGAAAGATGTACCGGGTGTTTTAAATGCCGATCCGCGGTATTTTGAAAATGCAGTACTCTTAAATCAGATTTCCTATCGCGAGGCGATTGAGCTGGCATTTTACGGTGCTTCGGTAATTCACCCGAAAACCTTACAACCGTTACAAAAAAAGGAAATACCATTATATGTAAAATCGTTTATCAATCCGTTGCTACCGGGAACCAGCGTTTCCAAAGGTGCCGATCTGGAACCGCAAACCTCCTGTTTTATCGTTAAGAAAAACCAGTTATTGCTTTCCCTGTCGTCGATTGATTTCTCCTTTATCATGGAAGAAAACATCAGTGCGATTTTCGGATTATTCCACCAGTACAAAATAAAAGTCAGCCTGATCCAAAACACGGCGATTAGTTTTTCGGTTTGTCTGGAAGACAAGTTCAACCATTTTAACGAACTAAAAGCGGCTTTATCTAAAAAATTCAAAGTGACGTATAACGAAAATGTCTCGTTGTATACGATTCGCCACTTCACAGACAAAGCGGTACAAATGGTCGAAAAAGACAAAACGGTACTCGTAAAACAAATGAGTCGTGAGACGATGCAAATCATAACCAAAGAATAAACAACCTCAAACCGGTAAAAAGAACAACGAAACAACGATTCTTTTGCCGGTTTTTCCGTTTCCATTTTCCGCTTTTTAAAATTTCTATTGAAATTACACTACTTTTGGCATTTTGGAGTTATATCTGTATGTTGAAAAAGTGGATTTTGATTCTGGCATTGTTTTGTATTTCCGGCCTTTATGCCCAGGAAATTGAAACGCCCTATAAATCCAAAAAAATCCAGGTTACCCAAGACACCCTTACGATTGACAACGTCAGTATCAACAAAGCCTTTTTTAAAGTACTGGACAAATCCGGAAATGAAATTGACAGCACTTATTATGCCGTCGATTTCCAGAAAAGCAAATTGCATTTCCGAAATAATTTTCAAAGTACCGATACACTAACCGTTCGCTATTTAAAATTCCCCGAATACCTGACCAAAAAATATACGATTTACGATCCGTCGCGCGTAGTGAGTAACGGAAACGGTCAGCAATTATACACCATCAAAAGAGAACCGGTGAACAACTTTAAACCGTTTGACGGATTAAACACCTCCGGAAGTATCACCCGTGGTATTACGATTGGAAACAACCAGAATACCGTTTTAAATTCCAATCTTGACTTACAAATCACCGGAAAGATTTCCGACAAAGTAAGTTTGCGTGCTTCGATTCAGGATAGCAATATTCCACTACAGGAAGGCGGTTATTCGCAGAAACTGGACGAATTTGATCAGATTTTTATCGAATTGTTTTCCGACAAATGGAATGTTCGCGCCGGAGATTTATTTTTGGAAAACCGACAATCCCGTTTTCTGAATTTCAACAAAAAGGTACAAGGCTTATCCACGCATTTCACCTTTGGCAACACAGGAGGCAAAACCGATGTTTTCGCTGCCGGAGCTTTGGTTCGCGGACAATATACCCGAAGCACATTCGTGGGACAGGAAGGAAACCAGGGACCTTATAAATTAAAAGGACCGAATGGCGAATTGTATGTCTTGGTGATCTCCGGATCCGAACGCGTTTATGTAAACGGAATTCTATTGAAACGCGGCGAAAGCAACGATTATATTATCGACTATAATGCCGGTGAAATCCGTTTTACCTCGTTATTTCCGATCACTTCCGAAATGCGGATCAACATCGAATACCAATATACCGACCGAAATTATACCCGATATGTGGCCTATGGCGGTGTAACGCACGAACGCGACACCTGGAGCGTCGGTGGCTTTTTGTATTCCGAAAGCGATATTAAAAGTCAGCCGTTACAACAAAACCTATCGGCCGAGCAAATTCAGATCTTGAGCGAGGCCGGGAACGATCCCACCAAGATGAATGCCCCTTCGGCTTATCCGGACAGCTATTCCGAAAATAAAATCCTGTATAAAAAAGTTATTGCAAATGGTGTGACGACCTATGTCTACTCCAACAATCCGCAGGACGAATTGTTCAACGTACGCTTTACCTTAGTGGGCAACAATCAAGGGAATTACATATTAGCCAACAACCAGGCCGTTGGTCGGATTTACGAATATATTGCACCGGCAAACGGTATTCCGCAAGGAAACTACGAACCCATCGTCCGACTGGTTGCCCCGACGAGTATTCAGATTGCAACCTTCCTCGGAAAATACAATCCGGGCGAAAAAACCTTAGTCGACTTTGAAATCGGCTTAAGCAACAACGACAAAAATCTATTTTCAAGCATCGATGATCAGGACAACCAGGGATTAGCCGGGCGCTTTAACGTCAAACAACGACTGTGGTCCAAACGCTGGGAAATAGACGGTTTTGCGAATTATCAGTTTGTGCAACAGAAATTCAAAACCATCGAACGGCTTTTTAGTATCGAATTTGACCGCGACTGGAACTTAACCAATCCACTTGGTGATCAAAGTTTGTTGGTTTCGGGATTAAACTTCCGCTTACCACAAACGACTCAATCCCGAAATAATGGTTTTGCCCGTTATCAATTGGAGAAACTCGATTTTTCCGAAAGCTTTTCCGGAACACGTCACGTAGTAGAAGGCCAATTTCAACTGGACAAATGGGCGATTCGCAACAACAGCAGTTTTCTAAATAGCAGTAGTACTTATTCCACATCAAAATTTATCCGAAGCAACACCCAAGCCAAATATCATATTGGCAAAAACTGGATTGGCGGTAGCGTACGTATGGAAAACAACGAAGAAAAAATAAAAGAAACCAACCAATTCACCGCCTTAAGTCAGCGGTTTAAAGAATTTGGTGCTTTTGTAGGTCGTGGCGACAGTACCAAGGTTTATATGGAATTCGGTTATTTACAACGTACGAACGACAGTTTGCAAAACGGCTTGCTCACCAAAGTCAACACCTCCCGCTCCTACTATCTGAAATCGCGTTTGCTACAAACCGAAAAAAGTGATTTATCCTTATTTGTGAACTATCGGAATTTAAAATACGAAGATCCGGCGCGTGGCAGCGAACCTTCTTTAAACTCCCGTTTACTGTATAACGATCGGTATTTCAACCAGTTGATTCAAGTCACCACCGCCTACGAAACTACTTCCGGTCGAATCGCCCAACAGGAATTCACCTACTTACAAGTCGAAGCCGGACAAGGGATTTATATGTGGAACGATTATAACGGAAACGGCATTCAGGAATTGGAAGAATTTGAGATTGCCCAGTTTCCGGATCAGGCAAAATACGTCCGTGTATTTTTACCGAATCAGATTTTTATCAAAACCCATCAGAACAAATTTTCGCAATCGGTCACTCTAAACCCGAACCAATGGCAAAACGAAACCGGATTTCGAAAACTGTTATCCTATTTTTACAACCAGACGTCTTTTATTATCGATCGGAAAATCATCCGCAAAAGCGATAACTTCGACCTGAATCCCTTTTTTGGAAACGACAATGACCTACTCGGACTGAACTCCAGTTTCCGGAATAGTTTGTTTTACAACCGCGGGAAACAGGATCATTCCGTGACCTATACTTTTTTAACCAATCGATCGAAAAATTTGTTATCGGTTGGATCACAGGAAAACACCAATTCGTCCCATCAGATTCAGTATGCGCATTTGGTTCAGAAAATCTGGTTGTTTGGGTTTAACGGAAAAACCATCCAATCCAACACCTATTCGGAGAACTATGCGAGTCGGAATTTTGAATTAAAAGGCTATCAACTGGCGCCAAAAGTGTCTTATTTATTTTCTAAAAACGCCAGTTGGGATGTTTTCTACGAATACCAATTAAAAGAAAATAAAATATCCGATTTTGAAACGCTCAACCAACAGCGCATCGGAACGGCGTTTAGCTATGCGTCCGACAAGCGTTTTACGATAAATGGTGAATTATCGTACTACCAGAACAAATTTACCGGAAACGAATTATCGCCGGTCGCCTATCAAATGTTGGAAGGACTACAAGCCGGTGAAAACCTAACCTGGCGCTTACTTTTACAAAAAAACCTGACGCAATATCTGGATGTCAACCTGAACTATCAAGGTCGAAAAAGCGAAACGAGTCAGACGATACATACCGGCAACATCCAATTGCGGGCTTATTTTTAGCCATCCTACTCTCAGATTCCTATGGTTATCCATAACGAAAACACCTATTTTCCGTAAAACACATCCGTATAAATACGTATTTTTACACGTATTGCACCAATTTACGGGAAATCACAAGTATTTTTGTTTTAAAAATAACAACATTTGCGATTATCAATAATCGAAAGAGATGAATTTTAAGAGGTTACCTACTTATTTCCCTGTTATTCTATTTATTGTTTTCGCCTTATTTAGCTGCGAACTGGAACGGGATACAATTGACAAAGAAAGCTATCAGAAAAAGATCAGCTTAAGAAATAGTAATTTGGACATGCTGTTACAAGAAGAACCATTTATCGCAGCCCTTTCAAAATTAAATAAAGGAAAGCGGAAAAAAGGCAGCACTGCCAAAACCGTGATGGAAGACACGTATAAGTTTTCCATTATGCCTGATATCGCCAAAGTGATTCAGGATGGTGCCTCGACCACCTATACATTCCAAATCAAACGCGAAATCAACAATCCTGATTTTTTCGAAAACCTTGTTATTCGTATGGACTCACTGAATCAGGTGGATGCCTATCTTGTCAAATATACGCCAACCGCACCGTTAACACCAAGCGAAGAACATGCTTCCTTCCACTTTAAAGGAATGGTCAATATCACACAGATTGAATACAATATCGCGCCTAGCGCCAAAGAATTAAATTGCGTAGTAGCAAATGTCTTGATGTGCAACCAAGCATGGACAGAAGGAGGTCCGGTAGAACCCCATGTCGCAACATCCAAATGTCAATCCGCTGAACATCTTTATACCGTTCCGTCCATTGATTGTAGTATGACCGGTTATGGTGGTGCTGGCGCGGGTTCAGGCTACGGTGGCAGCAATGGCGGCACAATCGGAACCGAACCAGGTGTCGGGCATTCTGGCGGTGGCAGCGGTAATAGTGGTGGCACAGGCAACAACGGGAATACAAATCCGCCTGTCACAACCGCACCCGTATATGTTACTCATGCTGATTGTATTACAATATCCGATCAATTTACAAAATTCTCAAACCTCAAACAGCAACTTACAACCCTTGCAGGAACAACATCGCAAAATCACGAAAACGGCATATTTATTGATAAATCAGCAACAGCGCAAACAGCCGATCCATTTCAGACTATTCCACAAGGAACTGGCGGTATGATTAAAATCAATACAAACCCAAGTCAACCATACGTGATGTTGGCACATACGCATGACGCATACGGCTCTGATGGTACAGGTACCTATTCGATATTTTCATCTGGTGATATGGCAGTAATAAGTAATCTTATTCAGAAAAACAAAATAGACCTCGATAATTTCGTATTCTATGTGATTACTGCTGATGGCACACGATATGCCATGACTATAAACTGCGCAGCGTGTTTGGAACCGTTTTGTTATCCTTGTGAATCGTCTGGAACGGGTACGCCAGTTGACATGACAAGACTGTTAAAAACAGGCACTTTAATTGATAACACTTACAACTCCGATGACGGCATACACTCACAATCAAATCCTATAGATGATATAAAAAAGTTTTTAGAATTTATAAAAGCTGGAAACTTAGGAATAAACCTCTTTGAAGTCAATGAAACGTTTACCAGTTTTGAAAAATTAGAATTGGATTCAAAAACAAATAGTATCATCAGAAAACCATGTCCAAATTAAACCTTTTTACCATGAAAAAAATATTCAGTCTTGGTTTACTATTATTCATTGCTTCTTTCTCTTATGCCCAAATAGAAAAAGTGGAAGATGCAAAGCAATTATATAACTCTAATTTCAGGAAGTTACCGTTATATACTTACTATTACAAGGACATCAATAATCATTACACACCATTCATCGGCAAATGGATTTACCAAAACGGCAATCAAACTTTTGTTATACGGCTCTGGAAAGAAACCAAAGTTGATTATACAGCGGAGGCTCCAAGATATTACACGGACGAATTACGAGGACATTACAAGCTTGTACAAAATTACGGTCAGCCAAACGAGCAAATCATCTACACATCTGAAATTAATATTGGAACTTCACCTACTCCGTGGTCAACCGTTCTAACTTCAGCTAGAGTAATAGACAATTACAGAATGTCAGGGTCAATATACGATGTTATAGGACAAGTAAATCCGGCATACCCTACTGGGGTTCGAGGGCAATTGGAAATGAAAATAAATTCCACCAATCCAAATACAGCACAATGGAAAGTCACCTTGCCACAAGGGATGCGTGGCATGGATCAGCCAAGCACATTTACAATACCAACTAACGTCACATTAACAAAGGTGAATTAGAGAATTGACTAGTTCTAAAATAGGTTGACTATTTTTTGATTATACAAATTTGATAAATGTTCAGACCATGAAAAAAATATTTAGCCTAAGTATATTCTTTTTTGTTTTTTCTCTATCTGCGCAAATACCTCCACTAAAAGTTGAAGAACTGAAAGAATACTATAATTCCAATTTTAAAAAGAGTCCTTTGCTTACTTACTATTATAAAGATGTAAATAATTATTTTGCACCATTTATTGGCACATGGATTTACCAAAATGGGAATCAAACATTTGTATTACGATTGTGGAAAGTAGAGCTAAAACCTGTTTACCCGGATCCACCCAAAGCCTATGTCGACGAGTTGCGCGGTCATTACAAACTAGTTCAAAATTACGGAACAGCGAACGAACAAACAGTTTACACCTCTGAAATCAATATCGGAAACTCAAATACACCATGGCCAACCATTATAATGGGAAATTCGCCCATACGCCCTTATGAAATGGGTGGACAGATTTACGATATAAGTCAACCGTTCAATCAATCACATCCTCTTGGCACAGAGGGAGAACTCAAAATGAATATTAATCCGGTTAATCCAAATACAGCGCAATGGAAAGTCACCTTACCACAAGGGATGCGTGGCATGGATCAGCCAAGCACATTTACAATACCAACTAACGTCACATTAACTAAGGTGAATTAGATAATTAACTAGTTCTAAAATAGGTTGACTATTTTTTGATTATACAAATTTGATAAATGTTCAGACATCTTGTAAATGTTATAACTTTTTCTTTTGGTAACTATCTATTTGAAGTTGGTCCAATATTTTCCAATTTTCAAAAACTGGAACTGGATAACAAAACATCAAACATAATCAAAAAACCATGTCCAAATTAAACCTATTTACCATGAAAAAAATACTCAGCCTTGGTTTACTATTATTCGCTGTTTCTTTCTCTTATGCTCAGCAAGAAAAAGTAGAAGAAATGCGACAACATTATAATCCGAACTTTAAAACAAGCCCTTTATTCATTTATTACTACAAGGACGTCAATAATTATTTTACACCATTTATTGGCACATGGATTTACCAAAATGGGAATCAAACTTTTATCATACGATTTTGGAAAGAAGCCAAAGTTGATTATACTGCTGAAGCTCCCAAATATTACACAGACGAGTTACTAGGACACTATAAGTTAGTTCAAAATTATGGTCAGCCGAACGAACAGATAATTTACACCTCGCAAAAAAACATCGGCAATTCAATTACGCCATGGCCCACTATTGTGATGGCTAATCAACCTATCGAACCGTTGATAATGTCGGGGTTTGTTTACGATGTTGCAGGTGCTTTAAACCCGAATTACCCGACAGGGGTCAAAGGTAATTTAGATATGAGAATAAATCCTGCTAATCCAAATATGGCACAATGGAAAGTCACCTTACCACAAGGGATGCGTGGCATGGATCAGCCGAGTACATTTACAATTCCAACCAATGTTACATTAACAAAGGTGAATTAACCCTTGAAATGAATTGTAAACAAAAAAACCTGCACTTTTCAGTGCAGGTTTTTAGTTTCAAGTGGAGAAGATGGGGCTCGAACCCACGACCTTTTGGCTGCCAGCCAAACGCTCTAGCCATCTGAGCTACATCCCCGTTTGAATTCGGGTACAAATATAGCTTTTTCGGAGAACCTACCAATACTTTGTGGCAAAAAGTGTAATTTTAAGGCAAATTATTTTACGCATGACAACAGACAGACAAAACGGTTCCTTATATACCAAGATTGAAAACAAAATCGCCTTTGTGGAATTTGGTCACCCGGCCAGCAACTCTTTTCCTGGCGAACTATTACAACGCCTTACCGACGAATTGAATACGCTAAGTACGAATGCCGAGGTTTCGGTAATTGTTTTAAAAAGTGAAGGCGACGGTGCTTTTTGTGCCGGTGCTTCGTTTGACGAGCTTCTTGCCGTATCCAATCTGGAAGAAGGCGCTAAATTCTTTTCGGGGTTTGCCAACGTAATTAACGCAATGCGCAACTGTTCCAAGCTAATCATCGGACGTATTCACGGGAAAGCCGTGGGTGGCGGTGTTGGATTAGCCGCGGCCTGTGATTATGCCCTGGCTACCGAACAAAGCGCCATCAAGCTTTCGGAATTAGCGATCGGAATCGGACCTTTTGTAATCGAACCGGCCGTTTCCCGTAAAATTGGAAAAGCCGCATTGGCCGAAATGACCTTAGCCGCGCACGAATGGAAAAATGCCTATTGGGCACAGGAAAAAGGATTATACGCCAAAGTACTCGAAAATGTTTCCGATCTGGACAAAGAATTGGATCTTTTCGTTTCGAAACTGGCCAGTTATAATCCGGAAGCCCTATCCGAAATGAAAAAAGTGTTATGGGAAGGCACGGAAAACTGGAATACGCTACTATACGAACGTGCCGGGATTTCCGGAAAACTGGTTTTATCCGATTTTACCGTAAACGCGCTAAATCAATTTAAAAAGAAATAAAATGACGGCTCTATTCCTACTACTACAAGTCAACATTGAAGAAAAAATCCAGAATGCGCCTGATAAAAATTATGAAATCGGCGTATTTATCGGGTCCATCCTTCCGTTTGTAGTACTCGCCTGTATTGCGTATCTGATGTATTCCCGCGCGAAAAAAAGGAATAATAACACCTGACAGGTTTTAAAAACCTGTCAGGTGTTTTGGTTTCGAAAACCTGTCAGGTGTACTATATTATCGGGTTCGCAACCATCCGGTAATACTTAATCGCGGTTGTTTTACGGGTTTTACCTCGTGTTCCAGTACTTGGCTTTCGAAAATAACCATCCGCCCTTTTACCGGGTAAATCGTTTCGGTTACTTCTTCACCATCCTTATTGCTATAAATCGCCAGTTCGCCGCCATATTCCGGTTGCCAGTCCTGTGCATTCAGATAACACACAATCGACAACTTCCGACGGTCGTCATTCTGAAACGTATCCAGATGTCTTTTATAAAAAGTACCTTCCGGATAATAGGCATAATGAAACTCCTTATCGCGGATTCCCATAAAACACGTCCGATTGAGGTATTCTATAAAATCGTTGATCTTATCGAAATAGGCTTTTTCGGCCGCATTACTTTCGGCTTCATTCAGCCAAAAAATAAAATCCCCGCGGACGGCCGTTACGATCTGCTCGTTAACCTGGTTCCCGATAGCGGATTTTTTAAACTGATCTTCTTCGTATTTATGGAGTAAACTTTCGCGCAAGGCAACGACCTCATCGTCCGAAAAGAAATGGTCAGCTATGCTGAATTGTTGGTTTAACAAATCGTCAATGATTTGTTCGTATAGTGGATTCAATTGGAAATCGCTCATACAGTGTTATAAAGTGGAAACAAATATATGACAAAAGTGAAATCCGATCGCTTAAATTTATTTACTAAATTTGCAATCTAATTTCGACAGGATGAGTAACATCAGAATCACCAAGCAATTTACTTTTGAAACCGGTCATGCGCTATATGGCTACGACGGCAAATGCAAAAACGTACACGGACACAGTTATAAGTTATCGGTAACGGTAATTGGCACTCCGATAACGGACAATTCGAATGTAAAGTTTGGTATGGTTATCGATTTTGGCGATTTAAAACATATCGTAAAAGAAGAGATTGTTGATGTTTTCGACCATGCTACCGTTTTTAATCAGAATACGCCGCATCTTGAATTGGCGAACGAATTAAAAAACCGCGGTCATCATGTCATTTTGGTCGATTATCAGCCGACGAGCGAAAACATGGTTATCGATTTTGCTGCCAAAATCAAAAACCGACTTCCAAAAGGCATTCAATTGCACTCCCTGAAATTACAGGAAACGGAAACCTCCTTTGCAGAATGGTACCAATCGGATAATCTGTAGGCTTATGAACATTCCGTTAGACAAAAAAATATATTTTGCCTCCGATCAGCATTTTGGCGCGCCAACCCCAGAAAAAAGTTTTCCGCGGGAGCAGAAATTTGTGGCCTGGTTAGACATGATCAAAAAAGATGCTGAAGTCCTTTTCCTACTGGGAGATCTATTCGATTTCTGGTTTGAATACAAAACAGTTGTTCCAAAAGGGTTTATACGTGTTTTGGGCAAACTAGCCGAATTGCGCGATAGCGGTATTCATATTTATTTTTTTGTAGGCAACCACGATTTGTGGATGTACGATTATTTTGAACGGGAATTAAATATTCCGGTCTATCATACCCCGCAGGAATTCACCTTTAACAACAAACTGTTCCTTATTGGTCATGGCGATGGCTTAGGCCCTGGTGATAAAGGCTATAAAAGAATGAAAAAAGTCTTTACCAATCCGTTTTCGAAATGGCTTTTCCGTTGGTTACATCCGGATTTGGGTGTTCGACTGGCACAATACCTTTCGGTAAAAAACAAACTGATTTCGGGAGCCGAAGATGTAAAATACCTGGGCGAAGAAAACGAATGGCTGGTACAGTATTCTAAAATGAAACTGCAATCGAAGCGTTACGATTATTTCGTATTTGGCCACAGGCATTTACCTCTCGAAATTACACTTTCCGAGACGGCTAAATATATCAATCTGGGTGACTGGATCAGTTATTTCACCTACGGTATTTTTGATGGCGCCACTTTCGAACTGAAAAAATTTACCGATCAGTGATGATGCGGTCGTGGTTTTACCACTTTACCGTGCCAATATTGCATTAATAAGATACAACCGACTACGGAAGACGCAATACCTTCAAACAGTAGTCCGATACAATATTCGTTTACTTTTGGTTTTCCACCTACAAACAGGAAGCCATCCGAAAGACGCGCCAGATATGGCTCACCACCTCGTATATGCACATAAACGATAAGTGCAGCCACACTAACCACAATACCGATTACACAGGTTTTAAAACTTGAAAGCATATTGTTCAGGTATTCGGTATTTCCATCTCTGAAGTTTTCCTTGATGGTTCTGTTGGCTCCGTAGAGCACAATTACCGCATTAAACAATCGCAAATACAATTTATCAGTTAAGCCCAATACTTCCATGATCAGGAAATAGAGTGCAATTCCGATAAAAATAACCATCCCGTTTTTAAATTCTCTTGACTTGAACATAATCGTAAATTTTAAAGTGAGACATGGATTTTGTCTTCCAAACTAAGAAAAGAACACTCTTAGCTTCAAGCACTTATCAAATTTACAAAATTTTAAGCCTGATTATTTTAATTTGACAGATTAATCGTTAAACTGTTTTATTTTCTCTTTCTAAAAAGTAATTTTTGGCCGTTTGCTTATCCTGCTCCAATTGTTTTTTCAGATCGTCGAAAGAAGGGAATTTTTGTTCGTCCCTGATTTTTTCATAAATGGAAACGCTTAGTTTTTGGCCGTATAAATCACCATCAAAATCCAGATAGTGCACTTCAACGGTTAACGCCACGCCCTCTACCGTTGGTCGCACTCCGATATTCATCATACCGGGCACAAATTGACCGTTAATTATAGACGACACGATATAGACCCCATTTTGCGGAATTAGTTTGTAATCTTCTTCAATTTTAAAATTGGCTGTCGGAAAATTGATCGTTCTTCCCAATTGATTTCCTTTTATCACTGTTCCGGTAAAGAAGTAATGATATCCGAGGTACGAATTGGCCAACGCCATATTCCCTTCACCCAGGGCATTTCGTATTTTGGTGGAACTGATCGACACATCATCAATTTCCTGAGCCGAAATTTGTTCCACTTCAAAACCGTACTCCTTTCCAAAACGGATCAGATCGTCGATTGTCGCGGTTCTATTGCGCCCGAATCGATGATCATATCCAATAATAATTTTACAGATATTAAACTGATCGACCAGTATATTTTTCACGAACTCCTCCGCCGTCAATCTTGAGAATGACTGATCAAACGGATGGATAATAAGATTTTCAATTCCGAATTCTCGTAGTAAAATAATTTTTTCATCAATTGTATTCAGTAATTTGATATCCGAATCCTGTTGTAACACCATCCTCGGATGTGGAAAAAACGTCAGCAACAAACTTTCGGCCTGCATCTTTTTACTACTGGTCATCACTTTTTCCAATATACTTCTGTGTCCCAAATGGACTCCGTCAAACGTTCCCAGCGTTACTACTGTTCTGGTAGTTGTTTTAAATTCCTGAATTGATGAAAATACTTTCAATGGATTGATTTTGATTGGCAAATTTACGTGTTCCCATTTATATAAAAAAAGAGGATTGCAATAAAACAATCCTCTTAGGAATAATAATCCGGCTATTTCTTTTAATTTTTAACGAACTTCATCCTTTTCAAACGCCCAGTCTGATCCAGTTCAACAAAATAAATACCGGTACTCAACCCGGAAATATCCATCATTAAGTCGGTATCCGTTCGAACAACAACCTGCGACAATTCCTGTCCCAAGCTATTAAACAAACGTATGTACTGCGGCAATCCGATTTCGGCAGGAAGTGAGATTGTTATTTTTTCGTTCGACGGATTCGGATACAGGCTAATTCTTCCTTCCGGATCGGGATCATCGAGTCCGGCTGTCAACCTGTTGATTTTAATAACGTGCTCGTCTTCCGACTCAAAAACGCCACCTCTAACGATTGGAACATGATCTGCTGTTTCTATCGTATAATAGCCTGCTCCGCCCGTTCGGTTATTAATGCCATCATCACCAAGATCGAATAGTGTAAAGGTATAGCAATCGCTTTTCGGCAGATTCCAGTTTTCCACCATAGGCGGATCCAATGGATTTGGATTAAAGCCAACCCATTTAGGTGTATTTTTGTAAGGTCCGCCCGAGTACAATTCCGTTCCGTCACTATTGGTCAATCTCCAGCTTGTATCCGCTCCAAAATAATCCCGTTGAAGCGTAAAGATCAGTTCATCGGTGGTATAACTGGTAGCAAATGTTTTCCCAACATTATTATTTCCACTATACTCATCTGTTTTGCCATTAACCGTTTCCAGATTAGCATAAAACGTATGTATTCCGGGTGTAACATTTTGTTTCGGAAGTACTATTGTAACGGAAGCACTACGCTTCAATGTTCCGGTCCAGTTAAAAAGCTGTTCGTCTGATTCGTCTACTCCAAATATTATCGTTGCCTTAGTGATTGTTTCACTCCCATTATTTTTTAAAACGACAGACGGCACAACGGTATCTTCACACACTGGCATTAACAATTCTCCCACACTAATGGCTGCCTCTGTTTGAAGATGTAAAGGCACTCCCCCATTTGACAAGCGCAATGACGAACGGCGGGGAGCATTGTATAAAACAGCCCACATTCTATATTTTTGATCCCGGGTAAACACATTCATACACGTGTCTTTTGTATAGTCCATATAGTTTTCGACCATGTCCTTACCGGGCAAATTCGGACAGGAATCCACTCCCTCATCTTTACAGTAGGTTTCATTAGGCCTGGAAGCTACGGGTGTATCGGCACAGAAATCATCCACATCACAACCGCCATCACCCCATATATGGCGCAATCCAAACCAATGCCCTATTTCGTGGGTCGTTGTTCGCCCATGATCGTATAACTGCCGGTAGCTTCCTTCCGGGTATATACTTCTGGAACCAAATGCATTATAATTTATTACGATACCATCGGTACTTGCCGCTCCGTTAAGTTCCCGAAGCCCGGTTAATCCCGAAGCAGAGGGAGGTTGTGCATATCCCAACTGTTTCGACCATTCTCCGGTTCCTTCAATATTGATCACCCAAATATTAAGATAGCGTTCCGAATCCCATACCGTAGTTGGCTTCAAGATAGTCTCCACCTGTTGTCGCGATGTATAGCCGGACAGTCCGGTATTTACCCGGTTGATTCCATTGGTTGGATTACCGTCGGGTGTTCGTTGTGCCAAACAGAATTCGATTTCAGTATCTGCTCCAACCGGATTATCATTATATCCGGGGGTATTCACTTTCCTTCTAAAATCCTGATTAAGCACCTCGATCTGCGACAGCACCTGCTCGTCTGTGATATTGGAACCCACTCCGACCCGTTGTCCATTGTGAATCACGTGAACCACTACGGGAATTCTGAGCACACTGCTACTCCTACTGTTTTGTCGTGCTTCGCTATTCTGCTTAACCTCTTCCACAAATGGCGCCAACCAGGTTTCAAATTCATTAGCGGTTGCTCTTCCGGTTTCTTCTTTCTGTAAAAAAAGCTCATTTTCTACCGTATAACATCGCACATAGTGTTCTTCCTTTTGCTGTATTCTATCCTGAGCCATCCCGTCGAAAGTCAGAAACAACAAGATCAAAAAACATAGCCATCCGTCTCTTAGCCTCATCTTTTATATTTTAAATTATCATACTATTTGTTATAAATATAACAAAAAGCGATCTTATTATGACAACTCAAACTTTTGATCGATCGCACAAAATTCTATTTCCACAAAAAAAAGAGCTGCGAGTAAACCCCGCAGCTCTTACTATAAAAAGTAGGATGTTTGCATTTAACTTTTAATAAACTTAATTGTTTTAACACTACCCGCTTTCGTAACTTTAATGAAATACACCCCGTTACTTAGCCCCCCCGTATTGATTGTTAAATCAGCAGCTATCAATGCATTTCGTTGCAATACCGTTTGACCAATATTGTTATACACCACATAACTATCCGGTAAATCGGCTCCTTCCGGCACCACGATATTTAAAATTTCTTTTGCCGGATTTGGATAAACCGATAGAGCATTAAGCATTGCAAAATCGTTTGTTCCCAGGGCATTTATACGGAATGCTTTTGTTTCTGACTCCCCAAATTGTCCTCCGGAAGCAATAATTGTCCCCGTTGGCGTTTCAATACGGTAATACCCATTCCCATAGTCACAACAAAAACCATCACCATAATCATCGAAAATAGTAAACGTATAACAATTGTTACTTGGTAGCGTCCAGTTCTGCGTGATTAAAGTTGGCATATTCGGATCCGAATCCTGATAACCGCCACCTTGATAAACGATTGTTCCGGCACTATTTTTCAGATTCCAACTGGTTTCCGATCCCCATTGATCCAATTGCAATTTAAATACCACCTGATTGGAACCATAATTCTCCGGCGTAGACGGCGCTACAGTTCCGGTAGCCGAATTGTTCGAACTTCTCTGATCCGCCACCCCGTTGGCCGTAACCACCGCTACCGTAAAAGGCACCGTTGCTGTTACCGTTACCGGGATACTCACCACTGCATATGCATTTGGCGCTAACGATCCGGTCCAGTTAAAAGGAGTTGCCGCACCACCGTTTACCGTATAATTTAATCCGGCAGACGTTAACGTACTGGTCCCTCTGTTGTACAGCAACACTTTTCGGATGGTTTGTGTTCCGTTTCCACATGCCGCACCTAAAACAGCTGTACAATCGGTATCCAGAATAACTTCCGCATCGTTAGCAAAAAGTGCAATTGGCTGATCCTTTGTAGATGTTTTCAATTCTACCCGACGCAGTGCATTATTCATTACCGCAGTAATCCTTGCTTTCTGATTATTGGTAAAGATATTCATACAGGCATCATCGGTATAATCCATATAATTTTCGATCATATCCACCCCCGGACTTGACGGACAAGAATCCGTTCCTACAGGACATTCAAAGTTGGCATCCGAAGCCGCCGGCGTATCCAAACAGTAATCATTAAAACTGTCGGTCGCATTAACCGTACAACTACTGTTATCACCCCAAATATGGCGTAATCCCAACCAGTGTCCCACTTCGTGAGTCATTGTTCTTCCTTTATCATACGGCGCCGCCAGGATAAAAGTACCGTCATTATAATCGGAACTACCAAAAGTAGAATAATTCGAAACCACACCATCGGTAGCCGCCGGACCTCCATCCGTATCCAATCCGCCTAAACCTGAATTCGAAGGGAATTGCGCATATCCCAACAAGGTATCATCCAGGAAACTAACCGACCACATATTCAGATATTGCGTCGGATTCCATATTGTTCCAGGTTTCAGGATTCCTTCGATATCATCTTCCGACCAGGAATCTTTACACATATTCACACGGTGGATTCCGTTTGTAGGATTACCATTTGGATCCTGTTTTGCCAAGGCAAACTGAATCATGGTATCGGCACCCACCGGATTTGAATTAAATCCCGGAGTACCCGCCAATCGGCGATAATCATTATTCATCACCGTAATTTGCGACATCACCTGAGCATCGGTAATATTCGGAGCCACCCCCAATGTTTGTCCACTGTGGATTACGTGAACCACCACCGGGATCGTAATCACCCCACCTGTTTCGGAACGATTGGCCTTAGCCTGTTCCACCAAGGGCGCCAACCAAGCTTCGAAAGCCGCAGTAGTACTTCGTTTCGGATTATTTGTCTGCAAATACGTTTCATACTCATCTGTAGCACATCGCACAAAACCGTTTTTAGGATTAACAGCCGTTGACAACGCCGGTTTCCCAAAAAGTTTTGGTTCTTTTTTTCGTTGAACCTCCTGAGCATATGTCGTAACGGAAAACATTCCCGACACCACACAAGCCCCCAAGATTGTCAATAATGTAGTTTTTTTCATAATATTCCAGTAAGAATTATTTAACTTGCAAATTTAAGTATATTTTTTTCATACAAAACACCACAAAAACCACAAAAAGAAGCATTAAAAACAATTTAATCACACCAAATTCCATTTAACAATTATTTTTTAACACTTCTAACCTATATTTCATATTTTAAAACATCAAAAAAACTTCAACCCTAATTACCAAATTTGACTATAATATACAGTATCAGTGCTTTTACTATGCCGTTTTTTGTTAAAAAAAGGAAAAATCTTTTTTTTTTATATAAATGGTGTACTTTTACAAAACTTAACTGTTTAACAACCTAAAATCCCTCAGATGAAAAGAAAAATACTTTTGTCTTTCGCATCAGTATTTGCCATGTCCGTTGGTTATGCCCAAAATGGCCGACTATGGACACCCGCAAAGCAAGAAAGAGTAGTTATTTCACAAAAAGTTCAGAGAGAATCTTTCCCAACTAACTATTCTCTTTATAATTTAGACTTCGGTACCCTTAAAGCGGAGCTTTCAAAAGCACCGAGTCGTTTTTCCAACAATTCAGATGTGATTATATCCATCCCGAATGCAGACGGAAAAACCGAAAAATTCAGAATTTACGAAGCGTCAAACTTTGCTCCGGAATTGCAATTACAATTCCCGGACATTCGTTCATATATCGGAATTGGAATAGATGATCAATACGCTCAGTTACGCATGAGTATATCACCGGAAGGCATCCAAACTATGGTATTCCGAGCTGGTAAAAAAGCGGAATTCATGGAGCCTTATTCGGCAGATGCCAAAACCTATGCCTTCTACACTTCGGCGAGAGAAAAAGGAAAACTTCCTTTTAACTGTTCTACACCGCACGAAGAAGTATTAAACAATGAATTACTAAACAAAATCAACCCATCGCAACAACTTTCTAACACCGGGCAGTTAAAAACGATGCGTTTGGCACTATCCTGTACAGGAGAATACACTACATTCCACGGAGGTACAGTTGCGGGCGCTTTAGCCGCTATGAATGCAACAATGGCACGTGTGAACGGTGTATTTGAAAAAGACCTTGCCATTCATTTAAACATTATTGCAAACAACTCGTTGGTAATTTACACCAATGCAGCAACAGATCCTTATTCTGATGCAGCTGCCGGTGCCGGTGGTGCATGGAATGCCGAATTACAAAACAACCTAACTGCTGTTATTGGTAATTCAGGCTACGATATCGGACACCTATTTGGTGCTTCCGGAGGTGGAGGTAACGCCGGATGTATCGGTTGTGTTTGCGTAGACAACAGCAAAGGTAGCGGATATACATCCCCATCTGACGATGTACCAATGGGAGACACTTTTGATATTGACTATGTTGCACACGAACTAGGCCACCAATTAGGCGCTAACCACACGTTTTCACACAATATTGAAGGAACAGGTGTGAATGTTGAGCCGGGTTCAGGATCATCCATTATGGGATATGCCGGAATTACCGACTATAACGTTCAGGCACACTCTGACGACTACTTCACTTACAGAAGTATCCTACAGATCCAAAACAACATGGCTGGTAAATCTTGTCCGGTAACCACTCCAACAGGAAACCAGGCACCGGTTATCAGTGCAGGAGCAAACTATACAATTCCAAAAGGAACAGCTTTCGTACTGAAAGGTACCGGAACGGATCCTGACGGAAACGCATTGACATACAACTGGGAACAAAACGACACTGCTGTTTCGGGTAACACAGGAGCCAACAGTATCGCAACAACTACAAAAGCAACTGGTCCAACATTCCGTTCTGTAGCACCGTCTGCAACTCCGGTACGTTATATGCCTGATTTCGCTACTGTATTACAAAACAAATTAACAACTACATGGGAATCGGTATCCGATGTAGCGAGAACTCTTAACTTCACCCTTACAGGAAGAGATAACGTAGCCGGTGTAGGTCAAACCAACACATCTTCAATGGCTGTAACCGTTAACGCTACTGCTGGTCCGTTTAAAGTAACTTCTCCTGCAAACGACAACGTATCCTGGACACAAGGATCTACACAAACGATTACATGGGATGTTGCCGGTACAACTGCCAACAACATCAACACTGCTAATGTTAACATTTTATTCTCAAGCGATAATGGTGCAACATTCACTACATTAGTAGCGAATACTCCAAACGACGGATCTCAGGCAATCACTGTTCCAAACGTAGCCGCGCCATACTGCAGAATTAAAGTAGAAGCGGTAGGAAACATTTTCTACGCATTATCAAAAAACATTTCTGTAGGTTATACTGTAACCATACAAAAAACATGTACTGATTACACCAGAACATTTACGGCTCTTGAACTACCAACAACGTATACCGGATATAGTATTCCAGTTCCAGACAACTTTACTATCTCTGATTTTAACATCAAAGTAGACATCAACAGTCAGAGAACAAGTGATTTAAGCTTAGGTATTGCCCTACCAAACTCTTCAACAATCAACTCTTTGTTCTTTACAGGAGGAAACTGTTTGGCATCGATTGGTAACTTAAAAGCTACTTTCGACGATGACGGAGCAAACTTCAGTTGTGCTGCAACAGCAACCAACCAAACTTACAAACCAAGTTCACCATTAAACGTATACGAAGGAATGAACTCTGGCGGACAATGGATGTTTGCTGCTAAAAAAGCGAACTCATCGAGATCGGCGACATTAAACAGCATCACGTTCCAGTTCTGTAAAACAGAAACTTCGGTAACTCTTGGATCTGAAAGCTTTAATCTACAAGACTTCAACATCTACCCGAACCCGAACACCGGAAACTTCAATGTTGAGTTCAAATCGAATTCAAACAACGAAATCAAAGTGGTTGTTCACGATATCAGAGGTAGAGAAATCTTCAACAAATCGTACCAGAATGCTGGCCTATTTAACCAGAACTTACAGTTAAACAATGTACAAACCGGAATTTATCTGGTAACTGTTCAGGATGGCGACAGAAAAGAAGTTAGAAAGATTGTTATAGAATAATCGGACTTAAAAAGCCTCAGAAAACACTTCTGGGGCTTTTCCATTTATAACATGCCTACTTAAAAATAGCGCATTTCAATCCTAACCTTATAATTATTAACTATAAATCAAATAACTAATGAAAAGAAGATTACTATTCGTAGTATCGGCCTTATGCCTTGCAGCATCGGGCTATGCACAGGGTTCTCTCTGGACGAAAGTCAAGGAAGAGCGAATCCAGATGTACGAAAAGATGGAACGCGCTTCTCAGCCGCTGAAATTTGAAGTATTTTCACTTGACCTTCCAGCGATGAAAGCCAAGTTACAAAATGCTCCGTTACGCGACGTTTCCAATGGCAATTCCGATGTTGTGGTTGCCTTCCCTAACCCACAAGGAAAATTGGAAAACTACCGTATTTTCGAATCTCCGGTAATGGAAGCCGAACTAGCTGCGAAATACCCTGGTATTAAGACCTATATTGGTCAGGGTATTGACGATCCAAGTGCGACGATTAACTTTAGTGTTACCCTTTTTGGTCTTCACACAATGACTTTATCAGGCACTAACGGTACTTCGTATATTGACACCTACACCAAAGACCTTAACAACTACATCGTTTACTCCAGAAGCGAACTAACTACAAACCGTTCTTTTAGCTGTATGACTGAAGACGATGCTGAAGAAGTAGCCGGACGTGTAATGAACGATAACGCAACTGCAATGGCTAACGACGGAAAATACAGAGTATACCGTTTGGCTATGGCTTGTACAATCGAATACGCTGCTTTCCACGTAAATGCAGCAGGATTAGCCGGTGGTACAACCGCTCAGAAAAAAGCAGCAGTATTGGCCGCTATGAACGTTACTATGGCTCGTGTTAACGGTCTTTACGAAAGAGACATGGCAATACACATGAACCTTGTAGCCAACAATGATGTAATTATCTTTATCGATTCGGATAACTTCACTAACGACACTGCTAACACATTAATCAACGAAAGCCAGACTGTAATTGATGCAAACATCGGTTCATCAAATTACGATATCGGACACACTGTAAGTACAGGTGGTGGTGGTTTAGCTCAGTTAAACTCTCCTTGTACAAGCAGCAAAGCCAGAGGAATCACAGGTTCACCTTCACCAGTTGGAGATCCCTATGACATTGATTTCGTAGCACACGAAATGGGTCACCAGTTTGGAGCAACGCACACGTTTAACGGAATTGGTGGTAACTGTACTACTTCAACACGTAGTGCCGGAACAGCTGTAGAACCAGGTAGTGGTAACACCATCATGGGATACGCTGGTATTTGTCCTGGTGTTGACGTTCAGAACAACTCTGACGCACATTTCCACGCAGTAAGTATTGCTCAGATGCAAACATTTGTAACTACAACAGGAACATGTTCTGTTACAACAAACAATGGCAACACTGCACCGGTAGTAAATGCTGGAGCAAACTATACTATTCCATACGGAACTGCTTTTATCCTTAAAGGAAGCGCAACCGATACAGCCGGAGAAACACTAACCTACTGTTGGGAACAAACCGATACTCAAATTTCGACTCAACCACCGGTAGCAACTTCTACAACAGGACCGAACTTCCGTTCTTTCCCGCCATCAACATCACCTAACCGTTATATGCCACGTTTTGAAGACGTATTAGCCGGCAACCTTACTCCAACATGGGAAGTAGTACCAAATGCAGCCAGAACGATGAATTTCGCTTTAACGGTACGTGATAACAAAACACCTAACGGTGGACAAACAAACCGTGGCAACATGGTGGTAACTTTTGCAAACACAGGACCTTTCCGTGTTACTTCTCCTGCTACAGCTGACGTAACCTGGACACAAGGATCTTCGCAAACTATTACATGGAACGTAGCTGGAACTACAGCAAACGGAATCAACACTTCAAATGTGAACATCTTATTCTCTAGTGATAATGGTGCTACATTCTCAACTTTAGTAGCAAATACTCCAAATGATGGTTCAGAAGCTATTACTGTTCCAAACGTTGCTTCTCCAAACTGTAGAATTATGATCGAAGCCGTAGGAAATATTTTCTATGCTTTATCTCCAAACATCGCAGTTGGTTATACAGTAACTACAACTTGTAACACATATACTGCTAACCCTAACACTGCAATCGCTGGTTCAGCACAACCTAGTTGGGCTATCCAAGGTAGTGTAAACGTTCCGGACAACGTAACGATTTCTGATCTTAACTTAAACGTGAATATTACACACACAAGAATCAACGATCTATACATTGGTTTATTAAAACCAGGAGCTACAACTGTAGGAGAAATCCGTATCGTATACCAACAAGGTTGTTCTACATTGTTTAGTAACATGAACACAACTTTTGATGATGCTGGTGTAAACTTAAACTGTTCTGGTATTAACACAGCTGGAAATGCTTACAAACCACTTAACACATTAGACATCTTCAACGGACAAAGTTCTTTAGGAGCATGGCGACTTGTTATTGCTGATTTAACAGTAGCTAACAGTGGTACTTTAAACAGTTTTGGTGTTAACATCTGTTCCAGAACAGTAACATTAGGTAGTGAGAGCTTCGGATTACAAGATTTCAACATCTATCCGAACCCGAACAACGGAAACTTCAAAGTTTCATTTAACTCTAATTCCAGCAATGAAATTAAAGTTGTATTACACGATATCAGAGGTCGTGAGATCTTCAACCAATCATATCAAAATGCAGGTTTATTCAACCAGGACATCCAGTTAAACAATGTTCAGTCCGGTATTTATATCGTATCTGTTCTTGACGGAGACCGCAAAGAAGTAAGAAAGATTGTTATCGAATAAGACACTATTCAATAAACAAAAAAAGAGTCCCAAATGGGACTCTTTTTATTTTGCGATAGTCGCTTTTACGTTTGTATACAGTTGCGGCACCTGATCCACTTTAAAATCGAGATCAAAAGTAAGCTGATTAGCATTTTGCAATACGTTTAAATTGCCGTTACCAACAGCAAAGTAACCTGCCTGTCCGCGGCAAAAACAATGCCTTCCAAACAGCATCTTAACCTCTTGTAGCTGCTCGTTTTTCAACTGAAGTTTTGCAGCCTCATTCTCAATTTCAAAAATGACCTCTTCTTTATGTTGTCCGTCCTGTAATCCCTCTTCGACATTTCGATTGTACTCGTAAATAACAACCGAGGTATTATTAGCATCGACCAACTGATAATACAACTTTCCGGTACCATCTAATTTCATATCCATACCTTTGTTTTTAAGCAACTGTACGGTGCACTTTCCATCACTTGGACATTCGGAAGTTATCGCTGTCGTCATATTTGTTTTCTTTGGATTAGCAGTATCGCAAAACATCAGGGTTAGCAATACCGGGAGTACTAGTATTTTTTTCATACTTTAAAGATTTAATCATCAAGTAAATATACTAAAAGTATTACTTTCCATTAAAAGTATTCATTGTAATATCCAATCCCGAAAGCGCAAACGATCGTATCGCCTCCACGGCAACATCCATACGTTCCGGTAATTTATTTTTTTCCTCTTCCGACCATTCCCCTAGCACATAATCGACCTGCTGTCCTTTTTTAAATTGATCACTAATACCAAAACGGAAACGTGGATACTCAACTGAATTCAGTAATAACTGAATATTTTTAAGTCCGTTATGACCTCCATCACTTCCTTTGGCTTTGATTCGAATTGCTCCGAACGGCAAGTTCAGATCATCGGTAATCACAAAGATATTTTCCTTAGCAATTTTCTCTTTATCCATCCAATACTGAACGGCCTTACCACTCAGGTTCATATAGGTATTCGGTTTAAGCAAAAGCAGGGTACGTCCTTTTACTTTATACTCAGCCATGGCCCCCAGTTTAACAGTTTCGAACGATAACCCTTCTTTTTTCACCAGGTAATCCAAAACCTTAAACCCAATATTGTGTCGTGTATTCACATATTCCACTCCTATATTTCCCAAGCCAACAATTAAAAACTTTTTCATCGGATCTGTATTTTCTTCTATTTCTTTTTTCCGGAATAACCAGTCAATTATTTTCATCCCGCAAAAGTACGTTATTTCCAAACGCGATCACAGCCTTAACGCTTGGCTATAGTCATAAAAAAAGCACCGGGATTCCGGTGCTTTTCAAGTATTTGAAAAATAAAATTATTTTTTCTTTCCTTTTGCTGGAGCTTTTGCAGCTTTTGCAGCCTCCTGAGCAGCTTTCATAGCAGCACGTGAGATTCTCACCTGACATACTACAGTATTGTCCGGGTGTAATAAACGGTAGTTGTTTGTAGGTAATTTCGTTACATACAATTTGTTACCCATTTCTAAATCCGTGATATCCGCTTCAACGAAATCAGGTAGGTTAGCAGGTAAAGCTCTTACTTTAAGTTTACGTTGGTTTAAACGTAAAACACCTCCGGCCATAACACCTTTAGAGTTACCAACGATTTTCACAGGAACTTCCATAGTGATCTCTCTGTCATCGTGTAACTGATAGAAATCGATGTGTAAAATCTTGTCAGATACCGGGTGAACCTGAATATCTTGTAAAATAGCGTTGAAAGATTTACCATTTTCCAATTCAACTACAACAGTGTGTACGTTTGGAGTGTAAACTAAACTTTTGAACGCTTTTTCTTCTGCGTTAAAATGTACTGGTTGTTCTCCTCCGTATAACACGCAAGGAACCATTCCAGCATTACGTGCCGCTTTCGTTGCCGACTTGCCCACGCTTTCTCTTTCAGATCCTTTGATCGTAATTGATTTCATTTTGAAATATAATTAAATTAATAAAAAATTCTTAAACAATAAACTTACTGCTGATGGAATTATTATTGTGCACCATATGCATTACATCGGCAAATAATTCAGCACAGCTCACGACTCTGATTTTCGGGCTTGATTTTTTCAACGGTATGGAATCCGTAACAATCAACTCCTGAATTTTCGAGTTTTCTATTTTCTGGTAAGCGTCGCCCGATAAAATGGCATGCGTACAAATTGCACGTACACTCAAGGCACCTCTTTCCATCATCATATCGGCTGCTTTTGCAAGCGTTCCTCCGGTATCGATCATATCGTCAACCAGAATCACATTTCGTCCGGTAACGTCACCGATCAACTCCATCGTATCGATCACATTAGCCTGTTTTCTTTGTTTGTAACAGATTACCACATCCGACTCCAGGAATTTCGAATAGGCATAAGCTCTTTTCGACCCACCCATATCCGGCGATGCAATTGTTAATTTATCCAGGTTCAGACTTCTTACGTATGGTAAGAAAATTGTTGACGCAAATAAATGGTCAACCGGCTTTTCAAAAAAGCCCTGAATCTGATCTGCGTGTAAATCCATTGTCATAATTCGGGTAGCTCCCGCCGCTTCGATCAGTTTTGCCACCAATTTTGCTCCTATTGGCACCCTTGGTTTGTCTTTTCGATCCTGACGCGCCCATCCGAAATAAGGAATTACCGCTGTAATGTGTCGTGCCGAAGCTCTTTTAGCCGCATCGATCATCAACAAAAGCTCCATCAGATTGTCGGAACTCGGAAATGTCGAACACACTAAAAACACGCGTAATCCGCGTATCGACTCTTCAAAAGACGGCTGGAATTCACCATCGCTATATTTTGAAATTGTAACTTTACCAAGTTCTACACCGTAGTGCTTGGCTATCTGTTCAGCCAGATATTCACTTTGAGAACATGCAAATATCTTTGCTTCCGGTTCTATATGTGACATTTTAATTCGTTGTTTAGTAGTTAGTTAGTGTTGTCGTATTTAAACGAGGTGCAAATTTAGAAATTAAATTCCACACTTAAAGAATATTTTCCTTTATTTTTTTGATTATTTCTAATTTTTTTATTTACATTTGCACCCACAATTGACAACCATTTGTCCACAAGCCTAGGTGGCGGAATTGGTAGACGCGCACGACTCAAACTCGTGTACTTCGGTGTGTGGGTTCGATTCCCACCCTAGGTACAAATCGGAAAGATATTTAATTGAATATTTTTCCGATTTTTTATTTTATAAAAATCTAAACGTCAATCATTTACAAAATGAATCAGATTTCAAACTCACCTTCTCCCAAAAATCACCATTTTTTTCACATCGAACCAAAACAACAAAACACAAGCCACTGTATTTGATACGGTTACAATAAAAAAATATTATTTTTCGGTCATTTTTAGACAACCTTCCCAGCAACTAGGTTAACAGGAATCGAACCACCACAACAAACTGATTTACAGGTAAAAATGAAATCAAAAAATTCATTTTCACCCTCTAATGATCAACAAGGCTATTTTCTTCAGGAAAACGACGACATTTTTAAGTTTTGTAGGTTGAACAATTTTCTTTTCTATGAAATAGTTCTCAAGAAAGATTAAATACTTTTCATCCATTACCTGAAAAGAACCTGATTCATTATCTTGATCCTCTTGTTTTGGATTTGACCTCTTAATATTAAAAACTATTCTTACGGGTTCATTTATCATTTCATCAAACCCTCCTTCTAACAAAGTTGCTTTTTCTGGGAGTATATAACCAATAAGCTCTCTTTTGACATCTAAAGAAGCTTCTGTATAAAAATCATACAGTTTATCCAAAACACAAGAAATCTGTTGAAAAGATTCATTTTTAGACAGTATGGCCAACTGCTGTACTTCTTCAACACATGTTTTAATTTGCTTTTTACAGTTGGATTGTATTAAGAGATAATCATCATAATCAATATCTCCTTTTACAAACAAATCATGCGCATTAACCATTTTATCCGAAAACCGCTCTACCATGGAAGCCTTTTGGGCTCTTTCTGCTTCATTTTTTCGATCGGATTCAGTCTTGAGATTATCCTGAATCATTCCTACCAAAGTAACATAAGGTTCATTAGCTTTTAGTTTCTTTAAAAATTTAACAAACTGATGGTTTGCCTCATCCGCTCTTACACGGAAATTACATCCCGGATGACAATGATAATAATGATATTTTTTAGATCGCCCTTTCGAAGCACTTCCTGTTAGACTTTTACCACATTCCGGACAGGATAAAAAACCTCTTAATATAAGCTCTTCGCACATTACTTTTCTTTTTGATGTTTTTCGCTTGCGCTTATCAATCACCATCTGAACTTTTTCAAATAGTACAGATGAAATAAGCGGTTCATGCGCACCATCAATATCATATTCTTTTCCTGTATTCGAATCGAAGATTCGAATCTTTCCGCAATAAATCGGATTTTTTAATAATCTAAAAAAATTGCTCCTACTACATTGCAATCCCTCCGAAACAATTTGATTATAAACATCCCCTACACTAAATATGTTTTTGGCTACTTCCTCATAAGCTTTTTTCAACAATTTAGCCTCCGGTTCTTTTAATGCTATATACTTCACGCCATTACTGGTCTGTCTATTTTGATAACCCAACGGAGCCTTACCGATCCACTTCCCTTCTTGCTTTGCTTTTAATATTCCTCGCTTAACCCTTTCACTCAACCTGGCATTTTCTGCTTCTGATTCTGCAAAATGTATTGCCAATCGATATTTAGATTCTATAGTATTAAAGTCAACCGGATGATCTACTGTTTGCACACTTACACCAAGTGTTTTAAGCTTTTCAATCATCGTATATGAATCGATTATACTTCTACTAAAACGATCCCAACTGGTAAACAGTAAGGTATCCACACCAGTTTTTTTGGTTTTAAGCAAACTAAACAGTTTTTTCCATTCTGGCCTATTGAATGATTTTGCAGAATGGTCTTCATAAACCGTATCGTATATTTTGATATTATTATCTCTGCAATACTTTTCCAGCCTATCTAATTGACTTCTTTGAGAAAACCCTTTAGACGCTTGCATTCCTGTACTTACCCTGATATATAAAATTGCTGTCGGCATACAATATATTTTACACAATGAAACAAAAAGCAAGAGCATCGCAAAAGCAGACCGCTCTTACAACGTTATTGAAAACTAAAGACTAGCTATTTTTTATGCCTTAAAAGCTAAAAGAGCATAAAGAACCAATCCATATTTTTTAGGGGATAGAATTTTTACAAGGATAG